>Ga0079216_10000331_pt1 | contig 10781 bp, 14 predicted proteins | sample NCAS100_FD_77008 | JGI IMG/M metagenome (GOLD analysis project Ga0079216, IMG submission 77008) | Agricultural soil microbial communities from Utah to study Nitrogen management - NC AS100 | ecosystem: Environmental > Terrestrial > Soil > Agricultural land | place: USA: North Logan, Utah...
CACCAGCTTCTTGAACGGACCCTTGTGGCCGTCCTTGCAGTCGTTCCAGGCATGGATCAGCTCGTGCAGCAAGGTGGCCAGCACCTGGATAGGTTCGTCCAGGGTGGGGCAAATAAACATGTTGGCTGTTCCGTCCGAAGACGTTTCGGTACCCCAGCACTGCCCAATGGCGCGGCCTCGCGCGCCTTTCGGGAAGCCGCAGCTGCAGGCCCTCTTCTTGGGCAGGGTGTAGCCATTGCCATCGAAGAAGGCTTTGTCGAGCAGCTCGGCCGCCGACACCAGCCAGCCCTCGCGGGTTGTGTGCTCGTTACGCATTAGTGCCGCCCCTTCGCTCGGTGAAAACTATCAACCAAAACCTGCCTAGAAATTAGTATAACTTGCGTCAAAGTTACTTCGGACCCTGCAGCCGGTCGCGGCTGACCCTCTTCCACCCACAGCTCCCATTCTTCATTCAGCGCTGTAGCAATAACCTGCTCAGGGTAGGACAAGATGAACCGTAAATCCTCGCGCGCTGCTTCCAGGTGCTCCTCATCAACAACAGCAGATAAAAGATGCAGCCTCTCATCAAGGAGAAACTTAAGCAATTGCACCCAAGCAGCATTTGTCATCGGAGTACCTTCCAGCTCTCAACAATCTTGTCTTGCCGGTTCCGGCCAACGACATAAACGTCGCCCTCGTATTCCACGGCTGTTAACGTGCAGCCAGTGGCACCCCACGGTGCCATGATCTCATGGCTGCAGTCGGCCGGAGGTGGGTGTGGTATCCACGTAGCTCGGATCAGCTCGGCTGGGGTCATTTTACTTCCTCGAAGGCGATGCAGTGGTTCCACTGCATGCCATCGGAAAGCCGACCGGAATGCCAGTCTTGCATTAAAGCTCGACGTTCGGTCTGGGTCAGCTCACAGTCGGCGAAGAAGCGAACGCCATACCTGTCCTTTTTGAAGGAGGTGGGCTGAACAACTTTGTTCACTCGTTGCAGTACCACTTCACGCCATTCATTAAGCGACTGCTCGTCGCCAAAGAAACGGATCAACATACTAACCTCCATAATAACGGTTAGACTTGCGGCGGAACCGGCTCACGTCCACCGAGCGAGCTGCCTCCAGCTCGGCCTCGCTCAGCTTGCGAGCAGGCTTGGCTGACTGGAAGCCCTCAGCCCAGGCAACACCCTCCTCAGTCAGCCGCAGAGCGCCTAGCGCTGTCCGGCCGTTGGTGTAAGGGTTGTCAGCTTCGGTCTTGCCAGCGCGGAAAGCCTGCTGGCCTTCGGTGAAGGCGCTCATACCAGCTTCGGCCCGTTCAGCATCCACTGGTCTTCCGGCTTCAGCTCGACGCCGTAGTCCGGCAGCTTCGCCTTGCGGCGCTTCACCGCTGACTTAGCTCTCTCGGCCTCAAGCCATGCTTCGTATTCAGCGCGGGTTGACATGGTCCGTTTCCTTTTCTGTATCGTACGACCAGTGTGCCTCCGACCTGCGCAGAAGACAATACGCGATTTAACGAATGGTTACTGATTGGTTAATTCGTCAGGGTTGTCGTCTTCGAACCTCTCAATGCAAGGAACGCACAGGAACCGGCCAGCCCGCTCGTGCCAGAGCGCTCCCAGCCGAATGCACCGCTCACAAACCTTCTTGCTCAATTCAGTGGTCCTTTTCTCTTGGCGTCCGTGAAGGCCAAGGTGTCCAGCATGCCCTTCATCCAATAGCAGAGCAGCTTGGCCACCGTGAATGATCCTTCGGCTGCGTTTCGTTCGTTAGCCAACCACTCCTGCCACTCAGGTTCCATTGCTTCAGCTATAGCTTCAGGAGTTGCTGTGGCTCGCAACACCACGAGGTCAGCAAATATCCTATCACATTGAGTCCTGTCGTTCTGGTCCATCAGCAACGGCCGGTTAAGCTCAGGGCTTTTTATCAGCATGTTGATAACAAGCATCCATGCTGCACCTTTATCAGAAGGGAGGAGTGGTGTCATTGTCATGGCTGGTGTCCGTTTCAATTTCATACTGCTTGTAGAAGTCCCAGTCCTGCTTGCCGTGCAGCTCGTCCCAGCGGTCACGAGCGTCGTGCAGCGTTGGCAGCGTCCAGAAGTAGGCTCGCTTCTTCACCTCGCGCTGGAAGCCGTCGCCACCTGTTTCCCAATAGGTCGCCAGCTTCTGGACCACCTGCATTTTCGGACAGTACTTGTACATGAACTTGCCGAGCATCGTTTGGCTTCCGCGCCGAGCCACACGCCACCGCTCGTTGTGTTCAACGAAGTCAGTGATCAGTGCCTCCTTGCGCACCTCACGCGGCCACTCCTTCTCCTCGGCAAACAGGGTGCCTTCCTTCAGCTTGTTGAACCACCAATCAGCCACCGGGTCGAGCGACAGCTCCTTCTGCTCTCTCAGTGCATCGGTCTGCGGCACGGCGCGGTGATCAAACTCGGAAAGGTCATAGGTCAACAAATGGTGCAGCAGGGCTTCTCTGCCTCCATTGTCCATTTGTTGGCCTATGGCCTTGAAGTACGCTGACTTTTGTTGCTGTTCCGCACCGACGTCCAGTACGAGAAAACGGCGTTCATCACCAGAAGCAGGAACAACATGGTCATCGTTAGATGCCATAATAAGGTGGACGTTGTTCTGGGAACTCTCGACGTCGACGCCCTTGGCTTCGATCTGAATGGTCTCTTCAGTGATGAGAGTTTTGAGAATGCTCGCATGCTTTTTATCCCCAGCGTAAAAAGCCTCGTCAGCGAACAATACCACAACGTCCCGCAAATGAGCGTTGAAATTGCCGACCAGATGGCTGGGGTTGCTCACCTGGAGGAAGTGGCGGCCGAACAGCGAGCCGAAGGCTTTGGCGAAGAAGGACTTGCCTACACCTTTGCCGCCCCTCAACACCACAGCCACCTCCCCTGGGCTATTGGGCTCTTGCACGCAACGGGCCATCCAGCCCAGGAGGTAAGAGTAAACCAGTGAGGAGTTGCCGCAGACGTTCACCTTGATGTGCTCCAGGAACAGCGAGCAGTCACCCGGCTTGGCCACCACGGCGAAGCCCTTCCACAGGTTGTATGAGCCTGGAACTTCCTTGCCTGGAGCGAAAACAATGGACTTGAACTGACGGCGCTGCCTGTGCTTCAGCCACCATTTGCCGACCGGAGCCAGCTTCATGTTTCCCTTCTCGTCCAGGCCGAGCTCAACGTACTGGTTCATCCAGCAGTTGGCGAAGTCGTCGAAGGATATGCGCGTCAGCCGACTGCGGTTCATGGTGTGATCCATAACCTCCTCGACCACGCGGCATTTGCCACCAATGTTCATGATGACAGCGTACTCTTCGTTCAGCTTCCGGAGCCACGGATCGACGGCCTCTTCCTTGGCACGTTCGATTTGCCGAATGGCGTAACGCTCGGCGTTGTTGCCCTTCTCCAGAATGCTCTCGCTGATACCAAAGTCAGGGTCTGTAAGAATTGAGAAGATTACATCGTCCGGCACGTTGGCGCGGATCAGCTGGCAGCAAGCGTCGAACACCCACATGGAGCGGCTGTTGTCGCCTTCCTTCGGCTCCTCTGGGTGCTTGCCTTGAACCAGGATCACCTTGACGCGGTCTGGAACACCCCACTTGTCCAGGTCGTTGATGTCGTCGAGCCGCTCGACATTGCCGCTAATCTTCACGGTCGGCTTGACGCCACCACCTGTGAAGCCAGGAGCCTCCGGCATTTGGACCGCAGGTGCAGCCGTGAACTTGCCCAGGGGATAAACCGCCTCTGGCCTCCAGGTCACCAGCCGCGCGAGCTGCGGCGTTCTGCCCTTCTTGCGCTTGCGCTCGTCCGGAACGTTGACCGTTCCAGGGAGGCGCATAATCCGGTCGATGTTGTGGCAGTTGTCGCCACCGAACAGCAGCTCTAGCTGCTGGTTGTAGCGCTTGGCGTCTTCGGCCTTTGCCAGATCACCATTGACCTCGATAGGATCTTCCAGCTTCCAGAAGCCTTGATATCCTCCACCGCTGAAGATGACGACTGTGGGAGGCGGAACGGTGCTTGGTAGTTTGTCATTGAAGAGAGCCTCGCATCGTAGCCTCTCCTCTTCCAGGTCTTCACCGGCCCTTGGGTCAATGTCCACGTGTAGATAACTGACATTCTTGATGTCCTCGCGCTCGGCCTTTTTAGACAGGTCGTGCGTTGGTGGGTTCGTGGACCAATAGATATTCCGCTCGCCGTTGTACTGCTTCAGCCAATCCAACAACGCTGCTTCGGTCGACGGCCGAAAGGTCTTGGTGTCGATTGCCTTCTTGTCGGTACGGATAGCCGTCAGCACCCAAGGGCCTTCGGGATATACCTTCCGCAGGAAGTCTACAGCAGCGTTGTTGTCTGGCTGAACGGCCATTTAGCATTCCCAATAGCAGCAGAGAGGTGTGCAGTCGATCTTGCCCTGTTCCATCCGGTTCACCCACCACCGGCAGCACCCCAAGTCGCGAGCAATCTCGAGCTGGGTGGAACCTGTCCTACGCCGCATTAAAACGCAACGCTCGTTAGACTTCAGCCTGCCGATTGCGACGCGCTTGGCAGACCCTGGTTCACCCAGCTCCATAGCCGAGTAAGCACCGAGCGAGACGCCTAGTCGCTTAGCGGCTTGGCGCTGAGTTTCGCCTCTTCGAAAGCGGTCAATAAAGACTGTCTCCTCTGCTGTAGGCTTGGCAAATCCATCGTTAGCCATTGTATCAGCTTCTCCTTGTTGAATGGGGTCATTGTCATCAGTGCACGTTGGTAGAGCTCACCCATCGTTACTCTGCCAACGCATTGCGCAGCTGTCTCTCCATCGAAGAGAAGCCAGTGAGGTCCGTTCGCTTGCAGCAGCAGGAAGGAGCGACCACCCTTGCGCCAGCGTTGCTTCAGGCAAATACGTTGCTCCTTGGTGAAGTGGTCAATCTTCACCTCAGAGACGTTCTTGTTCTTCGGCCAAGCACGTACCCACTTCAGCTCCACCCAACCGCCAATGTAGTTGACGTCTGGCGTCCCAGGCTTGGCCCGGTTCTCGACAGCCCATGCGTCCAGCGACCGGAGCGCACGGACCACCTTGCCGCGCATATCTCCTTCACTCATCGGACGGAACACCATGCGGATAAACTTGAACCTTAACGCCAGCATCCCTGAACAGAGTGTTAGCCAGCTCGAAGCTCTCTCGCCATCGCTCCATGTCGTCCGGCAGCACCGAGTAGACCTCAACGATACCAGCATCGATGATATGCTTGGCACACTCCTTGCAGGGGAACACTGTGGTGTAGAGGTTGCAGCCGTCGACCTTCTCTGCAGCATGCAGGATGGCGTCCATCTCAGCATGGATCGTACGAGGATACTTTAGGTTTCTATCTGCAAGCCGCTCTGGAGTTACAGCAATGCCCTTGGCAAAATGATTAAAGCCAGCGGCCACCATATAACCGTTTGGCTTCACGATCACAGTGCCGACCTTCGTCGAAGGGTCCAGGCTCCTCAAGGCAACCTTCGCGGCCAGCTGCATCCAAAAGTTATGGTCCAACGTCATGACATGCTGTCTCCCCAGCTCTTACCCAGCTCTGTGTCCACGCGAAACGGGACCAGCGCAGGCATTGTTGTCCGCATTATAACGGCCATCGCTTCCGCTTCCTCTGGGCTTTGGACGGTGCCGTCTATTTCGTCGTGCACCTGTAGCTGGAGGTAGTGGCCTGCCTCATCCAATTCCACCAGCGCCTTCTTGGTTTGGTCAGCGCTTGTTCCCTGGATCAGCCGGTTCAGTGCTTTATGGGACCAATCGTACGTACCGTCGTGCTTCTGAGGGAAGTGCAACTTCCGCTTGCCACCAGTGATGATGTAGCCGTTCTTGTTGGCTTGGTCCTTGGCCTTGTTGGCCAGCATCTTAATGAACGGCGCTCGCTGGTCGAATGCCTCCAATATGCCTTCCGCTTCCTCACCAGCCGTCTCGAACACATAGCCGTCCCCTGCCTGGGCACGTGCTTGCATGGCCTCCTGGCGATCCTCGAAGTACTCCATCTTCCGTTCGCGACCGCGCCCAGAAGCGAGGCACCAACGAGTGGGAAGCCCAAGGTCACGAGCGAGCTTGGCTCCTCCTTCACCGTAGCAGAGGCCAAGGTAAATGTTCTTCGCATACTTGCGCTTCAGGCCGGTCAGGTCAGCCATGAATTGATGGTTGTCTAGGGTAGGGTCGTCCCAGTAGGCTTGCGCTGCTTCAGCGGCCTTCGGCAGCTTGCAAAGCGCAGCGAAGTGAGTGGTCCAGCGAGGCTCCTGCTGGCTGTAGTCGTTGGAACACCAAATGCCGCCTTCGTCAGGGATATAAATTGAGCGCCACATCTTGGCGAACTCATCGCGGCTCGGCTGTTGCTGCATGTTCGGGTCAACACAGCTCAACCGGCCGTAGCGAGCGCCGCGTTGGTCGCCGCTGTCTTCATCCTCTCTTGCTATCTGGGTGAAGGTGCAGTGGATACGGCCGTTGACCATATAGCGACGCACAGAAGCCGCGAACGTGGTGCGCAGCTTATTGACCTTGCGAGCCCAGGCGAGAGAAGCTGCAACCGGGTGGTCGATGCCGGCGAGCACGTCCTTCCGAATGGACGGCTTGCCTGTGCTGGTTTCATCCAGCTTGACACCAATGGCTTCCAGCGCTGGAGCCAGAGCGCCTCCCTTCCAGACGTCGCCGACGTTGATCTTTACACCAGTCAGGTGCTTGACTTTGTCGAGTGATTCAGCCTCCTGAGACAGCGACCATTTCTCAACCTCCTCCAGCTTCTGGAGGTCGATCTTGACGCCGCGCCGACGCATGCGTACGAGCACCGGCAGAACCTTGCTCTCAAGATTGTAGATGTCCCAGAGGTCTTCGTCGTCGATCAGCCGCTCCTGTTTCCGCAGGACAGCGAGTGGCTGGTCCACGTCGGCCTCAGCATACTGGCCAACGTAGCGGCCGGGTAGCTGCCACATGCCCTTCTTCGGATCGACGTTGTAGGCACGAGCGGCCTCCTTCAGGACGTTTTCATCCTTGCCAGGAAGGCCGAGCCGCAAACAGATATTCTGCAGGCTGAAGCTGTCGTGCAGCTCGTATATGAGCGGCGCTGCAACCTGAATGTCGCGCCAGTAGCGAACCAACTTCCAGTCAATGCCCTCCTCCAACATGTAGTCCATGTCGTAGGACAGGTTCGCGCCGACAAGGTCTCCTTTGAAGACCTTGGCTTGCGCTCGCAGGTAACGAACAACCTGGACAGCATCCAGGTTGTCGCCACCGGCATGTCGGATCGGCAGGTAGTGCTTCGGACCATCCTCAATGGCGAACGAAACGCCAGTGATATATCCGCCGCGCCTAACTCCGATCCCCAGAGCCTTCAGGTGCTCGTCCTTCGTCTCCACATCGACAGCAACCCTCTTTGCTGAGGTCCAGTCCGGCAGGCTCTCCATCGCCGGAGGCCGCCACGTTGCTGGTGGTTCGAAGAGCGGAAGCTGAATCATTGGACGTCTTCTTTGCTTGATCGATCAGCAGGTGAAAGCCATTTAGCGCTTGGTTCAGGTCCGTCGGCCTGCGCCAACGAAGAAGAGAGACAAGCGTGAGGTGCTCGACCACCTCAAGACCATTAGCTGTGGTGAACTTCTCGATCACAGATGGAGGTACTTCGCCGCGCGGGAAGCGTCCACCACTCACTGCAATTTCGATCAGCTTCTCGGTGTAGTGCAGGCCCTTCTCCAAGTCCTGAAGTCCGTTCTTCTTGCGCCAACGGCTGACATACTTGGAGGCGCAACCTTCCAGGTAGCCAATGCCGTGGTTCTCGATCAAGTCCCAATGTTGCAGCTCGGCCGCGTAGTGGCTTCCGCCGACCTGCCTGTCGTTAGCACCGCTCATTCGTTCACTCCAAATGCCTTCTTCACCACTCCTGATAGGACTGGTAAGAGGTCCATTGACTTCATGTGGTCGTACAGCTCCTGCGCCTCCGGCAAGAGCGGGACTTCCTTGAAGTACCGCTCGACTTCCTTCTTCCCTTCCTGGGCAAACAGGTTGCCGGACAGCTCCTGCTCGCAGCACCAAAGCCAAAACTCCAGCCGGTCGCAACACTTGAGCTTGGCATAGTCTTCTTTTGCTAGCTCGTCTTCTGCTGGCAAAAGAAGACTTTTGTTCAGCCTCCCTTCGGCCGCGTTCAGCAGCTCCTTAAGCCCAGGGGCATAGCGGCAAGTCGGCGCAGGGATATCTCCGAACCATGCCTCCGGCACGTCGTGGCTGAGGCAGGCCAGCGCGAGGCGCGGGAAGTCGTCCGGCCAAAGGTAATGCATCAGCATTGCTACTCCCCACTGGTGAGAAGCGTTGCTGTAGGTGCCGTGGTGCTGAATGCCGTGGCAGCGCTCTACCTTACCACCAGCGCGGCTCTGGACGATGCATTCAGCCAGCTCGCCTACTCTAACGTTGTGCATTGGCCTTCCTTTCGCGGCGTTCAAGCCATTCGGTCGCAGCCTTGCGCCAGTCAGACGCTCGACACTGCAGCAGGATTTCTTTAGCAATAACGAAGCGGTCAGGACATGATGACTTGTACGCTTGGTGCGCGTAGTGCATTGGTGTCACCACTCCTCGAAAGAAAGGAGTAGTCAAACCAGTGATCGGCCCTCGCTCCATGTAGACGGTGAGGTCCAAGTCAAAAGCAGCTTGGCCTCGTTCTTCCATAATATCAAACGGCTCGACCTCACCGCTTATGTATGGGTTGCTTACATTATACCTGAGAACGTCTACCTGCTTTCGCGTTTCGTCGTAAGCATGGAAGTTGTTCGAGAATTGGTAGTAGCGGCCGACAGCCCTGCCCAGGCTGGAAGCAATGTACTCCTGCAGCATGCTGAAGTGCACCGCGTTAGCACCGTAGGCTCCCCACACGATGTCGTTGGAACGGTTCGTAACCGTCATGTCAAGGTCGCCCTCATAATTCACCGCGAACATGGCCGTGGTGTTGCAGGGGAAGTCCTTGCCTTCGAAGCCAAGGTCGACACGAGTGTCCCACATACCAATGACGCAACGACGGTCATTAGGGTTTTTGCTTAAGGCCGCTATGACCTTCGCAATCTGGTCCGAGCCGAAGTGATGACGCCAGCGATGGCCGTAGGCCGCGTGAAACACCACTCCATCATCGCTGTAGTCAGCCATGCGCTTTACGTAGTGGGCAACGCTCTTCACGTCGCGCCGACCGGCCAGCATCCAGAGGCTCTCGTACAGGTGGAAGAACGGGTTGCAGTCCCGCTCGGCATGGAACATGACACGTTCCGTCGGCCGATAATAGGTTGTGTTCACAGGAGCAGGGAACAACCGGACGTTGCCGTTCCGGCTCGGCCGGTTGACGCCGTCAACCTGCAGCGCGCGCAATGCTGCGGGAAGAGCCTCGTGCACGTTACGTGCATCGATTTGGAAGATCATAGAAGTCTCCGGGTTTAGACTGGAAGGTCCAGCATCGCGTTGAGGGTCGCAGGCCGCACAGCAGGCAGCTGCACAGGAGGTGGCACCACCTTGTGTTCCGCCGGGATGAACGGCTCAATCTCTGGCCAAGCGGCCTTGAGGGTGCCAATGGTCGTGTACTGGTTCAGCATTTGGTTGACCTTGCTGAAGGCGTTCTTCATAGCCTCCTCCAGCTTGTCCTTGCGCTGCTCACACTTCTGCACAGCCAGGACAAACTCAGGAAGGTTTATCCTCGGATTTACAAAGCTGTGTGGTGTGCGCATATGGATCTCATCAAACTGATGATGAATACATTTACGCGCAACGGCGTGGTTCATCCCCCAATACACTCTGCCGTTGAAGTGGTAGCAATAACTTCCTGCAGCTGCTGAGAAGTTGAATGAGTCTTCTTCCTTCAGCCATCCATCAGGCAGCTCTGCGAAGCGCTTCTGAGTTTCAGCGTCAAACTTGATGTTGTACGCCCACAACGCAATTCGACGGTTCTCCTCGAAGAGGGCGTCCCCTTCTTTTTGAAACTTGTGCCTCAGAACAGCTGACTGCAAGGTGGAACGGATTGCAGCATTGAGGCGGATACTGTTCTTCATTGGAAGGGATTTCCTTTTCTGCCAAACTCCATTGGAGGATGGCAGAAGACAAGAAGTCCCGCAATCAGGAAGCGGGACGATATCTCTGTTTCGGCGTCCCTTCGCCGGTCTTCACGCGCATGTACTTGTCGTACTCACAGCACCAATGCTGCACAGTGGACAGCTCCCACTGCGGCCATTCCTTCAGCCAGTAAGATTCCTGAAGCCGAGCCACAGACAGCAAGTGCCGCATGTAGTCAACGATTTCCTCTTGGTCCTTCTTGCTGTTGTAGTTGAAGCCATGAGGATGGCCGTACTTCATCCGGCTGATGCCTCTCGCTGACCCTGGGCCTGGAGCCGTCCACACGTTGACGTCCCTCGCGTTCTCCAGCAATGGTGTGAAGCGCAGGTCGCAAACCATCTGGTAGGCCATGAAGGGTCCTAGGTAGGGATATTCCTTCAGGATATCATGCGCTCGATAAAGCCTCTGGGCTTCCAGGATTTCACTGACGATCAGCTCTTCATAATCGAACAGCTTCTCAATGCACTGAAACAACCCAGTCGCCTTGTCCATTCCTGGTGGCGACTTGATCATGTACGCGGGATTGAGAATGCGCTCGCCATTGGCGGCCATCTTCCTTACCTGGGCACAAGCCCAGGAGAGGCTGGCAGTCTCGCCCAGGAGGAAGGGGAGAAGGTTGCGGCCGGTCTCAATGTTGTTGAACCAGCGGAAGACGACAGCCGCGCGAAACTGCTGCAGGTGATTGTTCCCCAGCTTGGTGCGGA
>Ga0079216_10000333_pt1 | contig 10770 bp, 13 predicted proteins | sample NCAS100_FD_77008 | JGI IMG/M metagenome (GOLD analysis project Ga0079216, IMG submission 77008) | Agricultural soil microbial communities from Utah to study Nitrogen management - NC AS100 | ecosystem: Environmental > Terrestrial > Soil > Agricultural land | place: USA: North Logan, Utah...
CCTTGAGGAATACCAGACTTAATTTCATCAAGAAGTTCTTGCGTAGTCTTGCGCTTAGTTACTTCTTCCCTAAGAGTTGCCAACTCAGCCTCTAACTTATTAATATGAGATTGAGAATGGGGGAGAGCCTTCAACGCTGCTTCAACTGTCGCATACTTCTTTCCTGCTCCAACAAGTTCTACTAATTCGGGTGGAATTGTATTTTCTTGTGTGGTAGTTGCAGGTGTTGCATCGGATGGTGTTTGGTCAACATCATCACTGAAAATCGTTTGATCCGTCATTATTTCCCTTGGTCAGGTATAAAGTTTAAAATCTTATCGGCAAGTTTCAATGCACCTAATAAGGAAGCCTGTTTCTCAGACCATGCAGGAGAATCAAAGGAATCATCTGCAATCATCTTCCGGTGCATCAGTGCTACTTCCTTACCAATATAATTCTTAATTATCATTAAGGCTTCTTCTTTACTTATAGAGGAAGCTTCTTTTGACTTTAATGAATTTAACATATATTATATCACAAAATGTACTTGAAAATCAAATTCTATTGTGGTATAGGACCATCGCCCAGCATATCCTCTTCAACAGGGGTTTGTTCCTCTGTCTCTAGGGTACGTGTGACTTGGTTCATAAGCCTTTGAGTTTCGGCCTGTTCCATAACCGCTATGTTTTCTTTAATAATTTGAAACTTGGAGAAGCCCATTGACTCTTCAATCAACTTAGCCAGAGACTTAGCCGATGTATGAGGAGCTATTAATTGACCCACCGGACTGTTATATACACCCATTAGATTTTGAATCAGTTGTGCCCTTGCAGCATAATGACGTGAACCCATTGGACGCAACTTACCTTTAGCTGTAATATCTTCTTTTGTAATACTGATGAAGTTACTTACACCAAGGTCATCATCCATTACACGAACCAAGTCTCCTGTATCCATGTTACGTCGTGCAATCTCAAGCATTAGATTCAGAAGCTTCTCAATAAATTGTATCTCAAACTTATTGGTCTTGTGATGGAAGATACGACCAGAAGAGTTCTCTAATTGTTGTACTTCAAAAGCAGTCTTCTCACCGGGAGTTCTAATACCCATTGCCTGTTTAGGGGCACCAGCCATTTCTTCCATGAGGGCCATTAGATTGGCTATCTCATTATTTACTTGGAAGGCAGCAGGATTCGGAGGAAGTAATCCAACCTCTCCATCTTCAGGTACATGTATGGTAACTCCGGGTGCCCATGTGAAAGGTTCTACCTCTCCTTTGATTGCAATAGGAGGGAGTATAGTCATATCAAGGGCATCCGCCTTCAGATTCTCTAGATGGTCTAAACGGTACTGCATACCCACCAAATTATCCAGCGGCCCCATACCATATAAGTTATCAGGACGATCCCTCCAACCAACATGAGCCTTGGTGTCTCTACCTATCCAACTAGGGTTTGCTATATTACGCAGAACATAAACACGATCTATAACCGTTATAATTCTATTTTCGTATAACTCACCTGTATGCTGATTGTAGTAGTCTCCCTCAAACTCTAGGACTTCAATGAGACCGGAGCCATAATATTCGGATAAGGTGCCAAACCCATCAGCGGTGTATCCTTCGGCCTTATTAAGGTCTTCCATTTTAAAAGAAGACATTGTATTGCGTAGTTTAATCCCCTTATCTAGAACGGCCTCATCGAACTGTAAGTCAGGACGGGTCCTTATCTCTTTCTTTAGTTCTCCAATACTCTTCAGATAGCGAGTGAACTTCGGGGAGTCTTCAAAGGTTGGAGCAGCCGGATTGAACACAATATCATAGGGAGAAAGACGTACGGCTTTTGGTCCTATGTAATTAATGGTTTCTTCTCCGGTATCAGGGTCAACAGTTACATCCCTGACCCATTGAATTTCTCCTAGGGCATTTCCATAGTCAATGAAATCATAGAGGCATTGGGATATAGTTTCACGGAATCCTGAAAGGCGGCATTTGTTTTTAATATAGGCGGTAATGGCAATACGCTTGTCCTTTGCTACAGCATCCACATCATCTCCAACCCATTCCATCCAGTCTTCGTTAGGGAATAAGGCATCCATATAGTTTGCATGGAGGTTATCCCTAATCTGTGTTATCTTAGGAAGGGTTGTTTTATTCTTCCAAGGAAGGGAGCTATTGGTAGTGGTGGTAGTATCCGTAGCAAAGATATAGTTACGTAATTCTTTCCATTCCTTTTCTTTCTCCATGCGTTGAATTCTCCAACGATCATAGAGATGCACCAGTTGACGAGCTAGGTTATCTTCACCGATAACATCTCGTATCGCGGCTACTTTACCAGCCATTAGATAATACCTCCGAATCTAGGGTGAGACTTGATATTCGACACAGCGGATTGCATACTCCATTGTTTAGGAATTACAGCTATATTGATGGCATTTGCTAATGCATCTTTAATGTCATCATGAGGGGGTCTACGCATTATTAGTTCTTCTTCGAGAGTTTGGCAATTACCACCACGATAGTGCCATACTTGTAAGTTATCATACTTAGGCTCAAGGATGGAAGCTATACGCTCTTCCTTTGCCCCTTCGCGGCGACTAGGATTATATTCATCTATAGAAAGGGATATACCGTTTGGTTTGATATAACTCTCTTTCAGTTCATTAACTACAGCACGTTGAGCCACTGTGACCTCGGCCCTTAACTTCCTAAATCCCCACTTCTGTTGGTTCTTAATAATATGATTGTAATACTCCACAATCCTATCAGTCTTAAACCGATCAATTTCTAGGATATAGTAGTTACCTCCACTGTCTACCCCAACTACGACCAGAGCCGTATAATCAGCTTTCTTACTAAGCGAAAAAGCGAAGTCAATAGCGGCATAAACATTTAGCTTCCTTTCTTTTATAAACCATGATCCCTCTAATTGCTTTAGAAGGCTCCTCTCATAGTATTGGAATTTATTAGAGTCTATGGGAGCATTATCAGAGCTATTAGGATTGTTATAATATTGAGAATAATACTGAGTGGAATCAACATATTTAGCTTTGATTCGAGCCAATATTTTTGCATCAAATCCGAACTTAGTTCCATCCGCACGTTGTTGACGCGGCCATAGAAACTCACCATCTGTTTCCACAACCTTTTGGAAAATTTCATAGACTTCTGCCTCATCTATTATTTCTCCATCGTCATCAAATACTGATTCCTTCATGGAGATTAGAGTTCCATACAAATCTCTAGGATCATAACGAGTCCCAAAGACAGCTTCTTGGGCACCGGGGTTTTCAATGGAGGCTAGTTGTGAATAAAGAGCAGCTACTTTTTCTCTACCCTCTTCTGTATAGGCATTAGTAGGAACCACCAGATCGTCTAGGATGACTTTAGACGCATGGAAACCTGTTGTACTACCTGTGATACCTGTAGCCTTAACTGTAGCGTCCCTGATGCCTTCCTGCTTGCGTATAGGGTGGTCTACACATATCTCCTCTACTGCCCACTTTTCCCTCTTCCCTTCTTCGGGATGTATCATCTCAGGCCAGTAGCGTCTATAGATTGGGCTATCTATAATCTGCTTAATCTGATACAATTGTTTCTCAGCCAAAGGAGATGTAGCTGATACATATAGTATTGTTTCTGATGGGTCTTTAGTGATCCACCACGCGGCAAGAAAAGCAGCAATCTTGCTCTTCATATGACCACGAGGAAGGAGGGTAAGTTTATTATCCTTACCTCCTTGCCTTGTAAGCCACTGAGCTAATTCGACATGGATAGACCCCATAAGAAGATATGGGGCTACCAGTTTTATAAAGAATACAAAGTCATTTTCTGCTTGTATTCTTATAGCTTCTCTTGGGTTAGTCAAGTTCGTCTTCTACCCACTCTTTTACTGAGTCGAGTCCTTCACGGTGCTTGTCGCCTTCTTCAACGAGGTCTCTAGCTCTGATTCTAAAATTGTCAACCTCTCGCTCAACGAGGGGCCAGTCGATTGTGGTTGTCTCGCCGCCTCCGGTACATGTTTGAGGGGCTGCGGGCAAGCTGCGGCTACTGGTAATCTGACGGCGCATCCGGTCATTATCAGACTGCAACTTAGCAATAGTAGTACGAGCGATTTCATCAACTTTCTCCTTACTTTCCTTACTTTCCTTGTCTTCTTTCTTGGCCTCTTTCTCTTGGGCCACTCCAACAATCTCAACACCTTTCATTGAGACTTTTGCAAGTTCTAACTCAGTAGATATAATTTTAGTATAAGTAGCTAGGATAACCACTACTATGACTAAAATGGCAAGTAGCCAATTTATAGGATTATACACCCTCTCCCTCCTTGACTGCGGCTAAACATCCTGCAATTTCTTTCTCTCTCCTTCCACGTATTTCAGGAGGTTTCATCCACCCTGCCATTGCACGACATGCCTCTTCTTTCTTTCCTTGCTTTAGCAGTTTCAATGTCTCGGATCGACAATATCCAGCAACCCCTATGTGATAGCCAAAATGTACATGCCAGTCATATTCCTTTTGATACATTTCAATATCATCCCCAATACACTTTTTCATTCCCTTAGCGTGTTTATCTTCTGCGCTGTAGAGTAAGCGTACTAGAGCTTTTTCTGGTGTGGTTTTGTCCCCCATCTTTACATTCTCTGTTTCCCCATAACCTATCGTAGGAACCCCTACAGTGTCAAAGTATGCGGTGGTTCGGAGACCTTCAGAGAGGGCAAGGGCAATTAACCCTGCCCCTCCTATCTTGAGATATTTAACAGGTATTTTAAGCACTTAGAAAATGAGCTTGAGAAGACCAAAGGTTAAATAAGCCACATTCAGAATATCGCCTATAAACAACAAAGCAAGACCAAAACCCACAGCTATAGGCATAGACCACGAGGAGGCCGCCCACCTTACCAACCACGGGTCAATAGCCCGTTCTCCTTTATTCAAGAAAGCATTTACTTCTTGCAGTCCTTGGTTTGCTAAGCTCTTTGCTTCATCCAAACTAACGGCATTAACAACACGGCTCAGGGTATCTTTAATATTTCCAACAATCGCACTTATGCTCATTTAAATCTCCTATTAAGATAAAGGACTATCAATATATGTTACCCACGCTCCGGGGCTATTAAACATATCCCCGTTACAATTAGGTATGTTCCAAAACGTACCATCCTCAATAAAAGGGGTATTGTGTTGAATAATCCCTATACCTTTGGCTAGATACATTTCGATTGCATACGTATTGTAATCTTTGTAACTTTGATAATAAACTCCATTTGCTGAGATTGGACCAACACATCTAATGGGAGTAGAAGTTGGTCTCTTTGTTCCATGATACATTACAATCTGTACAACATCTGTATAAGTAGTACCACCACCTTCCCTCCAGACACCACAGGCATCTCTACCATATGGAGGGGTATATTCGCTATAAACCTTTACTACACCTGTTTTACTATATGCCTTGGCTCCTGAGTTTGCATAAACACCTCCGGGAGTATTCTGCCTCCATACATCCATTTCAGCTATGGTAGCTGTATCAGACAAGCCTCCCATCCCTGCCCAAAGAAGTCCTGTATTAACACCAGCGGGAGTTTTATAACCAAGGACAACATTAGGAGTACAAGGGGTATTAGCAAACCAATCTCCTGTCTCAGTTATACTCCCATCGGTACCCATAAAGAGAGCCGCATAGGTGGTTGTACACCAACTCCCTGATTGATAGTATTCTTTCCTCCACATATAGGTATGACCAGTTTTACCTAGATTCATATAAGATGTATATAGGTTATCTATAGGTGTAGGAGTCTTTTGTAAAGTGTACCTTGTGTTTAAACTTCCATCTGATTTATTAAGATATATAACATTATAATCAGGAAAATATTCTTGCAAGTTTACTGTAACCATATTATTATCTAACTCTCCGAGCTGCAATAAAACCGAAACCTGAGCATGTACTTACTGTGAAGGATGCAGCCATGACCAAATAGACAGTTGTTGGGATACTAATAGAGATACGCCTAAAGGGTATTGTATAACTCATAGCAACTGCTCCCGGAACCCAAGCAGATGCTCTGTAGGCAAACTGGTAATAATCAGCCACATTGTTTGTAAGACTGGCTGACCCAAAGAAAGAAGTTATACTAGTTGTCGCTCCTAGTGTTACACCTCCTTGTCCATATATATTCCAATCTCCCGCTGTCAAGTTAATTGATGTTATTGTCTTTGTTGACCCAGTGGTCAAAGCAACAGGAGAACCTTCAGTTACAGCATTAACAGTGTATTCACCAATCTCTCCCGTAGCGGCACTATCATTGGTAGTGGTCCCAATTATCCCTGAGGGGTCAAGGGTGCCATCTACAACCATATTTCCTGTAAAGGTTTTATTACCCCCAATGGACTCCGTTCCAGTTAATCCTACAGCCCCAAGGGTTGCTCTAGCTGTTGCCGCATCTGCATCATCTATAAGGGTTTGACCAAAGGCAGACACACCTAGCGTAGTTAATGCTGCCGCCGCTGTGGCATCATCCAATAGGGAATGAGCGAATGCTGTACTAGCTGCCCAAGAAGCAGTAGACCCATCAGTGGTTAACAAACCATATCCATGACCTGTTTGAGATGGGAAGCTGGCTTGAGCCACCAACTGCCATTTTACAGCAGCAAGGTCTGCTGAGAAGGCCCCTGATGTATGATCTACTATACATACATAGGCAGAGCCATTATTCTCAATAACATCACCAATCACATAGCTCGTTGCAGTGACCCATGTACCTTCCCAATTAAATCCAGAGACAGATATAATATTAGATTGATTAAGAATACGATGACCATTCATATCCAAATCACTCAACATCTGATTTGGACTTGTACCATCTCTGGACAATGTATTCTCTACTGCGGTCTCTATGGCAGTGTTATTTGCATTTAAGGCAGCAGTGGAAGCAAATCCTGATACAATATCTGCTAGTACAATTTTAGCCATTTATCGAGCCTCTCTCTTTTTTCTCATAGCTTCTTTATGAAGATTGGTCTTTGCAGAAACAACCCTAACATTCTTCTTACTCTTAGAGCCACCCTCAGTGAGGGGCTTAATATGATCGGCTTGTCTACTATCCCCTACCTTTAATCCTGCCTCTTTCCTAGCCTTATTTCTAGCTGCCCTATCTTTAACTCGATTTGGCTTGTGCTTATGTTCCCACTCAAGTTCTTTCTTATAATCTCTCTTACCATTCTTCATAAAAGGCATGTTATTTTCCTGATCCCGTTAAGGGAAGTCTTGTACTTATTATTATGATTACAGTGTTTGAGTCAAGGGGAGCCGACCCACTAAAATTAATCTGACCCGAAGGCAATTGAATATGTGTCTTTATCAATAGGACATTCCCCATAAAAGTAACACCTCCGCTTGGACTTATAGTATAGTTACTTATTGCGGTACTACCCATTGGGGCAGTCCCAGTAATAACTACACCTCCATTAGGAGTTATGGTAAAATTCCTAGTTCCAATTAATGAACTGGTTCCAGAGAATGTTATGGAACCACTACCATTAAAAACCTTTCCTCTTATACTAGTGGATGAACCAGAGAAACTAATAGACCCACTTGGAGATACTAAATAGGAGGTCCCTCCTCCTCCTGATACTTCATCCGCACTAAAGTTATCAAAATGCAACCCCTCAGAAGAGGTAGGCACATTGTTATTGAATACCCGTAACCCCGTCTTACCCGCTGAAGTTATTGACGTATCCGTGGCTTCAAGTAAGACGGACCCATTAAGTAGCATCTTGATAACGCTACCGGACATGTCGAGCTTAACATTGATTGAACCACCAACGCCGGGGGCGGGTAAGGTATTACTACCAAGTATTGTGCCTGTACCAGCTACAATCTTTGTTAGTTGCCAACCTATAGAGGTACCATATCGAACGCTATAATAGGTGAGGGCTGCTGTATTAACCCTACCAATTATAGCTGTGTAGTTAAAGGCAGGAGACAACGACATCGTGTAGAGATCAGCAGATACGCTATAGTCTGCCGAGGATGGGGAGGTAGTGTGATAATAAAGCCCTTCCCCAGTTACACGCTGTTGTAGCCTATTGGCTGTGATGAGCATATCCCCACCACCGCCGAGAGTATGCTCTACCCAATTCGCACTATACGTCTGTAGTGTAGTGCCACTTGTTCCAGTAAAACTGTCTGATGCGAATTGGGCCATTACTTATGATATATCAAAGTTATTTTCGTCGAAGGCAGCAGAAAGCTTCTTTCCTAATTCTCTGATAATATCTCTATACCCATCGGAGCCTGTAACAAAATCCGTACTCAATCCCCGCCTATTTAACATATTAATCATGTTAGTTTTCGTAACATTATTTATAGCACTAACCTTTCCATCAAGAGGGAAGTCAGGAAGGGAGTCTATTCCATTAATTCCCATAAGCCTTGCATGGTTCTCAGTATTAACCAAGACCAGCGTCCAATTAAATAGTGGACGTCCTGTGCTAGGATCAGAGGGAATAGTACCAACCCATGCTACACCAAGATCAGCGATGGCAGGGCGAAATGGACCTGTTGTGGGGGTCATCATTCCATCACTTCCATCTCCTATAATATCACAAATATAGTATCGTTTAGCCATGTTAGTCTGCCGATAGGGTTGGGGTTAGTTTTACGTTATCTCCATTATTAGTCAAGGTAAAAGGAGCCGCAGCATCTCGCTCAGAATAAAGGAGAATCCCTGAAGTAAGCTGAGTAACAAAGTAACCATAGATGCTGTTACTAGTAGCCCCACCATTATGAGTAAAAGTTTGCTGCCCACCATAAGTAATCGTTCCACCACTAGGACTCCCCCAAGTTGCCCCTGTTAATGTTATAGCAGCATAACCAGAGAAGGTAGCCTCTGTATAAGTAGCTGCCGTGTCCGTTTCAGCAGGGGTTGTGTTAGAAGAAAATAATCTCAGCACCAAGTCTTGTGGTGCAGTTTTATTAACAATCATTGCAAGAATAAGATTCTCGCCTACGTCTGGTACTAAAAGAGCCATTAGAAATACCCCAATTTAGCTGCTTGTTCCTTTGACATCTTTCTACGTACTACGGGAATCTCTCCATACTTAGCTTGCCTAAGAGATACTGTCTCATATATCTTACTGGCTATGGTCAATCCAGAGGAGTCTATCAAATGAACTTCTGAGTCTGCTCCAAGCTTAAATACAATACCTATACCATCTGGAGTCATTACCCACATGTTATTCCGCCAACCAAGGAGGGGAAGAGATACACGTTCAATCTGTGATACTGGTTCTTTCTTAAACCACCCAAACATATTAAAGTCCTTTTAGTGTTCTGTATAAATCTTTATTTATTTGCTCTACTGCTCCTAATATAGGAGGATTTAAGAATGGCCTATCGTACAGGTCAGTCCTAGCCTCTATAAAGGTCCCCTTACCTCTTACACCCTCTGCTGCACAACCATGTCTCTCATCCAATTGTGGGTCAATTGTTTCGGTGGTTGCATGTAATGTATGTCCACTTGGAACAGCAAAGCTATAGAAACAGTTATTACTTTCACAGAGCCAAGTACCAGCCTTAACAAGAACAGAGGGACAGGATGCTCCAGCGGTGCATATATTGTTCTGTACAAAAGAGGTAGCCATATCCGCAGTAGCTAGTAGGAGAACCCCTGCATAGGTACAGTCTTTAAATGTATTATTATAAACACGACAGGATTGTCCTTCTGCCTTATTGCCAATGTAAACCCCTATCTTGCATCCTTCAACAATATTGCTATATACATCAATATTAGTTGCATTGAGTATCATAATGCCACAACCGCTGTTCTCGGCAGCAGCGTGGCCTATAACCCTCTTTAGTCTATTCTGATATATCTGGCAATTATCACACCCGTGGTCAACAAGAATACCATTACCATCAGCTTGTGAAGCGTATATATCTTCACCATAGTTATTATATACTACGAAGGAACCATAGAATAGATTAAGCAATCCAGAAGGACCAGTGATACGATAAGCTTCATTGTGGGCTATGATGTTATCACCAAAGCCCGGAGTAAGGGAAGGACCAAATCCACCAATACCCATTGCACCCCCTAAATTGAAGGCAGCAGAGGTATTGGTCATATCGTAAAACTTGTTACCCGTTACACGGATTCCGGTATTTACTCCGTAATATTCTGGGAAGCCTGTGAGGGAGGGACCAACAATTTCCATACCCAAGGTTGGGCAATTAGTAAATATATTATCTGTGATGATTATATCAGCCATTGTAGAAGCTAGATTAGAACCATCTTCTAAACGAAGCTGAATAACAGCCCTCTCAGCATCACAGCCGTCGAATGTATTGTTACTGATAGTTACACGGGTAAGACTACTAATAGGGGCACCAGAGGCCGCTACAGTCCAGCTAATTGCTCCTCCTAGTGTTGAGCCTGTTCCACCTATGAATGCATTCTCAGTGATTGTCAGGTCAGTGTAGGCTTGTCCATTAGCAGCACTAATCCCAATTAGTGCCCCACCATTACCACCATTGAGTGTGCATCGTTGATATGTGACACCAGTGGTAGGATAGTTATAGAAACAATTACTTTGGTTTGCAGTAATGGTTAAGTCTTCAATAGTCGTATAACTACGGTGGACAAAGAAGAATACACCACCTGTACCTGTTATTGTAATAGAGCCGGGATCAGTAGCATAGCCACCACTGATTATAACCCGGCTAGAGGGGGTTGCACCATGTGCCCCCATTTGAATGGTAGCAGTGATGGAGTGGGAACCACAGATATATA
>Ga0079216_10000337_pt1 | contig 10741 bp, 6 predicted proteins | sample NCAS100_FD_77008 | JGI IMG/M metagenome (GOLD analysis project Ga0079216, IMG submission 77008) | Agricultural soil microbial communities from Utah to study Nitrogen management - NC AS100 | ecosystem: Environmental > Terrestrial > Soil > Agricultural land | place: USA: North Logan, Utah...
AAGCGTTGCAACAGCAGCATGATGACGTCGTCGCCGGCCGCCTTATCACGCAACTCGTCGCGCTGTTCGGGTTCCATCGTCCGGCCTTGTGTCGCGAGCACCCGTCGCGCCTCTTGCTTATCGCGAATCTGAGGAACGTCCGTCACCCGGTTTGCCATGACGCCGAGAAACACACACGGTAACCAGATCGCGAGAATGCAAAGCGGATAGAAGATGACTGTTTTCCGGAACTGGGAGATTTTTCGCGCGGTTAGACAGAAGATCAGGATGTGGGGAAACGCGATGGCCGACAGCGGGATGAACGTGTAACTGAAAAAGTAGTACGGTGAGATCCGTTCGCGGGTTAGCAACGATGACAGAGGTGACGCCTGCATCGCCTGTGCGGCGCTGCGGAAACCTCCCATGCCCACACCGATCACAGTCAATGCGATAGCACCGAAGCACAGGAACAGTATCGTCTGAAATGTGTTCACCCACGCAGTGCCACGCATTCCGCCAAAAAACACGTAACTCATCACAACCATCGCGACGATCGCACCGCCGAACCAGAATGGCACGGCTCCGCCGCTGATCGTGTAGAGCGTTGTGCCGCCGCCCATGATGCCGATAATGATGTAGGGCACCAGCATCGCCGCCTGTACCGCAAAGATCACAGTGCCGATGTGCGTACATTCCCACCGGTCGCGAAACATCTGCACCGGCGTCATGAACCCGTACTTCTTACCGAGCGCCCAAACACGGGTACCAATGAGAAAGATCGTCAACGGGATCACAAGCCCTGACGACGACGCCATCAAACCAAACGTAACGATGCCATTATTGAAAGCGTGGCCCGACGATCCAAGGATCGCGAAGGCCGTCATGTTCGTCCCGAAAAGTGAAAACAGAAATACGAATGGACCAAGAGAACGGCTGGCGAGAAAGTAGTCTTCGGCTTCCTCGCGTCCTCTGGCTCGCCGAAACGCAAAGATACCGATGTAAAGAACGGCAGCGAGATAGAGAAAAACGACAATTGCGGGAATCACGAAGCCCGGTCCTCCTCGCGCTCTGCTTGTTCGACTTCACGCTCAAGGTGCAACGGCCAGGCAAAGGTCACAAGCAGCCACATCAGTAATGCGGCGGCCCCGGAAAAGCATGCGTGATAAAAAAGACCGATGGGGATGAAACCGAAAACGAGATATGAGGAGCGCCAGAACCAAATGTCCTGATGCAAGACGTAGAGTGCAGCGACAGCAACGACGAGCAGGATTCGTTTCATTCGCGGTGGTCGCTGACCCTAACACAGACTACACGGATCGATCAAGATCCGAGTAGTCCGTAGTCCCGCTATGTGACTTAATCTGTGGTTACAGCTTCGATTACGCTGTAGGCCGACATGGTGGGAACTATGCGCGTCATACGGAAACCGGCGCGCTCGAACAATTCTTCGTACTCCGCGGCAGTGCGTTCTTTTCCGCCGGGTGAAACGAGCATCTCGACATCCAATAACTTACCGAAGTCCTGTGCGTTGCCTTCGGCAATTACTGACTCAATCAGCAGCACGCGTCCGCCGGGATTCATCGCCGGCTTAATATTTTGCAGGATCGTCAGCGCGCGTTCATCGTCCCAGTCGTGAATGATGTGCTTCATGAGGTAAGCGTCGCCTCCGGCTGGGACGCTCACAAAGAAGTCGCCGGGAACAAATTTGATTCGATCGGCGGCGTTGGACCTGGTGACATTTTCACGCGCGCCCTCGATCACCTGCGGCAAGTCAAACAAAACTCCGGTTAGCGACGGATTAGCCTCCAGGATCTCGATCAATAAGCGCCCGTGTCCGCCAGCGATATCGATCAGTGTGTTGATGCCGCTGAAGTCGTACGCCTCGATCACAGCTTTAGTCGCCAACGCAGACAAGCTGGTCATCGCACGATTAAAGATCGCGAGCTCTTCCGGTCTGTTTTTGAAGTAATCAAAGACGTCTGCACCGTGCATCTCCGCCCATGCTGACTTCCCGGTGCGGACGCTGTACATGGTCTTGCCCCACACCTGCCAGTGCCAATCTTCACCCATGAAGATCGTAATGTCGCGCAAGGAATTGTGTCTGTTTGAAAGCAGCGGCTCAGCATTGGCATTCAATGCAAAACTTCGGTCCTCCTGTTCAGTAAAAACTCCCAACGACACAAGCGCGCGCAACACTCGATAGAGCGAGGGTGCATGCGTGTCGGTTGCTGCTGCGAGTTCTTCAACTGATTTCGGACCATCTGCCAGGAGGTCAGCAATACCGAGCTTAGCCGGTATGTACAAAGCCTGGGCGGCCAGGCCGCCAAGCATTATTTGAGTCACAACTGCTTCGGGAGGGGCGCTCGCTGGACTCTCCGCAGACTGTCGCGCCTTGGCAGTCTCCGGGTTCTGTGGATCTGGTTCTAAAACCCGTGTGGACATCTTCTTCCCCTTTTGATGAATGTCTATGTATTACTTATCATTCTTTAACGCGTAGCGCGAATGGGAAAGAGGCCAATTAATTGTGAGGTATGGAATTAGCAGCAGCCGTCGAAGTTTTTGCACGGGCGCGTAATGAACGGGTTTCGATGTGGTGTCGTTTGATCATGCGATCGAGAGTCTTTCGATCGACGCCAAGTATGCGGGCGGCAGCTTGCTTGTTGCCGCGCGTGTGCCCCAATACCTGGGCAACGTAACGCCCCTCGATCTCCGACAGTGGCACCCAATCTTTAACTTCAGATTGATCGTTGACGCCGTTTGTCGGACCATCCTCCGATTGTTCACCGGAATATTGGCGCAAGCGTTGCGGCAGATCGTTGACGTGAACCGTGCCGTCGCACATCGCCACTGCTCGCACGACGGCGTTCTCCAATTCACGAATGTTACCGGGCCAGTTGTAACGAACCATCAATTCCAACGCTTCCGTGCTGAACTTTGACGCCGGACTCAAGGAATAAACCCGATCCGCAAAACCTTGTGCCAAGGAAGGAATGTCTTCCCGTCTTTCCCGCAAAGACGGCAACATGATCGATACCGGATTCAAGCGATAAAAGAGATCCTTACGAAATCTTCCTGCCACAACCTCTAGTTCAAGATCACGATTCGTCGCCGCGATCACGCGCAAGTGAACACTTTGCAATTCTGCAATGAGCTTCGCCTGGAGAGAGGAACTCATATCGGTGATCTCGTCAAAAAAGACCGTGCCGCCGTCCGCTCGTTCCCACGGAGTTATCGCGATCGCCTCTGGAATCGTTGCGCCCTTGACGACGACGAAGGGACGATCGGCACGCGCGCTTCGCAGGTGAATCGCAGCGGCAACCAGTTCTTTTCCGGTTCCGAATTCGCCCGTAAGAAGCACCGGCAGATTCGTGTTGGATACGCGCGCCACGTGTTTCATTACTTTCTCGCCGATTACGAGAGCGCGAAGGTATCCCTCTGTTGGTGAGTTGGTCATTCGCTTGAACTCATCCCACTGGATTCGTTACGAACTTTTCCCGGTTTGAGGTCCGGGAATTCGGGCGAATAGTCAGGGCTGTAAGAACCACATTTGCAGATAAGGGACGACGACCTCGCCCTGGCCGGCGTCCCCTATCCACGCGCGAGGACTCTTCCTTCTTAGACCACAGCGCGCGTCTCTCAGATCTCAATAAACCAACACTCACTTCCAGGATCAGTATTCATAATGCTTTTTTGCGATGGCTTGGGGATAGAAAGGACGTCTCTGGTCGAGTTCTAAACAGACACCGCACGGATCTGGCTACGCTAAGCGGTCTGTCGAGTATGCGCAATGGGGAGATTCCTGAATACAACTCAGATAATCCCTGAGCAGTTTAAACTCTAAAAAATTTAACTACCGCAAACTTAAAAACAGTGGCGAACGTGTACGATAAGACTTATTCTCCACGCCTGTTTCAGTCGTCCTCGTCGGCACCGAGATGACCGTATTGGCGAATTGGTCAGACTCAGGTAATTCCTGATTGTTGGATCAGGAGCTTCCTGCAATTATGCCTCTGCAAGAGAGCGCCAAGTTCTACTTTGCTCTTTAACTCAAAGTTCCATGCGCTCGGCTTAGTTGTGAGTGTATTGGCCAATACCGAGCAGAGCACAACTACGAGATGAAGTCGATACGTGTGCTAATCGCTGACGACCACGCGCTCGTGCGGGCAGGAATCAGGGCGCTCGTAGAAAGAATCAAGGGCGTGGTGGTGGTCGGCGAAGCAGGTAAAGGAAGCGAAGCACTCAAACTGGTCGATGAGTTTGAGCCTAACCTGATCCTGCTGGACATCACGATGCCTGACGGAAGTGGGTTTGACGTGCTCGAGCACGTCGCGAAGAAGTTACCTAACATCCGCGTCATCGTATTGACGGTGCACGAGGCAGGTGAATACGCGATACGGGCGTTACGTGAAGGAGCGGCGGGATTTCTGCCGAAGAGTGCAGCCAGCACCGAGCTCGAACAGGCAATACAAACTGTGATGAGAGGCGATGTTTACATCTCGCCTGAGACCTCACGCAAAACGCTGATTGAGTATGGCAAGGGAGTTTCGAAAAGAGATCTGTTAGAGACGTTGAGCCCGCGGCAACGCGAGGTGCTGCAACTCATTGCGCAAGGAAAAACAACGAAACAGATCGCCCAACTCCTGGACATCAGCGTCAAGACAGTTGAGACGCACCGGGCGCAACTGATGGAAAGGTTGAATATTCACGACGTCGCGGGCCTGGTCCGTTACGCAATCATCGTCGGACTCATTGAAGTGGAGTAAACAGTAATTATGTGCGGAAATTGGTGGATGGGTTCATGTCCGGTCTAAGAGAGAGACCACCCCACGCGCTCTAGCGCGATCGCCAGCGGCTAGCGATCGTTATCAAGTCCCCGGGACTTGTGCAAAAACCGGGCATGAACCGATCCACTGAATCAGCCTCCTTGGTGCCTCTTCTGCTTTCTGTGTTTTCGACTTAAGCCTTGGCGAGTGCTACGGATTTCGGTGAGTCCGCATCGCGAGGTTTCTCACCCTTGATTGGAAATCGCGCACAGATTTCAGTACCCAACGCGGGAGCCGAGTCAATGGTGATTATACCGCCGACTGCCTGAGCTCTCTCTTCCATTCCCCTCAGCCCCAATGTTGACATGCCGCTGCTGGTGCGAAGCAAACGCACATCGAAACCAGCTCCATCGTCGGTAATCAACAGAACCAGATCTGAAAGCACCCGCTCCAAGCGCACCGAGATCCGGGTCGCGCGCGCATGACGAACTATGTTAGTGACACCCTCCTGCACGATGCGGAAGCAGGCCGTCTCCAACTCCGACGAAAAGCGATCGTCTTCGTCCAGTGATCCGCTGACAAACTTCGCCGGAATACCGAGGTTTCTTGTCTGACGTTCGAGATACCAGCGCAACGCGACCACCAGACCGAGGTCGTCCAAAAGTAAGGGACGCAAATCGACCGAGAGGTCTCGTACCTGGTCCACTGCTTCATCAATGACCTTAAGATTATCGTTGATTGAAAGCAGAATCTCAGCCTGCGTGCACTTGTGCTGTAACGCGTGCAGGTTCATTTCTACGGCTGTGAGAATCTGGCCCACCTGATCGTGCAGCTCACGCGAGATCCGGCGTCGCTCTGCTTCCTGCGCTTCGATGACACGACGCAAGTAGCTGCGCTCTGCTTCCTGCGCCCTCTTCTTTTCAGAGATGTCGCGAACGCATCCCTGTACTCCCACCGCCACACCGTTCTCCCAAATCAACCGACTGCTGATCTCGACGGGCACGTGTCTTCCCTTCTTCGTGATCATCTCGATGTCGTAGGTGGTTTCGCCGGCTGCTTCCAGTTTCTTTTGGAGTTGGCGCTGTACCTGTTGCGCGTACTCGGGTGTCATGAACTCTGAAAAGTGTTTGCCAACGATCTGTTTCCGGCTGTAGCCGCTGAGCTTTTCAGCGGCACGATTGACTGAGGTGTAAATGCCCTGCATGTCGTGAACATAAAACGCGTCCTTTGAGTTCTCGAAAAGCTCGCGGTAGCGTTCCTCGCTTTCGCGCAGCGCTCTTTCAGCAAGACGGGCCTCAGTGATGTCGCGAGCGATGCCGCGCACTATGGGCGCGTCCACTCCTTCAGTTCGCAGCGAGTTGTAATATTCGAGCAGGCGAAGCTCGCCCGAGCGCGTTTGTACCAGCATTGTTCCACTGGTGGCGCGTTCCTTCAGAATTCGCTGCATGTAGCCGCTGAACTGTTCGCGCACCTGCGGCGCAAGAATGTCGCGAATGTTTTTAATGCCGACGAACTCATGCAGCTCATACCCGAACAACTCTCGAGCAGCACGATTTACTGAAAGTATCTTTCCGCTGAGGTCGTGAGTACAGATCAATTCATGACTGTTTTCCACGAGGTCGCGATAACGCTCCTCGCTCTCTCTTAAGGCCTCTTCGGCTCGCTTGCGTTCGGTGATGTCCTGGGCGGTGCCTTCATAGTAAAGCTTGCCGGCGCCGTCTCGTACGGCATGAGCATTTACGGAGATCCAGATCGTGCTGCCGTCTTTCCGAATCGATTCGTGCTCGAAACTGCGTACACTGCCGTGTTCTTCAAGTAACCGCTTGAACTCTTCTCGTTGGGTGGGGTTGACGTAATTCTGACGCGAGATATCCCTACGCGATCGGATCAACTCGGCTGGGGAGTCGAAGCCGTGCATGTGGGCGAGCGCTGGATTCGCGGTTAGATAAAAGCCTTCGGGAGTGGATTGAAAAATTCCTTCACCGGCGTTTTCGAAGATCTGGCGATACTTCTCTTCTGCTTGGTTTCGCGCGGTTCGCGTCTCTTCAAGGGCGGAGAGCGAATCTTCGGCACGTTTACGTTCAGAGATGTCCTGGGTGAGCCAGGCGATCTTCTCCGGTTGGCCGGCCTTATCACGGATGAGCGAAACGGTGTTCTGTACCCAGGCGGTTGAGCCGTCCTTCTTAAGGTAGCGATGTTCGACGATAAAAGCAGCGGTTTCGTTGTCAACGAGTGCGCGAACTTTTTCCAGCGAGGTTGGCAGGTCCGCCGGGTGAATCAGGGTTCGAAGATCGATTCGCCGCCCAAGTTCCGCTTCAGTGTAACCGGTGATGGAACTGTAAGCAGAGTTGGTTTTGAGCACGCGTCCCTTAAGATCGGTGAGCGACAATCCGATTCCCGCTTGGTCAAAACAGGTGCTGAAAAGGTCTCTCATGCTGGGAACCTCCAGGAGGTTAAGGCGCCGACAAAGAGAACGCTTGCGCGACGAAAGCCAAGTCAACTGGGTTGCTGGGCGACAGTGACGTTATAAAAGGACTTGTAAGACGAATTGGAGGGCGTAGCATGGCAAGGCCACGTGGGAACCGAGCCAGCGGTCGTGGCTACCTCCGTTTGGCTGGATTCTAACATACTGTCACCGCGTGCAGAAGAAACATGGATACCACCTAGTCTGCCTAAAATTCAGCTACTTTTCCGTCACAAATCAGGCGCCGTGGGTGTTTTAAGTTTGAAAGAAAGATTCAGTTCGGTGGAGGTTGAGCATGTCGAAGATGATTCGCTTTCTTCTGGGTTTCGGGCTGGTCATGGGGATTCTGGGCGCGTTTTGGATTATCACGCCGAACATGCCTCATGTCCTCGCACAAGGCACGACCACCGGCGACTGGAAGGCGTCGCTCAGTAAGGACAATTCCAAAGTCAATCTCAGTCTCGAGCGGCGCAGCGAACGCGGCGGACGCAATCAGATGGGACAAACGTATGAGTTTACGGATCTTCAGGGGCTGAGCCGCGAAACCGCTCAGAACGGCGGCCCCGTCAGATTCAGTCTCGTCCGCGAAGCAGGACGAATCGACCTGGAAGGAACCTTTCAAAACGGTAAAGGCTCCGGCACTTTTAACTTCACCGGTAACCCGAACTTCGTCGCCGCAATGAAGAGCCGCGGCTTGGACTTTGATGACCGCTCAAATAACCGTCATGACGAAGGCGAAGATCGGCTCTTCGCCGCGACGACTCTGAACGTCACCACGGCGCTCGCCGACGACCTGAACTCGCTGGGCTTCGGCAAACTAAACGTTGACGATCTCTTCAAAGCAGCTATTTTCAAAATCGATTCCACCTTCGCCCGTGAGATGAAAGCCAGTGGCTTCGAAAACCTCGGCATGGAAGAACTCGTCAAGGCACGTATCTTCAAAATCGATGCCGCTTTCGTCCGTCAAGTCGCCCAAATGGGTTTCGAGAAGGAGCCATTCGAAAGCCTCGTCAAGATGCAGATATTCAAAGTGACTCCCGAGTTCATCGCGGAAGTTCGCAACGAGGGTCTGACGAGCATTCAAGTTGAAGACATCGTTAAACTCCGGATTTTCAAGATCGACGCCCAGTTCATTCGCGAAGCAAAGGCCGCCGGAGTGCCACTGGAAATTGAGCAACTGGTCCAAAGAAAAATCGGCGTCGGCATCCGTGCCGGCCGAGGGTAAGTTCCTCGCCAATCAAAACCGTAAAATCCGTGTCATTCAATAACGCGGGTTTTACGGATCTCTCCGTCCTCACAAGAATAGTGCACAAAAGTCGAAGAGGAGAGAGGCTTATTCTCCACAAGCCCCGCGATCCGAAGTCGCTGTCTCTGTGGGTCCGATCTCGTTGACGATCCGCTCGAAGATTAAAACGTAAGCGAGAATGCTAAGGCACGATCTGGAAAGACGCTTCCTGTTTGACCAGCTTCTTAGAAACCATATCTTTGGACTCAATCGTCACGGTATAGCTTCCGGGCGTCTTTCCAGTAAGGCGGATGTATTCCGCGAACGTGAGATGCGGTACCGGTTCGTTTTCGATCTCGGTCAGCACGAAATCAAACGGTTTCGTCGCGGGTTGACCATCCTTCATCAGTCGCGCTGTCACACGGACCATCGGATTGCCGGTGTCCGGACTGTTCACAGCGTTGTAGACGGACATTAGCATCACGAGGTTATCAGTGGCACGAAACTGCCGCGCCGCTGCCGGTCGAATCGATGTCTTGCCTGCGGTAAATACATCCGACTCAGTCGCTTGCGGGTTCGCCGCTTCAACGTAACGACTCAACACCAGCCCGGTCGTCGCAAATTCCGAAGCAAGATCCGGCAACACAAATTGTTCTCTTCGCGCGCTCATCTTGCCCGACTGGCGATCCTTTACGATTAATTCGATCGTGTATTGACCCGGAGTAAGCATCAGATCCTGACGGTAGTAGATGTTATTACTGACGATCGATTGATACTGACTATCCGTGAGACTCACGTCGAAATTTCCACCCAGCCGCGAAAGCATCGTGTCCGCAGACTTTAAAACCCCAATTACCTCCAGTTGCAGCAATCGCTTTTCACCTTTGCGCTCTACTTGCACCGCTTCCGGCGGAAGCTCGATTGCCAGCGGAACCGTGTAGAGACCATCGCGCGATCTGAAGTGACTCAAGGATACTGAAAGCCGCATGGCAGGGTTCGCTTCGATCGCGCCAAAGTTATCGAAGAGTTTCTTATCGGCAGGCGAGAGCAGGACGATCTCTTCGGGTGGTATCGCATAGTACCCGGAGCGCGACATTATCTGCGCGTCAGGGCGGCGCACTTCGATCTTGATCTTGCGAAATGAGCTGTCGAAGTTCTGGTTGGTACTGCGATAGGCGAGTGTATAACGCGATTGAATCTCCTGATTGATTCGTTCGAGGCCCTGTCCGATGTCATTGTTGCCTTTCAGAAAACGGCCGCCCGTATCGCCTGACATGCGATACAGAATGTCGTACTCACGGCCCAACCCTTCCTGTCTCGAAATATCGAAAACAGTTTCCCCGCCGACAGCTCGGATGCGTTGCTCCTGATTGGTGGCTCCCGAAATCCCGGCGAGCGGGGAATTACCGCCCAAAGAAGTTGTATTTGGCGCACTCGCTTTCAATCCGGCAGAGTCGATGATGTAGATCGCAACGTTCGCGCGATTGGCGATGTCAATTGTGCTTTGCACTTGCCAGTCGAGCACTGCGGGTGTGACGAACCCCTGAGAAAACAGTACCAAGGTTTTCTTGCCGGGTATGGAACGTAGTCCTTCACAGATTGCCGCAATTGCTGCGAGGACCGGCCGCGACTGTTGAATGCTGAGTGCAGTGCGGAGCTTGATAAACTGCGCCAGCATCGTGCGCATGATCATGATGCGCGCTGCGTTGGACCCGGCCGCTGGACTCTGGATGGCCGTGGTCGGCGCCTCATTCGCCGCCTGCAACTCTCCTCGCAGCGAGTTGATATTGTCCGCCAGATCTTGTCGCTCGAAGTTTTTCGAATTTGCACCCGTGCCTAGATTCTCAAGCGCTGCGATCAGCTTCGCCTTGTCGTGAGTGAACGGCTGGAGCAATTGCAAACTGTTTGTTACGGACAGCAGCGCCACGGCATCGCCGTTGGTTATCTGCTCTCGTACATATTTGATCGTTCCTTCGCGGACTTGCTTGAGATTGGTGACATCAGTACTTTGCGAATCGAGCACGAGCGTCACGTAATTACGAGTGACGACCGGCGGTGCCGCAGCATCCGGCTGCACTCCGCCTCTCGCGGCTGTTGAAGTCCGATTAGTCACGCCAACGAGGGGCGCATCAAAAAACTCTACCTTCTGCCGCACGCCGTTTTCATAGATTGTGAAGTCCTCCGCTTTCAGATCCGCGATGTACTTCCCTTTCTTATCTTTAACCAACACGTCGATGTTGACGAGATTCGACTTCACGCGCACAACATCGTCGTCCTGCGCCGCACAAGGCGTGGCCAGCAACACAACAA
>Ga0079216_10000338_pt1 | contig 10741 bp, 9 predicted proteins | sample NCAS100_FD_77008 | JGI IMG/M metagenome (GOLD analysis project Ga0079216, IMG submission 77008) | Agricultural soil microbial communities from Utah to study Nitrogen management - NC AS100 | ecosystem: Environmental > Terrestrial > Soil > Agricultural land | place: USA: North Logan, Utah...
CCGCCAGTTCTGAACTGCCGCCTCCATAGGGAGACGGACCTCCCAGGTACCGAATCTGCCACAGAGGAATGCTACCATGTTGACCAGCGCTATCGTCCTGATCGTTGTCTGGGGAGTGGGCCTAACGAGCGGCTACACCCTGGGTGGACTGCTTCACGTGTTGCCCGTCGCCGCCATCATCATGATCTCCATGCGATACACGGAACGGCTGGCGCGCCGAGCGCCGAGGTGACATCCCGTCGGTTGATCGGCACGTCGAGCTAGCACGGGCGCCCGGTGAAGGGCGCGCCCGACGAGCGGCGACATCGGCACGTCCGGATCCCTGAAATAACGGCTGGGCGCCAGCGATCGCCGTCCAGGTCGTGCAGCGTTAGGCACATCCCCCCAATTGAGGTACCAGTATGCGTTTCATTACCAATCGGACTGCCGCGACATCGGCCACACGCAGCAGGCCACAGGTACGCCTCACGCTCATGTGGCTATTGCTTGCCGGCGCGGTCCTCTCGCTCAGTGCATGTGCATCGATGAGTCGGAAGGAAAAAGGCGCGGTTATCGGGGCTGCCGCAGGAGGTGCCGCCGGTGGTGTGATCGGTAAGAACTCCGGATCGACCGCGCGAGGCGCCATCATTGGTGCCGTCGTGGGCGGTGCCGCCGGGGCCGTCATCGGACATCAGATGGACCAGCAGGCGAAAGAATTGACGCTCGAGATTCCGGGCGCGACGATCGAGCGCGTCGGGGAAGGTATCCAGGTCACGTTCGCTTCGGGCCTCCTGTACGACTTCGATTCTGATTCGATCCGGTTGGAACCAGGCCTGAACCTGCGTACGCTCGCGACGAGCCTGAAAAAGTACGCAAATACGGAACTGCTCATCGTCGGCCATACGGACGCAGTGGGCAGCGCTACCTACAACCAGGACTTGTCCACCCGTCGCGCGAATTCGGCCTCCAACTACCTGACCGCGCAGGGTGTCAGCGCGGGCCGCCTGCACTCGTCAGGCAGGGGTGAACTGGAGCCTGTCGGCTCGAACGAGACGGACGCCGGGCGGCAGATGAACCGGCGAATCGAAGTTGCCATTTTCTCCGGGGCAACGCGCTAGTCAGCAAACGCCCGGATCGTCGCAGGGTTCGTGCTTGCGGTAGACCCGGACACACAACTCGGGCTCGCAAAACTGTCGCGGGCCACCACTCAGATCGGAGGTGGAAACCAGTCCTCCGGAAGGAAGCAAACCATGACGTCCGTCTTCGCACGTTCATTTGCGCTCGTGTTCCTTGGGATCAGCGCGGCCCTGGTTCCACCGACCCTGCTGCAAGCCCAGGCGGGTACGGGAATCCCCGATTCAGTTGTCCTTCGAATCGTTCAGGACACGCTGCCTTCGCGCGTCGCCACCGTTGACTCTTCGTCGGCATTGGGCCCGCGCATCGTCCACGCCGGCGTTACGGCTCCGATCGTTTTTTCCCCGGTTTCAGGATCACCGCAGGGGAGTAGCGCCCACGTCGGCGCCGGCACAAACGTAGCACTGATGGGTGTTGGAGCTGCCGCCGTCGTCATCGGATTACTGGTGGGTGGGGACGGTGGGGCGATGATCTCCATAGGCGGAGGGGTCCTGGGTCTCTATGGACTGTTCCGCTACTTGCGTTAGGCGTTGCACCCGACAGTCGTGGACACGCGGCCGAGTTTGCGCGGCGCGCAGAGTATCAGGAACGCCTCGCGACGCACCTGCGCGGTCACCATGCGCCGAAAGGACTGGCATCGGACGCGCTACGGCAGATGCCCGATGTGTGGCGGGACTGGTCCGTACCGCCGGAAGCACGGGACGCCGACCCACGGACGCTCTTTGACAGGTGCCTTCGTATGATGGACGCGGCGACGCTGGAGTTCTGCCGGGGCTACGGACCGCACGTGTCGCTCATCCTGTCGAGCGCTTTACACGTCGCCTATCCAAGAAGCACAACGAGGCACGGTGTTGGGCCGGCAGGTCAGGGATCTCACAGCAATCCCGGCGGTCCCACGCGGACGAACTGAGTCATTCGAGGACGCGTGTGGTTGCGCCCTGAGGCAGTGGGGAGTAGCTATAGATGCTCAAATCCGGAATGCTTCGAGGCCCTGGCCTTGAGGCATTCTCGTATTCAGGTCCAGAACGCGGGGCACCTCATACAAGGGTATCGGCCCCAGGACGACAGACGCGAGCGGATCTCGCGATTTGACCATCGACCAAGCTCCAATGGCGCCACGACCGCGTCCTTCAGCAAAGCGCTCCAAAGCGTCGCCAAAGAAAGGTGGCAAGGCCGGGACGCCGAAGTCCGGGCATGTCGTTGCCACGATCGAGGGCGACGGCGCCCCGATCGCGCTGGTATTGATTGACGACAATCGGCTGTTGCGCGAAGGCATAGTAGCGATGATCCGCACCCAGCCGGGGTTCAAGGTTCTGGCGGCATCTGCGGACGCGGACGAGGCGCTCGAAAAGGTGAGAGAGGCCAAGCCCGACATCGTCCTTCTCGACTTCGGGTTGGAAGGGCACGACAGCTTGAGCCTGACCGAGACGGTCCGCGCTGAAGTGCCGCAAGCAAAGGTGATCGTCATGGGACTCCTGCCCAGCCAGGATGACGTTGCGCATTTCGTGCGGGCCGGGGCGGCCGGGTTCGTCATGAAGGATGCGTCGTTCGAGGAGTTCTTCGCGACGATTCGCGCCGTCGCCAAGGGGAAGCAGGTCCTCCCCTCTCAACTGACGAATTCCCTGTTCTCGCAGATCGCCCTCAATGTGGCCGTGAAGGACAAGACGAAGGCGCTCGATTCGGTTCGCCTGACCACTCGCGAACGGCAGGTCATCGATCTCCTCGGCGAGGGACTCAGCAACAAGGAGATTGCGAGCCGGCTCCACATCGCGGTGCACACGGTCAAGAGTCACGTGCATAACGTGCTGGAGAAGCTCGCGCTGCACAGCCGCCTCGAGGTGGCGGCGTTCAGCCACGCGTCCGGCGGCTCGAAGGCGTTCGCGAAGTAGCGCTGACTCGGCTGCCTAACGGCCCAGCGGACTAGTGGCAGGTGCCACCGCTGCGGTCCCACACCCGGCCACCGACGTCGATGAACGCGCTGCGCCAGGCGCCGCCGCCAAGGGTCAACTTCAGCACGCCGTGGTGTCCCTGGATCGAGTAGGCCGAGTTGCGCGCCAGCGGAGTCGTCAAGCCGCGCAGGCCTGTACCACCTGTCCCAACGACGATCTGCGTAAGGCCCCCGACCGTATCGACCATGCCAGCCGGGTTCATCGGGGCGAATCGTTCGTAACTGTGGTCGTGCCCCGCCAGCACCAACTCGACACCGCCTTCAAACAGGATGCTGTAGAGCGGATGCATCCCGGTCTGGGCGCCGTGCCCCCCGGAGGAGAAGAGCGGACGGTGGATGTAGGAGACCGTGCACTTTTTCGGGTTCGTCTTGAATTCCGCTCGCAACCAGTCCTCCTGCGCCGTCCGGTCTTCAAGATTGAACTGCGAGTTTATCGGGATCTCGCTGTTCAGCACGATGACACGCCATTCACCGAGGTCGTACGCGTAGTATCCCTTCTGCGGATCACCCGCTCGCGCCCCGAAGTACTTGAAGTACGGCGCCGCGCCGGCCGAGACATACTCGTGGTTCCCCACCGCGGGACGAATCTTCTTCATGATCCGCTTGGCGGTGTCGCCCCACGAGCCACCCCAGCAGAGAGCGAACTCGCGCGTCGTACCCGACTCGTAGGCGTGGTCCCCGAGGGTGAAGACCGCGTCCTCCACGTTTGCGGCGCTGTCGGCCTTGAGCACGCTGTCGACGATCGCGGCGGTGGAATCATCGCCTCTGGAGTTACACATGCCGATGTCTCCGGCACCGATCATGACCGCTGCTCCGCTGAGCGCTACTTCTTCGGCGGACGCGTCGGCCGATGGAGGCGTGACGCGGACGGGCGGAAAGCACACAGTCGTTACGCCCGGGAGCGCCAGCAGCAGGGATGTCGTCCATCGTGACCGTGCCAGGAGAGCGCGACGGGAAAGTCGTTGAGTGAGAAGCATCCGCCCTGTCTCAGTAGTCGAAACCAAACCCAAAAAGCCACCGGCGCTCGGGCCGGTTTGACGCCATCACGGTGATGTTCGTTCCCGGGCTCAGGACGCCCATCCAGAGCCCTGCCGCCACGCCGGTATGCCACCCGCTTGGCGAGTGTCCATCCACGAACACGCGGCCCGCCTCGACGAAGCCGAGGGCACCGATGTTCATGGGCAGGATGAACGGAAATGACGCGAGCGGGAGTCGCAATTCGGCGGATCCGTGCAGCGCGGCGTCGCCGGTGAATCGCTGGCGCGGCGCCGTGCGCAACGAATGCGAGCCGCCGAGGAATGCTGCATCGAAGTAGGGGAAGTCACCCCACAGCTTCTCGGCACCACCGCGAAGTGCCAGCATTGGCCTGGTCAGTATTGGAAGTGCGACGTGCGCAATGGCAACTGCACCGACCCTGGTATACGCATAAGCGGCGTCCCACACAGCCGGGTACGCGCTGGCGCTCACCTCGGTGATGATCGCCGACTGCCACGGCGATCTGCCGGCGATGCCGACCTCACCAGCGGTCGCTGTCGCCAGGCGTGAGTCGTAGTTGAAACTGAGCTTCAGGCCTGCCTGGCCGAACCTCAAGAAGCCGTATGGCTGTTCTTCGGACAGCTGCCTGCCGGCGATACTGTCGGTCTGCGTGTACCTGACGATCGGGCCTAACGACACGTCGCTCGCGGGGCCGAGTGCGTAGGCCAGGGCCGGGTGAAACGTCCACTGCGTCTGGCTGACGTCGTGGAGTGGATCGCCGCGGTCCAGCGCGTCATTCCCGAAGCCGTAATACCAGCCGACTTCCAGTTCCGACATCGAACTCTCGGTCACCACGTGGAGCGCGGACTCCTCGAAACGATGGTCGGTGTCCAGCGCAATTCCGAACCCGTTAACGCCGGTCGAGTAGCCGACCTGCAACGCGACGCGGCTTCGGTACGGAATGGTCCGGAATCCGTACACGGTGCGGACGAGGCCAACCTGCGGTACGAACCCGAGGTCGCGCCCGGTCTTGATGCCAAACGTCGGGCGCATGCTCTTGCCATAGTCCGGCTGTGCCGGCAAGAGCCGACCATACGCGGGCAGCAGCGGCCGGCGGTTGAAGACCTTATGCGACTTGAAGCTGTCGGTCGGATAGCGAACGTCGTTCACTCGACCGAAATCGTAGGAGCGCGTGAGCGATCCACGATCGCGCGTGGACGATGAGTCGATCACGACATTCTCGCCGTTGCCGCCAATGACGCGAACCAGGATGCCCGTTCGGCCGTCACCGGTGACGACCGCCGTGTCGGCTCCTTCGTGCAGGTACAGCCGGATCTCCTTCGTGACGGCTGGATCGAAATGACGTACCAGGTGCGGCGGAGTTTGTCCGGATTGCAATCGAATCGTGACGGCCCCGTCACTGAAATGCTCAATCGTGGCCCTCTCCGCGGCGTCGGTCCCATGAATGTCCTGGACGGCAAACAACTTTCGATAGTACTTGTTCGCCGCAACAGGCAGGAGGTCGCGGCGAGAGCGCAGCTTGCTGGCCAGGTCCGCGACTGACGCCTGATAGGGCGCAGGCATGTCGCCGAAGGCGGATGCGATCACGGAATCCGTGATAGCGCGCGTCAGCTTCGCAGTCACCGAGTCCCAGACCTGTTTGTCGAGACCGCCCAGCAATCGTCGATCGAGTTCGCTCGCGTTCTGGAACAGGGCTGGAACGTTCGGATACGTTCCGGCGAATGTGACCAGCTCAGGTTTGGCGAGCCTGACGAGTTTCAGCAGCTTGCCCTCGTAAGACACCACGACCTTGTCGCGGTCGCGTGGGATGGGCACCCAGGGTGATGCGGAGTCGGCCGTCATCCGTGCCCATTTCCACTGGTCCGGGTGACGGTCATTGTCGTTGAGGAGCAGGTCGATCAACCTCGCGCGCAGCAGCGCGCGGGCGTCGATCCTCTCGGTCGGGTCTTCGTTGAGCCGCTTCAGCAGGTTTTCGCTGTCGATGATCTTGAGCGCACCCGCGAAGCCGGGGGCGTCGTCGGGAACGTTCGGATACTCTTCGATCATGCCGAGCATCCCCGCGAAATCCTTGCGGAACTTGCCCAGGCGCTCGTCGTCAGGCATAACGACGAGGATCGGTGAGGCATGGGGAATACCAGCGGCCTCGAGGAACGCAGGCGCGATGAGGGGGGCGAGTGGATGGGACGCGCTCAGGCCATCGACCATTGCCTTTTCGACGATGGTTCCCTCGAACCCCACGAGATCCATCAGGAGCGCCTTGTGCACCGGGCGGAAGACGAACTCCGTTTCGTTCTGTGTGACGAAGTGCAGCGTTTTCGTCTGGGCTCCGCCACCGGTTTTGGTCGGAAGCACGCCACCGGAGAACGTCGAGAGGTCGAGGAAGGGCACGGTGATCGGTGCCGACCACAGGTCGCGGTAGTTGCTCCCGAGCATCAGGCGATGCAGGCTGCCGGCGCCGTACTGGTCGCTGGCGCGCAGCGTGGAATCGGTCCGAGGCGGGGGGCGAGAACCGTTCTGACCACCTGCGCCCACGGATACCAGCAGCGCCAGCATCGCGGTGATCGAAAGCGTGCGACGCGCGTCAGGCATTTGTCGAAACGTGATCATGGTGGCCCGGGTTTCGTGGCCCTCATCGGCCAGCGGTACAGTGTCAGTGAAGCCGGTCGCGACGTGGCTTCGTCACTCACGATCAGGATGCCGTCGCGTGTCAATGCGATCCCTTCCGACTGCCCGTGTTTTTCAGGCAGTGGTACGGCACCCACCACTTCACCTCGGGATGTGATCTCGATCAGCGCCTTCTCCTGCGCTGCGACGAGGACGTAGTTACCCGTTGCCGGATCGACGGTGACGTCGGAAGGATGCAAGTCCTTCCACGAGTTCGATCCGATCACCTGACTGAGCGGGATCGTGATCGGGCCAAGCGTCGAGTCTGCGCCTCCCTCCAGGCGCCAGCGGTACAGCACCAGGTGGTCACGAAGGTTCTTTATCCGGACGTTCTTGCAGGGGAGAACCACAAGGCCCTGTGCGGAATCGAAGGCGACGCCCTCGAACTCGCACTCCTTTCCGAGTCGGGTATCGTGGACGACAAAGCCAACGCGCTCGCCCTCCTCCCCCTCGGTGAACTCGTAAAGCATGCCGTTGCTCGCGGCCATGATGATCCGCTCGCCGACGACCGTTATGCCCTCGAAGTCTGCTCGTGTGTCTCCGCCAGACGCCCCGATACTGAAGCGCTTCAACAGTGCGCCGCCTCTCGGGTCGATAACGAATACATGTCCCCACTCGTCGCCATGCGCGAGCATTCGCCCGTCGCTCATCAGCGCCAGGCCCGACACCTCGCCCAGCTCTCGGGGCAGGAGCCAGCGCGCGAGGGGGCTCGTTGGATCGGCGTCCGCACTCGCCAGGCTCGCGGTGAGACGCTGAACGCGGGCAGACAGTTCGGCACTCGGCGTCGCGCGGCATCCAGTCAACACCGTGAGACCGAACACCAGACCTGTGACGCGCCGTTTCATGGTGTCGCGCCGTTCTGCGCCTTCGTCGCCGTGACACCGAGTTCGATGTCCACTTCCGAGACGCGATCACCGGCCTTGGCCCGGATGGCCGTGATGAGTTCATCACGCGTCGTCGACTGACCGAGCCGGATCAGGTAATAGACTTCCGACGGTTTGCCGACATTCGTGATGACCTCATCGAGCATCCACCGCTTCGTCATCTTGTCGAGCACCTTCTGCAGGACGACTTGTGCTCCGCTCACCTTGTCGCTGGTGATCGAGAGGACGGAGTCGAACCGCGGCTTCTTCTTGTTTGGGCCGAGCACTGCGCGAACCCGGTTGATCCGCTCGGCCAGCGCTTCCGCCTTCTTTGGCGTGAGCGCGAGCATCACGTCGCGGTCGGGTACACCTTCACCATTGCCGTTCGACGCCTTGGCGAGGTCCTTGAGTGGCTCGCTCCACTGCGAGGCCGCGGTCGGCTGCAGGACGTTGCGCCCGAAGTCGTACCGCCACGTCAGCAGCGTCACCATGTTGAACGCGACGGAAACGATCATTCCGATCGCGAGCATGTGAACGCCACCAGCAAAACCGACCCCGATCGCCAGGAAGATGAACACGACATCGCGCGTGTCATTCAGCGTCGTGCGGAACCGCACGGCCGCCACGACGCCGGCCAGGCTGAACGCGAGCGCGAGACTGTTCTGTACGATGAGTACGATCCCCGCGACCACGATGGGCAGGATGAGGAGCGTCTGCACCACCGATTGATCATGACCAGGAACGCGCCGCGCTGACATGTACACCCACGTGACCGGCAGCATGAGCGCCACGATGCCAACGATGACGAGCAACGTGTTGATCAGCAGTTCACCGAGCGACCCCGGTCCAAGCGCCTGCGCGACGATTCCTGGTCCGTTCAAGCCGTCCTGCAGGAGTTGAGGCGAAACAGCAGCTGTCACGGGGGCGCCGTCCATCAGCAGTTCCTGGAACGCCGGGTAGAGGAACAGCAGTATCCCGAGCGCGGCGACCAGCACCGCGTAGTACGCGATCAGTCGCCGGAGCGGGTACTTGGAGCCGAGCGTGACGGCATCGATGAGCCGCTTGAACATGGCCATAAAAGTCCCTGTCGGGGGTCTGTACATCCTCGCGGCAAGTCACAACGCGCACGGAGCGATCCGCGCAGCGTCGGCGTACTTCACGCTCGATGTGTGGAGAGGTGCCGGCCACCGCTGCCTGGTACCCCGCATGAACGTTAGGCGAAGCGGTCCCGGCGGGCTATCGCCACTCGGGATGAACGAAGGACTAGATCGGAGGGACTACGACGCGCGGCGGGCGGGGGCGACGGGCATCGCGCGTCGGGCGGACGCGTGAGGGAATCCCCATGCGGATGCAGAACTCATTGGAGAAAGCTTCGGCGCTCCGAAGTGCCCACGTCGCGCAGCCGGCTCCCAGGCAGAGGTCGGGAAACCAGCGGGCTCGCGGGCCAAGCAGTGTGTTTGGCGAGAAGCAGGTCCGAAGTCGCCGCTGCAGGCTTTGATGCCGTTGGCGTTCATCGTGACGCTCCGGTTGGTGGTGCACGAGGGCGTCGCGGAGTTCGAGCAATCGCTCGACGTTCTTGTAGGTGGAGCGTCGTTCATTGAAGCGCTCTGCGTCGACGGACTGCAGCGCCACCTGATACCGGAGCATCAACGGCGCTCCGTCAGCGGACGGCCATAGCGTTTCCAGCTGCGTGTGGGCCCGGGTTGGGATCGCGCTCCCGTCGTCCCCGGCGCGCTGGAACTCCAGGTACAACTCGTTGATTGAAGATTCCAGAAACGCGACAGACGAGACGATGGCTCCCGTGACGCTGGCCCGATGGCGCGTCATTCCCTCCGCGCCCACGGCGGCGGCGCCGCGGGACTCGATTCTCTTCGCCATCGCGACGAAGTAGCTGGCAGCCAGCAGGTGCTCGCGCTGGAAGCTGTGTTCGATGCCTCCCGGAGGGCCGGTGGGTGTGGCGGTAACGGCTTGCGTGCGCAGGCGGCGGCGGTCAATCGAACTTGGCACAACGGGTGGTCCGTGGTGAAAGGCATCCGGACGTGCGCGCCGAATCGTCACCACGCGCGTTAGGCGAGCAACTGGAACGGCTTTAGAGCTCGCGTTGACGGCGAGTACACAGAAACCTGAAGGCTAAGCCAAATGCTTCTCATCACCATCGATCATGTGGTTGAGTTCGAACTCAATCCTCTGATGCCATCAGCGAGTCCATCCTTTTCATTCTTGTAGGCCTATCAGGGATCGAGCCATACTGCAGTCACGGAATGGACGGGACCGTTTCCGCCAAATCCCGACATACTTGCGGATGATGCGACAACGAACCGCCGCTCTCTTCTCGAGGTGAAGATATGGATGAGAGCACGAAAGCAGGATCGAACGGCACGCCCCTGCAGGGGAACAAGCCCCGTGGTGCACTGCGCGTGGGAACACACCTTCGAACGCCGGAGTTGCGGTACCAGCGGCTGTTCGAGACGTCGCACGACGGGATCATCATCCTCGACGCGACCACGGGATGCATCATCGACGCCAATCCGTTCATGACGCACCTGCTTGGCTTCTCCCATGAAGAGTTTCTCGGTAAGCAACTCTGGGAAGTTGGCCTTCTCCGCGACGCCGACCGCCGGAGCGGCGTGCTCCACGACGTTGCCAACCTGGGTGTCGTGCGTTGGGAAGAACTGCTGGTGCAGAGCGTGGTGCACCCTGACGGCATGGACGTGGAAATCGTCAGTAACACCTATAGCGAAGGCGACAAGCACGTGATCCAGTGCCACGTGCGCGATATCACGGATCGAAGGCGTGCCGACGCGACCGCCGCGCTTCATGCCGCGGAACTGGCAGTCGCCGATCGCCACAAGGATGAATTCATGGCGATGCTGTCGCACGAACTGCGCAACGCCATCGCGCCGGTCGCGAACGCGCTGGTGATCCTTGGCCATGAGCAGGATGCAAGCAACCCTCTGCCGCACAGGGCGCGCTTGATCATCGAACGGCAGGTGGGACACTTGTCTCATCTCGTGGAGGACCTGCTGCAGATCTCCAGTGCCGGCAAGGGAACCATGCGCCTGAAGCCTGCCCTGATCGAACTGCGCCCCGTCGTGCAGCGCTCGGTGGAGGCGGTCATGGCCGCCTATGCGCACCATAATCACGTGGTCACCGTTAC
>Ga0079216_10000339_pt1 | contig 10736 bp, 11 predicted proteins | sample NCAS100_FD_77008 | JGI IMG/M metagenome (GOLD analysis project Ga0079216, IMG submission 77008) | Agricultural soil microbial communities from Utah to study Nitrogen management - NC AS100 | ecosystem: Environmental > Terrestrial > Soil > Agricultural land | place: USA: North Logan, Utah...
ACCAGCTCCATCTCGATCACCGAAATCGCTGCGAAGACGCGCCGGCCCGCGCAGGTCATCGGCATGCATTTCATGAATCCGGTCCCGGTGATGCAGCTGGTGGAGGTGATCCGCGGGCATGCGACGAGCGACGAGGCGACGCGAACCGTGATGGACACGGCCACTTCGCTCGGGAAGACACCGGTCGAGGTGAACGACTATCCGGGCTTCGTTGCGAACCGGATCCTCATGCCGATGATCAACGAAGCCATCTACTGCGTGATGGAGGACGTGGCCGAGCCGGAGGCGATCGATACCGTCATGAAGCTCGGCATGGCGCACCCGATGGGGCCGCTGGCGCTCGCCGATTTCATCGGGCTGGACATCTGTCTGGCGATTCTCGAAGTGCTGCACCGGGGGCTGGGGGATGACAAGTATCGGCCTTGCCCGCTCCTTCGACGCATGGTGGCCGCCGGATACCTGGGCCGCAAGAGCGGGCGCGGATTCTTCGAGTACGCCGGACAATGACCGCCCGCCGTCCACGCAACGATTCACCGGGAGCCCTCGACTCGATGGACACATTCGCCGATATCCAGGCACTTGGCCACGAGCAGCTCGTCCTGTGCCACGATCCGTCGTGCGGATACCTGGGGATCATCGCCATCCACGACACGTCGCTCGGGCCGGCGCTCGGCGGCACCCGCTTCTGGAAGTACGGAAGCACCGACGAAGCGGTGACCGATGCCCTGCGCCTCGCCCGCGGGATGACCTACAAGGCGGCGGTGGCGGGGCTCAATCTCGGCGGGGGAAAGTCGGTGATCATCGGCGACAACAAGCGCGTCGATCGCGAAGCGCTCTTCCGGGCCCACGGGCGATTCGTGCAGACCCTGGGCGGGCGCTACATCACCGCCGAGGACATCGGGACCAGCCCGTCCGACATGGAGTACGTGCGCCTTGAGACCGACCATGTCGCCGGGCTCATGGGCCTCTCAGGAGATCCTTCGCCGGTCACGGCCTACGGCGTATACATGGGGATGAAGGCGGCGGCGAAGGTCAAATGGGGAAGCGACGAGCTTGCGGGGAAGAGTGTGGCGGTGCAGGGCGCAGGCAAGGTAGCGTACTACCTGTGCCGGCATCTCCACGCCGAGGGCGTGACGATCATCGTCACCGACATCGATGGCGACAAGGTGAAGCGCGTCGTCGAGGAGTTCGGCGCCCGCGCGGTGGCGCCGGAGGCGATCTACGATCAGAAGGCCGACGTGTACGCACCATGCGCCCTCGGCGCGACGATCAACGACGACACGCTCAAGCGCCTCAAGGTCGAGGTGATCGCCGGCGGCGCCAACAATCAGCTCGCGGAGCCCCGTCATGGAGACGCGCTGGAGGAGAAGGGGCTGCTCTACGCGCCGGATTACGTCATCAACGGGGGCGGCCTGATCAACGTGTACGGTGAGCTGCACCGCTGGCCCGAGGAACGGTCCCGGAAGAAGGCGGGGGAGATATTCGATACGATCACCCGCATCTTCGAGATCGCGCGGCGGGACGGCATCCCGTCGTATCGCGCCGCGGACCGGCTGGCGGAGCAGCGCATCGCGTCGGTCAACGGGCTCGACCGTATCTGGCTCGGCCCGCACTGACGCGGAGGACTCGCATGCCTGAAACGATCCCCATCGCGGCCGACCATGCCGGCTTCGTGTTGAAGCAGCGGTTCATAGACGAGCTTCGCCGGCTTGGCTACGAGCCGCTGGACCTCGGAACGCACTCGGAGGAAGCGACGGATTACCCCGGGTACGCGCATGACGTGGCGCGCCGCGTCGCGGACGGCGAGGCGAAGCGCGGCGTGCTGCTGTGCGGAACCGGGCTCGGCATGGGGTACGCCGCCAACCGGCACCGCGGCGTGCGAGCGGCGGTGGTCTGGAGCCCCGAGGTCGCCCGCCTCGCGCGGGGGCACAACGATGCGAACGTGCTGATCCTCCCCGCCCGCTGCCTCTCCGAGGAAACATCGCTGGAGATCCTCCGCGAGTGGCTGGACACGCCGTTCGAGGGCGGGCGGCATGCACGGCGCGTCGCCGCGATCGATCCGGAGATCTCGTGAGGCTGCGGCACGACGCGACCCTTCGCGATGCCGATCCCGTGGTCTCCGCGCTCGTCGACCGCGAGCTCGCCCGCCAACGGGATGGGCTCGAGCTGATCGCCAGCGAGAACTTCGCGAGTCGTGCCGTGCTCGACGCTGCAGGCACGCCACTCACCAACAAGTACGCGGAGGGATATCCGGGCCGCCGGTACTACGGCGGTTGCGAGGTCGTGGACGAGGTCGAGCAGCTCGCGATCGATCGCGCAAAGGAGCTGTTCCGTGCGGAGCACGCGAACGTGCAGCCGCATTCGGGTGCCCAGGCGAACTTCGCTGCCTTCATGGCGGTGCTGAAGCCGGGCGAGACGCTGCTGGGGATGTCGCTTCCGCATGGCGGGCACCTCTCGCACGGGGCATCGGTGAACCACAGCGGCGTGATCTGGCGCGCCGTGCACTACGGCGTCGATCCCGCGACCGGACGGATCGATCATGACGCGGTCCGCGACATCGCCCGGCGCGAGCTGCCGAAGCTCATCGTCGCGGGCGGAAGCGCGTACTCGCGCATCATCGACTTTGCCGCGTTCCGCGCCATCGCCGACGAGGTGGGAGCGCTGCTCCTGGTCGACATGGCGCATTTCGCCGGGCTCGTCGCCGGTCGGGTCTACCCGTCGCCCGTGCCGCACGCCCAGGTGGTAACGAGCACGACGCACAAGACGCTCCGCGGCCCCCGCGCGGGCATCATCCTGTGCGGCGCCGATTTCGCGAAGGCGATCGACAAGTCGGTCTTTCCGGGTGCCCAGGGGGGGCCCCTCGAGCACGTCATCGCGGCGAAGGCCGTCGCCTTCGGCGAGGCACTCACGTCCGACTTCCGCGAGTACGCCAGGCGGACGGTCGAGAACGCGCAGGCGCTCGCCGAGGCGCTCGTCGGACACGGCTTCGCCATCGTCTCCGGCGGAACCGATACCCACCTGATGCTGGTTGACCTGCGTCCCAAGGGTCTCACCGGCAAGGTCGCCGAGCAGACGCTCGGCCGCGCGGGCATCACCGTCAACAAGAACACGATCCCTGACGACCCGCAGTCGCCGTTCGTGACGAGCGGCATCCGGCTCGGCAGTCCCGCCCTCACGACCCGGGGGATGGGGGTGGCCGAGATGCGCGCGATCGCCGGTCTCATCGACGAGGCGCTGTCGGGTGGGAGCGACGCGGCACTCGGAAAGATCCGCCGCCGGGTCGAGAAGCTCGCCGGCGCGTTCCCGCTGTATCGTGCGGCAGGGAGGGCCCCGGGGCGATGAGCGAGCTCCAGTTTGCCGATGACGTACTCGCCCGGATCCGCGCCCGCGGAGGCCACTACGACGAGCGCGCCTACCTATTCGTGCTCGCCGCCATCGAATACCTTCAATCCAGGCTCGAGGTCCGGCGGCACGTGAGCGGTGCGGAGCTCGCCTGGGCGTGCCGCGACTTCGGCGTCCGGCAGTTCGGGCTCATGGCGGAAACCGTGCTGGGGCACTGGGGTGTGACCCGCTCCGATGACTTCGGCCGCATCGTCTTCACGCTCGTAGACGTCGGCCTGCTCGTCACACAACCCGGTGACCGCGAAATGGATTTCAGCGCGGTGTACGACTTCCATGACGCGTTCACGGCGTCGTACGAGTGGCAACACCTTCCAGGGGACTAGCGGGTGGAAGTACATCGCGAGGGAGGGACCATGGAACCGATGGACTGGCCGACCTGTCGCAAGTGCTCGCACGGCGTGCTGATTCCACTCTCCGACTACGGGCGGGATGGTGCGCCCATCACCTACAAGGCTTGGGTCTGCACCAATCCCGAGTGCGGGTTCAACCTGCGCATCGATAACGGAGAGATCTCCTTCGGCCGCACGATCGGGCAGAGCCAGAAGTAGCCGTTGGTCCCCGTCCTTTCGCCCGCCGAGTGCGAGCGGTGGGACTCGCTCGCCGAATCCGCGGGCACCGCACGCGCCACTCTGATGGAATGCGCCGGCCGGGCGACTGCCGCGCTCATCACCGACCGGTTCTCGATCGACATCGCGAAGGGCGTGCTCGTCGCCGCCGGCACCGGGAACAACGGCGGCGACGGCTGGGTCCTGGCGCGGGCGCTGCATCGGGCGGGCGTAGCCGTCTGGGTAGCTCCGCTCGCCGGAGCGCAATCACCGCTCTGCAAGGCAGCCGCCGAGCGTGCCCTGGGCGAAGGTGTGCGGCAGCTCGCGCCGGACGGTCCGTGGCCGGCGATGGGCCTCGTAATCGACGCACTGCTCGGGACTGGCGCTCGCGGAGCGCCGCGCGCGCCGGTCGCTGCGCTGGCCGAGCGCATTGCGGAGCTTCGGGTGCCGCTGGTCGCGATCGATGGTCCCACCGGGCTCGACCTCGGCACGGGTGTCGTGCATGCGGCCCCGAAGGCGGACGTGACGGTCACCTTCGGCGGCGTGCGTCGTGGACATCTTCTTGCACGCGACGAGACGGGACGCCTCATCGTCGTGGATATCGGCCACCCCCCTCCGGCGCCAGAATGGCCGCGCCTCGTCGACGACGGGTGGGCCGCGCGTCACGTGCCCGCCTTCACGGCCGCGACGCACAAAGGGGAGCGGGGAAGGGTGGTTCTTCTCGGCGGCGCGCCGGGAATGTCGGGAGCGATACGGCTCGCCGCGCGAAGCGCGCTCGCGGCTGGTGCCGGGTATGCCCACGTGGTCGCCCCGGCGGGCACGCTCGCCGAGTTGAGGCTCGCGGAGCCGGAGGTCCTGACCCTGGAGCACGCGCTCGAAGAGCCGGTGAGCGACGCCCTGGCGACGCTCGTCCGCTCGGCGGATGTGCTCGTCATCGGACCGGGACTCGGCCGCTCCGCCGGCGCGGCCGGTTTCGTCAGCAGCGTCGTCGCCCACGCCCGGCGCGCCGTGGTCGACGCCGATGCTCTCACGGTCTTCGCGGGCGATGTGGCGGCGCTCGCCGGTCTCGCGGAGAGCACGCAGGTCGTGGTGACACCGCATCCCGGCGAGTTCAGGACACTCTTTCCCGAGCTGGCCGCGGAGCGGGAGGTGAACCCCTGGGGTGCCGCGATGGCCGCAGCGGACCGGCTTCGCGCGACGGTCCTGCTCAAGGGCATCCCGACGGTCGTGGCATCGCCGCGGGTCCGGTCGTTGACCATCGCCTCCGGCAATCCCGGACTCGGCACAGGTGGAAGCGGAGATGTGCTGAGCGGGCTTCTCGCGACCGTCCTCGCCCAGAGCGGCGAGCCATCCGTCGCGGCCGGGGTCGCGGCCCACGTGCTCGGCCGGGCGGCGGACCTTGCGGCACGCCGACACACCGTGCGGGCCGTGCGGCCGGCCGACGTGATCGCGGCAATACCCGACGTGTGGCGCGAGTGGTCTCGCCGCCGCGGGGCGGGACTCTCCCCCCGGCTCGCGATCCTTGCGGAGCTGCCGGCGCCGATCCTCTCGTAACCTTGAGAATTCACTTGAGTTCAGTCGTGCAAGTATTGCTCGGTGGCCGTTTGTGGCGGATGCCCGTGATGGTTCCGGCAGCTCTGTTCGCTGCGGCGGCTGTCCTGAGCTCGGACGGCCTCGCCGCGCAGCGCCCTACACGCGACTGGCGGCCCGAAGAGCGGGTCGTGCTCGGGGATTTCTCGACGATCGCCGCGGTTGCGGCCGCTTCGGACCGCGTCTTCGTCGTTTCGCCACGAGCGGTGCTCGTCTGGCGACCGGACTTCCGTCGGTGGGAAGGACCGTTCCATCCGCCGGACCCGCGGGCGCTGGAACAGGTGTCTGCCGCTCTGGTCGATCCGCTCGACAACTCGCTCTGGCTGGCGGGCCCGGGTCGTTGGGTCCATTACGAGCCCGACCTCGACGTATGGTCGTCGGGGGTGACGGGGGAGAGGGTACTGTCGATCGCATTCGACCTCGACGCCCCTGGGAACGGACTGCTGCTGCAGACGAGATCGGGTTGGCTCCAGGTGGCGCGCGGCGGAGGCACGCCCATGCCGGCCTCGGCGCCGGTCAATCCGCTCCGGCCCGAATCCGTGAGCGAGCTCGTTCGGCGGAATCCCTCGATGCAGGCGCTCGGCTCGCAGTACCTGCTGGACGGCCGGCTTCGCGAGGCGCGGCTCACGGCGGCGGCCCGCAGCTTCGACCGGCTCGGCTGGTACGTAGGAACCGCCGGCGTCGGCTTGCTCTTTTTCCGTGACGGATCCGGCATTCCCGAGCGCCTTCCGTTCGGAATCACCGGAGACAACCTCGGCGCGGTCTTCGCGGCGCCGGGCGGCGTGTGGGTCGCGAGCCTCGAGACGGCCTCGGCGCCGGCGGCTCTCAACTTCGTCGCTTCTGACCTCTCCGACTTCCGGACGATCCTCGGTCCGCCCGCTACGGGATTTCGATTCTCTCAGGTGCGACGTCTCCTTGGAGTCGGTACGTCGCTCTGGGCCGCGACCGAGCGAGGACTGGCCCGCATCGATCCCGCGAGCGGGCGGGCGCAGCTTCTCGACGAGACGCGCGGGATGCCGGACGCCCGCGTGTACTCGATCGCGGCTCGGCGCGGCTGGATCGCCGCCGGCACGGCGCACGGCGTCGTTCGCGTTGCGGATTCCGCCGAGGTGATTCGAGTCGCGCCTTCCTTCAGCGACGCGGCGCTCGCGGTGGCGATTTCCGCCGACACGACGTGGGTGGGCACAGCGACCGGACTCTTCTTCACCATCGGCCGCGATGGCGAGATGGTGCGGCCCGCCGCGCTCGCGCGCACGCCGCAGGCGCGCGAGCCGGTCATCGCCCTCGAGTGGCTCGGGGAAACACTGGTCGCCCTCACCCCCGATCGGATCGTGCACCGGCGCCCCGGAGGCGACTGGGTGTTCGACCCCGTCGTCTCGTCACAGCTCGGCCGGCTTCGCGCCCTCGATGCCGACGGCACCGGCACCTGGCTCGCGGGAGAGCGGGGTGTCGGCTTCGCGCGCCTCGGCTTTCCGGTCGCCAGAGCGTTCCTGATCGGCGACCTTCCCGCCGACCCGCGGGACATCGCCGCGGACGCGGATTTCGTGTGGGTCGCGACGGGCGCCGGTCTCGTCCGGTTCGCCCGGGATGCGATCGGCCCGTGACCGACGTTCCGCTCGCCGACGGTCCTGAATTCGACCGCGTCCGCGCCATCGCCGCGACCCTGGGTCCGCAGGCGACTGGTCTTGGCGATGATTGCGCCGTGATGGAGCTCGGCGGCGAGTTCCTGGTGGTCAGCACCGACGTGAGTGTGGAGGGCGTGCATTTCCGTCGGGAGTGGCTCTCGGCGGAGGAGATTGGATGGCGGGCAACGGCCGCGGCGCTCTCCGATATCGCCGCCGAGGGCGCGCGGCCGATCGGCGTCCTCGCTGCGGTGAGCGTGCCGCGCGATGCCCCGCCGTCGGAAACATCGGACATCATGCGTGGCGTTGGCGGCGCCGCTGCCGGGGTGGGGGCGGTCGTCCTGGGCGGCGATCTCGCCGGCGGGGCGGTGCGATCGGTTGCTGTAACGGCCCTTGGCCGCACGAACCGGCCGGTGTCGCGGGCCGGCGCACGGCCCGGCGACGGCGTCTGGGTCACCGGCGCACTCGGCGCCGCTCGTGCGGCGCTCGACGCGTTTCAGGCCGGTCGCAATCCCGGTCCCGCGGCCCGCGAGGCTTTCATGCGACCGCCGTCGCGGCACGCGGCCGGGATCTGGCTCGCCACGCACGGTGCGCACGCGATGCTCGATCTGAGCGACGGGCTCGGCGCCGATGCCGCTCACCTCGCCGCCGCGTCGGGCGTGGCCCTCGCGATCGACCTCGAGCGCACGCCGGTCGCCGGCGCGGCGGCGGCCGCTGCCGTCGCGGACGGTGTGGAGGCCGTGCTCTACGCGGCGAGCGGGGGCGAAGACTACGAGCTCCTGGTCGCACTGCCGTCGGAGTTCGAGGATGGCGGCGCCGTCGAATTCGAGAAGGCGACCGGGCTGGCGATTACCCGTATCGGGGAGGTGCGCGCCGGGCGCGGGGTGCGCTTCCGGCTTCGCGGACAGAGGGTGGCGATCGAAGGATTCGATCACTTTCGATGATTGGCGTCCTGCGCTACGTGAGCGCGCTCGTCGTGTGCACCGCCATCCATGGCGGACGGGTGATCGTCGCGTCCCTCCTCGGCGTGAAGTATCGGCCGGGCGGCGTCTACGATCGCGCGCCCCGCGACTGGGGGCGGCAGATCCTTCGGGCCACTGGCGTTCCCCTGCACGTGCACGGGTTGGAGCGAATCCCGTCGGGAACGCCCTGCGTGTTCGCGAGCAACCACACCTCGTTCGTCGATATCTGGGCGCTGCTCGCGGTGCTGCCGGGCTCGGTGCGCTTCGTCGCCAAGCGCGAGCTGCTCTCGATCCCCTTCTTCGGAAGGGCACTGCGCGCGAGTGGGCAGATCCCGATCAATCGGCGCAATCTCCGCGATGCGTTCGCCGCATACGACGAGGCCGCGGCGGCCATCCGGAGCGGCATCTCGGCGATCGTGTTCGTCGAGGGAACCCGGAGCCGGGATGGGTCGCTCGCTGAATTCAAGAAGGGGCCGTTCGTCCTGGCGATCCGCGCGGAAGCCCCCATCGTTCCGGTCTACGTGAGCGGGGCGCACCTCGCGCTACCGCCAGGCTCGTGGCGAGTGCGGCAGGTGCCCGTACACGTGCGGCTGGGAGCGCCGATCCCGACGGCCGGCAAGTCCTACGACGACCGGGAACAGCTCGTCGCCGACGCGCGGAGCGTGATGGAATCGCTCCGCCATGGCGTTGACGCCCTCACCGACGCGCGCTAGAGTTTGCGCGGTCTGAGTCGGGAGTCGTGCGGCGTGAGGCGTCGTGCGTCGTGCGTCGTGCGTCGCGCGCCACGCGTCGTGACTCATACGTCACAGGTCCGGCGACGTGGCTCCTATCACGCAGGACGCACGCCTCACGACGCACGCCTCACGACGCACGACGCACGACGCACGACACACGACGCACGACTCACGACGCACGACTCACTACCCCCAACCCTCGGACCAAATGAGCACCATCATCGAAGTGCACGCCCGCGAAATCCTCGACAGCCGCGGCAACCCGACCGTGGAGGCGGAAGTCGTGCTGGCGAGCGGAGCGACGGGGCGGGCGGCGGTGCCCAGCGGCGCGTCGACGGGCGAGCACGAGGCCGCCGAGCTGCGTGACGGCGATGCGAACCGCTACGGCGGGAAGGGTGTGATGGAGGCGGTGAGGAACGTGAACGAGGTGCTCGGGCCGCGACTCGAAGGAATGACGGCGACCGATCAGATCGCGATCGACGCGGAGATGATGGATGCGGACGGTACCCCCAACAAAGGCAAGCTGGGCGCGAACGCTCTACTGAGTGTGTCGCTCGCGGTAGCGCGAGCGGCGGCGCAGGACTGCGGCCTTCCGCTCTACCGATACCTTGGCGGCCCGATGGCCCGCGTCCTGCCGGTGCCGATGATGAACATCCTGAATGGTGGCGCGCATGCGTCGAACAACGTCGATGCGCAGGAGTTCATGGTGGTGCCCGTCGGAGCGGACAACTTTGCGGATGGGCTGCGTATGGGAGTGGAGGTCTTTCATGCGCTCAAGAAGGTACTGAGCGGCATGAACCTCTCGACGGCCGTGGGCGACGAAGGCGGGTTCGCGCCGATGCTGCCGTCGAACGAGGCCGCGCTCGACGTCGTCATGCGCGCTATCGAGTCGGCCGGGTACGTCCCCGGACAGGACGTAGCCATCGCACTCGACGTCGCGGCGTCCGAGCTCTTCCAGGACGGCGAGTACGTCTTCAAGAAGGGTGATGGAAGCCGGCGCACCGCCGAGGTCATGGTGGACCTCTATGACGACTGGTCACAGCGGTTTCCCATCGTCTCCATCGAGGACGGGCTCGCCGAGAACGACTGGGATGGATGGGCCCGGCTCACCGAGCGCCTGCACGACCGGGTCCAGCTGGTGGGCGACGATCTCTTCTGCACCAACGTGGACCTGCTCGGCAAGGGAATCGAGCAGGGCGTCGCGAATGCGATTCTGATCAAGGTCAACCAGATCGGTACGCTGACCGAGGCGCTGCAGTGCATCGAGCTGGCGAAGGGTCACGGCTACAACAGCGTGATCTCCCACCGCTCCGGCGAGACCGAGGACACATTCATCGCGGATCTCGCCGTGGCGACGGGGTCCGGCCAGATCAAGACCGGAAGCGCGAGCCGCACCGACCGCACGGCGAAGTACAATCAGCTGCTCCGGATCACCGAGGAGCTGGGCGACCTGGCCCACTACCCGGGCCGGGACATGTACGCGCTGTGAGCCGGCTTGCCTGGGCCGGGCTCGCCGTTCTCACCCTGATGGCGCTGTTCGCGGCGCAGGGCGGCGAGTACAGCACGGGCGACTATTTCGAGCTCAAGCGCCGGGTGGTGGAGGAAAGCACTGCGGAGGTGCGGCTCCGACGAATCGTCGACTCGCTGTCCCGGTACCGGAAGGCGATCGAGACCGACCCGAAGGTGCAGGAGCGAGTCGCCCGCGAGCAGTGGGGCATGATTCGCCCAGGTGAGCGGGTCTACAAGCTGGTCACTCCGCGCGACTCTTGAATCGGAGTTGGCGATTGGGTAGCATTGCCGTCCCCACGGCAGGGTAGCTCAGCTGGTTAGAGCACGGCACTCATAATGCCGGGGTCGCGGGTTCGAGTCCCGCCCCTGCTA
>Ga0079216_10000341_pt1 | contig 10719 bp, 7 predicted proteins | sample NCAS100_FD_77008 | JGI IMG/M metagenome (GOLD analysis project Ga0079216, IMG submission 77008) | Agricultural soil microbial communities from Utah to study Nitrogen management - NC AS100 | ecosystem: Environmental > Terrestrial > Soil > Agricultural land | place: USA: North Logan, Utah...
ATCGGGACGATTTGTTCCGGGGCGATCGTGCGAAACCCTACTGTCCTGATCCAGAAGTTCGACGAATAAGTTTGATCAGCCTAGCCGTCGGACGACAAATCCGGCGCGTGAAGCCGGATCAAATGATTGCTGATACCTTATATAGATCTCTCAATGATCGGGCCGAGACTGGCCCGGATAGCGTTGCGCTATTCGCTCCCGGCCGTGCGCCGCTGACTTACGGAGCCTTGTGCGGCCATCTAAAGCACATCGCCGGGATGCTCAATTCCCGGGGTCTCGGCCGCGGCGACCGGCTGGCACTGGTATTACCGAACGGTCCGGAGACGTTTACCGCATTTTTGACCGTCGCCTGTGGAGCCGTCGCGGCGCCGCTCAATCCGGCCCTCTCCGCCGGCGAGTTCGACTGGGCTCTACAAGACTTGGGGATCAGCGCGGTGATTGTGCCCGCCTCGACGGAATCACCGGCCCGCGCAGTCGCGGAGAAGCGCGGCATGCCGGTTTTCGAACTTTCCTTCGACCCTGTCGATCCTGCGGGTATTTTTACGTTGGGCGGGCAGAAGACGGCTTCGCATTCTATTCGTAATCCTGCTTTCGCTAGCGGTGACGATATTGCCTTGGTGCTCTCCACTTCCGGCACCACCGCTCGGCCGAAGATCGTGCCGTCGACACAGTCGGCGATGATCGCAGGCGCCACTCTGACCATCGCCGCGCTCCATTTGACGGCGGCAGATCGATACTTATGCGTGATGCCGATGTATCACGCCCATGCGCTGATGACGGGCTTGGCCGCGCTGCTCGCCGGCGGCGCCGTGATAGCCGTTCCGCCGTTCGACGCCGGCGACTTTTTTCGTTGGCTCGCCGAGTTTCGGCCGACTTGGTATTCCTCGGCGCCGACCATTCATCAAGCGATTTTGGCGCGGGCGCACGAATACCGGACGATCGTCGCGGGAAACCCGTTGCGCTTCGTTCGTTCTTCCGCCGCTCCTTTGCCGCCCATCGTTCTGGCAGAATTGGAAGAGGTCTTTCGCGCGCCCGTGATCGAAGGATATGGCATGACCGAAACTTGTTTATACGCGACCAGCAATCCGCTGCCGCCGCTGGCGAGAAAAATTGGCTCGGTGGGAGTCGCCGTCGGCGTCGAAGTCGCGATTCTCGATGAGAAAGGAGCGTCGCTTCCCGCCGGTCAGCCGGGAGAGATCGCCGTTCGAGGCGCCAACATCATGACGGCCTATGAAAATAACCCCGACGCCAACACCGAAGCGTTTATCGACGGTTGGTTCCGTACCGGCGATTGCGGCTATTTGGACCGCGACGGCTATCTTTACATCACCGGAAGGCTGAAAGAGACGATCAATCGCGGCGGCGAGAAAATCTCACCCGGCGAGGTCGAGGAGGCGCTGGCGCAACATCCCGAAGTTGCCGCCGCCGTCGTCTTTGCAGTGCCCCATCCAACATTGGGCGAGGACGTTGCCGCCGCGGTGGTGCTGCGTAACGACAGTGGATCGAGCGTTTTGGATTTGCGCAGATATGCCGCCGCACGCATGGCCGGCCATAAAATCCCCGGACAGATTGTGCTGGTCGACGCGATTCCTGCGAGCTCCACCGGCAAAATCCCTCGCGCGCGATTGGCGCAATTGTTCTCGGATCGTTTTCAGGCGAAATTCGTCGCGCCGCGCAATATCAATGAATTGCGCTTGGCGGAAATCTGGCAAGAAGTTCTGGGCGTCCCCTCGATCAGCATCAACGACAACTTCTTCGCGCTCGGCGGCGACTCGATCAAGGCCACCCAGGTGCTCAGCCGCGTCCGGCAGCGGCTCGACGTCGAGGTCTCCATTCAATCCTTCTTCGTTGCCCCGACGGTCGCTGCGCTGGCGCAGGAGCTGAGCGCCGGTGGTGCAGGGCGTCGCTCTGAAGAAGCGATGCCGGTTGAAGTTGGCGCGCGGATCGCTCCTGCGACGGCGCCGATTGCGCCCGCCGGCGCGACGAACGACGGGTTGGACAAAACCGCGACGGCGCGGACCAAACGGATGGAATTCAGTCTGTTCTTTTTCTCCGCCGACGGCTCGGCCGTCCAAGATGACAAATACCGATTATTTCTCGAAAGCGCGCAGTTCGCCGATAAAAATGGCTTCACCGCGATCTGGACGCCCGAGCGGCATTTTCATCCGTTCGGCGGACTTTATCCCAACCCGGCTATTCTCGGCGCGGCGGCGGCGACGCTCACCAAACAAATACAAATTCGCGCGGGCAGTGTCGTTGTTCCGTTTCAAGATCCGTTGCGGGTCGCCGAGGAGTGGTCGGTGATCGATAACTTGTCCGGCGGCAGAGTCGGAATAGCCTGCGCGTCGGGCTGGCATGTGAACGACTTCGTGCTGGCGCCGGCGAACTACCAGCGCCGGCGGGAAATCCTGGCCGAGCGGATCGCCATTATTAAAAAACTCTGGCGCGGCGAGCCGATCGCTTTGCCCAACGGCGCCGGCAAGCTCATCGATGTGCGCATCTATCCACAACCGATTCAACCCAATTTACCCATCTGGCTCGCCAGCCACAGCGATGCGACCTTTATCAAAGCCGGCGAGATCGGCGCCCACGTGCTGACGGTGCTGTGGGACACTCAGGTGGAAGATCTGGCGCGCCGGATCCGGCTTTATCGCAAAGCGCGGGCGCAATGCGGCCTCGATCCGGCACAGGGCAAAATCACGTTGATGCTGCATACCTACATCGGCGACACAACGGCGATGGTGCGCGAGCAGGTCACACCGGCCTATGAAGATTACTTGTTCGTCAATTTCGGCTTGCAGGATGATCAAGCACGCGGCGTTGACGAGGGCATCCAGCGCAGCGACCCGGACACTCGGTTAATCATCAACCGGGCAACCGAAGAGCTTTTTCGCAGCCGAGGTCTGGTCGGAACGCCGGATTTTTGTCTTGAAAAGGTCGCTGGTTTACAAGCTATCGGTGTCGATGAAGTCGCCTGCCTCATCGATTTCGGCATCGCCGTAGACGCGACCCTATGTAGCTTGGAGAGGCTGCGTGATCTTCAACGCGCATACAATGCGGCGCCCTCGCGCTAGGGTATGCATGCGCGCACGATCACGCGAATGCTTCACCGGCGTTACTGTACTGCGTTTTGTGCCGCGAGACAGCGTTGCAGCAAGCGGGGCTCGCCGAAGTGCTCTGTGCACGCGGCGAATGCATTGGTAGGGCCGCGCCAGCACAGCTCGTCCACATCGCTGAAGAGACGCGCGTCGGTCCTGAGCGTTGCAAGACGCTTGAACAATAACGCGATCTCGCGTTTGTCTCCCAATACGGCGTCCGGGAAGTTCTCGATAGTGCCGTGTTTGTTCAGGATCCGCGCCGCGGTGACCGCACCGATCCCCGGAATGCCTGGATAGCCGTCGGCGGCGTCGCCGACGAGTGCAAGAAAGTCGGGAATCAGGAGGGGCTCCACGCCGAACTTCTGGCGGACTCCTTCGGCATCGCGGATCTTCTGACTTCTGCGATCGACCTGCACGATACGCTCGCCGCGGACGCATTGCGCCAGGTCCTTGTCGGGCGTCCAGATGCAGACTTTCTGCACTGCCTCGTTTTCGGATGCAATCTGCACCGCCGAGGCAAGCGCGTCGTCGGCCTCCAGCTCGATCATGGGCCATACAGCCACACCCATGGCGGCGAGCGCTTCCTCGAGCGGGTGAAATTGGGCGAGCAGCGCGCGCTCGATGCCATCGCCGGTCTTATAGCCGGACCAGAGCGCATTGCGAAAAGACTCGATGACGTGATCGGTTGCCACACCGACGTGAGTCGCTCCAGTCTCGATCATCTGCAAAACTGTATTCAGGACGCCGATCACTGCGCCGAAGGGTCGATCCTCGCCCTTGTTGAAGCGACGAAGGCCGTAAAAGTGCCGGAACAACTCGTACGTACCATCGATTAGATGAATATCTACGTCGCCCGACGGTGTCGCGGCGATACGTTCGACATTTTTCATCCGCTAGACGCTATCGGAATCACGACGGCGAAGGTTTTATCGAGGCGCTACACTCGGTGCGCTTAACTTCGCCGGCGCCGCCGCAGAAAATTGTCTTTGTCTGCTCCGGTTTCAACGAGAGAACCAGCTTTATTTTCGTTGAAGCGATCTCTAAAGTAGGTACATGAGCGTGGCGGGCGCAGTCAATCCGGTAAAGCAGCTCGGGGGAAAATTTTTAAATCCGGTATCGCTCGGTGGCGCGCTTAACTTCGCCGGCGGCGCGGCTGAAATTTTTCATTACGAGTTATGCGTGCCGCGGTATAACTGCAAAGGCGCGAGCACCAGGCCGGCGATGAGTAGAAACAATCCCGACAAGACAAAGGCAAACTTGATTCCCAAGCCGCCGATAAAGTAACCGGTGATCATTGGCGCTGGAATGACTACGAGCTGGGTGATCAGGGAGGTCAGCCCATAGGTGGCCGCCTGGGCGTTGGAGCTGGCGACGTCCATGACCGCGGCATTGAAAATATTGAATAGCGTGTAGAAAAAAAGACCGATCGCGACAATGACAATACCGAGCGGAATCCCGGGGGGCACGACTGCCAGGAGGGCGAAAAATAATCCGAGTAATAGACAGGAAGGCAATAGCACCGCCTTGCGGCCGAAGCGATCGGAAAGCAAGCCCAATATCGGCTGCGAGAGGGTTCCCATGACGTGCAGCAAGGCGATGTAAATCCCCAGCGCGACGCTCGAGTAGTGCAAATGTTCCTGCAGGTAGATCGGCAGAAAAGTCAGGATCACCAGCCGCGACATGGACAGCAGGCCGGTCGAAACCGACAGACCCAAGAACGCTGGGTTCTTGATGATGGCGACGACGTCGTAAAATTGTGCGGAGACCCGCCGAGGAACGGAGACGTCGGCGCTGAATACCCCGGCCAGCGCGCGCCAGAGCAGAAAAGCGAACAATAGGCCGGGGAGCAATTGCACTTGCGTCGCCGTCTGCCACGAAAAGTTTGCCAGCAAGACGCCGACCAGCAGCGGCGTGATCGTGTCGCTGAGAGTCGCGCCGGTGCCGTTGATGGAGAGCGCCGTGGCGCGCCGCTCCGGGAAACGGTTCGACAACGATGCCGCTGCCGTGGGATGCCACAGGGCCGTGCCCAAGCCGATCAGCGCCGAGCCCAGCAAAGCGCAGATGAAAGCCGGCAATGCCAAAAGAAAATACGCCGCGCCCATGGACACCAGCGCGAGTGCGAGAATCGCCGCGCGGTGACGCACCATCGAGTCGGCCACCATGCCGAATGGCATCTGCCCGAGCCCGACAACCACCTGCTGGGCTGAAGTCAACGCGCCGACTTCGACGTTGCTCAGGTTCAATGCCGATTTGATCGACGGCAAAATCACCGGATAAAATTGCTGGAACCAATGAATGACGAAATGGCCCGCGGTGAGAACGGCCAGGAGCCAGATGCGCTCTTTACCAAGCGCGCCGATCGATGCGAAAAACTGCCGTGCGGTATTCATGATGCGAAACTGCGTGCGCGCTTGCCCGCTCTTCGAAGCAGTGAACGAGACAGGCGCCTGCGAATTTTTACAGATAGCTTAGTGGAGCGGTGGGTTGGAAGCGCTAGCTCCTGTGATGGCGTGAGCAAGCAGTGACAGGATTCGGCGCTTGAAGGAGTCCCGGCGATTGATGTCTTGCATCCGGCCCGGCACCGCCTTAGAAAAATCCCGCGCGTTAAAATCTCACACGCAACTAGGCTGCTTCCCTCCCATCGTCTATAATATCACTCTCCGGTAAGCGGTCAGGAACGTGGCCGGCCGCGAAGGTGGAACGAGTGGAACAGCAAAACAAAAATCTCGCCGATCTCGGCGCGCAGATCGATGAATGGCTGCGCGCGCAGAATGATTTCGTCAATGCCGATCAGTTCGCCGGCATACTGCGCACTTTGCTCAAGCTCGCGCAGGACAACACCGAGCGCGGCGATCTGAAAATCTTAAACCGCACGCTGCAGGAGCTGCGCCGCGCGTTTAGAATCTTCGCGCCCTACCGCCATATTCGCAAAGTCAGCATTTTCGGTTCGACGCGGGTGCCGGAAGGCGATCCGTATTACGATCTGGCGCGCAGCGTCGGGCAGGAGCTGGCGAACGCCGGACTCATGGTGATCACCGGCGCCGGACCGGGGATCATGCAGGCGGGGCACGAGGGCGCGGGGCGGGAACAAAGCTTCGGCGTCAACATCCGGCTGCCTTCGGCGCAAGACGCCAACCCGTTTATCCGCAACGATCCCAAGCTCATGAACTTTCACTTTTTCTTCACGCGCAAACTGATGTTCGTCAAGGAAGCCGACGCGGTGATCATCTTCCCCGGCGGCTTCGGCACCCACGACGAGCTTTTGGAATCGATCACCCTGGCGCAGACCGGCAAGACCCAGCTCGTGCCGATCATCCTGATGGATGTGCCCGGCGGCACCTACTGGTCGCGCTGGCAGGAGTTTTTGCGCGACGACGTGATGAGCCGCGGCTATATCACCGAGCGAGAAATGACTTTTTTCAGGACTCACACCGGCGCCGCGGCCGCCGTCGAGGAGATCACAAAATTTTACCGAAACTTTCACTCCTACCGCTTCGTCGGGCATGAGCTGGTGATCCGTCTCAACGATCCGCCTTCCGCTGCCTTGATCGAGCGGCTCAACCGCGACTTCGCGGATATCGTCATCGGCGCAGTGCGCCAATCGGAACCGCTTCCGGCCGAAGCCAACGACGCCAACACGCTGCACTTGCACCGTCTGGTGATGCGCTTCAACCGCGAAGACTACGCCCGCCTGCGGCAAATGATCGACGTGATCAACAGCGACGAGCACGAAGTTTAACAGTTTTGGTGCGCGTAACTATTTAAATGAGAATTTTTGCAGCGTGCGCAAGTCTGCCGTGGCTAGTGCGCTTGTCATGCTGCAGAAGAGATCTCGCTACGGAGACGCGCTCTTCGACCATGCTCAAGCTCCGCGCCTATCAGGATTTTTCGACGGACGCGGAACTGAAGGCCGTCGAGGAACCCTGCCGTGAGGTTTCTCGAACGGTCCAATCAGCGAACTCTGAACCTCTGTGGGGCGGCTTTTCTATTTGAGTCGGGGCTTTAGAAGCGGCGCTGGACTCGGTTACCTGCGTCCCTGCGGGCGCCTGTAGAAAAAGGATGACTTGGTGTCGTCTTTTCCGGCCGCGGACTCCTTCAGCATGCGCGCCATCTTTTTCCCCATCACATCGACGACGTAGTTGGACAACAAATGATCGCGCGTGCTTTTGATCTTCTGCCGGACCACATTCCTGCGCGTATCGTCCGACAACGCCAGTCGTAAGTCTTGGGTCAGCAGGGAAACAACCCCAACCCGCCCGCGCGTCGACAGTCGAAGAGAAAATCTGCCCTCCTGAGTCGGGTCGAGGAAATTGTACTCGAGCTTTTTATCGATGCTGCGAATGATTTTTCTCAACAGCTCTGCGCTCTGTTTAACCGCTTCCTGCTCGGTCATAGCACCTCCGTGGTTGGCGGCCAATAAACAGCCGCCAAGGTTATCGGATGAACGAAAAAATAAATCTGTTCCAGCGTGCGCCCACGCGGAACCGCGGAAGTAAACTCTACTTCCCGAACGCCGGCGGCGCGCCGGCGCATGAAGTGCAAGCAAAGAGGGGCAACCCGACCTGTTGCCCCTAAGTGATTAACTAGATAACGAAAATGTTACCAGCGATTGCGTCCGCCGTCGCGGTTTCCGCCGCCGTTATCGCGCCGTTCCATCGGCTTGGCTTCATTGACAGTGAGCGTGCGGCCGTCGAGCTGGGTGCCGTTCAGCGATTCAATCGCCTTTTTGGCCTCGCTGCCCGAGCTCATTTCCACGAAGCCGAAGCCTCGGGACTGTCCGGTAAACTTATCCGAGATCACTTTGCTCGATTCCACGGACCCGTGCGCTGAAAAAATTTCCTGCAGCCAGTCCTCGGTTACCGAAAACGGCAGACCGCCGACATATAATTTATTACCCATGTTCTCCTCCTATAAGAGAATTATTGTCTGAGACCCTGAGAAGTAGACTGCCAGTCGGCAGAACATGGGCTATCAATTGCTGAAAACCACGCTCTGGTCGGATTGTCCGTTAGGTATCGTTCGCAAGGAGAGAGACGGATTAGAGGCCTTCAACGTTTGGGACATCCTCATTCAGAAGGCCGTTTACTGAAGTAGGGAGTTTCACCCTACGTGTTAATAGTGCTCGTGTCAATGGCCTGGCGAGTTTTTGTTGATGCGGTGATTTTATAGCCTATCTATGCCGGGGTTCATCTTTTATGCTTTTTCGCGTGCCTCGGTAGACTGCCGAACCGCCCCGCACCAGTGCCGACAACTTGGAGAAACAATCCTGAACGACAGAAACGCTAAGTAAGCTGGCGGCCGATTACACTGCGCGATTATCTCGGACACTCTCGGGTGTCTCGGTCTCCCTACGAAAGTTAAGCACTTGCCGCACCGGCACCAGCCGCCTCGCATCAGGGTTTGGCAGCGGTCTTTGTCAACAACATGCTCAGTTGTTCGCCCCGGCCAATTCCGGCCGCTTCGAAGCTGGCGGCGAACGCCGAATGGGCGCCGATGAGCGGCGCGACGTCGCATTCGAGAAAATACAATCGGCCGGTCGCCGTTTCATGAATCAGGTCGATCCGTGCCGCCCAGTCGACGCCGAACACGCCCGCGATCTTGAGCGCCGTGCGGCGCACCCGTTCGGCGAGATCGCCTGCTGCGACCGACGCCCGCCGCGGCGGCAGCAGATACTTGCGCCAGAAAGAATAGGGCGTTCCGTCGGGAAGAAGAATGTGCAGCGGCATGCCGGCTCGCTCGTGGAGCACGGCAACGGTCAGCTCCGCGCCGCGGACGTACTGCTGCGCGATGTAATTATTGATGCGGGCACGAGCGGGAATCGGACCAGCGCGCACGATACGCACTCCGATCGAATCCGAGCCGCGCCGCGGCTTGAGTACAAGGGGAAACGGCATAGCCGCGCTGTCATTTGCAAGCGTCGTTGCGGGGCAGTCGACGCCGTCCGCGGCCGCGATACGGTAGGCTTCGTACTTATCGTAACAGCGTTCCATGACGGCCGCGCTCGGCCCGAGGAATGGCCGCCCGGAGCGCGTGAACGCCTTCACGGCAGCGAACATCACGGGGTCGGAAACGCGCAGCAGGAGCGGCTCGGAGGAGAATTTCGCGACGGAATCACTGCGGAATCGCGCGAGCCGGACCGCGTAACCGGCGCGCCGCAATTCTTTCGCGACGGAGCGCGCTTCGGCGCGATGGATCCAGGAAAGCGGATGGAGGCGCCAGGATTCACGCAGAACGGTAACACTCAAAAGGTCACGCCCCGCGGAGGAAACATCTGTGCCTAGGGGATTTTCGTCGAATTGCGCTTTGATATTTTTCAATTTGGCCGGACTTTACATCACTCCAGTACTTCACCGGTCCGGCGCACCTCTCGCGCTATCTTTCGAAACCGAGAACCTTACCGTACTGGCGCGCCAGCGAACCAAGCGCGAGATTATCTAGCGTACCGCGCCCTCAGGTAATCGGACGCTAATCAACCGCCGCTCACCCTGTCAAGGCTCGGAATTGTGAGTTCATCCCTGACAAGCTGATTGCCCGGCCGGAAATAAAAACCGCAGAAGACTTCAAAGGCAAGAAGATCGCAATCAGCCGTTTTGGCTCCTCGTCGGAAGTAAATTTACGTCTTTGTCTGGAAAAACTTGGAGTGAAACCCGAGCTTACGCAAATCATTCAGGTCGGCGGCGTCTCGACGCGCCAAACGACTTTGCTGCCCGGACAGGTCGACGCATTGAATCAAGGTTTTTTAGATGGCTATATATCGTCGTAAAGAACACCACTAACTACGAACCAATCGGCCTCAGGTAACTGTCATGCTAAAAACTTCCATCGGCCGGCTTCGCACCATTGGTCTTATCGAAGGAATTTCTTTTCTCGTCTTGTTGGGCGTCGCCATGCCTTTGAAATATTTCGCCGGCCTGCCGCAAGCGGTCACGGTCGTCGGTTGGCTGCATGGCCTATTGTTCATCACATTCTGCGTTGCGCTAACTCAAGCGCACCAGGACGCGAAGTGGACCGTGTGGCGAACGGGCGGCGTTTTGGTCGCCGCCCTGCTACCGTTCGGGCCTTTTGTCATCGACGGCCGGCTGCGCAAGGAAGACGAAGCGCTGCGGACAAACTACCGTTGAGTACGGCGGTATCGATGAAAGCTGCGATTCAAGGCGAAGCGACGGGCTGCGGCATCGCCAGCGTCGCCGCCATCGCCGGCGTTTCATATGCCGGCGCGAAGAAGGCAACAACCGGATGAAAAATTCAAAGCAGCGGCTGAATACATCCTCGGAAGAATGCAGACCTCTATCGGCGGCTCGCGTAGTGCGTTATCTCACTTCAGAATTTGAAACGCCGAGAAAACTTGCGTTTTAAACCATCTATTCTCTCGTCAGCAACTTCCTCCCGGTGGTCAGTCAAGGGCAATTCTCATCGCATCTGGCACACCACATCGATCAACGCCGGCTTGCCGCTTTTCACGACCTTCACCGCTTCGCGCAAGGTCTTGATCAAATCCTTCGGCTCGGTGATCGGACCGGCGCCCCAGCAGCCGTAGGTGCGCGCCATGGCGCCGAAGTCGACGTTGGGATCTTCGATGCGAATGCCGATGGTCTTATTTTCCACCGGACGATTGCGCACG
>Ga0079216_10000342_pt1 | contig 10708 bp, 24 predicted proteins | sample NCAS100_FD_77008 | JGI IMG/M metagenome (GOLD analysis project Ga0079216, IMG submission 77008) | Agricultural soil microbial communities from Utah to study Nitrogen management - NC AS100 | ecosystem: Environmental > Terrestrial > Soil > Agricultural land | place: USA: North Logan, Utah...
GTCTTGACTCTCGCTTGCGCCGCTAATACCCAACCGTTAGGGTGGATAAGGTTCCTCATCCATTCAGTGCCGAGATACTGCGCCATTTGTCGGGGAGACTTCCCGTATATCGGATGAGGTTGCTCCTTCGAGCTTCGATCGGTGCAGTCTACTCCCAATTGCCTAAGCATCTGCTTGATCGGGTCCGCGAAAGCTATTTTTACGAAGCCATGCCTCTCAACAAGGTAATCAGCTACGGTATCCTTCCCGCTTCCTGCACGTCCAGTGATTCCTATGATCCTCATACTAACCCCTTTTCTTTTGCCAGCCAATATGGAAGTGTTATCTTGGGCGGATCGAAGTCGTTGTTAACTTCAATCTGCGATTTCGGGAGCCACGTTTCTACATCTAACGCATCAAGATATACATATAATCCTTTCTCCGTCTCTTTTATTACGCGCGCCTGTATCGTTGTTAATTCCGGCGAAGGCATTTTTATTCTCCTATCGAAAAGGGGCATAACCCGTATGAGCTATGCCCCCCTAACTCCGTTTTTAGATTACAGTGCCGCTACACCGCGAACTTCAGCTTGCGGCTCGCCTTCGTACATGCGATGAGACACTTTGATCTTCGCAACTTGTCCGACTAGCATCCCAGGCTGCCACGGCTTCCCGTTCTGGTTCTGTCCGACCGCTTCCCGCAGCTTGCCGAGTTGCACGTTCTTTCCTTTGCCTTTGTCGAGCCCGCCTTGCTCCGTAATGTCGAGGAAAATCGACTGCCGAACAATCGGGTTCTTCATACCAGTTGCATCGATAACTGCCTGATCATCCACACCCCAGATGATGTCCAGGAGAGCATTCTCCTTCGCAGCACGGGGCTTGATTTCCTTGATAACTGCCGTCCATTCTCCTTCGGGTACAGGGGTATAGGTGGTTTCGTTAGCATCGGTTGTCGTGGTGTTGAGGAAGGTATCGGGATTAAAGACTGAGGGCATGATTAAGGTTCCTGTAAAGGTTATGGGTGAAATAAATAAAAGGAGGGGCGATGATTGGGCTGGCTCGCACTTTGTCGCCAGTATGCATTACCGAATACAACAGGGGTTCAGGTACGCGGGAGAATCTCCCTTCAACAACGCGCCCATCGAATTGCTATTATGTAACTTAACCACTGTTGCGGGATGACGCCTATGTTCAGGCGCTTCGGCTGTCTCCGCAGGATTACATCCCGATCCTGCCACGGTCACAAGCATATTCTATTTCCCTGCGTCTTCGTTCTTTCTGCGCCAGTTTTCTATCAGCGGAACGAAGGAAGGGGGAAGGTTATCTGCCCAAGGAACATTACGCGCCTTGAGGACAGTATTCGGGGTGACTGTAGACCACGAGAAAACTTTCTCCTGCCGCTTCGCGTGGATCACGTCGGAGAAGAGCTTCGGAATCTTCGGGGCGAGCTTCTGCCCGATCGTGCTTACCATCATGGAAGTCCCGCCAGTCTGTTCATCATTCTCGCGGGTGAGGTGAGAGACAACGACTACGTGACACTTCATATCTTGGGTAAGCTTCTCGAGAAGGTTCTCCAGATTGTCCATCGCCACGCCGTAATCGGAAGGGGACTTCATGGGCTTCGAGCCAGCCACGAGGTTCATCGCCATAGTGTTAAGGCCTGACAGGGAATCGATCCACAGGACTTGTGACTGATCGAGATTATCGACTGGGCCATAGTTGACTCCGGTACGCTGATCTGTGTAATTGGCAAGGGCGGCCACTACGGAGATGAATTCCGCGTGCTCTCCCCGATTGATATGGTCGAGGCCTGTCAGCATCTTGTAGGAGAGCGTGTTGATCTTCTTCGCCGAATCCATCATCGCAGTCCAAGATACAGTCGATGGACTGATGAAGTTCCAATGGAGCTTTTCGGAGGGAATGTCGGCGACAACGTCCATACCTGGCTCCGTAAACAATCCGAAGACCTCTAAGCCGGCATCGACGAGGGTTCTGAGGGAATGAGTCTTGCCTGTCCCTGCATCTCCCATGAGGAGGATCTTCGCTCCAGGAATATTGAATAGGGGATTTCGCCCTGCCATATTTCCAAGCGGACTAGCATCTAACTGCTTGTCTGTTTCACTCATCTGTACCATTATTCTTTTCCTTTATAGCTAATGTCATTAAAAACTCCCGTACAAGGAGTTCGGTTGGTAAATCGCTGTTCCACTCCGCGTCCCACGGCAGCGTTAAACAGCCGGGGTATGGTCGGGAAGGGGACGAATCGTGCTTGTCACACAATACATGATCCACATATGTTTCCTGCCTGTCAACCGGAAATAATCCCCAGACTTCCGCGCAAACCGGACAGAAGAATGCCTTGCCTGTGGCCGGATGGAGTTCGTTATGAACTGGCTTATGCGAGGCGGGGAAGGCTCCCTTGTATTCTCCACGGATGAAATAGTGGCGATTCATTCTTGCTCCCCCAAGGTATTCTTATAAAACTCTCCGTGGTGCTTCCTAGCGAAAGCGTTATAGGCTCTCGCAGCTTGTTCTGGCGTGTCGTAATATCCGAGGTTGTGTTGCTTCCCCTTGAGTCCAGCCTGAGCACGCCATTTATTCTTCTCTTTACTCCACGACACACCTTTATAACCGGAGGTGTTGACAGAAGAAACCCCACAATTAAAGCGCTTCTCGGCGGCAGTCAATTGGCGGAGATTGCTGAATCTGTTGTTCCTGAAATCCCCATCCTTGTGATTGATTCCGTCTGTAGGGTATTCCCCTGTTATATAGAACCACGCCAGACGATGCGCAATGTAGTTAACTCGATCGATCTTGATAACCAAGCAATCACGCCCCATCGCACCTACCGGAGTTCTCTTCTTCCGATTGGTGAATATCCCAGTCTCTGGATCGTAGTGGAGAAAGGATAAAAGTCTTTCGTGAGTGAGCTTCATTTTGATCTCAAGATTCGTCGTCGGGGATTACGATTGCGTCAGACATCTTTACGAAACTGTAAGCAGTCACTTCCGCGGCAGATCCCTCGGGCGTATTCGTTCTATCAAGGAAGTCCATGACCATTATCGGTGTGAAGTCGCAATGAAATTCTCGCTTCATAACCTTATTGGAGATGATATGGACTGTATAATACTTTCGCCAGACTCTCATTTCTCCGCCTCCGGGTCTTTGTGCAAGGGATTCCAATGCCGCTGTTTATATTCGGTCTGTATCCAGTTTTCGGGATGCGGAGATGTGCAGAGCTTGAGGAACTCGCAGCCGGAGTAGGCCGCGCAAGCTGCACCGAGGGCATAGTCGAAGGAATTAGGTTTCTTCAACTCATACTCTCGCATCCAGCATAGAAGCATCCCCTTTATGTCTTTCAAGAGCTGATTATACCACCTGTCGATCATCCACTGCGGGCGATAGATAATAGCTTCCGCCTTATCGAAGCCGTTCGTGAGGATAGACTGCCCGCGAATGACTGCCCCCGCTACAGGAAGACCGTGTTGCTGCGCCGCCCAGCAGTAGCCGGTAAATTGGCTATTCAGCGCCCACTGCTTCTGCCACGTAGGGCCAAGGCGGGAGGTCGTCTTATCGTCCTCGACGAAGAGGCAATTCAGGTACTCGGCAAGCATGTCGAACCTGCCCGCGTAGAGCAGGGGATTCCCTGTTACGGGGTGATCGATGGGCAGGGGAATGGCGAACGTGAACTCGATCGCGTGCTTCCCTGACTTAAGCTTATGCGGCTTGATGTGGTCAAACTCGAGCGGGCGAGTCTCGGCGTAGTACTCGAGCGCCAGGATCAGGTTCCGATAGGTCTTCAGGGAACCTTCTGGCGGCTCGAAGTCGCCGTAGTATTTAATGGCTTCGACAATGCCGATCTCGAGCGCGTCCTGTTGCCTGATTCCCTCGTCATAAAAGGCCTTCCGCATGTGCTCGAGACCTGTCGCGAAAGCTCCTCCGAAATGGAGATGTTCGGAAGTGTAGGCGGGGGCCAGCTTATTGATAGTGGAGCGGAAAAACTTCTGCGGGCATGTGAAGAATTGCTCCCTTGCAGTGTTGTCGATCACCTCGGGAAAGTCGGAGTAGAGAAGAACCTCCGGTTTTGTGGAGGGAGGAAGATAGGGGCTGTCGCCCTGATCGTCGAGAATGGAGAGGTCGTAGGGCTGGTTCATATTATTCTCCTTCCTCTCTCGGCGCGAACTGGTCAATAGACGCTCCCGACTCGAAGATTTCGGGAAATGCGCCTACAGTAGCTGCCTTGATTGTATAGGTTCCAAGTCGACTAGGTGAATGGTCTGTCATGGTCTTTTCTCCATACAGCACCTTTTTCAGGTGATCCTCTACCGCAGCACGATCTCCCGAATACTCAATAACTCGGAGAACGCGAATTTTGTCTTGGCTCATTTCCCCTCACCTCCTTTTACCGCCTCGACTGCCGCCATGAAGTCGTCGTCCAGCTCGTCATCGGACATTCCGCCCTTTTTCGATTGCCTCTTCGCGACAGACTTTTCGGCTATCGCCGTGCGCTCCCCACGGAGCTGGTCAATTGCCTCACGGAGTTCCTCGCGGGTGTAGGATTCTCCCCGTAGGATGCGTTGGCGCAGTTCGTCTGGATTAATTGGCATTATCTTGCTCCCCGAATAATACGTACTTCGTCGTAAGTAATTTCATCGCCGTCTTGAGCTAACTGCCAGTTTGCATCAGACAGTTTACCTAGCCCTAGATCATGCGCGCCAAGTGTGCTACCCGCCACAACAGGGAAGGATATGCAATGTTTTCCCTCTTCGTAAAACTCTACCGTAAATTCTGTTTCCATGCTGTATTGTCCCCCACCCTTCGAAAAATAAGCCAGTCGATAGTGAAGGGTAACTGCCGACTGGCATGGATCGCATTATGGTAAAATCATAACATACTTATTTAGCCCCTGTCAACCAGTTCCTTCAGCATCTCCGGATAGTACTTCTGGAAGTATTCGGAGAGAGCCTTGTCCAGGTGGTAGTTGCGGCGGGCGTAGATTCTTCGGCCTGTAAAGGGATCGAAATCGATCTTCTCGAACATTTCAATGTGCTCGGGAAGGAGACTCACGCGTACGTCCTTCCGGGGAGTTACAGCTTTCGGGCGACCAGTTCTTGCCATAATAGCTCCTAGTGGAATAGGGACAGTTGAACGGTGGAATCCGTGTCCATCTGATAGAAATTGAGTCGGATACAGGTAGGACACTGTTCAACCTGAATGCGATGATTCTCGATGGTGTGCGGGAGGGAAGTGTGCTCGGGAGCCTCGGGGAGGATATGATCCCAAGTGTAGCCGAACTTCTTATGCTGGTGGCGGATCAGGGTATTGCCGAGGAACTCGGTTTCCCCTTGGCAGGTCTTGCACACTTGCGTTACGAGGTGAGAAACGACAGACACTGACTTCCAAGGGGAGCGGGAGGACATAAGCTCCGCGATTCGATTCGCCTCGACTCCTTCCGAAACGGGAGGTTCTTTTTTGATAGGTGCTACGGGGGCTGCTTTTACTTTCTTCTCCTTCTTGCCGAATTCCGTATCGAGATCCTTGAACAGTGCTTCCGCGGCTGCCCGGATTTCTTCTTTTGTACGTGGTGTAGACATTTCCATTTTCTCCTAGGGATAGGTCTGAGTAAAATCACTCTCAGGAAGCAGGGGATGAGGCCTGCCTCCTAAGCGGGACTCTACGCGGCAATCCTATCAGCACGGGCCTTCGCGGTAGCAGACATGACTTTCTCTTCCTGAGACCTGTCACGGAAGAAAGGCTGAAGGTGCGGATACTTGCCTCCAACTTTTCTCTTGACAGGGGCTGGTTTGGTAAAGCGAGCCGATTCGATTAGCAGTTTCCTCAAAAGTTTACCGCTGCAATGCGGAGGATACTCTTTCCCCGCGTCTTGTTCCCAGATGTTTGACCATTTTGCCATTTTATTTCTCCTTTTGATTAAGTTTAATCCAGTCGTCATATGCCTGATCATTTCCCCAGATACCGCCTGGACACTCGTTGTAGAACCAGTTGACGTATATTGGGATGATCCAGATATTCGTATCGTCTGCCCTACAGACGGCCTCTGTAAGATCGTTTGAAATAACAGCCCTGAGGAAATCTCCTACAGGCTGGCCCTTTTCTACATAAGCGCGCATAGCTTCCATCATGTGCGAAGGTATGAGGCTGTAGTATGATATTCTCATCTTCCGAAGGTTCCTTTCCATTCGCCTTCGTTTGAATACAGATGTTGCTGACCGCGTTCCTCCTGGATATACCCGAGGGGCTGTCCGGCAGGAGAATAGAAGTATTGCAGGGTGGGACGAACAGGCTCCGCGAGTTCCCGCTCGAGGCGCAAGCGGAGATTCTGATTGTTTTGCTCGACCATACGGTTCAGCTGTTCCTGATAGTGATCGTCGTAAGACTGTGCGGAGGAATTGACAAGAAAAGCTGCACTCGCAGCGAGGATTAGGGTACAGATGATTTTCGATCTAGTTTTCATTATTGGCTCCTGTTATTGTATGCAATCGGGTAGCTAATTTGTATTGTACTTAGGTCTACCATAGACCTAAGTCTAGGTATTAAGTGGATAAAGTATTCCGATTATTTTATCCGTTTAACTCGAAACGCAGCCATATTCCCACGTTTCAAATTCATTATATCATCCTTCAATGTCCACTGGCAAGCGATAAATTCGGGGCTACGCATAAATATTTTTCCCTCTGAAGCGAAAAAGCCACTCCCTTGTGAGAAGTGGCTTAAGGCCTAATTAAAGAGGAAAGTGAAAACCCTCGAGATTAGGGAAGGATTTGCTGCGGCGCTGGCTCCAAAGGGGCTTCTTCGGGCACCTCCGAATCAACAGGGGTTTCCGCGACAGGCGCTTCCACGTCGGAAGGAATCTCGCCGGACGGAACTTCCGCGACAGGGGTTTCTGCGGGAACTTCTTCCGCAGGTACCTCAGCAGGGACTTCCGCAGCGGGCTCTTCCGCCGGAACTTCTACGGGAGTAACCACTGGAGTTGTTGCATCCGGCGTGAAGATGTTGGAGATGTCGGCAGCGGCTTGATTCAGATCCGCCACGACTCCATCCAACTGATCCGCGGAAGCACCATCGGCGATCTGAGCTGCCAGATCACTGATTTGCGCAGATACTGCGTCCAATTTGGCTTGAACTTCCGCCTTCTCGGTCGCGGCTGCTTCGCTGATTTTCGCTACAGCTGCTTTTACATCGTCAAGTTTCGCCATCGTTTTGTGACTCCTTGTGTTGATCTCGTCGAGCTTAAAAGTAAACTCTAAGAGGGTTTTGAGAATGAACTTCTTCATTTCGTGCTCCTTAAAAAGTTGCTTTAAATGAGCTTTATTATTTTCTAAGGCTGCTCACAAGGAGAGGTAGGGGAGGAAAGAGAAAAGGGAGCCGAAGCTCCCTCTTTTCTGTGTTGCAGATATTACGCGATTGCTTCGTCCAGATTGAGGTCCAGATCCTCGGGGCTTTCCTTCTGGGCTTTCTCGGCGCGGGCACGAGCGTTGATTGCGCGGATGTTTGCGATCTCGGCAGCAACCTTCGTGTTGTTGCGCCATTCCTTGCGCTTCGCGTCCGTGGCTTTCTCGACAGCCGCTTGCACGATATCAAGGGGAACGCCCTTAAGGTTCGCCAAGGCTTGCGCGAGTTCCGTGGTCTTCGGCTTGCTCTCGCCGCCGGCTCGGGAAGCTGTCCAATTGCCTTCCTTCAGTTGGGAGACGACTTTCGACGCGGAGGTCAGGCCGACAGTGAAATCGCCCTTCGCGGAGGCGAACGAGTCGCGCACCTTTTGAACGAGGCCGTGGTACATCAATTGGGACTGGACTTCCTCGGGAAGCTCGTTCGGATTGATCGAGACGCTTTGACCATCGCCGAAAGTGAAATGCGTGATGCCAGACTGGTCAGTATCGACTGCGCAGAATTGCGTCTTTTTCGGGGCTGCCACTTCGTCAGCGGGCAGGGATTCGTTAACAGGGGTATCTTCGTTTCTATTCTTCTTTGCCATTTGAAACTCCTTGTAAGGTAGTGTAAGGAGAAAATTCTCCGGTGGATGGTGTCAGGGAATCAATGCCTGAACCACGATTTAATGATATGTCAGAAAGAATACTCTGTCAACAATTATTTTTTCTTCCTACCGCGTGGCACGTCTAACCACCCCGGAGGTACGGCGCGGGTTAGTTCGCCGGGCGCGACTCGCCGTAGGATACAAATTGCGCGATCGCGTTCGACAATAATTGAGATAGCTTCCTCTGGGCACTGGATATGCGCGAACTCGTCCATACGTTGCGTAAGGTAATTCAGCCGCTGATAGGAGCTAATCAGGGAGATGAGGAGGATGATACCCCCTATAGTCAGCAGGAGGGAAAGTGTCCTGAACGCGAACACCTTTGAGCTGAGGTATAGGGAGTGGATGCCCGAGAATCCGGGCTGGTAGGTGGGAGACATCAGTCGCGTAGGGAAGGATATCGCCTCCCTCCATTCCGTTTTTTGAGTTGGGAGACTTCGAGTTGGGCTGCTTCCAGCTCCCCTTTCAATTCCTCGATCTCGTGGCAGAGGATTACTATCGACTTGCCCGCCTCGCGAAGGGGGCGCGATTCCCCGAAAAGGGATATGCTGGTGCCGACGCTCCGGTACAGGTCTACAGATTCCTTATCAAGACGCTTAAATACCTGTCGCCTTTTCCCTATTCCGAGGTCTTGACTATTTGAGTCCATGAATGATCTCCGGCTTAAAGGCTGATGAGGAGTGATTGCGAACGCGCTGGTTATAGCGGGAGATTATCTTTTCCCGCTCCGCCAGATATCTCAGGCGGCAGCTTTCCAATTCCTCTTCCTTCTCCATTTGAAGGGTCAAACGTGTCTTTACAAATTTCCTGTGTTGGCTTATCATTTTCAGGCTCCGTAGTGGCGTTAATGTAGTCATCAACAAGAATATTGATAGGGTTATTCGGGAAGAGGATCGTCGGAGTGCGTGTGACCTGTAGCTCCCTTATGTAATGTGCTGGTCCGAGCAATGCGTTGAGGATTCGGGAAAGCGCTTCTTTGTCTACGAGTATCTTCGTGCTCACTCTTCATCCCCTTTCATCCGGTGGATAGTGACCACGCCACCGATAGAGGCAATGTGAGCTGGCGGGAGAAGATCATTCAGCTCCTTCGCGGCAATCTCCCGCTCCTCCGGGGAGAGATCCTCCGGCTGCGTCTCCCGGACGAATCCCACGAGCTGCTTATTCCCTACAGCCTTCCGCGCGTCGATCTCTACCTTCAGGGAATTGATCAGTACCTGGGCGAGTTCGCCCTGAGCTTTCGCAGTCTGTACCGGGATTCTACCTTTCCGCAATCCTTCCATTGTGTCGAATATATTCTGCCGCAGGGTATTCATATTGCTCATTTCGGTTTACTCCTTTTATTAATCATGTAAGTTAAACTACTTTTTGCCCGCATTAATTGCTGAAGCTCTTCGGGAAGATTGCGGAAGGTATTCGCTTCCATTAGCTCTTTCGGGGAGGTCAGGAAGAGGTTCCCTATTTCGCAATTTGCCCGATTGCCGTCCCTGAAACCTATACTCTTGCCGGGAGGGATTTTCCCATTTGCCTTCTCCCAATTTAGGCGGTGGAGATGCTTCCACTCTCCGCTTTCAGTCTTTGCGATAATGTATCCGCTATGCTCAGTCCGTGTGGTTCCTACAGGTGCGCTATATTTCGGATCGAACTTAACAAATCGCGTAGGATAATTCTTCTTCCTTATCCCCAATTCCGAAGCGCGCCTGTTAAGCGCTTGCTTAGTCCGTTTGAGCTTCGCCGCGATTGCTCGAGTATTCTCCGTTGGGTAGGTTATGCGGAGGTAATCGTCCTCTTCCTTTGTCCAGCGCGAATTCATTTCCCGAGCTTCCTCTCAATCTCCCGCAATTCCTCGAGAAGCTTCTCCTTCCTTTGCTCGAGCTGCCTCTCCCTCTGCTTCCTAACATAATCCGCTACGAAGTCAGGGACAGTCACCTTTACCTCGGAGATCTTATTGATCTCCTCGACGGAGGCTAATGCGTTTTCCAATATGTAACTACTCTTATCTACAACCGCGCCCGCTGTCAACTCATTTATTTTTGTCTGGGCGAACGAACGGGCGGATTCGAAGGAGAAGAAGGGATAGACGTCCTCGGGATCGCCTTCAGTGGAATACTTATGCAGGCGCCATTGAAGATTGCCTCCTGATTTGCCGAAGAGGGATAGGAGCTTCAGTCCCGAGTCGTATCGCATATCCGCCTTGATTGCTTCTTGAAAGGGGAGAATATGGATCTTGTGATACTCCGTGACTACGACCAGATGGGTAATCCGATTCTCCAGAAATGCCTCGACGAATTGAAGCGCCTCATTCCTCTTTATGAGGTCGTTGAAGTGCCTCGCGCGGATTTCGATATCGCGCTGCTCATGCTGCAATCGGGAGATCTCCTTTTCCCGCTTAGCTATCTCCTGATCGAGCGCTTCGATCTGCTTCGCCCGCTTGGGAGTAGGAGGCTCGGGGAAGATCTGCGTGACGATAGTGGGATCGACTATTAACTCCTCGTCGTGGCCCGAGAGGAGGATTACGTTGACGAGGAATTGCCTGCCTCTTCCGAAGGAAGTGATAAACTCGCACTCCGTACCGTCGATCAGGTAGACGGTATCCCCTTTTGCGTATTGAGTCATTTCATTCTCCTATTTGCGCGCCCGCCCTTAGCTCCAGCGATGCGCGCTTCCTCGGGAGTGA
>Ga0079216_10000344_pt1 | contig 10672 bp, 7 predicted proteins | sample NCAS100_FD_77008 | JGI IMG/M metagenome (GOLD analysis project Ga0079216, IMG submission 77008) | Agricultural soil microbial communities from Utah to study Nitrogen management - NC AS100 | ecosystem: Environmental > Terrestrial > Soil > Agricultural land | place: USA: North Logan, Utah...
ATGGCCGTTACATTATCAATCCCACCTACGATGAAGTGCGCGAATCGCGCCTGAACCTGATAGTGGCCGGCACTGAAGAAGCCATCGTCATGGTTGAAGCGGGCGCTTCAGAAGTTTCCGAAGAAATCATGGTCGAAGCGCTGATGCTGGCGCACAAAGAGATCAATCGCCTTTGTCGCTGGCAGAATGAGCTTTATAAAGCGCTCTTAATCCAGAAGCGTGAAGTTACGCCGCCGGTCCTTAACGAAGAAATGCTGGAAGAGATCAAACGCAATTACAGCGAGCGGTTGCGTGAAGCTCTCGATACTACGAACAAGGAAAAGCGCGCCAGCTATGGTGCGGTTGACGAATTAAAGAAAGAAGTTGTTGAGGCGTATCCGGCCGATTTGATCGAGCAACGGCAGATGGCCAAGTCGATCTTCGATCACTTGAAGGAGTCTATTTTCCGCGAAGACATTCTCGACAAGCGCCGTCGTCCGGATGGCCGGCGGTTCTCAGAAATTCGTCCGATCACGTGCGAAGTCGGTTGGTTGCCGCGCGTACACGGTTCCGCACTCTTTACCCGGGGTGAAACTCAGGCAATGGTCACGTCTACGCTCGGTACCAAAGAAGACGAGCAGTACATGGACGACCTCGAGAAGGGTGAATTGAAGCGTCGTTTCCTGCTGCACTACAACTTCCCGCATTACTCTGTCGGCGAAGTTGGTCGCTTCGGTGGTTCCAGCCGTCGTGAAATCGGGCATGGTGCCTTAGCGCGCCGTGCGATCGAAGCAGTGCTTCCGGACGACGCGGATTTCCCTTACACGATTCGCATCGTTTCCGATATCACTGAGTCAAACGGTTCCTCTTCGATGGCCAGCGTGTGTGGCGGTGTGCTGTCGTTGATGGACGCCGGCGTGCCGTTGAAAGCGCCTGTAGCCGGTGTGGCAATGGGACTAGTCATGGAGGGAAACAAATACGCCATCCTCTCAGACATTGCCGGAGCGGAAGACCACTACGGTGACATGGACTTCAAAGTCACCGGTACGCGCGACGGCATTACGGCGCTGCAAATGGACATCAAGATCGGCGGCATCAATGCACAGATCATGGCTGAGGCTTTGGAGCAGGCGAAGAAGGGTCGCTTGCACATTCTCAATGTGATGGAACAGGCGATCGCCACGCCGCGCCCGGACATTTCGAGTTACGCGCCCCGAATCATCCAGATCAAGATCAATCCCGACAAGATACGCGACGTGATCGGACCAGGCGGCAAAATCATCCGCTCCCTGGTGGAAGAGACTGGAGCCAAGATTGATGTTTCAGACGATGGGACCATCTCGATTGCAACGGCCAGCGGCGCGGCAGCTGAGGCCGCGGTGGCCCGGATTCGCGGCCTGACAGCAGAGGCCGAGATTGGCCAGAGCTATCTGGGCACGGTTTCGAGAATCGTCGATTTCGGCGCTTTTGTGGAGATTTTCCCCGGAACTGATGGGCTTTTGCACATTTCAGAAATTGCGGACCGTCGGGTCAAAGATGTGCGGGATGAACTGAAAGAAGGTCAGCAAATCCTGGTGAAGTGCATTGGCAAAGAGGGGAACAAGATTAAGCTCTCTCGCAAAGCGGTCCTGCGTGACGAAGAACGAAAGGCTGAAGCGGCTAATGCCGGCGATTCGGACTAGCGGCCAACGACGTTTTACACCCAAGGGAGGTTTGCCATCGGCAGACCTCCCTTTTCTCTTGTTTACGGCGTCGCACGCTGGTCCTATAATGGAATCACCATCTCATTGAGCATCTCCTCTTAATACCGGACGAAGCCGTCTGAGTTTTTAACCCACTAGTTTCAGTCCGGCTAATAAGAAAAACTTTTCCTAACCAAAGGGGGAAAGACCCAAAGGATCTCTAATGAGGAGTCGCGCGTTTCGCCCCATAGCCGTACTACTCGGCATACTGCTTTTGACAAACACTCCTGCACACGCCGGTCCTGTGACAATTGGCGAAGTGCTGCAGATCATCGGCAGCTATCAAAATCCACCGTCGCTACGCCTGCGTGGCGTCTCGCAAACTCCAAGCACGCATGTTGCATCGGGTGTCACACCATCAACTTCTGGTGTTGATATCGTTGACAGTTCCGTGACCTCCACTTCGTTGCTCACGGGAATTGCTTCTCAGGATCCTCAGAAAACAGTAACCATAGTTGCACCGGGTGATGTTGAAGGAACGGTTTGTGATTGTGGTGTAGTCACAGTGAGCGCAGGTTTTCCCAAGTGGCCGCTGCTCTTCCTGGCGGCAATACCCTTGTTCTTCATCAAAGACAAAGACTGCGAAGATTGCGACGACTTAGTTCCTAATCCAACGCCGACACCGACTACAACCCCTACTCCACAGACACCGATACCGGAGCCCGCCTCGCTCCTGCTGTTTGGATCAGGATTAGCAGCTGTGGGAGCAAGCCTTCGCCGTCGACGGGTGAAGGCGAAGCTCAAGCTGGAAGGCGAAACGGCGGAGGAGGGCTAAGGACGATGAAACTCAGATTGGCCCCGACAAAATACTCGACGCGCACCAAGCTTGCCTTTGCTGCTTTTATTGCTCTCACTTTCTGCTTCGCCTATCCCGGTTCTGTCTATGCGAAACGAAAGCCGGCGAAGCATGGCATTATCAAGATTCAAACCTCACCGGCCGGATTGCCAATCGAGATCGACGGTAAACCCGAAGGAACGACAGCGATTGACTGGCGCTCGTGGAATCGCAACCCTGGGGTGCACACAGTTGTCATTCTGCTTCCAGACGGCCAACGTTGGACGCGCGAGATCACTCTCGATGCGGGACGCATCAAATGTGTGGCGCTTAATTATCGACCGGGTGTACCTACAACCGTCTCTCCTTGCCCTTACCCGGTTAACCTCTCGGCTCCTGTCACCGTCAACGAAGGTGAAGTGATCACGTACACGGCTGATGTTTCTTACACAGGGACCTCGGCGTTGAACTACACGTGGACGGTTAGTCCCGCTGGAGCAAAAATTCTTAGTGGTGCCGGCACCCCGACGATTTCCGTTGACTCAACTGGATTAGGGAACCAATCAATCTCGGCCACACTGGTCGTCAATGATGGATCCGGCGAAGCTGCTTGCCGGCAATTCGGCAACGCATCAACCAGCGTGGTACGCGCTCCTAAGCCCCCGCGGGAAGGTCGGGAGTTTGACGTCTGTTGCAGTTGCGCATTCGACGATACGAAGGCGCGTTTGGACAATCTGGCGATTGAGATGCAGAACGATCCGTCGGCGAGCGCCTACATCGTCGGTTATGGCGGACGTACGAGTCGTAGCGGTCAAGCCGATCGTCTGGTGACGCGTGCCAGAGATTACCTAGTCAATCAGCGTGGCATCGACGCGGCCCGGGTAGTCGTAGTCAATGGCGGTTACCGCGAAGAGGATTGCTTAGAGATGTGGATCGTACCCAGGGGCGCTGCAGTCCCTGAAGCTCGACCCACTTTGCAACCCAGCGACGCACGACCTGCACCAAAATCACCAGGGCGGGGACGGCGACGCGGATAGATTAGTCTCGGGTCTCAGATCTCAGGTCCCAAGTCTCAAGTCTCAAGTTTTGGGGGTCCTGGGACTTGAGACTTTTTTGTGGACTAATGTCACGATACACCTGCTACGCCGAGAGATTTCAACCCGAGTTCAAGACGTTCACACCTGAGACTTCAAACCTGAGACTTGAGACTTCTGCATGCTTGTGGTAACTACAAAGGCGAAGGTTCCCCCGGAATTTCACGCCCCTATCTTTTAAGACCCATTTAACAGGAGGATGCCTTCATGGCTGAAGATGGTGGAGGTGGTGGCAGTACCGGCGTTGTGGCGATTCTCGCGATCTTCGTGATCATAATTCTGGTGGCGCTGTTCATGTTTCGCGGACGTTTGTTTGGCGGCGGCACACAGAAGATTGACGTCAACGTCCAGACGCCGAGCAGGTAGTAACAAAAAGCTTTTCGAAAACCTGGCGGGCCGGATAGAAACGGTTCGAAGTTTCGTCGTAAATTTTGGGAGCGCAGCGGCGCTCCCTTTTCTGTCATCCCCACGTTTAGCCTGCTTTTCAGTCGCGCGCAGCGACTTGAGTGCCCTTCAGAAAGGGTGACGCCCGTCGCTTTGTCGTCGCCATTGGCGCTTACTCTTGCGTTTACTATTTTCAGTCGAGCCTTTACGATTATTCGCCTATGTCAGCACCCAATATTGAAACCATTGTTTCCCTCGCCAAACGGCGTGGGTTTGTTTATCCCTCGTCGGAAATTTACGGCGGACTCGGCAGCGCCTGGGACTATGGCCCACTGGGCGTCGAACTATGTAATAACGTGAAGCAGGCCTGGTGGCGCTGGATGGTCTATGAACGAGACGACATGGAAGGGCTCGATTCGTCGATCATCCTGAATCGTCTAGCGTGGAAATACTCCGGACATGAAGACACGTTTAGTGATCCGCTGATTGATTGCCGCAAATGTAATTCGCGCTATCGCGCCGATAAACTGATTGAGGAGTCGGGGAAGATCGGTGCTGAGGCCGGCAGCGTTGCAGGCATAAAATGTCCGAACTGTGGCGCTCTCGATTGGACGGAACCCCGCCCCTTCAATCTCATGTTTCGCACGCACGTTGGAGCGACTTCGGAAGACGACGAAGCTTCACTTGTCTATCTACGTCCGGAAACGGCCCAGGGAATTTTTATTAACTTCGCCAACATTCTGACAACCAGCCGGCGAAAACTTCCTTTCGGCGTGGCCCAGATTGGCAAGTCGTTTCGTAATGAAGTCACGCCCGGCAATTTCATCTTTCGTACACGCGAGTTTGAGCAGATGGAGATGGAGTACTTTGTGCGTCCCGGCGAAGACGAGCAAGTTCACCAGGAATGGATCGACAACTGTCAGGAGTGGTTTTTAAGTCTGGGAATCTCACCTGAAAACCTAAGATTGTATGAACAGCCACCGGAGGAACTGGCGCACTATGCCAAACGAACGGTAGATATCCATTATCGGTTCTTCCCCGAACGCGAAGATGCCGAGCGCCAATGGGACGAGTTGATGGGCATTGCCAATCGCACCGATTTTGATCTCCGTACGCATTCGAAGAAACCGGAAAACGCCGAAGGGAAGCGCCTCAATCCTGATTCGACCGAAGACCTTTCTTATTTCGATGAAGCTACGAAGGAGCGCTTCTATCCCTATGTGATTGAACCGGCGGCCGGCGTGAATCGCACGGTGCTGGCGCTGCTGATGGATGCGTATTCAGAAAGGACCAACGATAAAGGCGAAACCCGGGTAATTCTCAAACTCCACCCCGACCTTGCGCCGATCAAAGCTGCAATCCTGCCGCTGGCGAAAAACAAGCCGGAGATCGTGGGCATGGCGAAAGCAATTAAGCGCTCCCTGCAGCCGATACTGCGCGCGGTGTATGACGATACTGGTGGGATCGGGAAACTCTACGCGCGGCAGGATGAGGTTGGCACGCCGTTTTGCGTGACCGTAGATCATCAATCGTTAGAGGACGAGTCGGTTACCGTACGTGATCGTGATACCTGGGAACAGGAGAGGGTTAGGGTATCGGAGTTGAGCGAACATCTTCAGAGAAGACTTAATCGAGTCCAAAGTTTAACGTCCCATGTCCAAACTTTGGTTCCGTGATTCTCTGATGCTAAATCGCTGGCGGACATTAGACATTGGATCCGGGACCTTGGAATAGAATTTTATGCCTGTTGTTAAAAAGCGAAACATGCAAACGGAAACGCGTTTGCTGCTGGAAGGCGTCGAGCCCGTCGAATTGCCCCCTGCGGAAATCGAAGACCGCAACGTCTTGGCCCAGTTTGATAAATTCAAGCCGTTCATCGGCGAGTTACTGGCGGAATTGCGCGCCGGAACGGTTGCAGAGCCTGTCCCTGTTATGAATGATGGCTCGACGTTCGCAATCCATGGCGAGACTCGTACTTTCTGGGTCAAGCTTTGGCATGCTGCAGGAACCGAGCTGACTATGATTGATCGGGCCCAGATTATTAGTTGCATTCCTTCCACCCGCGGAATTCAAGTCCTGGTAGAACCTCTCGAAGACTAACCTCTCGCGTCCGAACTCCAACCCCCAATGTCCAACGGCGTCTTATCGAGAGTTGGTCACCATTACGGCCTCGCTGGAATTTGACATTGGACATTGGACATTGGACATTGGACTCCCATGTCTAATCTTCCGGAAAAGGTAATCAATCTAGCCCAGGCGATACGCGCCGCCGGCGGGCGTGCCTTGCTGGTTGGCGGATGCGTGCGCGATTTGTTAATGGGTGTCACGCCTAAGGATTGGGATCTTGAAGTCTATGGTCTGCAGCCGGCCAGACTGCGCGAAGTCCTCGATAAGTTTGGAACTGTGAATGTTGTTGGTGAAGCCTTCAGCGTCTATAAGCTCGACCGCGATATTGACGTTTCCATTCCGCGGCACGACCGTAAGTCGGGAAAAGGCCACCGCGGTTTTGTGATTGAAGGCGATCCTGAAATGGAACCGGCAGAGGCGGCCAGACGTCGTGACTTCACGGTCAACGCGATCATGCAGGACCCGTTAAGCGGCGAGCTTATCGATCCCTACGACGGTCGTGCAGATCTTAGCAACGGGATCCTGCGTGCAGTTTCGACCGACACGTTTGCGGAAGATAGTTTGCGAGTTCTACGCGCCGCCCAGTTTGCCGCAAGGTTTGAATTTGTGGTGGACGCCATCACTGAACGCCTTTGTCGCAATACTGATTTGAGCGATCTGCCGTCTGAAAGAATTTGGGGTGAAATCGAGAAACTGTTGCTGCGGGCGCGGCATCCCTCGATTGGTTTCACATATCTGCGGAAGTTTGGGGTTCTCGAAAAGCTTTTTCCGGAAATAGCCGCACTCGTCGACGTACCCCAGGATCCTGAATGGCATCCGGAAGGCGAAGTCTTTACCCACACACTGTTGGTGCTTGATCGCGCGCGCGAATTGATTGATGACTTGCCATACGCCAAACAGGTGACCGTGATGCTTGCGGCGCTAGCTCATGATTTTGGTAAACCAGCGACTACTGAGTTCATCGAAGGGCGCTGGCGCTCGCGCGGACACGAGGAAGCGGGGGTGGCGCCAACGGAGAGCTTTCTGGATCGTTTGAACCTCTATTCGCTTGCCGGCTATGACGTTCGGTCTCAAGTGACCGCGATCGTGCGCGACCATTTGAAGCCGGGTGAGTTTTATAAGAAGCGCGCTGAAGTTGGTGACGGTGCTTTCCGCCGTCTGGCGCGCAAGTGTGAGCCGGATTTACTTTATCGCGTGGCGCGCGCGGACTCGCTGGGACGCAATAGCGAAGACGTGCCGCGGGAAAAATGGTACGGCGCGGAGGCTCAAGAATGGTTTATTGAGCGGGTGCGTGAGTTGAAGATCGAACAGGGACCTCCACCGCCATTGTTGATGGGACGGCACGTACTGGAACTGGGACTACCTCCCGGTCCCAAGATTGGCGAAATCACGCAGACTGTTTACGAGATGCAATTAAACAATTCTGTTCGCAACCTTGAGGAGGCTAAAGCGGCGGCACAAGAACTTATAGACAATCGTAGCCCGTAAATCGAAGCGGAGCGTTCAACCCACAGGTTAGGAGGCGAACCCGGCGGCTTCTAGGAATTCACCGTCAAGCCGCCAAGCGAGACAAAGGTCGACGAGGATTCTCAAACTTTAAAGAGGGTATCCCATCAACGGGTTGCGGCTTTGAGTCGTTGGCGAGCGGGGGCATGTCCGCTCTCAACTGGGAGTAACCGGACGTTGCTATTGACTTACTTTGATGAAGCTACTATTTAAACAGGTACGCACCAAGGCCTCGCGCAGGTTTTCAAAGTCCTCAAGATCATCGTCCGCACATAACCCCGCGGAACTTAAGGAGAGTTATGACCACGAAATCGTTAAAGAGACCAGCGAAGAAGCGTTCCAAATCCACTAAAACTGCAGCAAAAAAACGAACCACAAAGGCTGCCGGCAAGGGAAACCAGCCTGCGGCTAGCGCGGCGCCCGGCTCTTTTCGCAAAACGGAGGTCGCTAGAAACGGCCTGCGCTCGTTTGCCTTTCACCGCGGGGACAAAGGCGCGGCCAAGGTGCTGGGCGATATTCGTCCTAAGGCGCGACGTGCGCGACCGAGCGCGCGGCCCGGTGCCGCTGCTGCGCGGGCGCCTGTCACGGGGATGGATGCTGAGACAGCAGCGCGTCATTATCTAACCAACGCACTCGCGAGCGAGGCCCTGCCGACCTTCACCGCTGGAGATCCAAGCGCCGAGAAGAGTGAGTTCAAACTGATCACGGTAGAAGCGGTGCCGCTTACGGGGACTCAGATGGTGAAGTTCTGCCAATACTACCGGCGCATTCCGGTGTACGGTTCGCTCGTCGCGGTGGAACTGGATAAAAAGAACGAATTGATTTCCATTAACTCCACGCTCACCGAACCAACGAATGTTGACCCGGTGGCAAGCGTGGCTCCTGCTGATGTTTTGCAGACAGTGGTGCGGGCTTCAGGTTCGGATCCGAAAAGCATGGAAGCTACACCGAATGTCTATTACTACTTCGATCGGGAAGCGCAACGGTGGCGCCTGGTTTACATCATGCGCGACGTTCCCAATACAAAAGGCTCGCAGGACGTGGAAGCTGCGACTGCGGGGGTCTATAACAGGCGGGTGCAGTCGTCCGGCGTGATTAAGGCCTTCGACTATGTTGTCGATGCTCATTCCGGTGAGCTGGTAGCGGAATTGCCGCGTTCTCACAACGTGAGGGTCAGAGCACTGGATGGCCTCAAGAGAATGCGTACCATTAACTTTTCAAAGAATAGCAAAGGATCTTTTCTTCACGACCCCGAACTTAATTTGCATACCTTCGATTTCGGCTATGGGAACGTTGATGTGCTCGTTAGCAAACTTCCCGGACGTTACGTAGCGAACCCGCCAAAACCCTGGAACGGGGCCGCGGTTAGCGCTCATGCGAACGCCGCCGATGTGCTGAAATTCCTAAGCACTGTATTGCGCCGCAATGGCGTGGATAACATGGGCGGTCCAGTTCGCTCGAGTATTAACTGCGTCGAAGAGAGCGGTACGAAGGAGTGGGACAACGCGACGTGGTATCGGAAGCAAATGATGTATGGCCAGAGCAAGGTGGACGGCGAGCTGCGTTCGTGGGCCCTGGCGAAGGACATTGTGGCCCATGAGCTGACGCACGGTATCACGGACAACACCGCTCGCATTGAGTACCTCGGCGAGTCGGGTGCACTAAACGAGTCTTACTCCGACATCTTTGGAGTCATCGTGGCGAATATTGGCAAGTCGGATGTTAAGAAATGGAATTGGCTCATTGGTGACGGGCTCTTCGGTCCTGATACCGCTTTGCGCGACATGAAAAAGCCGGAGAACTTCGATCAGCCTTCGCACATGGATGACTATTTAAAACTTCCCAAAACTGAAAATGGCGATTGGGGTGGCGTGCATACGAACAGCGGCATCCACAACAAGGCTGCCTACAACATGCTTACCGCAAAGGATGCGAAGGGAAATTACCTGTTGAAACCTCGCGAGGTAGCGGCCTTGTTTTATCTTGCTCTGACGCAAAACCTCTCGCGGACGTCGCGTTTTGGCGATAGCCGGCGTGGCGTGGAACTCGCCGCTCGGAGTTTTTTTGCGAACAAAGCCAACAAGCAGGCGCGCTTTCAAGCCGTCGCCAAGGCGTTTGAAAAAGTGGGGATTGTTTAAGACAAATCCAACGTCCCATGCCCAAGGTACAACGGCCAAAGTCCAATGTCCAAAAAGTCCAAGGTCCGCAGGGTGACCTGGATCTAGAATTTAAAGGTCTTGAAATAAACCGGACATTGGACTTTGGACATTGAACTTTAGACTACGCGGTTGCGGGTTGTTGCTGGGTGACGCAGTGAATCGTGCCCATGCCCCATACAAGCGGCTCACAATTGATTCCTACGACTCGTCGTGTCGGAAATAACTTCTGCAGAGTATCTAACGCGCGCTGGTCGTTGTCGTGACCAAAGATCGGAGCCAGCACAACGTTGTTCGCGATGTAGAAGTTTGCATAGCTCGCCGGCAGACGATCCAACGCACGCGGACTGTTGTCGTTTGCAGCCGCCACCACTCCCGGCATCGGGAGCGTAACAATTTCAAAATTCCTACCATCCAAATCTTTGGCTTTCTCCAGCCGTCGCAGGTTGTCATGTAGCAATTCATAGTTCGCATCGGCAGGGTCGTCTTCCAACGCGCAAACGATCGTGTCAGCGGCAACGAACCGCGCAATATCATCAATATGCCCGTCGGTATCGTCGCCAACTATTCCTTCTCCCAGCCACAGCACCTGGTGAACTCCCAGATAATTTTTCAGGTAGTTTTCGATGGCTACTCTACTGAGGTCGGGATTGCGGTTGGGATTAAGAAGACATTGTTCAGTAGTCATCACAATTCCGTTGCCATTCACTTCAATTGAACCGCCTTCCATCACAATCCCGGGCTCAAAACGTCGCACGCCTAGAGTCGGTTCAAGTCGCGTAGGGATGGTGTTATCGCGCCTAAGCTCTTCATACTTGTTGCCCCAGGCATTGAAGATCCAGTCGTTGTAAGCGAGCGCTATCGTTTCGCGGTTTAGCAGGAAGTTTGGGCCATAATCGCGAATCCAGG
>Ga0079216_10000345_pt1 | contig 10670 bp, 12 predicted proteins | sample NCAS100_FD_77008 | JGI IMG/M metagenome (GOLD analysis project Ga0079216, IMG submission 77008) | Agricultural soil microbial communities from Utah to study Nitrogen management - NC AS100 | ecosystem: Environmental > Terrestrial > Soil > Agricultural land | place: USA: North Logan, Utah...
GTGGTACGCAAGGTGAACCTCCGGGTGAGGGTGGACAACACCCGCGCGATCGCGCTCTACGAGAGTCTCGGCTTCGTCACGGAGGGGCGACTCACGCGCGATACGGCGGAAAACGGTGAGTTCTTCGACGCGCTGATCATGGGGAAGGCGATCGATGGAGATCGCTGAGGCGGGCGCGACGCCGTCCGCGCTCGAGCAGGTGCTCCCCGTCTACGACGTCGTCGCACGTCACTCGATTCACGTGGATGCGGCGCCCGAGGCGGTCTACCGCGCCGTGCAGACGACGGACCTTGGCCGGCCCGCTCTGGTCAGGCTGCTCATGGGCCTCCGCGCGGTGCCTGCCCTCCTCTCCCACCCGCGCGCGGCATGGTCGCGGTTACGTGGGGTCCGCACGCCGCTGTCGGTCCGCGCGGTTGCGGGATACGAGTTCGCGATGCTCGCCGAGCGACCGGGTGAGGAGATGGTCCTGGGAATCGTCGGCCGCTTCTGGCGTCCGTCGGGTTGCACCGTGGCGACCGACGCAATCCGCTTCGCAGAACCGCTCCCTCCCGGCCTGGCGCGTGCCGCGTGGAGCATCGGCGTCGCTCGAGAGGGCAGCGGGACCCGCCTCTTCACGGAGACCCGGGTCGAATGCGCCGACGAGGCGGCGCGGCGCAGCTTCGTGCGCTACTGGCGAATCGTCCGGCCATTCAGCGGATTGCTCAGGAAGGTCATGCTCGAAAGCATTCGGCGCACGGCCGAGGGCCGGTAATGGCGATACGCGTCGTCCGCCTCGGAAGTGCGCGACTTCCTGACGAGGGGCTCAGACTGGGGACGGTCAGGCGGCCTCCGCGCGGCGTCCGGAAGGCGCACTACGCGAGCCTCAACTACTACGACGTCTGGGTCCCGGACCTCGCTCCGAGCGCCGAGCTGGTGAGCTACGCGCACGCGGACGAGTTCACGCCGACGCGCTGGCGCACGTACGTGCGGCGCTACCGCGCCGAAATGCGCGCCCCGGTCGCTCAGCGCCTGCTAGCCCTGCTCGCCGCTCTCTCCGACCGGACCGACCTGTCGGTCGGCTGCTATTGCGAGGACGAATCCCGGTGCCACCGCTCGCTGCTGCGCGAGCTGCTCGTCGAGGCCGGCGCCGAAATGGCTTGACGGGACTCGAGTCGGCTCCGAATCTGTCCACACCAGCCACGAGGAATTCGTACACATGGGCACGCGGGATCCGCGCATCGACGCCTACATCGCCAGGTCCGCCGACTTTGCCAGGCCGGTCCTGGCTCATCTCCGCGAGATCGTGCACGAGGCCTGCCCCGACGTCGAGGAGACGATGAAGTGGAGCATGCCGCACTTCATGTATGAGGGGATGCTCTGCGGCATGTCGGCGTTCAAGCAGCACTGTGCCTTCGGCTTCTGGAAGGGCTCGCTGATCGTGAAGCCGGGAGACCGGCCGGGCGAGAAGGCGATGGGACAGTTCGGCACCATCCGCTCGCTCGCGGATCTTCCGCCCCGGCGCACCATCGCGAAGTACGTGAAGGAAGCGATGCGGCTCAACGAGCAGGGCGTCAAGGCGCCGGCGCGCGCCAGACCGCGCACCCGGAAGCCCGTCGAGGTGCCGCCGGACCTCCAGGCCGCACTCGGCAGGAATCGGAAGGCGAAGGCCGCATTCGAGGCGTCGAGCCCGAGTCACCGGCGGGAATACATCGAATGGATCACCGAAGCAAAGCGGGAGGAAACGCGGAAGCGCCGGCTCGAGACCGCGCTCGAGTGGATGGCCGAGGGGAAATCCCGGAACTGGAAATACGAGAAGTGCTGAGCTGATGCGTCTTTCGCCGACGGCGGCCGTCACGCTCGGTCTCGTGCTCGGCCTTGCCGCCGGTATCGCGCTCGGTACCGGCCCCGGAGACACGGCGGGGACGATCGTCCGGTTCGTCGAGCCGATCGGCACACTCTGGGTCAACGCGATCCGGATGACGGTGGTCCCACTCGTGGTGCCGCTCCTGATCGTGGGCGTGGCGGGTGCAGGCGACGCGCGGAGCGCCGGACGCCTCGGTATCCGGGCATTCCTCTTCTTCCTCACCCTGCTGATCATCGCCGCCACATTCACCGCGCTGGTCGCACCGTGGCTGTACCGCTACCTCGAGCTGGATCCGGCCGCGACGGCAGCGCTTCGCGCCACGGCCGAGGTCGAGCTTCCGGCCGGGGAAGAGCTCACGTTCCGGAGCTGGCTCCTTTCGATCGTGCCGGTGAATCCGTTCCGGGCGCTCGCGGAGGGCGCGCTCCTCGCCATCGTGTTCTTCACCCTGATCTACGCGTTTGCGCTCACCCGGGTCTCTCCCGAGGTCCGGGATTCACAGGTGCGCTTTTTTCGCGGCGTGAGTGACGTGATCTTCGTAGTGGTACGATGGGTGCTGGCGCTCGCGCCGATCGGAATCTTCGCGCTCGCGCTGGTCCTGGGCTCGCGGCTTGGCGCGTCCGTAGTGGGGGCGATCGGCTTCTACGTGGCAATGACGATCGGCCTGCATGCCTTCCTGGCGATCTTCCTCTATCTCCTCGCGGTCATAGGCGGCAGGGTCTCGCTTCCCGCATTCGCCCGCGCGGTTCTACCCGCCCAGATCGTAGCGGCGAGCACCCGTTCGTCGCTCGCATCATTGCCGGCACTCCTCCAGGGGGCGCGAGAGCTTCGGCTCTCGCCGGCGGTGACCGGTTTCGTGTTGCCGTTCGCGGTCTCGATCTTCAAGCTGACGAGCCCGGTGTACTGGATGATCGGAGCGCTCTTCGTTGCCGAGCTGTACGGGATTCATCTCGGGCCCACGCAGATCGCCACGCTGGCGGCGGGCGCGGTGGTGCTCAACGCCAGCTCGCCGGGCATCCCGAGCGGCGGCCTTCTGATTCAGGCGCCGCTCTACGCCGCCGTGGGCCTGCCCGTGGAGGGGCTCGGGATCCTCATCGCGGTCGACACCGTTCCCGACTCCTTCAAGACGCCGTTCAACGTCACCGCGAACCTCGCGGTCGCCGCGGTCCTGAGCCGGCATCAGGCACCCGACACGCCCGATACCAACGTCTGAGCCGAGACCGGCATCGAAGGCGTACCCCTTTCAGGAGCACCGGATGCGCTGGACCAGCATGCTCGCGGCGGTCGCACTTCTGCTCGCAGCGTGGGCGGTGCACTCGTCCATTCCCCTCGGATGGGGCGGCGCAGATGCTCCGGACGGCACCCGCTTCAAGGTCTCCCCGGCGGGGCTCTCGCACGTCCTGGAGCCGCACGAGGCGGTGTCGCGCGACGTGAAATGCTGGTGGAGCCCGCCGTCGGGCGACGCCACCCTCTGCCGCCCGGCGCCCGGCGCCGGCGCGGCGCATGCCCGGCTCCGCGCAGTGCGGCCGGTGCTGCTCGCCACTGTCGCACTCGCAGTCGCGGCGGCGGTGCTGGCGCTCGCCGGCGCTCCACTCGGCATCCGGCTCGCGACGTCGGGAGCCGCCGCGCTGGGACCGGTGGTAGCGCTGCTCCTCTTTGCCACGGCGGCCGGCCGCGCGATACTCGTACTCAGCACGCTTCCTTTCGGCCTCGCCGCGGCGCTCGGCACGATGCTCGTCGGCGTATCGGTCGTGCTTGCGCTGGCAAGCCTGGCGTTGCAGCTTCGCGCGACGGAGCACCGGCGCGCGTCTTCGGCGTGGGCGGTCGCCGCGGGACTCGCGGCGCTCGCCTGGTACGCCAACTTCGGCGCCGGCATCGCGGGCGGTACGCTCGCCGCCGCGGTCCTGCTCGCACTGCCGTGCGCGATCGCGGCGTGGCTCACGATCCCGGCGATCAGAGCCAGGTCGGTCGGTCACACTCTCGAGGACGGACCAGATGACGAAAGCGATGGTGCGCCTGGTGGTGGCCATGTCGTTTGGGAATGCAGCGTGCGCGGGCGACAAGGCCGAGCGGGCGGAGGTCGCGCAGGACTCCGCCGCGGCGCCGGAAACCACGACCGTCGATGTCGCGCACCTCGCCGTCACCGTGAAGCAGTTCGGCCGGCTTCGCTGGATCGAGGGGAAATGGCGTGGACAGGCGACGGGCGGCCAGCCGTTCTATGAGGGTTACGTGTTCCTCAACGACTCGACCCTTCGCACGTTCAGCTATGCCGACTCGATGGCGACGACGCCGAGCGACAGCGGAGACATCGTGCTGCGGGACAGCGCCGTGACGACCGGAAGCCACGGCATGCAATGGGTCGTGACGGAATTCGACAGCAGCCGCGTGCACTTCTCTCCGGTGCGCAACGTGCGGAACTCGTTCACCTGGGTGCGTGAAGGGAAGGATCGATGGATGGCCTATCTCCGGACACCCGCCGCGGGGGCCAAGCCCGCCGGCGAAACCATCTACACGATGGACCGGCTGGGGGCGCCTTGATGGGAGCCGGCGGCGCGGCGCACGCGGCCGCAATCGCCAACGCGATCAAGTCGTCCGGTGTCGTCGTGAAGATGGAGGCACGGGACTTCCTGGAGATCGTGAGTCGGGCGGAGAACCCGCTGATCGTGGTCGGAGAGGGTGGAGTCTTCAAGAAGCACTTCCAGTACCTGACGAGCTACAAGGGCCTCGCCTTCTTCACCAAGTCGCCGACGCCGCTCATGTTTCCGTCGCGGTTGGAGATCGTCAGGGCGAAGACGATTTCGGTACCGGAGTAGCGGGTCCAGGGGGTCGCGAGTGTCGCGATGGTCGCGATGCCGCTGGGAACGGTCTCGCGACCCCCGCGACCACCGCGACACCTCACTCCATTTTCCAGAACGCTATCCCCCCCGCCTGCTGTCCCACTTCGACCGATGCAACCCGCGCGAGCGATCGGAGGTCGTATACGTCGACCTTGCCCGGCGCGGCGCCCACGCCCTCGCTGCTCACGAACGCATAGCGCGAATCGGGGGTGATTACGGTTCCGTGGGTGACCGTGGTCGTGCTCTTCGCCTGCATGACGCTTTCTCCGCGGGCCAGATCGAAGATCTCGACCGCGCCGCCCTGCTTGAGCGATGCCAGCAGCAGCCGGCCGTCGGGTGACACGGCGAGGTTATAGGGGCCGCGACCGGTCCGGAACCGGCGCGTCACCGACCAGCGCTCCCGGTCGATCTCGAGGATCTGGTCGGCCTTGTTGCACGCCACGTAGACCTTCGAGCCGTCTGCCGAAGGCTGCGCCCAGGTTGGCGAGCAGCTTGCGGGTGCCATCCGGGTCCCCGGTGCGTGCGCCGCATGGCTCGAGTCGGCGCCGGGGGCCAGCGGTCCCTCCTTTCCTGCGGCGACGCTGAAACGCCGGGAAACCTGGAACGTACGGGCATCGAGCTCGACGAGCTGATCATCCATCATGCAGGTGGAGTACTGCGTGAGTCCGGACGGCGCGATGCGGCTTCCATGCGGCATCGTGCACGTCGTGATCCGGGCCACCTCGGTGTGGGTCGGCGTGTAGACGACCGAGACCGACGAGGGGACCATCTCGCCGTGCAGGTTGAAGTTGACGACGAACGCGTAGAGCCCGTCCGGAGTCACGTCGAGCGAGGCCGGGAAGTAGCCCAGGAAGGTGCCGGGGCCAGCGAGGGTATCCGGACCCAGGATGTAGCGCCAGTACTTGCCGTCGGGCGAGCCGTGGCCGGTCGTCATGTGGAGGTATTTGCCGTCGCGCGAGATCTGGAGCCCGTGCGGGCCCTCCATCTCGACCGGCGACTCCCCGACGGGCGTGGTCTTCTCCACGACGATCGTGTCGGGCCCGAACCGGATGCGGTGGATGAGGTCCGCCGACTCGGCGCCGACGTACACCCAGTAGTTGCGTTCGGGGGCGGCACGCGCCGCTGGAGCAGTGGTGCCGCGCGGTGCGCGCTGCGCGCACGCCGGAACGCTCGCGACCAGCACGAGCACGACCGAGAGCGACCCGGGGAACAGCTTGCGGGCAGGATTCACGAGACCCATACTCAATCACCGACGTGTGATCGCCAGTTGCCCAGCGACAGAGGACCTTTCGTCATGAACGTAACCCTCACATCCCCCTTCGTCAGGGCCGCCCTGGTGCGCCTTGCCGCGGCGAGCATCGCGATCGCCGTCGTGCCGTCGGCTCACGGCCAGCAGGCCCCCGCGCCGAGGCCCGTGCCGGTGGCACGACTCGCGGTGGAGCCGGCGAGTCTTTCTCTCGCGGCCGGCGACACGGTGAGCTTCCGTATCGTGGCGTACGACGCACAGGGGAAGGTGATCGCCGAGCCGCAGCTGCGCGGCAGCGCGCCGCGCACGGCGCTTCAGGTGGGACCGGGCGACTCGCGCGACCGTGCGAGGGTGAAGGCGATCCGTGCGGGGACCTACGAGATCGTGATGAGCAGCGTTCCACCCGATAGCACGGTCGCCGTCGCCACGGTGACGATTCCCGTCACGGTCAAGTGGCCGGCGATCTCCCGGATCGTGATTACCCCGGATTCCGGACGGCTCTACACCGGTGTCACGCTCGCCCATCGGGCGAAGGCATTCCACGCCGACAGCGGCGAGCGCCCGACCGGCGACATCCCCTGGCGCTGGCGCAGCTCCAACCCCTCGGTCGCGAGCGTGGACCGGTACGGGTATGTGACGGCCAATCGCGCCGGCCCGGTGACGATTACCGCCGAGGCCGAAGGCAGCTCCGCGCAGATCCGCCATACCGTCGTCGCCAACCCCGTCACCAACGTCGCCATCCAGCTCGCCAGCACCACGGTACGGACCGGAGACGTGGTGCACCTGAAGGCATCGGCGCAGCGAGCCAACGGCTCGGTGGTGGCGGACGTTCCGGTGACCTGGAGCTACACCTACGTTCCCGACGACACGATCGCGGCTCCCGGTGCGACCGGGGTGATCGATCGCGGACTCTTCGCCGCCGAGGTGCCCGGCCGGTACACGCTGCTCGCATCGGCGGGCCCGGCAACGGCGCGCGCGGTGCTCGACGTGCGGCCGCGCGAGGCACGGCGCCGGATCAACGTCACCGGCCGCGGCTCCATCACGCATGTCCACACGTCCGACTTCTGGCCCTGGACGGCGAAGGACGGCCGCGACTACGCGCTCGTCGGCACGTGGGGCGGAGACGGGTACGCGTACGTCATGGACATCACCGACATGGGCAAGATGGTGCGCACCGACTCGATCAAGGTCGATGCGCGCATCATCAACGACGTCACGGTCTCGCCCGACGGGCGCTACGGCGTGCTGTCGCGCGAGGGCGCGTCGAATCGCGTGAACGGCGTCGTGATCCTCGATCTCGCGAACCCGGCGCACCCCCGGGTCGCGGCGACCTTCGATGAGCAGCTGACCGGCGGTGTCCACAACATGTTCGCGACGAACGACTACCTCTTCGCGATCTCGGGCGGCGACAAGTACGTCATCATCGACGTCCGCGACATCACGAAGCCGAAGTTCGTGAGCGAGTACAACCATCCGAACTCGCGCGTGCACGACGTGTGGGTCCATGACGGCATTGCATACTCGTCCGAATGGGGCACGGGAGTCGTCGCCGTGGACGTGGGCAACGGCAAGTACGGCGGCACGATCGAGAAGCCGGTACTGATCGCCACCTATCCGACCACCAGCGGCGCGACGCACGAGATCTATCCGTACCACCAGAAGTCCACCGGCAAGGTGTACCTCTTCCTCGGCGACGAGATCATGTCGCGCTCGGGCCGGGTCTGGGAGGGAACGAACTACCTGCAGGGCCTGAGTGCGACGAATCCGGAGAAGGGCGGCGTGCCGCAGACGTCAGCGGGATACACCCACATCGTGGATTTCACCGACCCGAAGAATCCGAAGAACATCGCCAAGTACCACCAGGAGGAGTTCGGATCGCACGACATCATCGTGCAGGACGACGTCCTCTATCAGGCCTACTACGATGGCGGCCTTCGCGTCGTGGACGTCTCCGGCGAGCTCGTCGGCAACCTCGCCGAGCAGCGCCGCGAGATCGCGGTGTACAAGCCGTTCGATCCACAGGGCTTCACGCCGAATGCATCGTTCGTCATGAACGCCATGCCGTGGAAGGGCCACATCCTGTTCACGGACTTCAACAGCGGCCTCTGGTCGGCGAAGCTCGAGGACAAGCGCCCGCTGGTGCCCTGAGTCGTCGGTGATCAGGTACGCACGCGCGTTTCGCGCCGCCGGCTGGATCATCACCGCCGGCGGCGCGGTCTATCTCTACCTGGGGCTCCGCAGCGACGGCGGCGTTTCGGCACCGTTCGTCATCATCGGACTCATTGCGATCGTGGTCGGCACCGCTCTCGTCCGCTGGGGAAAGCGGAAGCTCGTACCCTGAACGCCGGCACAGCCGGCAGAACACCTGAGGCACCAATGTCGAATCCCCGTCGCGACTTCCTCGGCTGGCTCGGCGCGACCACCGTATTCGCCGCCGCGGGAGCGCCGCTCGCGGCCCGCGAGACCGCTGAGGCGGGCGACATCCCACTCCACCCGGTCGACAACAAATGGGACGTCAGCTGGGTGGATCGGCTTCAGGCAAAGCACCGCGCCGTCTTCGACTCTCCCGAGATCAGCGAAGGCATGGGCCTGTATCGGGCCCTGATCTGGCGGAAGCAGTTCAAGGCGGTGTACGGCACCGAAGCGAACGAGATGAACCCCGTACTGGTCATCCGGCACGCGGCGATCCCGCTTGCCATGAACGACGCCTACTGGGCGCGGTTCCAGGTAGGCAAGGAAGTGAAGATGAAAGACCCGAAGACGAAGAAGTGGTTCGTGAGGAATCCCATCCGGGTCACCGACCCGGGCACGCCGGCGGAGTGGGCCGACTTCAGTCTCGAAGGGCTGCTCGCGAGCGGGGGCATCGTGCTGGCCTGCAACCTCGCGTTCCAGGACGTGATCCACAATTTCGTGCAGAAGGAAAAGCTGTCGCGTCCGGATGCGGAGAAGGCCGCGAAGGAGCTTCTCATTCCCGGGGTGATCCTCCAGCCGTCCGGCATCTTCGCCGCCCTCCGCGCCCAGCAGGCCGGGTGCGGTTACATCATGGCGAGCTGACGAGCGCCGCCCGCGCGATGGTCTGCCGCCGCTGCTTCGCCGCGCCCATCGCGCTTGTCCTCGCCGCCTGTTCCGATGTGCCTCCGCCGCCCGACCGCGCTGCGGGCCCCGGCCCGCGCTGCACGCCCCCCGCGGCCTGGCCCGCACTCCCCACCGTGGCGGCGATCGCCGATCGCTCGGCGAGCTACCGCGCCGGCGTCGTGGATTCGACGCAGCCCGTGATACTCGACACCCTTCCGGCGGACCCCTCCGTTTCCGTGCCCCAGTACGCCTTTCACCGGAAGGCCGGCGCCGATACCTGCGAAGCGGTGATCGTCGTTCGCGCGGCAACGGGCACCGTCGAATACTGGGGCGTGGACCTCACGAGCCAGGGAACGGCAGCACGAGACGAGATCGAGCTGCTCGGGACGGCGCCCCGGGCCGGCCGACGCCAATGAAATCGGTCACGACGGCCGCTGCGCCACAGCCCGCCGGACATTACTCCCAGGCGGTCGTGCACGGCGGGTTCGTCTTCGTCGCCGGCCAGCTGCCGCTCGACCCGGCCACCGGCGCCGTCGTGGGCGAGGGTGACATCGCGGGCCAGGCGCGGCAGACCCTCGCGAATGTCGGCGCCATCCTCGACGCCGCGGGAAGCGGATTCGATCGGGTCACCTCGATGACGATCTACGTGACGTCACATTCGCATTGGGCTGAGGTGAACCGGGTCTACGCCGAGGTGCTCGGCGAGCACCGGCCCGCGCGCGCGATCGTGCCCGTCGGCGCGCTCAAGCTGGGCTGTCTCCTCGAGATTCAAGCCGTCGCCGCAGTCTCCCCCGACCTTTGATCGCCATGCGCCGATCGTTCCTCGTCGTGGCACTCGTTGCCTCGCTTTCCTGCGCCACCACCACCGCGTCGTCTCCGCAGGCCAGCGCCCCCTCCACCCGCGCCGAACGAGGCGCGACTCCCGATACCACCGCGTTCGTCGAAGCGCTCGCGATCGCCCGGCGGTTCCGGGCCGAGCGGATCACATCGCGGCGCTTCACTCATGCGGAGCTCTGGACCGGGCTGGCCGGGCCGGCCGGCTCGCCCCGGCTCAGCGTCCGCCCGATCGGCAGCTCGCTCCACGGCCGGGAGATCCGCGCGGTGACGTTCGGCACCGGCCCCGTTCGTGTGCTCCTCTGGTCGCAGATGCACGGGGACGAATCCACCGCGACGATGGCGATCGCCGACATCCTCCATTTTTTCGCCGCGGATGGGGAGCATCCACTCCGGACCCGGCTCGCCCGATCGCTCACGGTGACGTTCGTTCCAATGCTCAACCCCGACGGCGCCGAGTTGTTTCAGCGGGAGAACGCGGTCGGCATCGACGTCAACCGTGATGCGCGCATGCTGTCCACGCCGGAAGCGCGCGCCCTCAAGTCCCTCCGGGATTCGATCCGGCCGGATTTCGGCTTCAATCTGCACGACCAGGGTGCGCGGACCCGCGTGGGGACCGGCGGGCCGCAGGCCGGCATCGCGCTCCTCGCCCCGGCGTATGACGCTGACCGGAGCTGGAACGACGTGCGGACGAAGGCCCGGCATCTCGCTTCGGTTCTTGCGTCGCTCCTCGCGCGCGAGATCCCCGGCCGCATCGCGCGTTACGACGACACGTTCAACCCCCGCGCCTTCGGGGACCTGATGCAGCAGTGGGGGACGAGCACGGTGCTCATCGAGA
>Ga0079216_10000348_pt1 | contig 10659 bp, 6 predicted proteins | sample NCAS100_FD_77008 | JGI IMG/M metagenome (GOLD analysis project Ga0079216, IMG submission 77008) | Agricultural soil microbial communities from Utah to study Nitrogen management - NC AS100 | ecosystem: Environmental > Terrestrial > Soil > Agricultural land | place: USA: North Logan, Utah...
CGCCGTCAGGCCGGTGATGCCGAAACCCTCCATGTAGCAACCACGTTCGCGGCCGGGTTCGTCGACTCGCCGGAAAGGTGATCCCGTTGTCATCATGGGGTCCGCCGGGATGCCGAGCAGGCGTCGGTGACCAGCTGTTTCCGCGAACCTCGGAGGGTGGGTGCAGCGACTGCTGCGACACACTTGCGCGGGTGACGGACAGGTACCAGGTATGACTCACCCCTCGCGCTCTGCTGAGCAGGAGCACGCGTTCAAGTCGTTGTACGAAGAGGTGTACGGGGATCTGGTCAAGTTCGTCCAGCGCCGTACTGATCACGATCGCGCGGAGGATGTTGTCGCCGATGTGTTCCTGGTGGTCTGGCGCCGCTTCCAGGACGCACCGGGCGGCCTCGATGGCGCGCGGGCGTGGGTCTTCGGCATCGCCCGGAACGTCCTGCTGAATGAGCGTAGAGGAGAACTGCGCCGTTCCGCTTTGGGGGTCCGTCTGGCCGACACGGCCTCGTTGCCTCAGGCCACCGCTGAGGTCGAGGCGATCGTCAACCGGGTCGACCTCCGCCAGAACACGGTCTACGGTGGCGGAAGCGCGGGTGAAGGCCGATTTGTGTTCGCGCTCGTCGATGTCGCCAGCTGTACGCCGCAGCCGATGACGGTGATCTTCGAATACGGAATTCAAAAACCGAGCTGCTCCGCCGTCAAGGCATGGGCTCAGCAATGGCAGAACCTGGGGTCGTTGCTCCCCGTCGGTTCAGCGGCGTTCAACAGCGCGCTGGAGGCGATCACTGTCCAGTTCACGGAAGCCGGAACGAACCCGAGCCAGCTTCCGAACAGGAGCTCCCTGAACCAGCTCCGCACCAACGAGATCGCGCTCGCCTCGCCATGGGAGCTACGCGAATTCCGAATCGCTGCCGACGACTCGGACATTGGGCATCTGCGCGAAGTAACGGTGAAGCAGAATCCCGACGACGACCTGAACCTAACGCCGAAGCTCGCCGACTACATCAACGCCAACAGTGCGTCGGTTCTCACCGACAGCCACACTGTGCCGATCGCCTTCCCTTCTTCGGCGAGTCCCTTTCTCGGCGGCAGTGCGCCCGTCCCGCCGTCGTTCTGGGATGGCCCTCCCGCGTCGCTCGGAACGGCGAATCTGCGCCATCACTTCTCTCTCAACACGTGCAACGGCTGTCATTCCGGTGAGACGCAGGCGCCTTTCACTCACATCCATCCGGCCGGCGGCGTGTCCGGCTTTATGACCGGTATCGACGTAAACGATCCAGCCGGCGAAGCAGTAATACGGCACTTCGACGATCAGCTGAGGCGGCAAGTCTCTATGGCACAGCTGCTGTCGCAGCCCTGCTTCTTCCACGTCTTTTTCAGCCCGCTGCGCATGGTTCACTAAAAAAAAGACCGCCCCTCGCGGGGCGGTCTCGAATTACTGACCCGGTTTACCGCCGTCAGTATCCCCGGCGGCTTCCCCTGCGGGACCGGCCATCCCGGCCGTCTCTCCGGTCGCCCCGCCGGTCGTCCCGGCGGCTGTACCGACGGTCGTCGCGCCGATCGTACCGGTCGTACCGGCTGTCGCCACGGCGGTCGTACCGATCGCGCGAGTAATACCGATCGCTCCGGTAGCTCCGCCCGGTCCGGTACTGCCGATGCACATAATGAACGGGCGCCGCGACGATGACCCAACGGGGCCCACGCCGCTCGCACGGAAACCACTGGTCCTCGTACGCGAAGCCGTAGCCCTTGTAATAGGGATCCTCGTACACGTCGTATCCATACGGGACGTGTCCCCCCACGGGAAAGCCGTGGCCGACGTCGATCGAAACCCGCCCGTGCGGAGTCGGAAACGATCCCCGAACCCGAACCTGCGCGCTCGCGGTCGACGCACCCGCGACGGCAAGACCCGCTGCCAGAACTCCCGATCCAATCGCGATGCGAAATACTCTCGACATCCTGTTACCTCCCCGCCGTTCCTTCGGCGGACTCATCGACATCTCGCAACGCGAGTGCCACGGGCCGGAGTGCGGAAACAAAGGCGTTTGTCGAAACCGCCGCCTCCCGACTGTCACCCTGCCGACTCAGTTTTTCTCCGTGGAGAGCAACCGGTCGTCGGGGTCAGGCGCGCATATTGGCAATTCGAATAACGCCAAACTACACGCCTGACCCCGGTATATCGTCCCCTCACCTTTGGAGGGAAACACATGAAACTGACGCTCGCGGCGCTCGTCGGAGCGCTCGTGCTGGTCGACTCGTCGTACGCGCAGACCGCTCGCCCGAAGTACCCGGCGTTGCCGAGCGAAACCCCGGCGGACTTCAAGCCGGTCACCGAGAGCTTCGATTACGTTCGGCGGGTCGTCATGATTCCGATGCGCGACGGAGTGAAGCTCCACACCGTCATCCTCGTGCCGAGAGGCGCGAAAGGCGCGCCCATCCTCTTCACCCGGACGCCGTACGACGCCGACGCTCTGACGACCCACGCCAAGAGCGCGCACCTCGGCGCGAGCCTCCACGGATACGACAACGCGACGGATGTCGTCGTCGAAGGCGGTTACATCCGAGTCGTCCAGGACGTTCGCGGCAAGTACGGGTCCGAGGGCGACTACGTGATGAACCGCCCGCTCTCCGGTCCGCAGAACCCGACGCCGGTCGACCACTCGACGGACACGTACGACACGATCGAGTGGCTCGTGAAAAACGTGAAGGAGAGCAACGGCAAGGTCGGAATTCTCGGCATCTCCTACAACGGGTTCCTGCCGTTGATGGCGCTCGTCAACCCGCACCCGGCCCTCAAGGTCTCCGTGCCGATGAACCCGATGGTGGACGGCTGGATCGGCGACGACTGGTTCCACTACGGCGCCTTTCGCCAGCAGATGATGGCGTTCGTCTACAACCAGCAGGCGACGCGGAAGAACGAGAAGCTCTGGTGGAACAGCCACTTCGACGAGTACGACCTGTTCCTCCAGGCCGGTTCCGCCGGCGAGCTCGGCCGCCGGCGCGGGATGGAGCAGCTCGGCTTCTGGCGGCAGCTCGTCGCGCACCCCTCGTACGACGCCTACTGGCGCGACCAGGCCGTGGACAAGATCCTCGCGGCCCAGCCGTTGAAGGTGCCGGTGATGCTCGTCCACAGCCTGTGGGACCAGGAGGACAGCTACGGAGCGCCCGCCGTTTACAAGGCGATCGAGCCGAAGGACACGGCCAACGACAAGGTGTTCCTCGTGATCTGCCACTGGAACCACGGACAGGCGATCTGGGACGGCAGCTCGCCCGGAGCGCTTCGCTTCGGCGCGGACACCGCGCTGACGTTCCGCCGTGAGGTCCTCCGCCCGTTCCTCGACCAGCACCTGAAGGACGGCGCGCCGAAAGCGGACATCGCGCCGGTCGTCGCTTTCGAGACGGGGACGAACACGTGGCGGCGCCTGGACGCGTGGCCCGTTGGCAAACCGACGCCGCTCTATCTCGGGGCCGGCGGCAAGGTCGGTTTCGCGGCGCCCGTGGCGGGCGGCGCCGCCTTCCAGGAGTACGTGTCCGACCCGGCGAAGCCGGTCCCGTACATTTCCCGCCCCGCGTTCCCCTCGGGCCACGACGGCGGCAAGACGTGGAAGGAGTGGCTCGTGTCGGACCAGCGCGAAGCCTCTGGCCGTCCGGACGTCGCCGTCTTCGTGTCGGACGTCCTCACGTCGCCCGTGAAGATCGGCGGCGAGCCCATCGTGAACCTCGTCGCCTCCACGAGCGGCACGGACTCGGACTGGGTCGTCAAGTTGATCGACGTCTACCCGGACGAAGTCGCGGGCCAGCCGGAGATGGGCGGTTATCAGCTCATGGTGTCGGGCGACATCTTCCGCGGGCGGTATCGCGAGAGCCTCGAGACACCGAAGGCGCTCGCGAGCAATCAGCCTCTGGCGTACAAGTTCGGACTACCGACCGCGAACCATGTCTTCCTCCCCGGGCATCGCATCATGGTGCAGGTCCAGTCGAGCTGGTTCCCGCTCTACGACCGGAACCCTCAGAAGTTCGTCCCGAACATCTTCTGGGCGAAGCCGGAGGACTACGTGAAGGCCGTCCAGCGCGTGTACCACGCCCCAGGCCAGGCGAGCTTCATCGAGCTGCCGCTCGTCACGACGCCCTGACTCGACGCCCTTCGGCGAGAGCACGCGTCGCATCGCAACGGTCCGGGTGTCTGACCCTGTGACGTCGGGCGGGCCTCGTCCGGCAACACGATTAACGTTCACGTTGCTGAGCTCGCATGAGCCCGACCTTGACAATCCTCGGGTCGCGGCGCTAGCGTCACGTGCAGGGACTAGGGTGCGTCTTCCCCCGACGGGCGCGACTTCTAATGTTTCCCGGGCCGGCCGGAGAGGCGGCCCCGGGTAGACCGCGTGGCCAACCCTCGCGTTCCTCTGTTTGACCTCAGCTCAACTACCGAACCGTCCGCGTCGGCCAGGACCACCACGAAGCTAACGATCACAGGTTTCGGAGTTAGTAAGGCGCCGATATAAGGGTAGATCGTGGGGAGAAGGCTTGTGCAGTCGATATCTCGTTTCGCGTTTGTATTCTTCCTCGGGGTTGTAGGGCTATCGCTTCCGAGCGGGGCGCAGGCGCAGACGAATTGTAACGGAGAATGTTACGTCCAGCAGGAGTATCCGTGGTGCTGGTACTGTGACTTCTGCATCTGGTGCAACACGCTCTGCTATCGCTGGAGTTGCTCTACTTGCCAAATGTGGGGCTGCCCGATGGGTCAGGGCCTCGAAAAGCCGGGCGCTCCTGGCAAGCAGAGTCTACCCCAGGTTGCGAGTGTGGGCGGTTCGTGCTCCAAGGTCGAGCTTGCGAGAATCATCGTTACGAAGATTGAGCAGGTTACGCCCCGGACCTGACCTGTCAACCTCATTGACGCGCGAGCGGGAATGACTTCATCCGCGTTCGTTCTTCTCATCTTTCTTACAGGTTCGCCCGCGGGCGCTGTCAGCGAGATCCGGTTCGTTGATGATCTCGGAAAGCCGATCTCCGCCGGCTTGGACGTGTGTCTCTCGAGGGGCTCGAACACGAAGTGCCGGTTCGCGGTCCCTTACCAGGTGCCAGTCGGCTTTGAGGCGTTCGAGTCGCTGACTGTTGATGGGCCTTTCCACGGGCCAGTGCTCAGACAACGTTCTGACCTTGAGTCGGCTGCCGGCCATCATGTGGTCACGGTGCCTCGAAAGGCGAGACTTCGGGTCAGGGAACCGGCGCGTGCTCAGACATTGGTATCCCTGTACCCGCAAACCGACCGCGACTTTAGGAAACCGGCATATTCGTTCAGCGACTTAGGCCCCGCTGGGGTTCTCATTCCGGCCGGAGATTGGGTTCTGTCTGTTTCCGGCCGCGGATCCGCACCTTTCCTGGAAGTTCTCTCCGCCAAACCAGGCGGCGAGCACTTGGTGGACGCTCGGAGCGTCCCTGGTTGGTCGCTGCTCACGCGTTGCCTATCGGCGCCGAAGCGGACGACGGTCAACGGTGCCTCTCTCGTCGCGGCCCCGCTGGTTCAAGACGACCGAATGCCGAAGGTGGAGTGGCGTTCCAGAGTTGGAGGACCTTCCGGCCTGGTCTTTCTTTCTGGATTGCAGGTTCCATACGTCTCTCTAACTGTTGCCGCACCGGGCTTCTTGCCGACGAAAGTGCCGGGTGTATCAGCTCGCCCTGGAAGCTTTGCGTTTCGGGAGGTCTCCCTCGGACGGGGCGGTTCGGCAGAGGCAAGCGTTACCCTGGAGGGCAAGGCGGCGCGCGGGCTTCGCTGCGAGTTACTCGATCCAGTTTCGCACCCGGGGAATTCGCCTGATCCTCCATTGAGGCTGGTCGCCGAGGCAAAGACTGATCGGAATGGCCGGTGCGCCACGGCACGTCTTCCGGAGGGCCGGTACGTCTTTCGTGTAAAGGCCCAAAAGGAGGCCGGCACGGAACAGTTCGTCGACGTGGTCAACGATGAAGTCCAACGCATTCGGTTCGACCTCGAGAAGGTTCTCGTCAGCGGCCTCGTGTTGCGGGGACCCGAACCCGAACCGAACGCTGTAGTCGAGGCAGTTCGCCTGGACGGCAATGTACCGCCCGACGCCGGGACAACCCTTTCCGCGGCCACTGATGACGAGGGCCGGTACGAGCTGGCGCTCTGGTCTTCAGGACATTACTGGCTACGGGTCAGAGCAGGCACCGATGCAGCAAGCGATTCCAGAAGAATGTGGATCGCGAGCACGGGCGCGAATGTCGACTTCGTTCTGAATCGCGCGCGGCTCGAAGGAGTCGTAGTAAACGACCGAGAGGAGCCTGTTCCAGGTTCGATAGTTCTAGTAGTTTTCAATCAGCGAAGCTCGCGGATTGCGGCTGATCCCGAAGGTCGGTTCTCGTTCTCAGTGTCCGGTGACGGTGTCGCGAAGGTTCGGGCTCTTCATCAGAGCTATCGACCGTCTGCTGAAAAGGAGGTTACGATCTCAGCTAGCGAGAACGTGCCGCCCGTGATTCTTCAATTAGGAAAGTCCGATCGCTTGCGCGGACGACTACTTTCGCCTGCCGGAATTCCCATTCATGGTGGGGCAGTAATCAGCTATGAGCGTTCCGGCGCAAACCCTTTGAAGTACCTGGACAGTCAGGTAACTGACAGGGACGGCCGCTTCGAGTCAATCCGCTCTACGACGGGGACCACGACCTTCTTCGTGACGGGCGGTGGCTGTTCGTTGTCAGTCTTGGACGTGGCGGGAAACCCGGTCGAGGAAACCGTCTTACGCTGCGTCGGAGACTTTGCGGGATTCGATCTGACGGTCCAAAGCCCGACCGGCGAGCCCCATCGGCACGAAGCGCTGAACATCGTCCAAGGCTCGACGATTATCCCAAGGGCGGTACTTGGTCAGCATCTGGCCCTCATGGGCCTGCCGCCGGTGACTGATGCCTCGGGACGGGTAGTCATCGTGGGCTTGGCTCCCGGTAGCTACCAACTGTATCTAATGAGAGCCTCCTCCGAACAATCGATAGCGGCCGGTTCGAACTCCGGCCATCTTGCTTCACTAACCCTGCTGCCAAACGACATTGCCGAGCTAAGAGTGGAGTTCCGCGCCGAATAGGACGCATCCATCGCCCGAGCGACGGCCGCCCAGGATCGCGACCCGAATCGCTTTCGGAGGGCAGAGAATCGAGGCGGCCCGGATACCGCAGGGGCCTCGTAATCCCTTCGGAACGACGGGTTTTCACCGGACCTCACCCGGCAGCGCCGCGATTCCCTGTTCTGCCGCCTTCCGGAGCTCCGCGGTTTCTGTCGCGTTGAGATGCTTTCCGGCGACTTCCATGAGCTCCTTCGCCGGATCACAATCCTCTTCCGAATCTCGAGTCAGGTGCTTGGTGACTGCGGCGGCGAGGTCTCTCTTCAGCGCCGTTGAGCGCTCCTTCGAAAGAGCGAGGCGGCCTTCGACGCGACCGACCAACCTCGCCGCGATGATTTCCGCTTCCCGCTCGCTCAGGCGGTCCACCTCGTTCGCTCGGTACCACCGGTCGGTGACCAGGTCTTCGAGCGCGTTGTCGCGCGCGTCCCCCTGCAGCAGCGCCGTCTCCAGATCCCGCTGCTTGAAGGCCTTCTCGACGACCGCGCGACCCGGACCGCTCCGCGCAGGGTCCTTCCAGGCCACGGCGAGAAGGGTGCCGGGATGGTTGATCCGAGCATCGGCGATTTCTTTCTTGCCCTCGAGATCTCGCAGGATGGGCTTCGCCATCGAGCCACAACCAAGGCCCTCCGCAGCCTGACAGCCGAGCGGCACCTCGAAGAAGGTCACACGCTCCTCGGCTTGAGCGGCGTTTGACGATGCCCTCTGAGAAACGCTCTGCGGCTGCGCGGGGACGGTCGATGTGGCGGCTCCCGCTTTGACCGTCGCCGGATAGCCGTCGTTCTCGACCGCCTCGATCAGTTTCGCCGGTGTGATCTTCGTGTCGTCGTAGCGCACGACGGCCTCTTTGTTCTGGTGATCGGTCTTGACGTCCTCGACTCCCTCCAGTTTTTTGAGCGCGATCCGGGTCGACGCGGCACACCCGCCGCAGCTCCAGCCCCTGACCGCAAGGGTGACGGTCTTCGTTTCGGCAAGAAGGGGCGCGGCCAGGGCGAATGCGAAGAGCAGGGAGAGGAGTTTTTTCACGAGAGACCTCCGGTGTCGTTGAGAACAGCAATTCCGAGAAGTACGGGAACGCGGCGGCCAACAGAGCGAGCATTCGAAGGGCACGACGCAGGATTCCAGATGCGACTCCATAAGACCGACGTGATCGACCCGGACAACCCTACCGCGGCTGCGGGATGATCCGGATGTACGGCTTCGGCGACTTCCAGCCGGCCGGGTACTTCTCCTTCGCCTCGGCGTCGGAGACGGCGGGCACGATGATCACGTCGTCGCCCAGCTTCCAGTTCACCGGCGTCGCGACCTTGTGCTTCGCCGTCAGCTGACACGAGTCGAGCAGCCGCAGCACCTCGTCGAAGTTGCGCCCCGTCGACATCGGGTAGGTGAGCATCGCCTTCACCTTCTTGTCCGGCCCGACGACGAAGACCGAGCGCACGGTCGCATTATCCATCGCCGTCCGGCCCTGCGACGTCGTGCCCGCTTCCTCAGGAAGCATGTCGAACGCTTTCGCGATCTTGAGCTCGGGATCGCCGATCATCGGGTAGTTGACGGCGTGCCCCTGCGTCTCCTCGATGTCCTTCGACCACTTCTCGTGGTCGGCGACCTGGTCCACGGAGAGGCCGATGATCTTCGTGTTGCGCTTCTCGAACTCCGGAGCGAGCCCCGCCATGTAGCCGAGCTCCGTCGTGCAGACCGGCGTGAAGTTTTTCGGATGGGAGAAGAGGATCGCCCAGCCGCTGCCGATCCACTCGTGGAAGTTGATCCTGCCGTGCGTCGTGTCCGCCGTGAAGTCGGGGACCTCGCTGTTGATCCTGAGCGCCATGACTACCTCCGTTATCGGGGAAACCTATCGCAAATCTGTCGGGAAGCTCGATGACCATTGACCAGGCCTGTCATTCCGAAGAGCGGACCGACGAGGAATCTCCGGAAACGCAGGGGATCCTTCGCGGAGCCTGCTCTGAGCGGAAGGCGTCGGTCGAAGCGCAGGGGGTCCTTCGCTTCGCTCAGGATGACAGGCAGGGCGAGAACCGGGCCGGGCCCGTCCAGAGGCCCGAATATCATCCTGGACCGACCATGGCGGCGACTCCGAACCGGGTCCTGATGATCGGCGTCGATGCCGGCGACATCGCGTTCATCGAGGCCGCCGGGGAAGCGCTGCCGAACCTTCGGCGAGTCCTCGCAACAGGCCGGCGTTTCGATCTCGAGTCGACGGCCGAAGTCCTGACCGGCTCGGTCTGGCCGACCTTCTACACGGGCACCCTGCCGGGCGAGCACGGCGTCTATCACCCGATTCAGTGGGATCCCGACGCGATGCATGCCCGGCGGGTCTCCGAGGACTGGCTGTACTGCGAGCCCTTCTGGCTGGACCTGGAGCGGGAGGGCGAGACTGTCGTGGCTTTCGACGTGCCCTTCACTTTCCCGAGCCGGCTCGGCCGCGGGATCGAGATCAACGGCTGGGGCACGCACGAGCGGCTCGGGCCCTTTTTCTGCAGCCGCGCCGAAGTCGGCCGCGAGCTCCGCCGCCGCTTCGGCGCGCACCCGATGGGCCACGACACTCCGGTCCCGCGGTCGCGAAAGCACAGCGAGGACGCGGCGCGCCGCCTCGCGGAAGGGGCCGGCACCAAGGGCCGGATCGCGCGGTGGCTCCTGGGCGCGATCGACTGGTCGCTCTTTCTCGTCGTGCTCGGAGAGACGCACAGAGGCGGGCACGTGCTGTGGCCCGAGCCGGGCTACGGAGCGTTCGCGCCTCCGGAAAATGCGATGCGGGACGTCTACCGGGCTGTCGACGGAGCGGTCGGAGAGATCCTCGCCGGCGCGCCGGCGGACGCGACTGTCGTGGTGTTCTCGCTCCACGGTATGGAGACCAACCGGTCGCAGGGACACTTCGTGCGGCCGGTGACGGACCGCGTCAACGCGTCACTCGTGGAAGGCGGATCGGCGCGGAGGGACGACGCTCCCCGGGGCGGCCTCGTCCGGATGCTGCGCGTGGCCGTGCCCGGCCGGTTGCAGCACGCGATCGCGCGGGCGGCGCCCATTCAGCTCCTGGACTGGGTTTCCAATCGCGAGATCACGGGCGGCGTGGACTGGAAGAAGACCCCGGGCTTCGCGCTTCGACCCGACCTCCACGGCTATCTCCGCTTGAACCTCGTCGGACGCGAGAAGGCGGGCGCTCTCGAGCCGGGAAGCGAGCGTCACCGGAGCTACGTGGAAGAGCTGCGAACCGCCTTCCGGTCTCTCACGACCGGAGAGCCCCGCCGGCCGATCGTGCGCGACATCCTCTCGATGCGCGACGTCTTTCACGGCTCCCGCTCGGCGCTCCTGCCGGACCTCGTCGTGCGATGGGAGAAGCTTCCGCAGGCGACGCGGGTCGACTCCGACGCATACGGAACGATTTCCGCCGAGCCGGACACGGGACGCTGCGGCGAGCACCGCAGCCGCGGGTTCGCGACGCTTCTCGGACCGTGGAAGGACGCCGCTCTCCCGCCCCTCGCGCACGGGACCGACTTCCCCCGCTTCGTCCGCGCGCTCCTCGGCCGCGCGC
>Ga0079216_10000350_pt1 | contig 10649 bp, 12 predicted proteins | sample NCAS100_FD_77008 | JGI IMG/M metagenome (GOLD analysis project Ga0079216, IMG submission 77008) | Agricultural soil microbial communities from Utah to study Nitrogen management - NC AS100 | ecosystem: Environmental > Terrestrial > Soil > Agricultural land | place: USA: North Logan, Utah...
AGAACGAGGAGAACTGATCATGGGCTGGAAGAGCTGGTCTGAGGACAGCGAGCAGACCGTGGAGGAGATCACGGAGACCGTGAATCAGATGCACCAGGCAGAGGCGGACGGCTTCCCCATCCCCGACGCACGCGAGGAGAAGTGACATGGGTGTGTCGACCGATGGCATCCTCGCCTACGGCGTGGACCTTCAGGAGCTGGACTCCAGCGACTTCCCCGACTACCGGGACGCTACCGAGTGCGAGGAGTGCGCAGCCACCGACTGGGAGAAGCGGTGCGGCGAGTGCTTCGAGGGGCTCGATGAGTACGTGAGCGCTGTCCTGAAGAAGGCGGGCATCACGGGCGTCAGCCTGATCATGCACTGTTCGTACGAGTACCCGATGTGGATCCTGGGGACCCACCGTTTCACGGCCTACCGGGGCAGTCCCACGGACGTGCCTGTGGACACCCTGGCGGTACCGGAGGAAGAGCGAGGGGCGATCCGCCTGGCGCTCACGGTCCTGGGGCAGAAGCAGGAGGAGCCGGCCTGGCTCCTGGCTACCATTTGGGGGTAGCCGAACGTCCGCTCACCGGACACCTGAACGAGTGCGGGTGTCCGGTGAGGTGGGTACCTTAGGACATACCCCCCACACCTGGAGACATCATGCCCAAGGTATGCATCGAGTTCGACGAGTCGGGCAACGGCAACGGGAACGGTTCGGGTGTCCGCTCCTACGCGACCACCCTCGGCGACGGTTCCACCACCACGTTCAACGTGGAACACAACCTGGACAGTCGGGACGTGTTCCTCATGCTCCGCAACCTCACCAACGGTGAGGTGAACCGGTTCCCGGTCACGGTCCGTTCGCTCGACGCCGACACGTCCGTCCTCACGTTCACCACGGCCCCGGCCGCTGGCGCCGTCCGGCTCACCGCTCTGGCGGCTCCGGTCAGCGTCTGACCTGAAGCGGTACCTACAGGACCCCTGCTACGGCAGGGGTCCTTCCGTATTCTGGGACCAGGACGAACGGAAGGACGAACCATGGCCGCTCCCATGCACGGCAGGACCCTGGCGGACGCGCTCCGGGCCGAGGGGGTGAAGGTCGTCGAGTACCCGGGCTGGCTTGTCCACAACCGGAACCACAAGGGTGCGTGGGGTGAGGTCCACGGCGTGATGATCCACCACACCGTGACGGGTAAGAACGTCGACGCGGTCGAGATCTGCCACGACGGGTTCGTCTCCCTGCCCGGACCGCTGTGCCACGGCGTGATCGAGCGGGACGGAACGGCTCACCTCATCTCCAGCGGCCGGGCGAACCACGCCGGCGGTGGGGATCCCGACGTCCTTCAGGAGGTGCGGTCCGAGTCCTACGGCGTGCGCCCGTCGGCGCCGCAGTACCACGACGGATCCCTGGGGGCCCACGACGGCAACCGGGCGTTCTACGGGTTCGAGTGCGCGAACCTGGGTGACGGCGTGGACCCGTGGCCCGCTGTGCAGGTGGAAGCCATGGTCAGGGCGTCCGCCGCCATCTGCCGGGTGCACGACTGGGGAGCGAAGTCGGTTATCGGGCACTCGGAGTGGTCCGACTGGAAGTCGGATCCCAAGGGTGCGGGGGTTGCCATGCCCGACCTGCGCCGTAGGATCGCCGAACGGTTGAACCATGAACCGTCCTGGAACCGGCCCGGAACGACTCCGGCCCCCACACCGGCTCCTGTCCCCAGGCCGACTCCCGAAGGTGACACCATGGAACCGATCGACTTCTGGAACTACCGCAACGTCAAGGCCGACCAGGCGTCCCAGGACGCGGGACGCGGACGCATCCCCGACGCGTACGGCTACCTCGTACTCACCCATCAGCTCCTCGTGAAGCTGGCCGCCGAAGTGGCTGAGCTGCGCAGCGCCGTCAACGCGCTCGCCCGCTCCCAGGGCGGGGACACGGGCCGGTGACCACCCCGCAAGCCGGCATCGTCATCACGCTGACGGAGATCTACGCCGAGGTACGGGACATGGCCAAGACGGTAGGCCGTGTCGACACCACGCTGACCGAGTTCCGCTCAGAGGTCACCGCTCAGCTCCAGGACCACGAGACCCGCATACGGGCCGATGAGGCCAACCGCTGGCCACGCGCGACACTGGGGCTGTACGCCACGATCGCCGCCGGTATCGGCGCCGTGGCCGCTCTGTTCGTCATCCGTTGAAGGAGGAGCCATGGCATACGGACGGAAGGGGCGTCCAGAGCCCTACCCCTGGCTTCGCCGGGACATCGAGACCGACCCCGCATGGGAGGCTTTCCAGACCTACCTGCGCCTTGGCAAGGACCGGTCCATCGCCAAGGCTGCGGCCAAGGTGGGCAAGACCCCACAATGCCTGGAAGTCTGGTCCGTCCGTCACCAGTGGGTGGAGCGGGTCACCGCCCACGACAACTACGTGATGCTGGCGGACACAGAAGATCTCGCCTTTCAGATGACGGAGTCCCGGGACGAGAACCTGGAGCTGGTCCGCAAGCTCCGGGGGCACCTCTCCGCCAGGCTCGACGAGTTCATCGAGAAGAACCAGGATCCGACGATCCGCTGGAACCAGGCTCTGACGGCCATGGCCAAGCTGGAGGCGAACGCCTTCCTGATCAAGGACGACGTCAAGACGTCCGAACGCATCGAGCGCATCGAAGAGCTGGTCGAGCGGGCACTCAGTCTGGACACGGGGGTGGAGTAGTTGGGTCTGTCCAGGGCGGAGCTGAAGCGGCTGGGCCCCAGTGAGCTGGAGCGGCTGGAGTCCCTGCTTGAGCAGGTCGTAACGGAACGGGAAGCGGGCCGCGTCCCGTGGCTCTGTGACGTCCCCGACTGTGACGGCAAGCCCCACCCTGGACGGCCCGGCCGGCACGCACGCGCGTCCCAGCACCCACCCCCGGGGTCCTGGGACACGTGGATGGCCCTTGCGGGCCGTGGGTGGGGCAAGACCCGTACGGGCGCCGAGTGGTCCATCGACAAGGCGCGCACCCAGGAACGCGGTGCGCTCATCGGGCCCACCGCCGCCGACGTCCGGGACATCCTCGTAGAGGGTGAGTCGGGCATCCTGGCGTGCGCGCCAGCCGTGTTCCGCCCCGAGTACCAGCCGTCCAAGCGCCGTCTCGTCTACCCCAACGGATCGATTCAGACGCTGTACTCCGCCGACGAACCTGACCGCCTGCGTGGGCCCCAGCACCACTACGGCTGGTTCGATGAGCTGGCCGCCTGGCGGTACATGCAGGCGGCGTGGGACATGGCGCAGCTCGGTATGCGACTGGGCGACCACCCCCAGATCTGCATCACGACCACGCCCCGTCCGCTCACCTTGATCAAGGAGCTGCTGAAGGATCCCGAGTGCGTCACCGTGCGGGGTTCGACGTACGACAACCTGCACAACCTCGCCAAGACATTCCGGCGGTCCGTGGTGGCCAAGTACGAGGGCACCACCCTGGGGCGCCAGGAGCTGAACGCCGAGGTCCTGGAAGACCTGCCGGGCGCACTGGTCAAGCGGGTCCACATCGACACGCACCGGGTGAACCCTGACCAGGTCCCGGAGCTTGTCTCCGTCGTCGTCGGGCTCGACCCCGCCGGCACGTCCAAGGGTGACGAGACAGGTCTGGTTGTCACCGGGTGGGGCGTCGACAAGCATCACTACGTTCTGGCGGACGCCTCACGCCGCCGGAGCCCCGACGAGACCGCACGTGCCGCCTACGCCCTGCGTGAGCAGTACGGGGCGGCACGCGTCGTGGTGGAAGACAACGGCGGTAAGGACTGGATCGAAAACGTCCTTCAGCGGGTGTGGCGAGACCTGCACGGAGACGATGAGGGGCCCGCTCCCATCCAGCGGGTCAACGCCTCCCAGGGCAAGAGGCTGAGGGCGCAGCCCGTGGCCATGCTGTACGAGCAGGGGCGGGTGCACCACGTCGGCGTACTGCCGGAGCTGGAAGACCAGTTGACCACGTGGATCCCGGAGGAGACGACCGTGTCCCCCGACCGCGTTGACGCGCTCGTGCACGCCGTCACACACCACATGCTGCGCGACCGGGCACAGTCGGCTCTCATCAGCCCGCACAAGGCCGTACGCAAGGGACCCGGGATCCATCCGGCCATCGCCGCACGGCGTGCCGCAGCGGAGAGGAAGGCGTCATGATAGGCGTACCTATGGACGTGATCACTCTGGCTCTAGCGGCACTGGCCACCGCACGGCTGACGCGTCTCGTGACACGGGATGTGATCTTCACGGTGCCCCGGGACCGCCTCATCGTCGCCCTGCCCCCACGGCTCGACCCCGTCGCCTACCTGCTCACGTGCGACTGGTGCGCCTCGGTATACGTCGGCGCTGGCGTGGGAGCGGCGTGGTGGGCCTGGGGTGACACCCGCTGGTTCATGGCCGCAGCGGCAGCGCTGGCGTTCAGCCACATCACAGGGTGGCTTGCCACCAGGGAAGAGAGGTAGAGCGGTGGCGATCTTCCGCAGCAAGCGGCCGGAGCAGCCTGCCCCGCAGCGCGCCGTTACGGCCGCTGCCATGCCGATGAGCGGTCCCGGGGTGGTCAAGGCCAACCGGATGCGGCGTACCCAGTCCAACTCCGACTGGCAGCGTGAGGGCTGGTACTTCTTCGACGTCGTCGGCGAGTTCCGGGGTCCGCTGGTCTGGATCGCCAACGCGATCAGCCAGGCCGACATCCACGCCACCGAGCTTGACCGGGAGACGGGGAAGCCCACAGGCCCCTCCGACAACTCCATGGCCGTACGGGCAGCCTCCCAGGTTCTGGGCGGTGCCGCCCGGCGCGCCGGCCTGCTGCGCATCCTCGCCCTGTGCTGGCAGGTACCCGGTGAGGCCTGGGTCATCGTCAACCCCCAGCCCGACCTGAGGGGCGTGCCGCAGCCTGACGAGTGGATCGTCCTGCCTCCGTCCAAGGTCAAGGCGAAGGGTGTGGGAGCCGAGGCGCGCTGGGAGTACACCGACCCCAAGACGGGCGTCGACGTCACGCTGGACACCCAGGCACGGCTGTTCCGTATCTGGTGCCCCCACCCGGCGGAGCCGCTCCAGGCCGACTCGGCGGCACGCCCGGCGCTCCCCATCTGCCGGGAGATCGAGAAGACCTCTCAGAACATCGCAGCCCGGCTCGACTCCCGCCTCTCCACAGCGGGTCTCCTGGCGCTCGCCAACGAGCTGGACTTCCCCAAAGGCGACCACGACACCACGGCCCTGGCGTTCATGGACGAGCTGTTGTCCGTGGCCGAGGTGGGGATCCAGCAGCCCGGCACGCCGTCCGCCGTGGTGCCGATGGCGTTCAACGCCCCCGGTGAACTCATCGCTTCCGGCGGTGCGGCGGCGTACATCGACACCGCCTCCGAGTTCGTCACGTCCGTGGTGGAGCTGCGCCAGGACGCCCTGCGCCGCCTGGCGATGACGCTCGACATGCCCCGGGACGTGGCTGCGGGCACGCAGGGCGAGTCCAACCACTGGTCCGCCTGGCAGGTGGAGGAGTCCACCTACAAGATCTACATCGAACCGCTCCTGAAGGAGTTGGGCGACGCCATCACGGAACAGTGGTTCCGGCCGGCGCTCATCACCATGGGCATGAGCCCGGAAGACGCTCTGGGCTACGAGATCGGGTGGGACACCACCGCCATTGTGGCGCGCCCCGACGACACGGAGAACCTCCGGGACCTGCACGACCGCCTGCTGATCTCCAACGAGTACATGCTCGCCGAGAACGGTGTGCCGGAGGATGCGGCGCCGGATGAGGCGGAGTACACCCAACGGCTCCTGGAGCGCATCGTGGTCGGTGCGCCGACGCTCCTCTCGGATCCCAACGTGGCACGCGCTCTGGGTCTCGACATCGTCGTGGCCCCGGCGGCCACAGGCGTCAGCGGGGAGATCGAGGGCGGGGAGCTGGAGCCCGTCACCCCGGCCCCCTCAGAGCCCCGGGCGCTTCCCGGTACCGGGGACACGGAGCCGGAGCCCCAGGACGTCCCGGAGGGGCTTGTGGCGGCGGCTGAGCTGCTCGTGTACGACGCTCTGAGCCGTGCGGGCGGGCGGCTGCTCACCCGGGAGAACCGGGGCCAGTTCACCTCCACCCCCAAGCACGAGCTGCACACGGTCATCGCAGGGGCGGGACGTACGGAAGCTCTGCTCACCGACTCCTTCCAGTTCTCCGACGCGGTAGCCGACGCGTTCGGGTGGGGCCGGGACGAGCTGAAGGAAGCCCTGTACGGCTACGCGGCGGGGCGCATCGTGGCGCAACGTCCGCACAGCCGGGACCACCTGAAGCGGTTCCTGCGGTGACCACGCCACCCCTTGACGACGAGGGGCTCCCCAGGCGCCTGCGGGCGCAGGCGTTCATCCGGGAGGGGGAGGAGCGGGTGGCGCGCACCTGGTTCCGGTCCCTGACCCGGTGGCTCGACCGGGTGCGCTCCTCCGTCGTACGGGACGGAGGCGTGGAGCCGTCCCGGGTGAGCGACCACACGGAGTACTGGACGGACCAGGTCAACGTGGAGGTTATGCCCGTTATCGGTGGGATTCTCGGTGACGCATGGCGACGTGTTAACGGGACAAGTGACCCGTCTGGGGATCCTTGGGTAGCCAATTACCTGAACGAGTCCGGCAACCGGCTGGTCCGTCTGCCGGATGAGGTGTACGCCTTGGTCGTCGCCGAGATCGAGCGGGGCATCCGTGACCAGGAGTCGATCCCCGACATTGCACAGCGGGTCAATGTGGTCCTCACCGCCACCGGCAGCGAGCGCTGGCCCCACCGGGCGGTGACCGTGGCGCGCACCGAGACGATCGGAGCCGTCAACGCGGGGGTGTTCCGGGCGGCGGAGCTGGAGGCCGAACAGCGGGGCGACCCGGCCCCGTTCAAGCAGTGGATCGCCACCGAGGACAGCCGGACCCGCCCCACCCACACGGTGGCCGACCAGCAACGCACACTCCTGCGGGAGCCGTTCCGGGTGGGCGGGGCGCAGCTTCTGTTCCCGGGAGACCCCCGGGGCCCTGCGGCCGAGGTGATCAACTGTCGTTGCACCATGCTGCCGGTGGTCCTCGGTGAGACGATCGACTGGACAGAGAGGCAGAGACCGTGACACGCACATGGACGGCCGTGCTCGCACGGCTGGGAGTCCCCACGGGGGACGGACGCATCATCGACCCGGCGGGAGGCTCCAGCCGTACCCTGCCGCTCCCGTTGAGCTGGCAGCAGCTCTCCGACGACGGCCACGGCGGAAGCCAGGTGGTGGCCCGCATCGAGACCCTGCGCATCGCAGACGGCATGGTGACGGCCACGGGGTCGATGCTGGAGTCAGCGCCCTGGGAGGTCATCGAGCAACTGGAGGCCGGCGTCATCGGCCCCAGCGTCGACCTGGACGACATCGAGTACGTCATGGACGCCGAGGAGCGCATCGTCGTCACGCGGTGGCGGGTGGCTGGCGCCACGCTCGTGGCCATCCCCGCTTTCGCCGACGTGTCGCTGACGCTCGACCCGGTTCCGGCGGAGCCGATGGGCGTGGGCGGGGCCGTGGAGGCGGAGCCGGTCGGGGTGGCGGGGGACTATGGGTTCCTCATGGCTTCGGCGCGCTCCGAAGCTTCCCCGCTCCCGCCGCTGGAGTGGTTCTCCCAGCCGGACCTGGATCAGCTCACCCCCCTGACGATCAGCGACACGGGCCGGGTGTTCGGGCACATCGGGGGTAGGGACACCTGCCACGTGGGCCTGCCCGGGTGCGTCACGCCTCCGATGGGGCACAGCGACTACAGCCACTTCCACGTGTCGGCGCAGGAGGTGCAGGGCGGGGGTGTGCTGCCCGTGGGCACGCTCGTGGCGGGTCCTCGCCATGCCGACCCGCAGCTTGCCTTCCGGGCCGCCCAGGACCACTACGACGACGTGGACGCACGCGTGGCCAAGGTCGTGGCGGGAGAGGACGAGTTCGGCATCTGGGTGGCGGGCTGGATCCTCCCAGACGCCAAGCCGGAGGCGGTGGAGGTGTTCAAGTCCTCGCCCGTCTCGGGTGACTGGCGGTGGATCGGAGGCCAGCTTGAGCTGATCGCCGTGTGCTCCGTGAACACCCCAGGCTTCCCGGTGCCACGGGCGCGCGTGGCGTTCGCCCACGGAGCGCAACGGACGCTGATCGCGTCGTTCGGCATCACGCCCGTGGAGGGGTCATGGAAGGACGCCACACGGCCGTACGCCTCCGTCACACGTACTGGGGGCCTTGAGACGGCTCGTGCCAGGTGGGCATGGGCGCAGGCGACAACGGAAGGACGAGCGGGACCATCGACTACGAAGGCCTGCGAGGACGGTTCTCGGCCTACCAGCCGGACGAGGACGCGGAGTCGTGCCACGAAGCGGTACGGGACGCGGGGTACGCCATGACGGTCAAGGTGCTCCAGGTGGCGCCGGATAGTCGTGAACGGTCCCTGGCACTCACGAAGATCGAAGAAGCGGTGTTCTGGGCGAACGCCGCCATCGCACGAGAGGAGAGCTGACATGGCCTGCTGTGGAGCGGCCAAGCCGAAGCAGGACTATCTGATCACCTACAAGGACGGGTCCACCGAGCAGCTCCCGGCCACGTCGGGGGTCATGGAGGTTCGCCGCAGGATCATCGCCAAGGGCGGCGGGACCTTCCGGATGGTGGCGCCGAAGAAGTAGTAGTGGCCAAGGGTGACGGGCCCCGGGTGTGCACTCTGCGTGCCGCTTCGGGGCCCGAGGTGTGTCCGGGGAGGAGCGGAGGTTTGCATTCTGGTTGCGATCGCTAATCGTTAGACAGCCTAAGAGGAGGAACCGTCACAAATCGACTTCTGCCCAAAACGCCCTGACCTGCGGAAACGCAAAGTGTGCAGTCACTGTGCCGGATGTGCCGGGAAGCTCCGATCATCAGAGTGTTAGAGCCTTACGTGAGAGATGATCCGGAGGTCCCGGCACATCCGGCACAACCCGGCACACGCCTATTCCGTACAGCTTTCAACCACTACCTAGCGTGACAATCCGCGAGGGCGTAGTCTTGGGGTCAGCTTGGGTGCTGGCTGTGGGCCGATCCGTGCGACGTGAACTGTCCGTCTGCCGATCGAGAGGAGCCCCGCCATGGCAGACCCGACCACCCCCGAGACCCCCGCTGCGGAGCCGCAGGCGTTCAACGCCGCCACGGCCACCGACGCGGAGCTGCGCGCCGAGTTCAACCGCGTGGCGACCCGGGGTCAGGAACTCTCCGCCTCCGAGGAGCCCGGAGCCGCTGCGGAGCTGCTCGAACTCTCCGCTGCGCTCCCCACCCTCCAGGCGGAGCTGGCGAGCCGTGAGAGCGCCGCTCAGGCGGTGCAGGCGGCCAAGGACGTGTTCTCCTCCGTGACCCCGCTCGCGGAGCCGGCCCCCGTGGCCCCGGCGGAGCCTGTGGTTGCCCCGCAGGCGGAGCCGGTCGCCCCGGCGGCCCCTGTTCCCAGCGTGTCCCAGATGGCCGCACAGGCCCGTCCGGAGCCCACCAAGGCGGAGCCGAAGGGCGACCGAATCACGGTGCAGCTCTCCGCCGACGCCGCTGGCGTCCTCGGTCACCAGGCGGGCACGCCCACCACGGTCCGCCAGATCGGTGAGGCGTCCGCCCGGCTCTTCGGCCAGTTCGGCACGTCCCGGGTCGGCGGCGGCATCAAGGCGGAGCGGGCCCTCGCCACCTTCTCCCGTGACCGTGGCGCCGAGCTGACCCTGACCGGCGATCGGGAGCACGACGCTGGCGTCCTCAGCCACGCCCGCTCGCAGGAGCGGCTCACGGGCGGCTCCCTGATGAAGTCCTGGCAGGACTCCGTCAAGCGAGGCGGGGACAGCATGGGTGCCCTCACCGCCGCCGCCGGCTGGTGCGCCCCGTCGGAGAACCGCTACGAGCTGTGCTCCCTCTGGGAGTCGGACGGCCTTCTCGACCTGCCCACGACCACGGCCCCGCGTGGCGGCATCAACTACACCAACGACTGGTCCTGGGCGCAGATCATGGACGCGTCCCTGACGTCGTTCACGCGCCTCACTGAGGCCCAGGTCATCGCGGACACCCCGAAGAACTGCACCGAGCTTCCGTGCCCCACCTTCACGGACCGCCGTCTCGACGTGGCCGTGACCTGCATCACCGGCTCCTTCCTCCAGGACGTGGGCTACCGGGAGAACGTCGCCGCCCTCATCGACGGCCTCACCCTGAAGCACGAGCGGGAGGTGAACGAGGACGTCATCAACCAGATCCTGACCCAGGCCGGTGCCGCCATCGTCATCCCCGCCCAGGGCGCGGGTGGTGTGGGCGAGACCGCCGACACCTCGGCCGTCTCCTCCATCCTGGCCGCCGTCGACATCGCCGCCATCGACATGCGCTACCGCGAGCAGATGAGCGAGAACCGGGTGCTGGAGGTGATCCTCCCGCAGTGGGTGCTGGCGCAGTGGCGCGCCGACATCGGCCGCCGCAACGCGTGGCACGCCGACCCCTTCGCCCTGGCGAACGCCACGATCATGAACTGGTTCTCCGTCCGCAACGTCCGCCCGCAGTTCATCCGTGGCTGGCAGGACGCCCAGTCCAACCTGCCTGCGGGCCCCGGCGACATCACGGCCCCCATCGTCCCGATCACCGGCCTGCCGACCACCGTGCAGTTCCTGATCTACCCGGCGGGCGCCATCGTCCTGGCACGTCAGGACGTCATCACGCTG
>Ga0079216_10000353_pt1 | contig 10627 bp, 6 predicted proteins | sample NCAS100_FD_77008 | JGI IMG/M metagenome (GOLD analysis project Ga0079216, IMG submission 77008) | Agricultural soil microbial communities from Utah to study Nitrogen management - NC AS100 | ecosystem: Environmental > Terrestrial > Soil > Agricultural land | place: USA: North Logan, Utah...
CGGCGGGCCTCTTCGACCGGCAGCCGGCCGCGCCGCTTGAGCCGGCCGCCGACCGACTCGCCGTCCACGTAGCCCATCACGAAATAGACGAGCCCGCGGCCCTCACCGACGGTGTGGATGGGGACGATATGCGGGTGCGAGAGGCGCGCGGCCGTCTGCGCTTCGCGGGTGAACCGCTCACGGATCTCCTGCTGGAAGGCGAGCTCGGGCGGAAGCACCTTGATCGCGACGCGCCGCTGCAGCCGCTCGTCCCGGGCGCGATAGACGACGCCCATGCCTCCGCGGCCGACTTCGCCTTCGATCGTATAGGCATCGCCCAGGGCCTCGGCGAGCCGAGCCGCGAGGGGCCTGTCGACAGGATCGGTCATCGGCGGGTGCAGAGGGCGTAAGTCGGCACGGGTAGCAATTTGGATGCGAGGAGGCGTGGGGGGAAGGAGCGAGGGTCGCGAGTCGCGAGGGTCGCGACTCGCGCGATCTGTTCGCTCGGCATCGCGACCCCCGCGACCCTCGCGACCCCGCGACCTTGGCACAGTCACTGCACTACCACCCAAACATCATTAAAGTCCTGCCATAATGCCCTATTCGGGCACCAAGGAGTCATGAATGTCTGAACGCATCACCCTGCCGGTCCTGCCGCTCCGCGAAGTCGTGCTGTTTCCGGGGGTCACGGCGCCGATCGGCGCAGGGCGACCGGCGACGCTTCGTGCGATCGAGGCCGCGCTGGCACATCCGGACAAGCTCGTCTTCGCCGTCTCGCAGCGCGAAAACGTCGAGACGGTGACCGGCGAATCGCTCTATACCATCGGAACCATCGCCCGCATCGGGCAGTTGCAGCGCGGGCTTGCCGGCATGCAGCTCCTTCTGCACGGAGAGAACCGCGGCATCGCCATCCACTTCGCGGAGAAGGACGGCTATCTCCAGGCCGTCGTCCGCGAGGCCGAAGAGATGGCGCCGCTCAGCGAGGAGGATCCGGCGTTCGTGGCGCTGCACCGCGAGGTGCGCGCGCGCGCGGCGGAGCTGGGCCAGAAGTCGGGACTGCCCGAGGAGGTCGTGAACCAGGTCCTGGCGGGCGTCAACGAGCCGGGCCGTTTCGCCGATCTCGTCGCCGGCTACATCGACATCGCACCGGCGCAGCGCCAGAGCCTGCTGGAGACGTTGTCGGTCGAGGAGCGGCTGCGGCGCGTGCTGGTGCACGTGCAGCGCCAGATCGGCGTGCTCGACGCTCAGGAGGACATCAAGTCGCAGGTTCAGGAGGAGCTTGGCGAGCGGCAGCGGGAGATGTTCCTGCGCGAGCAGCTGAAGCGGATCCAGTCAGAACTGGGCGAGGACGGCGAGCGTGACGATCTCGAGGAGCTCAAGGCCAAGCTCGCAGCGCTCGCGCTGCCGCCTGACGCCCGGAAGGAAGTCGATCGGGAGCTGGCGCGCCTCGCCCGGATCGGACGCGAGAGCATGGAATCCCAGGTCGTTCGCACCTTCCTCGAGAACGTGGCGGAGCTCCCGTGGAACGCGCGAAGCGAGGAGCACCTCGACCTCGTCGAGGCGTCGCGCATCCTCGAAGAGGATCACTACGCGCTCGGCGACGTGAAGGACCGGGTACTGGAGTTCCTCGCCGTGCGCCAGCTCCGGACCGAGCGCGACCGCCTCGAACGTCGCGACGAGGAGGAAGACGCCGCCAAGGCACAGAAGGCGGCGCAGAAGGAAGCCGAAGTGGCCAAGGGCGAGTCCACCGACGTGCCCGCGACGGCCACGGTGCCGGCGCCCAACAAGCCAACCCTGGGCAACGAGGACGACAAGATGGCGAAGGGACCGATCCTGCTCTTCGTCGGTCCTCCGGGCGTCGGCAAGACGTCCATCGCCAAAAGCATCGCCCGAGCGATGGGGCGGAAGTACGTCCGCATCTCGCTCGGCGGCGCCCGCGACGAGGCGGACATCCGCGGCCACCGGCGTACCTACGTCGGCGCGATGCCGGGCCGCATCATCCAGGGAATGAAGCATGCCGGGACCAAGAACCCGGTCTTCCTCCTGGACGAGGTGGACAAGCTCGGCGTGTCATTCCAGGGCGACCCCGCGAGCGCGCTGCTCGAGGTGCTCGACCCGGCCCAGAACGACACGTTCGTGGACCACTATCTCGGCGTTCCATTCGACCTGAGCGAGGTGCTCTTCATCGCGACGGCGAACTTCCTTCAGAACATTCCGGGGCCACTGCTCGACCGGATGGAGGTCGTGGACTTCGCCGGGTACACCGAGCGCGAGAAGCGGCAGATCGCGCGGCAGTACCTGATTCCCCGGCAGTTCCGGGAGAATGGCGTCACGCCCGAGCAGCTCGAAATCACCGACGAGGCGCTGTCGGAGGTCATCACCGGGTACACGCGCGAGTCGGGCGTGCGGCAGCTGGAGCGGGAGGTCGGCCGGCTCGCGCGGAAGGTGGCGCGCAAGATTGCCGCGAAGGAAGTCGAGCGGATGACCATCGACCGCGAGCAGGTGGACGATCTCCTCGGCCGGCCGAAGGTGCACCCCGAGAAGATGGCGCGCACCGATGACGTCGGCGTCGCGACCGGCATGTATTACACGCCGACCGGCGGCGACATCATGTTTGTCGAGGCGAGCACGATGCGAGGGAAGGGCGAGCTGGTGCTCACCGGACAGCTGGGCGACGTGATGAAGGAGTCGGCCCGGGCGGCCTGGACCTATGCGCGCTCGCACGCGACCGGCCTGCGGATTCAGCAGGACATGTTCGACCGCGACCTGCACGTGCACGTGCCGGCGGGAGCCATCCCGAAGGACGGGCCGTCGGCGGGTGTCACGATGGCCTCGGCCATCGTCTCCGCGCTCTCGAACCGGCCGGTGCGGAACGACATCGCCATGACGGGCGAGGTGACGTTGCGCGGCCGGGTGCTCCCGATCGGCGGTGTGAAGGAAAAGGTGCTCGGTGCCGTTCGCGCCGGGATCACCACCGTGATCCTGCCGAAGGACAACGAAGCCGACCTCGAGGACCTGCCCAAGGAGGTGCGCGACAGGCTCGACGTGTACCTGGTGCAGGAGCTCGGGGAGGTGCTCGCTCTTACATTGCGCGGCGCATCGTTCCGGGAGGGGAAGCTGCTCTTCGGGGATGAGAATCCGCGGGATGTGATGCCGCTGGGGATGGTGCATTAGGGCGACAGGGCGGTACGGCGGTAGGGCGGTAGATTGGCCCGCCGCCATCATCCCGAGTAGGTGATTGGCCCACGCCGTCCCGAGCGAGCGAAGCGAGTCGAGGGATCTGCCGACAGGTTCTGGTACCTATCAGCAGATCCCTCGACTCGCTTCGCTCGCTCGGGATGACAACGTACCGCCCTACCGCCCTACCGCCCTTCTTCCCCTCCCAGTCGTCCGCCTGCAGCCTGGAGCAGTTCCTCCGCCGAGGTGCCGTCGGGTCCCTGCTCGGAGCAGCCGATCCGCGCCCGCAGGGCGATCGTTCCACCGTCGCGCGTCTCGAACGGATGCTCACTGAACGCCGCCGCGAGCTTGGCGGCGATGCGCTCTGCGCCTTCGCGCGTCGCGCCGCGGAGGATGACTGCGAATGTACGTCCGCCGTGGCGCGCCACCGGGTCGCTCGTGCGGACCGTCGCGCGCACGACTGAGGCGGCGTGCGCGATCACCCGGTCACCCGTTGCATAGCCATGCCGCTCGTTGATCGAGCGGAAGTACATCAGCTCGATGAGCATGACCGCCACTTTCTCGTTCTCACGCCGGGCACGCCATGCGGCGTGCTCCACCTCGGTGACGAAGGCGGCGTTGTTGAGAAGGCCGGTGAGGGGATCGCGCCGCACCAGCTCCCGGATGCGACGCCCCCGCTCGGCTCGAGCGCGGAGCGCCGAGGCGAGGGCGAGCGGCTCCTCGATGCGGTGGATGACATCGTCGGCGCCCTCGCGGAGCGCAGCCACTTCATCACCCGCGGACAGCTCGCCGAGCAGGACGACGGGAACCCCGGCGCTACGCGCCTCCTGCCGAAGCAGCCGGGCCAGCGCTCGGCCGCCGCCGCCGGGCAGGGCGGTCGCGGCAACGATGAGATCGGGAACCTCCACATCGAGGTGCTCGCTCGCCTCGTGTGTGGAGATCGCGCGCTGGACCTCGATCCCGACCTGGCCCAGCGCGTCGGCGACGATGCTGTTCCGGGGCGATTCGTGGTCCGCGAGCACCACGACGTAACGCCGCCCACTCAGCCGCACGTAGCGCTGGGCGAACCGCGCGAGATCGGTGACCGCACGCTTCATGGGAAACACCGCCTCGACTCCGGCGACCGCGGCGCGGAGCCGGTCCACCGGCTTTCCGCCCTCCACGAGCAGCACCGCGCGGCCCGCACCGACCTTCCCCGCGCTCCACGCGGACACGGTGGCGTACATCGTCTCGTCGGCCCCCGCGATCAACACGACCTGTGCGCTGTCTCCGCCCGCCACGTCAAGCGGCCGCGCGCCCGCCGGCACCACACGGACCGCGAAGCCGGCATTGGCAAGCGCCTCGCGCAGCTCATCGGTGTCGCTTCCCTCGGCGGCGCAGATCAGCGCCAGCCGGGGATCTCCGACTTTGGGGATGTCACTGCGGAGGCCCGTCTCGGCTTCTGAGAAGAGGACGGCGAGCCTGTCCACGGCGTCGTCCAGGTAGTCGGCCCCGACCGGATCCGCGGCTTCTTCCCGCGAGAGCCAGCGCTCCACCTCACGCGCGGCGGTGCTGATCTCGGGGAATCCATAGGAGCCGCCTGAGCCGACCAGCCGGTGAAACCGCGTTCGCAGCGACTGCAGCGCGGCCGGCGAGGACGCGCGCAGCGCGTCGACGTCGGCCCGGAGCTCGGCGATGCGGTTGCCCGCCTCGGCGAGGTACTCCCGCCGAAGCTCGTCGAATGCCTTCTCGAACGGCTCCATCAGGACGGGGTCGCGAGCTGGCGGAGCGCCAGCGTCGCGGCGGCGACAAAAGCGGGCGCCGTACTCCAGTGGCCCGTGACCTCGACTCCACGACGGCCCGCGATCACCGCGCTGCGGCGATCTACCACCGAAATGAGCGGTGAGCCTGGCCAATCCGGGGTCTCGGACACCTGGGAAATGCTCGCGAAGTCGAGCGATGCGGATCCGGAGGAGTAGAGCTCGAGTGACGCGCCGGCCCCCGCGGCACGGCGCAGCGCCGGCCCCAGGAGCGGAAACGCTTCGGCCGGCGCGAGGATCGTGACGCTTTCACGCGCCCGTGCCACGTCGTGGCCGATGAGCTGGAGCAACGCGCGGGCCGACTCGATTTCGACGAGCGTCGGTGAGCCGGGCACCGCGATTTCCTCGAGACTCGTACCGAGCCGCTCGAGGGCCTGGCCCTGCTCGCTCGAGATCCTGGCGATGAGCGCCGTCGGCGGCTCAGGACGATAGCGCTTCGGACGGCCACCCTCGACGCGTGCGGCGCCCTTCTGCACGAGCCCCTCGAGCGCCCCATAGGCGTTCGCGCGAGCAAGCCCTGCGGATCGCGCGATGCCGTACCCGGTGCCCGGCCCGCCGGTGAGCAGGACTTCGTACACGAGACTCTCGGTCGCCGTGAATCCGAACGGCGTGAGATCGATCCGCATCATTTCAGGAGTACGCCAGCTCCCAACCCAGCAGCTTGGCGATGAGCGCGACGCGGAAGGTGACGTCCACCTCCCGGCTCTCGAGCGTCTTGCCGTCGAGCTCGAGCGGGAAGTAGTGCCAGGTGATCTTGTTGCCCGCCTTGGGCACCGAACGCAGGTTCTTCGGCTTCCAGACTCCGTGGGCGTCACAGTCTACCACGAGGCGGTGGAGCACCCTGGTCGCGACCGGCGCCCACTGGAGCGCACCCATGCGCGCCATCAGCTCGATGTAGTGGAGCGCGAGGGGGATGTCGGCGGCGTTTCCCTTCGCGTCGGCGACGATCGGGTCGCCCAGGAGAAGATGCTGCGGCCGCACAAGCTTCCTGCCGAGCCGGATGGAGAACAGCTTCTTCGGCGCCGGCTGCGCCAGGTAGTGGCCAAGCCGCTCGGTGAAGCCGGCCCGCTCACGGCGCAGATTCGGCATCGAGGCGAGCATGGCGACCGAGTACCAGCTCGGCGGATGTGCCTCGGGGTGCAGCACGATCGCCGGCCCGCTCTTGATGAACGGCTTCTCGGCCAAGGGGCCCCGAAGGAACGACGACACCGCGTTCGCGATCTTGTGCCCGGCACCGCGGAGCCGCGGGTCTTCGGCATAGCCGGCCTCCGCCAGGGCCGCGCTCGCGGCCTCGCGGATCATCTCGCGGATCCACTCGGTCGCGGCGGGCTCCGCCTTCACGACCTTCTGGAACTCGAAGAGAAGCGAAGGGTCTTCGTCACGGGACAGGAGCCGGTAGAGCAGCCGGTCACCGAGCTTGAACGGGCGGGTACCGGGCGGCCAGGAGAGTTGAAGGAGGCGCCGGTATTGCGGGATCGTACCGACGTCCCTGGTCCCCTCGCGCGCCGAAGCGCCCAGCCCGAGGAGGTTCTGCCCCCAGACTCCCGTGTCCTTCTGCTTCTTGATGACGGCCTGCGCGGTCTTCGATGCAACGATGGCTTCGCGGGCTGCGGCGAGCGCCGCAGGATCTGCTGACCCTTCCGGGACGAGCTCGGAGAGGGTGCGGTATCGGATCGACTCGCCGGCATTCGCGAGCAGCCAGGTGAGTGGAATCCGATGCTGAGACGGGAGTTCCAGAGGCAGCTCCGTGCCGTAGTGGTGGCGGGAAGCGACGGAAGATAGGGAGGTGGGGCGGTATGGCGGTAGGGCGGAGTTGTCCGGACGGGCGGGACGGGCGGGACGGGCGGGACGGGCGGGCGTCCTGCTGCGGGGTTGCCATCGCGATACTGGTCGGCCAGTCAGTTCTATAACGTCATGGCCGTCAGTGAGATCCAACAGCGGGCAGCGTGTTACGGTTCAGCGAGCCGTTGCTGGCCGGCCTCCCGAAACTCGGAGGTCCTGTTCCAGATTGGCTGGCTTGGCGCCGTCGCAACGGAGATAGCAGTACGTGCTACTACTCGCATCACCTGTGCAGCGCCATCGTACCTGAACGTGTCGAGCACCTCGTCGTCGGGCTGGTGGTAACGTCGAGCGTTGTAGTCATCGGCGCGCTGCTTCCCGAACTCCGCGGGACGTCCGACGAAGTCGGTGCCGGCTTGAAGAGAGATGGCCGGGACGCCGGCTCTCGCGAGGGGAAAATGGTCCGACCGGAAGAAGTAACCTTTCAGCAGGGCCTCCTCATTACTCGAAACGCGCAGACCTTCGGCAGCCGCGGCGGCCGTGAAGGCACGCCCGAGCGACGACTGGTCCAGACCCAGCGCTGAGACATCCCGGGTGCGACCGTTCAGGTTGACGCCATCCACGTTGATCATCGCCGCAACGTCTCGGAGGGGCATCGCAGGTCGTGCCGCAAACGCCGTGGAGCCGAGGAGACCCGATTCCTCCGCCCCGAAGGCGATGAAGAGAATCGAGCGCGCGGGCCTCACTCCAGAAGTCACGAATGCTTCGGCGAGCGCGAGGATGGCGCCGATTCCGGAGGCATTGTCCTCCGCGCCGTTGTAGATGGAGTCGCCATTCACCGCGGGCCCGATGCCGAGATGGTCGTAATGCCCGCCGATGATGACGACTTCGTGGGCGCGCGGGCCGCGGCCCGCGTATCGCGCTACGACGTTCGAGGTCGAGCTCCTCCGTATCGAGCTTCGGACGGTCGCTTCTGCGCGAGAGCCGAGCGGGCGCGCCTGGAAGCCGCGCTGCGCGGCGGCCGCCATTGCGCGGTCGAGCTCGGCCGGTCCACCGAAGAGAGCGCCCGCCGCCTCCCGGGACAGCCAGCCCGCGGCGACGAGAGGCCCCGCGGGCCGCGACACCCGCACCTGTGGCCCGGTCCAGCTGGACGCCACGTTCCCCCACCCGTAGGTCGCGCTCTCGTCGGTGTGCACGAGCAGGATTCCCGCTGCCCCCTGACGTTCCGCTTCCTCGAGCTTGTACGTCCAGCGGCCGTAATAGGTGAGGATCTTCCCGCGGAAGATCGTAGAGTCGCCGAGGCCCGGATCGTTCACGAGCGCGACGACGATCCTTCCCTTCACGTCGGCCCCGGCGTAATCGTTCCACTGATACTCGGGGGCCACGATTCCGTAGCCGACGTAGACGAGCTCGGACGTGGCCCGCACCGACGGCTCATCGTGCATCGACCAGACCACGTAGTCGGTCCGGTACGCTAGGGTCCGCGTCCCCGATGGGCCCGAAACCGAGAGCGTCGCCGTGGGTGTCAGCGAGATGATCGGCACCTGGTGGTAATAGCTGCCCGAGTCGCCCGCCGGCTCGAGCCCGAGGCGGCGGAACTGTGACGCGATGTAGAGGGCGGCGAGCTCGCCGCCGCGGGTAGCGGGCGCCCGCCCCTCGAGGGCGTCGTCGGCTAGGAACTCGAGATGAGCGCGCATCGCGGTGGGATTCACCGCGCGGGCGGCACGGGTGGCGGGGGTGAGTTGCTGCGTGTGGCCGGCGGTCGCGAGGGTCGCGAGGGTCGCGAGGGTCGCGATGCCGATGCGTACGGTCCCGCGACCCCCGCGACCCCCGCGACCCCCGCGACCAATTCTCTCTCCCATCATTTCCTCGGGCATTTCACCACCGCCAAGCCTCCCCGCATCCCGAACGCGCTCTCTCCGCCGATGACGATCTCGTCTTCCGACAGCCAATCCGCGCCCTCGGCGACGGCCTGCAGGCCGAGGACACCGCAGGCGATCGGCGGCGTCGCGGGGCGGAGGCGCGTTCCGTCGAGGTCGAAGAAATAGACGTTCGCGTAGGTGAGCACGAGCACGCGGCGGCCGTCGGGTGCGAGCGCGGCGTCCGTCACCCGATCGAACGACTCGCCCCGACCGGGGAGGCCGATCGGACCGAGCTCCTTTGCGACGAGCGCGCGGCGGCGCACCCAGGCGCTCGCCGGAATGTGATACGCCATCGACGCGCCGGATCGAACCTTGGAGATGAGCAGGATATCGGCGGCGGGCGTCACGATCATGGCTTCGACGTCGCGCGGGCCGCCGGGATAGCGAAACGTGATTGTCTCCGGCGCCGCCGTCGCCGACGAAGCGCGCGTCCCTCCGGGACGCGGCTCCGGAACGCGGTAGATCGTCACCGTTCCGCGCCGGGTCGCGTCGTCTCCCGTGTCCGCGATGTAGACGCACGCTCCCGCGCCGCACGGTCCCACGCGAACCGCCTCCCAGTCGCCGTTCCGCGCACCGGGAATCCGCCACGCGCCGAGATCGCGTCCCAGTGTGTCGGTCGCGATCAGCAGGGGCTCGTTCTCCGAGTCTTCGATCGTCCAGATGAGGCCCGGGGTCCGGCGGCTTACCGCGATTCCCGAACTTTCATTGAGATCACGCCGTTCGAATGATCCCGTGTGGCGCGCCTCCAGCGGTGAGCGACGGAGCCAGGCATCCTGGGCGGAGGCGCGCGGTGCCAGCGCCACCAGAGCTGTGACGAGGAAGAGGACACTCCGCATGGCGGCTACTGGTACTGGATGTAGACGGGTGACGGGTACAGGGCGAGGACCTGGGCCGGGGTCATCATCGGCTTGTCGTTCTTGTAGAAGAGCTTGAAGCCGGTGTACTGCACCGGATCCTTCTGGACGACGACCCGCCACGTCGAGCGTTTGAGCGACGGCGAACCGAACCCGTCCATGTCGATCACGACCTGCACATTGGGGTCGCGCCGGATCTTCGACGCATTGGTGAGCATCTTCGTCGTGAAGCGGTGCAGGACGAGCACCTTGGGCGGAAGGTTGCCGGTCCGCACGATCTCGGAGAGGAGGTCGATCGCGTGATTCACCTCGCGCGCATCCATCGTGCCGATGCGCCGGCCGGGTCGCACCCCGTCCCGCATGGCGAACTCGGGATCGAGGGCGAGATGCACATACGGGCGGCGCAGGAGCGGCACGAGACGAGGCAGCTCCGCCTCCACCGTGCTCAGTCCGATCTGGACGTCGACGAAGAAGAGCCAGCCGCGCTCCTCGGCCCAGCGGGCGACCCGCTCCATGAGGCTGTCGCTCATCCGGAGCCGGTACTTACCGTCAGCGCCGGCACTCGCCTGCGCGACCGTCACGATCATGTGGAGTGCCGGCACCACCGCCCGCGTCGAGTCGGCCTCGGCCCACTCGGCCGCGGTGCGCTCGAGCTTGGCGAGCATCTGCGCCGGCGGAAGCTCACCCAGGATCCCCATGCGCTTCGATAGGGGATTTCCATAGAATGCGACGATCAGGTGACGCGGGAGCAGCGCGTCGGCGCGAGGCGTGCCGAGGTCGGGCCAGGGCACGGTGTCCGTGGCGGCGTAGTAGCGGCGGCGGGGGATGGAATCAGGCGGACAGGACGGGCAGGACGCGCGCGTGCTGTCCCGCCGCGCGGCCGAGTCGGCGGCCGCCTTTGCGAGCGCGGCACGGGCAACGGAATCGCGAGCCAGCGAATCACGGACGAGAGAGTCGCGCCGCACCGAGTCGCGCGCGAGGGAATCGCGATGCAGCGAATCGCGGAGGGCCGTTGCTTCCGCGGCGGGTGTCGCGCTGGCCGACGGCGAGATCGCGGGCTTCTCGGCGCAGGCCGCGAACGCGGCCACGAACAGGAACGTGGCCGCGGGGAGCGCCC
>Ga0079216_10000355_pt1 | contig 10619 bp, 10 predicted proteins | sample NCAS100_FD_77008 | JGI IMG/M metagenome (GOLD analysis project Ga0079216, IMG submission 77008) | Agricultural soil microbial communities from Utah to study Nitrogen management - NC AS100 | ecosystem: Environmental > Terrestrial > Soil > Agricultural land | place: USA: North Logan, Utah...
CCAAGGTTCAGTCGATGCTCGATGCGGTATGCGCCCAGATGAAACGCCCGTGACCCCGGAGGAGTTGATGCACAGTCGTCCGCGATTCGGTTACAACCGGGTCGAGTCCGCACTCGCCTCGCTCCTGCTGGTTCTCGTCAGCGGGTGCGCCACGGCGCCTCGCCTCAGCCCATCCGTCGCGGCCGAACGGATCCGAAGCGACGTCTCCACGGGCATGACCAAGGCCGAGGTTCGTCGCGTCGTCGGCGAGCCGGAACGCCGCGAGTCGACGTCGCTGCCATGGGGCGACGTGGGCTTTAGAAGGGTGTCCGGAAGCGATCGTCCGGGCGAATGCTGGCTCTGGGGTGTCGATCGACTGAAGCCGGATGCGTACGTCTGCTTCGGGGGCCTCGATCCGACGGTTTCCCACAAGGGGCCGTGAGGCTCGGGTGATGGCCAGCGACCCGACTTTGAACCCGATCGTCTGCTCCCGGTGCAACGTCGCGCTCGACTACGTCGGGTCGAAGAATTTTCACGAGGGAACGCGCTGGGGCGCGCTCGGAGAGATCGGCGAGCTCTTCGTGAAGAAGGAGCGCTTCGACGTCTACGTCTGTCCGCGCTGCGGCGGGGTCGAGCTCTTCGTCGACGGGATCGGGGAAGAGCTGCGGCCGCGGGAGAAGAAGGGCTAGCTCGGCGGGGGTTCCGCGGACGGTGCCGGCGGAGTCACGGCGACGGCGGCTTCGGGAGACGGCTCCGCGATGGCGGCTTCGGGAGACGGCTCCGCGACGGGAGGGGGCTCCGGCACCGGCTTCGCGATCGGCGTCGGGACGGGGCGCTGAGCTGCCTCGTCGGCGAACTCAAAGCGACAGAAGTAGCACTTGATCTTCTGGCCCGGCAGCTCGTCCGGCCGCCAGGCGAAAAAGACCTGGCCGCACTTCGGACAGACGAGCCGCTGCTGGTTACCCCGGATCCCGCCTTCGACGGACAATCGCGTCCTCCTCCTGGCGCCCGAGCATAGCCGAGCGCGCTCGATCCCGTACAATCCGCGCGCGTAAGAGGAGCGATATGAAAATCGACGCTCGCCGTTTGATCCTCGTCGGCATAGCGGCGATCGCCGCGCTGACGGCGCAGTCGCCCGCCCCGAAAACGGCTCCTCGAGCCGCGGCGATGCCGATGCCGGCGATCGCGGCCGAGGTCCTCTCGCCGCGGTCGCGCCTCGAGTCGGACCTGCGGTTCCTGACCGATGAGATCGGCGGCCGCACGACGGGAAGCGACGCCTACGAGCAGGCCATCGCGTGGGGGCTCGCGTCCCTGAAGCGCGCCGGCGTGGACGGCGGCGGGCTCGAAGCCTACGACGCCCCGTCCCGGTGGGAGGGGGGGCGCGCGGTCGGCGCGGCGCTCTCACCCGTGGCGTTCCCGCTGCGCGTGATCTCGTTCGCGATGGCGCCTTCCACCGGCGGCGAGCTGACGGCCGCGCTCGTCGACGCCGGTGAGGGGCGGGCCGCGGACTTCGCCCGGCTCGGCGACAAGGCGAACGCCGCGATCGCGCTCGTCCGTTCGAAGCCGATGCGGTCCTTCGAGGACCTGTTTGCCGAATACCTCGCGGGGCCCGAGCTCGCCCGGTCCGCGGCGGAGAGCGGCGCCGCAGCGGTTCTTTTCCTCTCGACTCGTCCGCGCGGTCTTCTCTACCGCCACACGATCACGTTCGACGGGACGATGGTTCGGACCCCCATGGTCCAGGTCGCGCGGGAAGACGGCCTTCGCCTCGCTCGGCTGCTCGAGAAGGGGCGCGACGTGAGAGTCTCTCTCGACATTCAGAACCGCGTGGGCGGCGCGTGGAAGCCGCAGAACGTCGTCGCCGACATCCGCGGCTCGGAGAAACCCGACGAGGTCGTCCTCCTCGGCGCGCACCTCGACTCGTGGGACCTCGGGACGGGCGCGCTCGACAATGGCGTCAACTGCGCCCTCGTCATCGAGGTCGCTCGCGCGATCGCCGCCGGACCCCGGCCGAAACGGACGGTGCGCTTCGTCCTCTTCACGGGAGAGGAGACCGGTCTCCTCGGATCGCGCGGCTACGTCGCCGCTCACAAGGCGGAGATGGACAAGCACGTGGCGGCGCTCATCCACGACATCGGGGACGGCAAGGTTCTCGGGTACTTCACCAACGGGCGTCCGGAGATCAAGCCCGCTCTCTCTCGCGCGCTGTCGCCCGTCGCAGGCTGGGGGGCCGCGGGGATGGACGACCAGGCGATCCTCGGGACGGACAACTTCGACTTTCTGCTCGAAGGGGTGCCGAACCTGATCGCGAACCAGGAAACGGAAAAATACCTTCCCGACTACCACGCCGAGTCGGACACCTTCGACAAAGTCGACATCGCGCAGGCCAGGCAGAACGCGGCCGTCGCCGCCGTCGCCGTCCTCGGGATCGCCAACGCCCCGACGCGGCTCGCGCCGAGGCAGTCGCGCGCCGAGGTCGAGAAGCTCCTCGCGAAGAGCGGCCTCGCCCAGCAGATGAAGACTTACTCGCTGTGGGAGGACTGGGAGAGCGGGAAGCGCGGAAGGAACTAGTTTCCTTGTCGTCCCGCGCCCGGCAGCCGATCCGGCACCTCCTCGTGGCGAACCGCGGCGAGATCGCGGTCCGCGTGTTCCGCACCGCCCGCGAGATGGGGATCGGTACCGTCGCGGTGTTCGCCGAAGACGACGCCGCGGCGGTCCACGTCGAGCGGGCGGACCGCGCGTTTCCACTGGGGGCCGGCCCGGCCGCCGTCACCTACCTGTCGATACCGAAGATCCTCCACGCCGCGAAAAGCGCGGGCGCCGACGCGATCCATCCGGGATACGGGTTTCTCGCCGAGAACGCGGAGTTCGCGCGCGCCGTGGAAGACGCGGGCCTCGTCTGGGTCGGGCCGGCGGCGTCCGCGATCGAGGAGATGGGCGACAAGGTCCGCTCGCGCGCCCGGATGCGCGACGCCGGCGTCCCGGTCGTCCCGGGCTCGGAGCGCGGCTCGGACAACGCCGGCCTCGCCGCCGAGGCCGCGCGGCTCGGGTTCCCCGTGATCGTGAAGGCCTCCGCGGGCGGCGGCGGGAAGGGAATGGCCCTCGTCGGGAGCGCGGGGGAGCTCCCGGCGGCGCTCGCCGAGGCGCGGCGCATCGCGGCGGCGGCGTTCGGGGACGACGCCGTGTACCTCGAGAAGCACGTCGAGCCCGCGCGGCACGTGGAGTTTCAGGTCTTCGGCGACCGGAGCGGCCACGTCGTCCACCTCTTCGAGCGGGAGTGCAGCGTTCAGAGGCGGCACCAGAAGATCGTGGAGGAGACGCCGAGCCCCGCCCTCGACCCGGCGCTCCGGAGCGCGATGGGCCGGGCGGCGATCGAAGCGGCGGCGGCCGTCGGGTACGTGGGCGCGGGGACGGTCGAGTTCCTGCTCGACGCCGACCGCCGCTTCTACTTCCTGGAGATGAACACGCGCCTGCAGGTCGAGCACCCGATCACCGAGGCGACGCTCGGAGTAGACCTCGTGCGATGGCAGCTCGAAGTCGCCGGCGGGGCGGACCTGCCCGGGGGGCTCCTCGACGGCGGCGTCGCGCCGCGAGGGCACGCGATCGAGCTGCGGCTCTACGCGGAGGATCCGGTCGAGTTTCTGCCGCGATCCGGAACGTTGCTCGGATGGAGCGAGCCGGCCGGGCCCGGGGTGCGCGTGGACTCGGGCGTCGAGAGGGGATCGGTCGTCAACCTCGAGTACGACCCCCTCCTCGCGAAGCTCGTCGTCCACGCGGAGGACCGCGCCGCCGCGATCGAGCGCGCAAGGCGCGCGCTCGCCGAGTGGAGCGTGCTCGGAGTCGAGACGAACGCGCCGGTCCTCGAGGCGGTCCTCGATTCACCGGGATTCCGATCGGGCGAGTACGCGACCGACCTCGTGCGCAAGCTCGCCCGTACCGGCCGGCCGCCCGCTCCCGACGAGGTGTGGCTCGCCGCCGCGCTCGCGCTCGCGGAGTCGGGGGACGCCGGCGGCGCCGAGCAGCCGGGCTCCGACCCCTGGTCCGCCCTTCAGCGCTTCCGCTCGGGCGAGGGTCCTCCGTGAGCGGGATGCGGCTCGTCTCGGACGGAGAGGCGCGCGACGTCCGGCTGGAGGGGTCTGCCCCCCCCAGCCGAACAGCTGCCCGCGATTTGATGGCGAGGGGGTCAGATCCCTCCTTCGCGTGGATCGACGGAAGAAAGGTCCCCTTCCGCGCCGTGCGCCGGGCGGGCGAGCTCGTCGCGATCGAGGTCGGCGGTGAGCTCCTGCCGGTGCGCGCGGCTCGGGACGGCGACCGCGTCTTCGTCGGCCGGGCGGGTCGGGTCTTCGAGGTCCGCCGGGAGCGCGTCCGCGCCGCGACGCGGAGGGCCGGGGCGTCCGCCGAGCACGGGACGGGGCTCGTGGCGCCGATGCCGGGCCGCATCCGGAAAACTCTCGTGCGCGCCGGGGACGTCGTGGAAGCCGGCCAGGTAGTCCTCGTGCTCGAGGCGATGAAGATGGAGCACGCGATCCGGGCTCCCGCGAGCGGCACCGTCACCAGGCTCGACCACGCTGAGGGCGACCTCGTGGAAGCGGGCGCGGTGCTGGCGGAGATCCGGTGACGCGGCGGGGCGGGAGATAATCGCCGCATGGCGGACCGAGAGGAGTATCCGTTCGACCGTCCCGACCTTCCGCAGCGCGTCACGGTCTACGAAGTCGGACCGCGGGACGGGCTGCAGAACGAGCCGGAAGCGCTCTCGGTCGAGGATCGGGCGGCCTTCGTCGATCTCCTGACCGAGGCGGGCCTGCCGGCGATCGAGGTGGGCTCGTTCGTCTCGCCCGCCGCGGTTCCCCAGCTCGCCGCGACCGAGGAGGTCTTCGCGCGGATCCATCGCGCGAGCGGCGTTCGCTACCCCGCGCTCGTCCCGAATCTGCGCGGCCTCGAGCGCGCGATGGCCGCGGGCGTGAGGGAGATCGCCGTTTTCACCGCGGCGTCGGAGACGTTCAACCGGCACAACATCCACGCCGGCATCGACGAGTCGATCGAGCGCTTCCAGCCGGTGGCCGCGCGCGCCGCGGAGGAGGGAATTCGGGTGCGCGGCTACGTCTCGACCGCATTCGGCTGCCCCTACGAGGGCGAGATCTCGCCGGAGGCGGTTCGTGAAGTCGTGCACAAGCTCCTCGACCTGCCGGTCGACGAGATCTCGATCGGCGACACGATCGGTGTCGCGACGCCTTCGGACGTGTTCGACGTCGTCGAAACGCTCTACGACTCCGGCGTCACCCGCGAAATCCTCGCCCTGCACCTGCACGACACGCGCGGCACCGCGCTCGCGAACGTCTACGCCGGGCTCCAGTGCGGAATCCGGACGTTCGATTCCTCGGCCGGCGGCCTCGGCGGCTGTCCCTATGCGCCGGGCGCGTCCGGCAACCTCGCGACCGAAGACCTGCTCTTTCTCCTGGAGGGGCTCGGCGTCGAGACGGGGGTCTCTCTGCCGGGGGTGGTCGCCGCGTCCCGCTTCCTCGCCGGAGCGCTCGGCCGCCGCCCCCCGGGACGGTATCTCGCCGCCGTGTGGGGTCAGGAGGCCGAAGTCCCGGCGCCGCGGGCGTAGAAAGATGGGCAAATTGACAGTCCGCGCGGGCGAGCGTACCGTTCGCTAGCTCATGCCGAGGAAGATTCTCGTCGCCGACGACAGTCTGACCATCCAGAAAGTCGTCGAGCTCACCTTTTCGGACGCGGACTATCAACTGACGTGCGTCGCGAACGGCCGGCTCGCGCTCGAGAGAGTGCGCGATGACCCGCCCGACCTGATCCTCGCCGACGTCGTGATGCCCGAAAAGAACGGTTACGAAGTCTGCGAAGCGATCAAGCGCAACCCCGCCACGGCCGGCATACCCGTCATCCTGCTCGCCGGCACGTTCGAGCCTTTCGATCGCGACCGCGCGGAGCGCCTCGGGTGCGACGCGATCGTGTCGAAGCCGTTCGACTCGCACCAGCTCTTCCGGAAGGTCGAGGAGCTCCTGGGCGGCCGCGCGCCCGCTGCCGCGCCGGCGCCTGCCGCCCGGCCGGAACCGGCCCGCGAAACGCCGGTGTTCAGCCGCGTTCCGCCTTCTCCCTTCGCGGGGGGTTTCGCCGAGGAGGACTTCACCGGGTCGATCCGCAACCTGAGAGGCTCGGCGTCTGCGGAAGCGCTCGAAGGCCTCTACGGGCCCGAAGACGTCGAGACGGCCCTCGCCGAGTTCCGCGAAGTCGAGCCGGCCGCCGCTCCGCCGGCACGGGAGCGCGATACGCCGGTCCTGCAGAGGGCGGGGGCGCGCGAGGCGCCGGCGGCGTGGGACGAGGGACGCACCCAGCGGATCGACGTCTCCGCCTACCGGGCGCCGCGAGCGACCGATCCGGTCGAGGCGCAAGCCCCTGCGCCGGCCGCGAGCGACTTCGGAGACGACACGGCGCCCACGGGCCAGCTTACCGAGCGTCCGCCCCTGTCGGCGTCGGCCGCTGCCGACCTACCCGAGCACGAGAGAGAAATGTACGCCGAGCCTCTCGCCTCGACCGGTGAGCGGGAGAGCGCGGCTCCGGCGGCCCCTCACCCCGACTCTCCCCCCGGAGGGGAGAGGGAGAGGGAGCTCACCGACTCCGAGATCGAGCGGCTCGCCGAGCGGATCGCGAACAAGGTCGTCCTGCGCCTTACCGACCGGGTCGTGAAAGAAATCGCGTGGGAAGTCGTTCCCGAGATGGCGGAGCTCGTCGTCCGGGAGCGCATCCGAGAGCTCGAGAGCGGCGTCGAGTAGGGGCGCGTCCGCGGATCCTCCCCGCGGCGTGGCGATTCCGGCCCGTTTCTGATAAGGAGAAGGGCCCTTTGCGCCCCTCTTTCATGCACGAAGACACCCTCCCGGCAATCCCTTCCCCCGTCGCCGGGGAGGATGACTCGGTGAAGAAGCTCGAGAAGACGTTCGACCCGGCGCAGTTCGAGGAGCGCTGGTACCGAGTCTGGGAGGCGCAGGGCCGCTTCCAGCCGACGGGCCCCGAGGGCTCGCCGCGGTTCGTGATGGTCATCCCGCCGCCGAACGTGACCGGTCGGCTGCACATCGGGCACGCGTTCGGCCGCACGCTCGAGGACGTCCTCGCGCGATGGAAACGGATGCTGGGCTTCCGGGTCCTGTGGGTTCCGGGAACGGACCACGCCGGGATCGCCACCCAGATGGTGATCGAGAAGGAGCTCGCGAAGCAGGGGATCGACCGGCGCGCGCTCGGCCGCGAGAAGTTCGTCGAGCGCGTGTGGGCCTGGAAGCGCGACGCGAAGGACACGATCCAGTCGCAGATCCGGCGGCTCGGCTGCTCCCTCGACTGGACCCGGGAACGGTTCACGCTCGACCCGGACCTCTCGACGGCGGTCCGCCACGCCTTCGTCCGGCTCTACCGCGAAGGCCTCATCTACCGCGGCCGGTACGTCGTCAACTGGTGCCCCCGCTGCGAGACCGCCGTGTCGGAGCTCGAGGTCGTCCACAGGGAGGTGGACGGCTCTCTCTACAAGGTCCGGTACGACGTGCCGGGCGTCCCCTCGGGAGCCGTGGTCGCGACGACGCGGCCGGAGACGATGCTCGGGGACACGGCCCTGGCGATCCATCCGGAAGACCCGAGGACCGCGAAGTTTCGCGGAAAGCGGGCCGTGCTCCCGATCGTCGGGAGAGAGCTGCCGTTCATCGAGGACCCGATCCTCGTCGACCGCGCGTTCGGGACCGGGATCGTCAAGGTCACGCCCGCCCACGACGCGAACGACTTCGAGTCGGGAAAGCGCCACGGCCTCGCGGAGGTCGTCGTGATCGGCCCCGACGGGAAGATGACCGCGGAGGCGGGCGAGTTCGCGGGCCTCGACCGGTTCGAGGCGCGACGTCTCGTCGTCGAGCGGCTGGCCGCGGAGAACCGCCTGCTCGGCACGGACGCGCACCGGATCTCTCTCGGGCACTGTCAGCGTTGCGACACTGTGATCGAGCCGTATCTCTCGACGCAGTGGTTCGTGAAAATCGCGCCGCTCGCCGAGCCGGCGATCCGCGCCGTCGAGGCCGGGGAGGTGCGGTTCGTGCCGGAGCTCTGGACGAAGACGTACTTCGAATGGATGCGCAACATCCACGACTGGTGCATCTCGCGGCAGCTCTGGTGGGGCCATCGGATCCCGGCCTTCACGTGCGCAAACGGGCACGTCACGGTCGAGGAGGAGGACCCGACGGCGTGCGAGACGTGCGGCTCCGCGGAGCTCACGCAGGACCCGGACGTCCTCGACACGTGGTTCTCGTCGCAGCTCTGGCCCTTCTCCGTCTTCGGATGGCCGAAAAAGACCCGCGACCTCGAGGACTTCTATCCGACCGACGTTCTCGTGACTGGGTACGACATCCTCTTCTTCTGGGTCGCCCGGATGATCATGGCGGGCGTCCACTTCACGGGATCGGTCCCGTTCTCGACCGTCTACCTTCACGGTCTCGTCCGGCTCGCCGGCGAAAAGATGTCGAAGACGCGGGGCAACGTCGTCGATCCGCTCGTCGCCATCGAGGAGTTCGGAGCGGACGCTCTGCGGTTCACGTACGCGAGCTCGGCCACGTCCGGAACGACGGTGACCCTCGAGCGGGAGAGGCTCACCGGCTCGCGCAACTTCGCGACGAAGATCTGGAACGCCGCGCGCTTCACCCTCGGGTCGATCGAGGGGAAACCGCGCGCCGAGTCGCTCCGGGACCGCACGCTCTCGCTCCCGGATCGGTGGATCCTCTCGCGGCTTTCGACGACGGCGGCGGACGTCAACCGCCACCTCGCCGCCTTCCGGTTCGACGAAGCTTCGCAGGCGATCTACTCCTTCCTCTGGCACGAGCTCTGTGACGGGTACCTCGAGATGGTCAAGCCCTCGCTCTCCGGACGGGAAGGGGACGAGGGCACGAGGGAGACGGTCCGCGGGGTTCTCGCGCGGTGCCTCGGCGACTCGCTCGCCCTCCTTCACCCGTTCATGCCGTTCCTGACCGAGGAGATCTGGGAGAAGCTGACCGGCCGGCCGGGAACGTTGATCGTCTCGCCGTACCCGACGGGCGACCCCGCTCACGTCGACCGACCGGCCGAGGCGGCCGTCGAGCGCCTCCGCGCGCTCGTCACCCGGGTCCGCAACTTCCGGGGGGAGCGGCGCGTGTCGCCGACGGAACCGGTCGAGCTGTCGCTCGAAGCGGCGGCGGACGATCCCGAAGGGGAGCGCGCGATTCGCTCTCTGTCCCCTCACCTGCGCCACCTCGCGCGCCTGGCGGACCTCCGTTTCGGCGCGCCGTCGGAGGGCGCGGCGCGGGACGTCGTGCTCGGTCTGACCGTCGGCCTCGCGCTGCCGGCCGGGGCGGCGGTCGCCGACCCCGCGCGCGTCGCGAAGGCACTCGCGTCGGTCGAGGCCGAAATCGAGGGCCTCCGGGCGAAGCTCGCGAACCTGGCGTACCTCGACCGCGCGCCGGCCGAGGTCGTGGAGAAGTCGCGAAAGCGTCTTTCCGAGCTCGAGGAGCGCCGCGCGGCGCTCGGCAGCGGCGCCGCCGGATGAGCGGCCGGGCGGCACCCGCCACGTCCCGGATCCCGTTCGCGGGCGGAACGCTCGACCCCGCTCGCTGGACGTACTTCGAGAACCTGACGTGCCTCGTCTCGACCCCCTCTTCGAACGACCTCGCCCGGGAGGTCATCGACGTCTACTTCGCGGAGGACCAGGCCCTGCCCCCGACCGTCTTCGCCGCCGAAGGCGAGCCGCGGGCGCGAGGGCGAAACGGACGAGAGTGGAAGGCCCCGCAGGGGCGCGGCCTCTACCTGACCGTTCTCACCAAAGTGGGGGAGAAGGAGCCGCTCTCCGTCGTGCCGATCGCCGTCGCGCGCTGGGTCCGCGAAGCTCTGAAGGAGTCGTGCGGCGTGGACGCGAGGCTGAAGTGGCCCAACGACCTGTACGTCGGGCGCCGAAAGCTCGCCGGCGTGCTCTCGGAAGCCCGGACGCAGGGGGAAGACTCCTACCTCGCGGTCGGCGTCGGCGTGAACGCGCGGGGAGCGGCCGCCGACGTGGGGGTCCCGGCGGCCACGACGATCGAGGAGGAGATCGGCCGGCCGGTCGAGATCGCGCCGCTCGTGCAGGCGGTCGTCGACCGGATCGACGCCGGGCTCGCGCACGCCGACTGGTCCCGCGAGGTGGGGGAGTGGGAGAGGGTTTCCGCGCACCGGCCGGGAGACACTCTTCGCGTCCGGCGCAACGGAGAGGTCGTGACGGGGCGGTATCTCGGGCTGGACCGCTCCGGGTTCCTTCGGCTCGAGACGGCGGAGGGGGAGACGGTCGTGGCGAGCGGAGAGCTCGAGGAGTGGTGAGGGGCGAGAGCGGCGGCGGCGGGCTCGGCGGGCTCCTCGCCGTGGACGTCGGAAACACGAATACGGTGCTCGGCCTCTTCGAGGGCAACGAGCTCGTCCGCCACTGGCGGCTGACGACGCGCCGGGACGCGACTTCCGACGAGATCGCGCTGACGGCGCAGGGGCTGCTCGACTCGGGGGGCCGCGCGTCCGACCCCCCCGGCGACGTGATCGTCGCGAGCGTCGTCCCTTCGCTCAAGTTCCCCCTGCGCCAGGCCCTTCGCCAGATCACCGGTCGGGAGCCGCTC
>Ga0079216_10000356_pt1 | contig 10612 bp, 8 predicted proteins | sample NCAS100_FD_77008 | JGI IMG/M metagenome (GOLD analysis project Ga0079216, IMG submission 77008) | Agricultural soil microbial communities from Utah to study Nitrogen management - NC AS100 | ecosystem: Environmental > Terrestrial > Soil > Agricultural land | place: USA: North Logan, Utah...
GACTCGGCGTAACGGCGCTGCCCCTCGGCGTAGAGCGTGTCGAAGGCGAGCGACGACTTCCCCGAGCCCGAGACGCCGGTGACGACCGTCAAGCCCGCCAGCGGGATCGAGACCGAGACGTCCTTCAGGTTGTGCGTCCGCGCACCGAGGATACGGATGACACGAGCGGGACGAGGAGAGCGTTTCATCGAACCGTTCAATCTATCAAAAGGAGACTCGCTGCCGGCCGGGAAGGGGATGGGGGCGGTTCAACGTCCCGGCGGGCGAAACTCCTCTTCCGGCGGGAATTCCTCGGCAGGAAACGGCTCGCTCCAGTACCAGCCTTCGTGCTGCCGGCACACCTCGGTCGGCGCGGTCCCCGCGATGAACACCTCGGACATGCGACGCGGACACTCCGGGGTGAAGAGGAGTCCCGTGTCCGGATCGATTTCCGCGGTGACGATGTCCGACGGGACCGGAAAGCCCTCCGCGAAGAGGTGTGGTGGAAGGGACCGCGAGAAGTCCGCAAAGATGGGGACGGCCGCCTGCGACCCGGAGAGGTTCAGCCCCCGGTTGTCGTCGTAGCCGACCCAGATCGCCGCGAGGAAGCGTGGAGAGAAGCCGACGAACCAGGCGTCGCGGCCGTCGTTCGTCGTGCCGGTCTTGCCCGCGAGGACGCCCTGCACGCCGCCCGCTCGCGCGCCCCCGCCGGTGCCCCGGTCCACGGCGCCGCGCAGGAGGGAGTTGACGAGAAACACCGCATCCGCGGGAAGGACCTGCTTCAAGGGGGTTTCCTTCCGGTCGAGGATACGGCCGTCGGCGGTCAGGACGCCGACGATCGCGCCCGGCTCGATGCGCACTCCCCCGTTCGCAAGGACGGCGTACGCCGAAGCGATCTCCATCGGCGAGATCTCGAACGCGCCGAGCGCGACGGAGGGATAGGGCCGCAGCGTCGACGTGATTCCCGCGGCGCGGGACGCGGCGAGGACCGTCGAAAGGTCGGCGGCGAGCGCGGCGCGCACCGTCGGAACGTTGATCGAGAGCTCGAGCGCCCGCCTCACCGACATCGGCCCTCGGAAACGGCCGTCGTAGTTGCGCGGCGTCCAGCGCTCGGCGGCCCGGCGGCGGCCCCACTCGACCGTGATGGGCGAATCGTGGAGGACGGTGGCGGGAGTCACGGGCGGCGCGAGGTCGCGGCGGGCGAACGCGGCGAGCATCACGAACGGCTTGAAGAGGGAACCGGGCTGCCGGTGTGCCTGCGTCACCCGGTTGAACTGCGAGCGCTGGTAGTCGCGGCCACCGACGAGCACCTTCACCGCGCCGGTCTGCGGCTCGATCTGGATGAGCGCCCCCTGCAGCGGCGCCCGCCGGGCCACGGCGGCCAGGCGCCGGTACCGCCGCTCCAGGCTCCCGAGTCCCTGGGTGACCGCCCGCTGGCCCGCCTGCTGGAGGTCGACGTCGAGGGTGGTGTAGATCTGCAGACCCTCCGTTCGCATCTTTTCGCCGTATACCTCCGTGAGCTCGCCCTTGACGAAATCGACGAAGTGCGGCGCGATGACGTTCGAGACGCGGCGGGTGCGCGGGACGAGAGGCGAAGCCGTCGCCGCTTCCATGCTCGCCCGGTCGACCTTTCCCTGCTGGTGCATGAGCGCGAGCACGAGGTTCCGGCGGTCGCGCGTCCGCTTCGGGCTGCGGAAGGGGGAGTACGCGTTCGGGGCCGGGATCATCCCGGCGATCGTCGCCGACTCCGCCAGGTCGAGGTCGGACACCTGCTTTCCGAAGTAGAACCGCGCCGCTTCGCCGACTCCCTTGATCGCGATCGATCCCCTGCGGCCGAGGTAGATCTCGTTCAGGTACGCCTCGAGAATCTCGTCCTTCGAATAGCGGGCGTCGAGGAGGACCGAGATGACCGCCTCGATCGCCTTCCGGCGCAGGGTTCGCTCCGGGGTCAGGTAGACGTTCTTCACGAGCTGCTGGGTGAGCGTCGAGCCGCCCTGGACGGTGCCCCCGCGAAGCGTGGCGAGAACAGCGCCGAACGTCCGCTTGATCGACACGCCGGAGTGCCGGTAGAAGTCGCGGTCCTCCGTCACGAGAACCGCGTCGATGAGCGTTCGCGGGACCTCCGACAGACGCACGAGCGTGCGGTCCTCGTGTTCCTCGCCGAAGACCGAGCCGAGCCGCTCGGGCTCGACCACGAGCGCCGGAAGCGCGTCGCCCCGCTCGTCCGTGATCGTCCGCACGCTTCCGCCGGCGAAGTCGATGCGCGCCCGGAAACCCCGGAACTCCCGGCCCGGGTACACGAAATCACGCGTGTAGACGTCGATCGACCCTCCCTCCCGCCGGTAGTGCCCCGGCGTCTCGGGCGCGCCGCGCCCGACGGAATAGAAGAGCCGCTCGAGCTTGGCGGCGAGCCGATCGGCCGAGCCGGGGCTCCCCGGTTCCAGGACCGTCATATCCGAATAGATCCTCGACGGGAGGTTCCAGCGCCGGTGATCGAAGCGCGACGACACCGCCGACCCGATGAAACCGAGACCGGCGATGGCAAGGAGAAGAAAGGCGACCGCTCCGAGCAGGACTTCGCTCCGGTGCCGCAGGATCCAGATCGGAAGCGAAACGTGACGCGCGCGCGGCGCTTCGGAGCTCACAGCGTCGAGAGAATACCGTCATAACATCGCCGGTCGTGGCGAAGAGGAGAGGGAAGGCGAGACCTCGTCCCTCGGCCGGTCGGGCGCAGCCGGCCGCGCCTCCTCGCTTCGGAGGTCCTCGCGAAACGGTCGTCGCCGCGGCGCTCGTCGCCGTCGTCGTCGGCACGGCGCTCGCGGTCGACCCGGCGGCGCACGCGTCGTTCGATGCGCCGAAACGTCTCGTCGCCTTCGCCGGCCTCCCGATCGCGGCGCTCGCGGCCTTCGCGCTTCCGCTTGCTCCGCCGGGTCCGCGGCGCGCGTGGCGCTCCCTTCCGCTCCCCGCCCGGATCGCGCTCGTCTCGCTTGCCGCGGGAATCGGGTGGGCGGCGATCGCGGCGCTCGCCTCGCCGCGCCGTGCCGCTTCACTCGACTCGCTCCGCGCCCTGTCCCTCTACGCGCTCGCGCTTCTGCTCGGAGCTTCCCGGACGGTGGGCCGTCGAAAGGCTCTGCTCGTCTCGGCTTTCCTCGGCGCGGCGGCGGTGAACGCGGTGATCTCCCTCCTTCAAAGCCGGGGAATTCAGCCGTTCCGGCTTCAGACGTCCGGCACTCGAAACGAGACCGGGGCGCTCGCCGGCAACGTCGGATACCTCGCCCTCGTCGTCGCGTTCGCGGCCGTGGTGTCGCTCGGGGTCGCGCTCCGGTCGAAGAGAAGCGTCCCCCGCGCGTTGGCGGGCGCGGCGTTCCTCCTCTTTCTCGCCGCGCTCGTCGTGAACCGCAACCTGACGGCGGTGATTTCGCTGGCCGTCGGAGGGTGCGCGCTGTCGGCCGGCCTCTTCGGGCGGCGTGCCCTTCTGCCGATCTCGGGAATCCTCGCCGCCCTCCTCCTCGCAGTCGTCCTCTACCCGCCGCTGGCGGGGCGAGCCGGTGAGACCGTTCGCCTCGCCCGCGCCGGAGCGTGGGACCGGTTGACGACCTACCGCGTCGGCCCGTGGGCGGCGGCCCTCGAGATGACCCGGGAAAGGCCGCTACTGGGATGGGGACCCGGCACGTACGGGGCAGAGTTCGTTCCGCACCGGCTCTCCTCGGAAATCCGGTCGCGGCGGCGCTACGTCAACCCGCTCGTGACGAGCTCTTACTCGGAGGCGCACTCCGACTACCTCCAGGCGTTCGCGGAAACGGGGATTCCCGGAGGCGCCGCGGCCCTCGTGGCGGCCGGAGCGCTGCTCGTCTCCCTTGCTCGAAAGGCGGTGAAGTCTCCGGGGAACCGCCTCGAGACGGCGGTGCTCCTCGGCTTGCTCGCGGCCGGCGCCGCGGCGGCTTCGACCTGGTTTCCCCTGCAGCGACCGATCACCGCGCTGCCACTCCTTCTCGCCGCGGGCCGCAGCTGGAGAGTCGCCACGGAACCCGCGCCGGAGGACGCTCCCGAGTGAAGGTCCTTCGCGCGGCGTCGCTCGGGATCGCGCTCGCGATGCTCGCGTCGCCGGAGGTCTTGCGGTACGCGGCCGAGCGGCGGCTCGCGCGCGCCAACAGAGCGTTCGACTACGTCCTCACGCGGCAGACCGAAGTCCCGAACGCGATCGGCGTGCTCCGGGCCATCTCCGTCGCGGCGGTGACGACCGCTCCGGTCCTCTCGGGCGATTCCCGGGCGTGGGTCCTCGCGGGATCGTCGGTGCTCGTCGCACGGGAACCGGAGCGCGCCCTCGGCTTCTATCGCGAGGCCCTCGCCCGGGGGGAGAGGGCAGAAATCCACCTGAACGTCGGCCGCGCCGCGGCGCTCGCCGGGCACCCGGAGATGGCGGCGAGGGCCTTCGTCCGGGCGCTCTGGATCAGCCCGGTGCTCGAGAGCTCCGTCCCGCCGGAGTTCGCCGCGCTTGCAGCGACGGAGGTGAGACGCCTGGAAGCCGAGCTCGCCGCGGGAAGACTCGAGGCTCCCCCGCCGCTCCCCGACTAGCCCCTATCGTGCGTCCCGTCCGTGCGCCGCCTTTTTCGAGGAGGGAATCGGGGCGCGAAGAGGAGACGCGCCCCGCGCAGCGCGGAAGATCCGGCTCGATCGGATCCTCCACTCGTGGAGCTTGTAGAGGGACATCGTCTTAAGAATGGCGAGCCCGTAGCGGACCGAGGGTCCGAACGCGATCTGGGAAGCCTCGTCGAAGTAGCGCGTCTCGATCGGGATCTCGCGGATCGTCAGCCGCCGGGCCATCCCCTGCGCGATGATCTCGGTGTCGAAGACGAACCCGTCGGAGTTCGCCTCGAAGTTCACCTCCTCGAGGTAGCGCCGCGTGTACGCGCGGAAACCGCTGTGGTACTCCGTCAGGTAGATCAGGAACGTGGCGTTTTCGATCGCAGTCAGGAGGATGTTGCCGAGATACTTCCACTTCGGCATTCCCCCCTGGATCGGACGGCCTCCGAGCATCCGGCTTCCGAAGACGGCGTCGCAGCCGGCTCGCTCGAGCGTGTGGAGCAGGTCGGGGATGACCCTCGGGTCGTACTGGTGGTCGGGATGGACCATCACGACGACGTCGGCGCCCCGCTCGAGAGCGGTCCGGTAACAGGTCTTCTGGTTCGCGCCGTAGCCGCGGTTGCGCGGGTGGACGACGACGTGGATCCCGAGACCGCGCGCGATCTCGACCGTCCGGTCCCGCGAGGCGTCGTCCACGAGGATGATGTCGTCCACGAAGTCCTTCGGGATGTCGTGGTACGTCTTCTCGAGAGTCTTCTCCGCGTTGTAGGCGGGCATGACGACGGCGACGCGCGGCATCAGACCCCCCGCCGCGTCAGGATCACTTTCAGGGTGCGAAGAAGGATGGACAGGTCGAGTCCGAAGGACCAGTTGTTCAAGTAGGCGAGATCGTACCGCAGCTTGATTTCCGGCTCGGTCGAGTACTCGCCCGACACCTGCGCGAGGCCGGTCAGTCCCGGTCGGACCCTCTGCCGCAGGGCCCAGCCCGGGACGCTTCCGGCGAACCCGCGGGTGAACTCCGGCCGCTCCGGCCGCGGTCCGACGAGGCTCATGTCGCCCCGGAAGACGTTGACGAGCTGGGGAATCTCGTCGATCCGCGCCGCGCGGAGAACGCGACCGATCGTCGTCATGCGCGGGTCGCCGCGGGAGGCGAGAACGGCGCCGGTCTCGACCTCCGCTCCGCTTCTCATCGTGCGCAGCTTCCACAGCTGGAAGAGGTGTCCGTCCCTGCCCACGCGGGTCTGGCGATAAAAGCCGCCGCCGACCGACGTCGTCGCGACGAGCAGGGCGGCGACCGCGAGCACCGGCGCGAGCAGGACGAGAGCGACCGCGGAAACGACGACGTCGAACGCCCGCTTGAAGAACGCGCCGACCGGGCGCAGCGGCGCCCGTCGCGCTTCCAGGAGCGGCAAATCGCCGACGATCCGGAACCGCAGTCTCCCGATCATCGTCTCGAACGGGGACGGCCAGACGAGGAGGTCCGCGCGCCACCCATCCGGGATCTGCTCGGAGAGCCGGTCCCTCCAGGAGGGCCCTTCGGGCGTCAGGATGACCTCGTCGACGCGCTCGTTCTCGACGATCTCCGCGAGCCGGTCGATCGGCCCGAGAAACGGAAGCGCCGAAGGGATGCCGGGCGCGCTGCCGCCCGGGGAGCCGGCGCGGGGAACACCCCCCTCCCCCACGACGCCGACGATCTCGACGCCGCTCCACGGGTGCCGGCGAACGGTGTCCGCGATGAGCTCCGCCGCGGGCCCGTGCCCGACGACTAAGGCGCGCCGCCGGGGCAGCGGGAACATCCGGTCGAGGGCGGACCGCCACAGAAGGAGGAGGAGCCCGTCGATGGCGAGATAGGCGACGAGCATGGAGCGGGGAAAGGAGTACGCGGGCGCGAGGAAGTACAACGACGCGAGCGTCGCGAGCTCGAGGAACAGGGCGGGGATGAGAAGGCGCGCGAGCGGCTCGCGGAATCGCTCGTGCGCCCCGTAGAGCCCGAGCGACGAGAGCGCGAAGATCTGGACCGCGGCGACGAGGCCGACGTTCCAGAGGCCGAAGCGGACGTTCTGGGGCGGCAGCAGGTCCCCGGTGCCGGGCATCGGGACGTGAATCCGGAGGAGGTAGGCGCCATAGAGCGCGGCGACCGCGATCACGAGATCGCCCGCCAGCGCGACGGGGCGGAAGCCGGAATGAGTGCGCTTCACCATGGCCGTTTCGATGCCCCGCGCTCCGACGACCGCCGACGCCGGCGGCGGCGAGGCTTCAGGCCGGGCGCGCCGTCCGATCCCAGGCCGGACGTCGGTGCCCGGCGAGACCGGCAACGACTCCGGCCGCGAGCGCGAGGTTCATCACGAAGAAATAATAGAGCTTCCCGGGCCAGCCCGCGGGACGGGGTCGGAGTGGAATCGACGCCACCGCGAGCACGACCACCAGGGCGGCGACGGCGGCGGCCGGGCGAAGGACCGGCGATGCCAGACCGGCAACGACCGCGAGGAGCCCGACGACGGGCGCGATCCACCGAGCGGCCTTGCGGGAAACGAACGCGAGCGCGAGCAGGGGCCGGGTCCGGGAGTCGAAGAGCCACCGCTCGCGCCGCAGCACCCCCCCGGCTCCGATTCCGATGCGCAGGCGCCGGCTCGCCTCGGCGAGGACGTCGGGGGCGGTCGACTCGCGGGCGACGGCGTCGCGCTCGAAGGCGACGGACCACCCCTCTCGCGCGATCCTCGCGGGAACGAGGAAGTCGTCGAGCGCCGTCTCCTCCGGGAGCGGCCGCACGAGCCGGCGCCGGGCCGCGTAGATGGCGCCGTTGCCGCCCAGACAGACGCCGAGCTTCCCCTCCGCCTCCTTCAGCCGGGTCTCGCGGTACCAGAACTCGGTCTCGGGCGTTTGACCCGGGCCCGTCTCGGGCTCGAGCACGAGACGGCCGCAGACCGCTCCGACGCTCGGGTCCGCGAAGCGGTCCACGAGGCGGGCGATCGCCCCTTCCGCGAACGTCGAGTTCGCGTCGGTGAACACGAGGATGTCCGCCCGGGCCGACGAAACGAGGTCGTTCAGAACGGCGGCCTTGCCCCTGCGAACGGGAAACTCCTCCACGCGCACGCGACCGTCCCCGCCCTCGCGGGCGGCCTCCGCCGTCCGATCCCGGCAGCCGTCGCAGCCGACCGACACCTGGAGGGCTCCGGGATAGACCTGCCCGAGGGCGTCCTCCACGCGCCGGCGGATGACGTTCTCCTCGTCGAACGCGGCCACGAGAATCTCGACGGAAGGGGCTTCGAAGTTTTGCGGAGCCTCCTCATGCACTTCGCCCTCTCCCCTCTGCGGAGAGGGTCGGGGTGAGGGGGGGCTCGCCCGCCGGGCGAGCCGGGACACGACCGCGGGATATCCGGCGTACGACCAGAGCACGAGAACTGCCGCTGCCGCCGCGAGTGCCACTGCAACGGTAGTCATCCCTTCCGCTCCCCTTCTCGCGCCAGGAGCTCCCGGGAAAAAGACCGGCCGATCGCCGTCCAGCCGTATCGGTCCTCGACCTTTCGCCGGGCGGCGGCGGCCTGCGCGCGCCGCGCTTCCGGGTCCGCGAGCAGCCGCGTCACCGCCGCCGCGAAGTCGGAGGGCGACTCCCCCAGAAGAATCTCGGATCCGACCGCCAGGTCGAGGCCCTCCGCGCCGACGGGCGTCGACACGACGGGCACGCCGGAGGCCGCCGCCTCGAGAATCTTCAGCCTCGTCCCGGCGGCCGCGCGGAGCGGCACGACGGCGACTGCGGCCTCCCGCCAGTGGGGACGCGTGTCGCCGCCCTCGCCGAGAAAAGTGAAGCCGTCCTCCCCGGCTCCTGCCGCCACCGTCCCGCGCCCCAGGACCTGAGCGCGAGCGCGAGGCCGGGCACGCACGACGAGGGGCCACACCTCCCGTCGGAACCACGCGATCCCCTCCGCATGGGGGGGCCAGGTCAGGTCACCGACGTAGAAGACGATCTCTTCGGGCGCGGGCTCCGGTCGAAAGACGTACCGGTCGAGGTCGACGCCGTTCGGGACGACGACGCGGGGCACTCGAGGAGCGAGCGCGGCGAGCTGCGCGGCCTCGCGTTCCGAGACGCACGAGATTCCGGACGCCCGCAGGATGAGCTCCCCCTCGACGCGGGAGACTCGCGGCGCCTGCGAACGGGCGAACATCCGCGAGAGATTGGACGACGCGCTCTCGCCCATGCGCTTCCACAGCTCCGAGTCGAGGTTGTGAAAGTCGATCCAGAGCGGGCCGGACGCGCCGAGCGCGAGCGGAGCGACGTGGTAGGAGTGGGCGACGATCCACCGCGGCTTCTCGACCGCCGCGAGCTGCCGCAATCGCGCGGCGAGGGGACGGGATCGGTAGAGAAAAGGGGAGTAGGCCCGACCCACCGCGGTGGCCGCGAGCGCCGCGGCCTGCCGAAGGCGGCGGCCGGCCTGCGGGAAGAACAGGGCGTCGACGCCGGCAGGGAGGTCGTCGCTCCCCCCGCGCGAGCGCGGCGGGACGAGTACGAAAGCCCTCACCCGGAAGTCTTCGGCGAGCGCGCGGAGCAGGTAGAAGTTTCGGATCGAGGAACCGTCCCGCGTCGGATGCGGGGGTCGCGGGCACACCGTGTAGAGGAAGGGCTTCATGTCCGCGGCGCGGCGCGGGAGAGGGCCGCCCGGTAACGCGCGCGGCGCGAGCGGCCGCGCTCCCCCGGGGTCGCGAGCGACGCCGCGTAGCGCACGGCCGCGCCGAGACGCAGCACGACGCCGGCGAACCGCGCGGCGCCTCTCCCGTGGTGGCGGGCGGAGTACTGAACGAGGCCGCGGTGCAGCTGCCCGAAGAGGGCGTCACCCCCGGAGGCGCCGCCTCTGTGAACGACGCGCGCCGCGGGCTCGAAGAGCACCCGGTAGCCGCGCGCTCGCCAGCGGGCGGCGAGGTCGGTCTCCTCCGCGTACAGGAAGAAGGACTCGTCGAACCCGCCGGCGACTTCGAACGCGGTGCGCCGGACGAGGAGCGCGGCGCCCCGGAGGGTCTCGACGCTCCGGGCACGGCCGTGATTCTCCCGGCTCGCCGCATGTCCCCGGAAGAATCCCCGTCCCCCGGAGAGCGCGGCGAGGCCCGAGCTCTCGCAGAAGATCCGCCAGGGCGTCGGGAGGCGCTGAATGGACGGCTGGAGAGAGCCGTCCGGTTCCAGGAGGCGCGGGCCCGCCGCGGCGGCGATCGGATCCGCGTCGAGGGCCGCGACGAGAACGTCAACCGCGCCCGGCAGGACGTTCGCGTCGGAGTTCAGCAGGAGGAGCAACGGTCGGTCCGTCTCCCGGGCGCCGCGGTTGCAGGCCGCGCCGTAACCCCGGTTCTCTTCCTCGACGATGACCCGGGCGGCGGGGACGGCTTCCGAGAGCCTCTCCCGGATCCGATCCCGGGAAGCGTTGTCCACCACCACGATCTCCGCGTCCGGCGCGGTTTTCGCGACCGCGAGAGCGGCCTTCACGGTCTCTTCCGGCGTCTTGTAGTGAACGATCACCGCCGAGACCCGCGCGGCCGGCGTTTCACTCACGGCGGCAGTATGGCAAAAAAAGAGCCCGGGCCTGCGCCCGGGCTCCAGCTGAAATCGACCAGCTGAGAAGTGAAAGAGAAATATGGATGCGGGAGCAGGTCCGCAGGACCTGTCCCCGCGACTTGCTCAGTACATCCCGCCCATGCCGCCGCCGCCCGGCATCCCCGCAGGAGCCTTTTCCTTCTCCTTGATCTCGGAGACGAGCGCCTCGGTCGTGAGCATGAGCCCCGCGATCGAAGCGGCGTTCTGGAGCGCGTTCTTGGTTACCTTGGTGGGGTCGATGATCCCGGCCTTCAACATGTCCTCCACCTTCTCGGTGTTGGCGTTGTAGCCGAAGTTGCCACCTTTCAGCTTGAGCTCGTTGATCACGACGGAGCCCTCGGCGCCGGAGTTCGCCACGATCTGGCGGGTCGGCTCCTCGAGCGCGCGGATCACGATGCGGGCGCCGATCTTCTCGTCGCCGGTCAGGTCGCGGACGACCTTCTCGACCGCGTCCATCGCGCGAAGGAGCGC
>Ga0079216_10000357_pt1 | contig 10599 bp, 9 predicted proteins | sample NCAS100_FD_77008 | JGI IMG/M metagenome (GOLD analysis project Ga0079216, IMG submission 77008) | Agricultural soil microbial communities from Utah to study Nitrogen management - NC AS100 | ecosystem: Environmental > Terrestrial > Soil > Agricultural land | place: USA: North Logan, Utah...
AAGAAAGAATTGATGCAGAAGGTGTGGCCGGATAGTTTTGTCGAGGAGAACAATCTGGCGCAGAACGTTTCCCGGAAGGCACTCGGTGAGAGTCTCATTCAGACGATTCCCAAACGCTGTGGCCGCGGAGATTGGCGCGTGCGTCGCGAGTGAGGCAAGAGCCGGCGAGGTCCTCGTGTCGCGGACAGTGAAGGATCTGGTTGCAGGATCGGTATCGAGTTTGAAGATCGAGGCATTCGCGTGCTCGGTGGATGTAGTGAATGGCGCGTATTCGCGGTTCAGCGAGCAACCGCGTAACAGAGTTTCCCGCAAAGGCGCAAAGGCGCCAAGAACAAGTTTTGCGCCTTACATTGGTCCTACGTCTTCCTTTGCGTCTTTGCGCCTTTGCGGGAGAATCTTTTCTGGCAAAAAGGCCTTCAACCAACATGAAACACACTAGAGAAGAACAATACCCGTTTGCCGACATCGAGCTGGCGCGACGTTTGGAACGAACTGAGGCGCAGGGCAATGCGAATTTTGTCGAAGCGCGGGCGGAAGCGTTTCCGCAAGTCGGCGCGCAGTGGATCGAAGTCGCGGGCACGTATGCGATGTTCGACGGAGTTGGATCGCCGTTGACGCAAACTTTTGGTCTGGGCGTTTTTCAGCCAATTGCCAGCAACGACCTTGGTCAAATAGAGGAGTTCTTTCAGTCAAAGGGCGCGGTGGTCTTTCATGAAGTGTGTCCACTCGCGGACCAATCCGTGTTTACTTTGTTCAAGGAGCGTAGTTACCAACCCATCGAGTTCTCAAACGTACTCTACCGACCAATAAGCTCTGACCTGCGTCTGCATGCGACGCGAAACGAACGTATCAAAGTGCGGGTCACGGAAAAGCATGAAGTCAATCTGTGGACGGACACGTCGTTCGAAGGCTGGAGCGAGTTCCCCGAGTATGACGAGTTTTTCCGCGATCTGGCCCAGGTCAACGCGCGCTCAAAAGGTCCGTCTTTTCTGGCGGAATTGGATGGAAAACCAATCGCGACCGGCGCGCTGACGATCCACGAGAACGTTGCGCTGCTTGCCGGCGCCAGCACTATTCCCGACGCACGACGACAAGGGGCTCAACTCGCATTACTGGAAGACCGTTTGCGCTATGCTGCAACCCAGGGGTGCACCGTGGCGATGATGGTCGCCTTGCCCGGCAGCGGATCCCAGCGAAACGCGGAACGTCACGGATTCCGGATCGCGTACACTCGCACGAAGTGGCATTTAATAAAACCTAGAGGGTAACGATGCAGGACTTTGAAAAGCTCGGTGTGTTTTACCTGGGCCGCCCGTTCGATCTGGCAGAGGAGAAATCAAAAGACTCGCTGCTGCTTTACGACTCCAAGGATCTCGTCACACACGCCGTCTGCGTTGGCATGACGGGCAGCGGCAAGACTGGTCTATGTCTTGGCCTGCTGGAAGAAGCGGCAATCGACGGTATCCCGGCAATCATCATCGATCCGAAGGGCGATCTTAGTAACCTGCTGCTTACCTTCCCTAACCTCTCCCCGCAGGACTTCGCGCCGTGGGTCAACGAGGGCGATGCGGCGAAGAAAGGCTTGACCACCGACGCTTACGCCGCACAGCAAGCCGAGCTTTGGAAAAACGGTCTGGCGGAGTGGGGACAGGACGGCGATCGAATCAAACGACTGCGCGACGCCGCTGATTTCCGCGTCTACACGCCCGGCAGTAACGCCGGTATTTCAGTTTCGATTCTCAAGTCGTTCACCGCCCCTCCGGAAACGATTCGTCACGATGGCGAACTGCTCGGCGAACGAATTAACACAACTGTAACTAGTCTGCTGGGTCTGGTCGGTATCGACGCCGATCCGATTCGCAGCCGCGAACATATTCTGATCTCGAACATTCTCAATCAGGAATGGTCCGCAGGAAAAGATCTCGACATCGGCACGTTGATTCAAAAAATCCAGACGCCGTCGATCACGAAGATCGGCGTGATGGATCTCGACTCGTTCTTTCCGAGCAAGGATCGATTCGAACTGGCGATGGCGCTCAATCACCTGCTCGCGTCGCCCAGTTTCGCGAGTTGGATGGAAGGCGATCCGCTCGACATCCCGACGATCCTGCACACCGCAGGCGGCAAACCGCGTCTGTCGATCTTTTCCATTGCGCATCTCGGCGATGCGGAACGGATGTTTTTCGTGTCGCTGCTGCTGAACCAGATACTCGGCTGGATGCGCGCGCAATCAGGCACGACAAGCCTGCGCGCGATTCTCTACATGGATGAGATCTTCGGTTACTTTCCACCGGTGTCGAATCCACCTTCGAAGTTGCCCCTCTTGACGTTGTTGAAGCAGGGCCGCGCCTTTGGTCTTGGCGTGGTGCTCACGACACAAAACCCGGTCGACCTGGATTACAAAGGACTTTCAAACGCGGGCACTTGGTTCATCGGACGATTGCAAACGGAGCGCGACAAACTTCGCGTGCTGGAAGGACTGGAAGGGATTGTGGTTGGCACGGGGCAGAACTTCGACCGGCAGCAGATGGACCAACTGCTCGCGGGTCTCGGCACGCGCATCTTCCTGATGAACAACACGCACGACGAACGGCCGGAAGTGTTTCAAACGCGCTGGACCATGTCGTACCTGCGTGGTCCATTGACGCGCACACAGATCAAGTTGTTGATGGATCCGGTGAAAGCTCAAACGGCCGAGAGTTCCGCAGTGGCGCCGATCTCAGCGCCAACATCACCACGAACCTCACCGCCGCAAAAAGACAAACCTGTTCTGCCACCGGAAATATCTCAGTACTACATTCCCGTTCGTTCTTCTGCGGATGCGAACACGCGACTTTCATATCGCCCGATGTTGCTTGGCGCCGCTGAAATTCATTACAGCGATGCAAAAACTATCGACCTCACCCAAAAGTTAACGTTGCTCGCCGAGATCTCCGACGGCCCGGTCACACTCGATTGGAGCACAGCGTCTCCCATCGATGTTTATATTGAAGACCTCCATTCGCAGCCCGAGGAATCAGAAGCCGAGTTCGTGGAAGTTCCTGCTAACGCTACTAAACAGAAGAGTTACAGCGCTTGGAATAAAGATCTGGCGACGTGGATCTATCGCAATCATCGACTCGAGCTACTCGAAAGTCCGCACCTCGACATCGTTTCGAATCCGGGCGAAAGCGAGCGTGACTTCCGTGTTCGCATGCAGCAACTCGCGCGCGAACGACGCGATGAAGCGGTTGAAAAACTACGCCGCAAGTACGAGCCGAAGTTTGCGCAACTTGAGGAGCGCAAACGCCGCGCGGAACAAACGGTCCAACAACAGCAGAAACAGGCGCAGGGTCAAAAGTATCAGACGGCGATCTCGTTCGGCGCAACATTGCTGGGGTCGCTACTCGGGCGAAAGAAGGCAAGTATAGGAACGCTCGGCAGGGCAACGACAGCGGCGCGCGGCGTGAGCCGTTCGATGAGAGAAGCTGAGGATGTCGACCGCGCCGAAGAGAACGTCGCGGCTGTCGTTCAAAGACTCGCGGACCTCGAAGCAGAGTTCAAATCAGAAACCAGCGATCTCGCGCGTTCCTTCGATCCGCAAACGGAAGAGCTCAGCAAGGTGAGCTTGAAACCGAAGAAGGCAAACATTGACGTCAAACTGGTGGCGCTCGCCTGGGCGCCTTACTGGCATGACACGCAGGGCGGAGTGAAACCTGCATGGACTTGAAACCATGACCAAACTGTCAATCCCGATCAAATACGGACTGATGATCACCCTCGGCGTTGTGGCGTGGGTGATCATCGCTCATCTGATCATTCCCAACCCGCAATCGCTGGCGCACACGTTTGTCGGACCAATCTTCTTCAACATACTCCAGTTTACGATGATCTTTCTCGGTTTGAAGGCGAAGGAACGCGAGTACGGCGACAAACAGGATTTCAAGAAAGGTTTGAAAACAGGCGTGGCGATCTCTTTTGTCTACGCCCTTACGGCGTCGCTGTTTTTCATCGTGCTCGTGGCATTCATCGGAACGCGGTGGATCGACAATGAGCCTGGTGCGGCAGGCAGACCAACATCGCTCGTTCTCGCGCAAGCGTTCGCCGGTTTGTTCATCGGCGCGCTGGTTCTCGGGTTGATTTATTCGACAGTGATCTCGTTCTTCCTGGCGAAGCGACAGAGTGAAACGTAGTTTTAGAACTACGGAACGAGTACCACCTTGCCGATGTTCTTTCGCTCTTCCAGGAAGCGATGCGCCGCGCCTGCCTCCTCGAACGGGAACGCGCGATCGACGTATGGATTAACCCAGCCTTCCTCAACGCCGCGCAGAATGTCGCGCATCCAAACCGCCACTTTCTCCGGTTCGTGCCACATGTGGCCCAGGTTTAGTCCAAACACGCCGCGATTCTTATTGAGCAAGGCAAACGGATGAAACCGTGGCGTTTGAATCGCCGCTTTCAACATGTTGAGCTTGCCGCTGAAGCCGTTTGCGGAGACAGTTGAAATGCCAAACATGCCAAGCCGTCCGGTCGCCCGCAAGGCGGCGTAACTCTTTTTCCAATGCGCGCCGCCGATCGGATCGATCACCAGATCGACGCCGCGGCCGTTCGTCATGTCTTTCAAAACCGGCAGCCAGTCCTGCTTGCGATAGTCGATCACATGGTCCAGTCCGCGCTCGGCGAGAAACTTGTGCTTGCCTGGACTCGCCGTGCCGTATGTCACCGCGCCGATCTTCTTCGCGATGTCGATGGCCGCGAGCCCAACGCCGCCGCCGGCGTTGTGAATCAATACCGACTCGCCGCCGTGCAGCGAACCCATTACGACGAGCAACGCATACGCCGTCAGGTAATTCACCGGGATCGCCGCTGCCTGTTCGAACGTCAGCTTCTCAGGCTTCTCGAATATCTGCGTCGCTTTCACGGCAACCATTTCCGACTGGCCGCCGAAACGTGTCATCGCGGCGACTGATTTACCCTGAAACGAGCTGTTGACGTCTTTGCCGACGGCTTCGATGACGCCGGCCACTTCGTAGCCCATTACACAAGGCTTCGGAGGCGAGTCGGGATACAGGCCCTGCCGCGAAAGAATGTCTGCGAAATTCAGACCCGCTGCGCGGACACGAATGACAACTTGATCATCTCGCGGAGTTGGGTCCGGTTTTTGCTGGACCTTCAGGACGTCGATGTCGCCGGTCGTTGTAGTGACGATTTGTCGCATAGACCATATTATATGCGCCGAACCTTATGAGATTGACAATCATATTGACGCTGTTGCTGCTACTTCTGGTCGTCACCATTAGTTGCAGCAAGGATCCACAACAAGCATCCCGCAAACAATTGACTGTGGCCGCAATGGCGGGGCCCGAGGGCGAGGCGCTCAAACAGGCTGCGCTTGACTACGAAGCTCAGACCGGCGTCCATCTCAGCATCACCGAGTTTCCGTACGCCAACCTCTTTGATAAAGAAATGATAGATCTCAACGCGCGTACGGGAGCTTACGATCTGATCATGCTCGACGACCCGTGGTTTCCGATTTTTGCCTCGAAACAGTTCCTTACCGAACTGACGCCGCTGTTGCAAACACGCGGGCAAAACGGGCCGGACAGCGACTTCGTCGAGACGTCGATCGCTCTCTGCCGGCACCCGTACCAGACCGGTTCGCTATACGCGCTGCCCTACGTCGGCAACTCGCAGTTGTTCTTCTATCGCAAAGATCTTTTTGAGAAGCACAGTCTCAAACCGCCGGCGACATGGGACGATGTGCTCGCTGCTGCAAAAACGATCCAGGAGAAAGAGACTGGTTCCGGCATGTACGGCTACGTGATGCGCGCGGCCCAGGGCAACGCGGCCGTCGCCGACTTCATGCCTATCTTCTGGGCTTACGGCGGCGAGATGTTCGACGCTTCCGGCAAGCCGACGGTTAACACTCCGGAAGGGATTGCGGCGCTCGAGTTCATGGTCCAGATGGGCAAGTACTCGCCGCCCGGCTACCCCAGTTTTAATGCGGAGGAAGTTGGGGCCCATTTGTTGCAGGGAACCGCGGCGATGGCTATCAACTGGCCCGTGTGGATTACAAAGTTTGACGATCCGTCGAAGTCGAAGGTGATCGGAAAGATAGAATTCGCGACGCTGCCTTCCGGGCGCAAGCCGGGACAAGCGGAAATCGGCAACTGGCTGATCGCGATCCCCCGTGCCTCGCCAAACACGGAAGCCGCAATGGATTTCCTGGTATGGGCAACTACGGCCGAACAGATGAAACGATCCGCGCTGCGAGGTAATCCACCAACGCGCAAATCGCTGTTTCGTGATCCGGAACTGGTTGCGAAGTTTCCCGCGTACCCGGCGCAGATGCGTTCGCTCGAGACTTCGCGGCCGCGACCACGCACGCCGCAGTGGAATGAGATCGAAAACGTCTTTGGCATCTTTCTTTCGAAGGCCAACAGCGGCGAATTGTCTCCCGCCGAAGCGATGAATCAGGCGAATGCCGAAATCGAGAAGATTGTCCAACGCGGTCAGTAGACGTCATGGTCAGCGGCTTCGCCGCCTGATGTGCGGCGGGGCTCCGCCCCGCTGGAAGGCTTTACCCATTTATCGCACTACGGCGGGGCAAAGCCCCGCCGTACATCCGACGGCAAAGCCGTACCAGCAGGGCCAAAACTGATGCGTCGCAAGGTCCTACTACGCTCCAGCTGGCTGCCCTACGTCTTAATCGCTCCGGCCGTGGCCGTGCTTGTCGCGCTTTCGATCTATCCGCTGATCTATTCCATCACAGTCAGCCTGCAAGTCGGCGAGGCCTGGGGACTCGGCAACTTCACGCGCCTCGCGTCAGACGGCTTTTTCCTTACGGCCATGGCGCACACATTTGTTTATGCCGTTGCGGCGCTGACGTGCGAGTTTTTGCTCGGACTCGGACTCGCGCTGTTGCTCAACAATCAGATTCGCGGGCGTGGATTCTTTCGCGCGACGCTGCTCGTGCCGATGATGTTGCCGCCGGTTGTCGCGGCAGTTGTCTGGCGGCTAATGCTCAACCCAAACTTCGGCGCGATCAATGGAACACTCAAACAGATCGGGATTGACACTGAATCGTTGACATGGACCGCATCGCCGGGACTGGCGATGCTATCGGTGATTGCGGTTGACGTTTGGCAGTGGACGCCGTTTGTGTTTCTGGTTTTATTGGCGGGCCTACAGGCGATCCCGCAAGAGCCATACGAAGCAGCCTTGATCGATGGTTCGAGCCGGTGGCAGACGTTCCGGCACGTGACGTTGCCGTTGTTGAAGCCGGCGATCCTGATCGTGCTTCTGCTCCGGACAATGGACCTGCTGCGCGTGTTCGATCAGATCTTCCTTTTGACTGAGGGCGGTCCAGGTTTCGCGACGGAAACAATAAGTCTTTACATCTATCGCACGGCGTTCCGGTTTTTCGATTTTGGTTATGCGGCGGCGATGTCGTTTGTGCTGCTCGCACTGACAAACGTAATTAGCGTGGTCTATATCCGGTTCCTAAAACATGAGTCGCGCGCTTAAGTATTTTTTAGTCGTGGTGGCATTAGTAGCGGCGCTCGCGCCGGTCTACTGGATGTTCACGATCTCGTTGAAGTCAGAAGTGGACCACTTTGCGCTCCCGCCGCCCTGGTTCAACTTCACACCCACGCTGGAACATTATTTCGAGGCTTTCGTGGCGCGGTCGTTTGGGCAGTATCTCATCACTAGCGCGATCGTAGCCGTCATTTCGACTTTGTGCGCGCTCGTGCTCGGCACGCTCGCAGCTTACGCCCTCGCGCGGTTTCGTCTACCTTACGATCTCGATCGCCGGCTCTCGCTGTGGATCCTGTCGACACGAATGTTCCCGGCGATCGTCACTGCTGTCCCACTGTTTTTGATGATGCGCGACCTGCGGCTGCTGGATACAAAAGCTTCGTTGATCATCGTCTATACCGCTTTCAACCTTCCGTTTGTCGTCTGGATGATGCGCGGATTCTTTGACGAGGTCCCGCGAGATCTCGAGGAGGCCGCGCTCGTCGACGGCGATTCACGTCTCGGCGCGCTCGTGCGCGTGGTGCTGCCCTTAGTCGCGCCCGGACTGGCAGCAACGGCGGTGTTCTGTTTGATTGTCTCGTGGAACGAATTTCTGTTTGCCCTGGTGTTGACGCAGACTGACGCGTCAATGACGTTGCCGGTCGGCATTGCCGGACGTGTCACGCAATACGAGATCAAATGGGGCGTGATGAGTGCGGCGGGAGCCGTTGCGATCGTACCGATTCTGGTTTTTGCGATGGCGATGCAGAAGTATCTCGTGCGCGGGCTGTCGCTGGGAGCGGTGAAAGGGTAGTGGGAATCAAATTTCAAAATGTGACGAAAGCGTTTGGCGACACGCTGGTAGTAGATGATCTCTCACTGGAGATCGCTGACGGCGAGTTCGTCGTACTGCTTGGACCGTCCGGCTGTGGCAAGACGACAACGCTGCGCATGCTCGCGGGTCTGGAAACCATCACCACCGGCGATGTCTACATCGGCGGCGAACGAATCAACGACGTGCAAACCCAACATCGTGACCTGGCGATGGTTTTTCAGAGTTACGCACTGTATCCGCACATGACGATCGCCGAAAACATCGCCTACCCGTTGCGCGTGAGAAAGCTCGACAAGCCAGAGCGAACGAAGCGAGTAACGTCCGTCGCGCGAATGCTGGAGATCGAATCGCTGCTCGATCGCAAACCTCGACAACTGTCGGGCGGCGAACGACAGCGTGTCGCGCTCGCACGCGCGATCGTTCGCGAACCGCGCGCGTATCTGATGGACGAACCGTTGTCGAACCTTGACGCTCGTTTGCGTGTGCAAATGCGCGGTGAATTGAAACGTCTGCAACACCAGCTAGGAACAACGACGATCTACGTCACGCACGATCAAGCTGAAGCAATGACACTGGCAACACGTGTTGCCGTCATGAGCCGTGGGCGATTACAGCAATTCGACACCCCGCTGAATATTTACAATCGTCCGGCGAACCGGTTTGTCGCGGAGTTTGTCGGCAGTCCAAGCATGAATTTTATTGACGGCAAGATCGAAAGCGGAGCATTTGTTAGCGAGTCGATTCGAATTCCAGTGACCAGAGAAAACGCGGATCAGTTAACAATTGGTATTCGGCCCGAGCACATCAGTGTTCTGACTGAACCTCAGAATAATGCGACTCCGGCAACTGTTTATGTGACTGAGTTAATGGGTAATGAGACTTTCGTGTTTTTGTCGGTCGGAACCAACAAATTGATCGCCCGCGCGGCGGCGGACTTTCGTGCGGAACTGGAAAGCCCCGTCTGGCTGCGAATCGATGCCGAGAAAGCTCACTACTTCGATCGCCAGACGGGACTCTCAATTTGAACCACGAATAACAACAAATCTTACGACGCGCTCTTCGCGGCCGTGTCTGAAGTTGCTGCTGCCGGTTTGTTCGGCTGCGGCGTAATCCGCAGATACGGCTTCGGCGCTCTCCAACCGCCCGGGAACTTCTCTTTGGCGGCCTCATCCGAAAGCGACGGAACGATAATCACATCGTCACCGTCTTTCCAGTTAACGGGCGTCGCGACGCTGTACTTCGCCGTCAACTGCAACGAGTCGATCACACGCAGGATCTCGTCGAAGTTGCGACCAGTGCTCGCCGGATACGTAATCATCAGTTTGACTTTCTTATCGGGACCGATCACAAAGACTGAGCGAACAGTGAACACGTCGCTGATCTCCGGGTGGATCATGTCGTAGAGTTCGGCGATCTTGTGGTCCGGATCGGCAATCACCGGGAAATTGAGCGCCGTGCCCTGCGTTTCTTTGATGTCTTCGGCCCATCTCTTGTGGGAGTCGGTTTGGTCGACGCTGAGGCCAATCACCTTAACGCCGCGTTTGTCGAAGTCTGGCTTGCAGCGTGCCACGTAACCGAGCTCGGTCGTGCACACGGGTGTGAAGTCCTTGGGATGCGAGAAGAGAACGGCCCAACTATCACCAATCCATTCGTGAAAACTGATGGGGCCTTCTGTCGTGTCTGCTTGAAAATCGGGTGCTATGTCGCCAAGTCGTAAAGCCATTTTGATTCTCCTTTGGTTTGGGAACACCACGCTTTTACAACTAACGACACGGCAAGTCAAACCCCGGCCAATCGATCCGTGTTATGCTGCAAAAACCTATGAAACTTGCACTAAACGGCGCGACAACAATGCGCGCTTCCCTGGAGATCGACCTCCAGGCGGCGAAGGCGGCGGGCTTTGATTACCTGGAAATTTGGAAGGCCAAACTTAAAGACAAATCCGTCGATGAACTCAAAGAACTATTTGCCGAATCCGGCGTCCCGCCGTTGAGTATCAACTCGATCGAGCACATCACATTTCGCGACCCGCAAGATTACGAACGAATCAAACAAGAGTGTCGCGAACTGAGCAAAATCGCCGCGGAGATCGAGTGTCCGTATATCGTCGTCGTACCTGGACGCTTACCCGAAAGCGACGTCGACGTCGTCGAGGAGTCGGTCCATGTTTTGACTGAATTGTGCGATATCGCCGCGGAACATGGCGTCGCGCTCGGATTTGAATTTCTGGGCCAACCGGATTGCAGTGTTCCGACTCTAGATCTCGC
>Ga0079216_10000359_pt1 | contig 10590 bp, 9 predicted proteins | sample NCAS100_FD_77008 | JGI IMG/M metagenome (GOLD analysis project Ga0079216, IMG submission 77008) | Agricultural soil microbial communities from Utah to study Nitrogen management - NC AS100 | ecosystem: Environmental > Terrestrial > Soil > Agricultural land | place: USA: North Logan, Utah...
CGGTGCCGTAGCGCACGGCCTGATTCAAATCGAACCAGGCATTGGCCAGCGCCGGACTGTGCAGCATCAAACGATAGATATTGATCAGCCGGCCGCCGCGCGCGCCTTTGATTTTGGCGATGGATTCGGCCAACTCGGGATGATCACTTTCTTCGATCAGCGGGACTCGTGCCACGGGTTACCTCGCATTCGATGAGCTCGTTCAAGCAGTTCAAGCCGTTCAAATCGTTCAAGCCATCGGAAGTTTCCACGTCTTCTCGGGGCTTGGCGGGTTCAATTGACGCATAGCTAGCAACGGGTGATCCGAGTCAGACACTGCGACGTTCCATGCGCAGGGAAAAGCCGGGGCGTTGGATGAACACGCTGCGACCGTCTTCTTGCTTGGAAAGCTCGGTGACCAGATTCAGCACGGGATTGCGACCGTTCGTGTAGGTCCGCGCCGGACCGGCGGCGCGCATGCGCTCGACGTCTTCCTTGCTGCTGAAAAAGTGCAGTAATACTTCTTCGTCGCTGGACCTTGGGCCTCCATACTTGCGGCGCAGATCCTGAAGCGAATCGGTCGGGTGCGGCCGCTCGGCGATTTCCTTTGCGCGCGGCCGATTCAGAACTTTTTCTTTGACGTTCGGATCCATCAGCGCGGCGCCTTCCTTGCCCCAGATGCCCATGGCGTACTCGATGGTCTGATCGGTGACCTCCTGGTAGCGTTCTCCGACGATGACGTTGATCGCCGCCTGGCTGCCGACGAACTGCGACAGAGGCGTCACCATGATCGGGTAGCCAAACTCGGCGCGCACCTGCGCCGCTTCTTCCAAGGTATGATCGAGCTTGTGCTCCATGCCGACCCGACGAAGTTGGTAGCGCAGATTCGAGATCATGCCGCCGGGAATCTGGTGCACGTACTGACTGTAGTCGTATTCGGGGGTCTTGCCGATTGGCAGATTGTCCTGCTTGGCGCAGGCGGTCAAGAATTTGGCCACGTCGCGCAGCGGTTTTTCATCGAGCTGGGTTTTGTATCCTAGAGCCCGGGCATTCATCGCGACGTTGAACACCGACGGATTCGACGAACCGTCGGCAAGCGGCGGAACTGCGGCGTTGATGTTCGTCATGCCGGCTTTGATCGCTTCTAAGCAGCAGAGCGTGCCCAGGCCGGTGGTGCAGTGGGTATGCAATTCAACCGTCTTGCCGCCGGCAGCGGCCAGCACGGCGGGCACCACAGTCTTGGTCCTCTCGGGAGTCAAGATCCCTCCCGGGTCTTTGAAAATGACTCGGTAAACGTCGAGGGCGAAGGCGTCGCGAATCTTGGCTGCGAAATATTCGTCGGTGTGGCGCGGCGACACGGTGTAAATAAGATTGATGATCGGTCTCAGCCCGGCATTCTTGGCCTGCTTGACGCGCCAAGCCCAATCGGCGGGATCGTTCCATGAGTCCGAGATGCGCACTTCGGTGACGCCGGCGTTGGCCATGCAGGTATCGTAGAGCTGATGCAGCGCATCGGGGTAAATCGCGAATCCGCTGCGCGTGCCGTGGATGAGCCGCAGCGGAGTTTTTTTGAACTTGGGTATGATCAAGCGATAGCGTTCCCAGGGATCTTCACGCAATTCTTTGACGCACTTGGGCATTTCCACCGGACCGCCGAGCTCGATGGCCTCGAATCCGGCTTGATCTATCTGTTCGGCGACCGGGACCATCATGCCCGTGCGCATGTTGTAAGCCCACAGGCTTTGCTGGCCGTCGCGCAAGGTCGTATCGACAAAACGAACTTCGGTCATAGCTATCTTATAGCGCAAAGGCCGGCGGGATTGAATCGCTTGAGCGGAGTGGCGCGATGGGCCGTTATTGAAACTGTGGAAAAATTTCTTTCGCCATCAACTCCAAGCTTCGGCGCACCTCGGGCATGGGCACGCCGCCGAAGTTAACCATCCCGATCACGTGGGTGACGCCGAGCTTTTCGTATTCGCGCAGTATGGCGACGGCGTCGTCGGGATTGGTGAACAACGCCAGGCGTTCCTGTTTAATGTTGTCGAATTGGGGAATCTTCGAGCCGGGGCGGCGATGGGTTTTATGGAAGGCAATGGCGCGCTCGAAGTACGGGCGCGCGCCGTCGACGGCGGCCCGCTCGTCTTTATCAAGATAGATGTGCATGGCAACCATGATCTTTGGCGCGCTTTTATGGCCGGCCTTGCGATAGGAATCCAGGTACAGATCGTTCTTCGCCGTTACATCGGCGAGCGTATTCGAGCGGGCGAACGGGATGCCCATCATCGGCCAACCGAGTTGGCCGGCGCGAATCAGCGTATCGTCGCTCGACGCAGCGAGCCAGAGCGGCGGCATCGGCTTTTGCAGCGGCTTCATGTAGAGGGAGATATTCTCGAAGCGGTAATATTTCCCCTGGTGCGAGAATTCGTCTTGCGTCCAGGCCTTCAAGATAACGTCGGTGTCTTCCCAGAAACGTTCCTTGGCTTCCTCCATCGTCATGCCGAACTGCTAGAACTCGACAGGCGAGAAGCCGCTGCCGAGAGCAAATTCCAAGCGGCCATTACAGAGATTGTCCGCCAAGGCATATTCCTCGGCGACGATCAGCGGATTATGAAAGGATGGCACCGCCACGGCCGGACCGAGACGAATTCTTTTTGTCCGCTGGCCTAAGGCGGCGACGACCATCGGCGGGGAGACGCAGGTGCCGTACCAATAAAGATGATGCTCGCCGAGCCAGAAAGAGTCGAAGCTCAACTCCTCCGCCCACTCGCCCATGGTCAGAATTTCCTCGTAGAATTTCTGATTGGACCGGCCGAGCTCCGGATGGTTGTCGCCGAATACGAAGATACCGAATTTCATGGGTTGGTCGTTTACTACTCCAGGAATGGTTTTAGCGCAACACGACAGCGTCATACCGGAAAAGGGGAAGGATTTCTCCCTGTGATGAGTAACAAGCTGGTGAAGAACCTGATTGCTCAGCTCCTTCGAGGGTCGCCGGCTACTTCTGCGCCGCGAAGACGCCGAAGCGCATGCTGCCGGTTTGATAGGCGAGCCAGATGCGAAAGACGGTTTTCGCGAAGATGCGGTTGGTGAATCGAGGGTCGGAAAGCACGCGGCGGAATGATGGATCGCGCAGGAACCGCGCGATGACGCGACCCGCGCAGACACTCCAGGTGTGTTTTACCTGTCTCGTCAGGTCGGAAACTTGAATGTCGTGAAAGCCCGCGGCCACGAGCATCGAACGATATTCCGCCGCCGAAGCCATGCTCGGCAAGCGCCCTTCTCGGCAGATGGGATCGAGAAGATATCTTGACTCCCAAAAATTCGGCCGGTCGCGAGTCAGCCAAGCGGCGATCACGCAGCGCCCGCCGGGGCGCAACAGGCGATGGGCTTCGATAATTAATTTCGCTTTGTCCCGCATATGTTCGGAGCTTTCGATGGCTGTGACGACGTCGAAAGAAGCCGAAGACAAAGCCGTTTCCTGCGCGTCGCCGAGAATGAAATCGAGGCGCGCGTCGCCGGCTGCGGCCAATTTGGCGTAGCGGTACTGTTTTTCAGAGATTGTGATCCCGGTTACGTGGGCACCGATATCGCGGTGCCACAGGATCGCGGCGGCACCGTAACCGCAGCCCAGATCGCAAACGCGATCTCCGGGTTTGAGCGCAGCTTGCCGGGCGACGAGTCGAGTCAGATTGGCGACTGCCTCGTCGGGAGATTCTTTTCCCGTAATCCAGTAGCCATGATGGAGGTTGATTCCCCACAGGCTGCGATAGAGATCATCGAGATCGTCGTAGTGCGCCGCAACGGCGGCAATGTCGGCGATCCCGGCGCGCGGAACAATCATGGGCGATACCCTAACGGCTCATCCCTTACCGCTCCACGTCAGGCGAAAGGGGTGAGTGGTGGTGAGGAGCCGAGCCGTAAGGACAATGTACTCAATCTTCGTTGCACATTAGCGTCGCCCGTAGAGTTTCTCGACGAAACCGCTTTTTTTCATCTCATCGACGAAGCGCAGCTCGACCATGTCCTCGGCTTTGAATTTTCCGGCGCGCGGGTCGGTCAAGGACTGAACATCCAGAGTTTGCTTCAATCCCTCGATGGTCGGGTAAGTGTCTTCGACGAGCAGCGCTGAATTGGCGGCGTGGGCTGCCTCCAAAATGTCGCGCGGCAGGCCGCGGGTGTATTTCTGCATGATCTTCACCGACTCGTCTTTACGAGTCTTGAAGAAGTGGATCGACTCCGCCATGGTCCACACCACCCGGCGCACTTCGTCGGGATTTTCGCGGATTTTTTTGCGTGTGGTGACGCTGCAATTGAACTGAAACGGCACGTTCAGTTTCGCCATGTCGATGATCACTTTGAGCCCCAACTTTTCGCCCTGAATTTTTTCACCGTCGGTGACCACCGTGAAATCGGCCTGACCCTGGGTCACGGCCGCGAGCCTGGCCGGCGCGCCGCCGACGGTGATCGCTTTGATGTCTTTGTACGGGATGCCGACTTTCGAGAGCGCGAGGCGCATGGCGAAATCGGCGGAGGTGCCGGGGATGTGCACTGCTGCTGCGCGTCCTTTGAGCATTTCCGGCGATTTGATATTGGCGTTGCCGATGATGAAATAAGGGAGCGTGTTCATCTGGCTTTGAATGATCGCGATGTCGCCGCCGGCGAGCTTGGCGTTGATCACCGCCGTGCCCACCGCGCCGCTGTAGCCGAGATCGCCGGCGATCAGGCTCTGAATGCCGCGCACGCTGCCATTGATGAAGATCGTATCGAGATCGAGGCCGTGCTTCTTGAAGATGCCCGCTTCTTTCGCGATCCAGTAGATCACCGACGAGTTGGTTGAGTCCGAAATATAAGCGATGTAGCTTTTGGCCTCGACGGCGTGGCTTGGCAGCGTCACCGAGACCAAAGCGGCAAAGATCAGCGAGCGAAATCGGGGTTTCATTACGGTAACCCTCCCGTGATGGTTATTGGCGTCGCGAAGCACGACAAGCCTTTATCGCATTCGCAGAGGCTCAACAAGAGGATTAGCTAGCATCAATTATTTCAAGCTTGCCCAATATTTCGCAGTGAGAACGAGTCCGGCTAAGCAGGGCACGGCCGCGGTGATGTACATCCAATCGTAGCCCGCCAAATCGACCGCGAGCCCGCTGAGCATCGCGCCGGCGCCGTTACTCAGCGGAAAGGCGACGGAGAAACTCGCCATGGCGCGGCCGCGTCGCTCGGCCGGCGCCTTTTCCATAGCCAGGGCGAGAACCCGCGTTCCGCCGATCGCCGAACCCATGAAGTAGAGCGCCCCGCCGATCATGACGCCGGCAAGATTGCCGGCGAAGGGCATCATGAGCAGCGCGATCGATTCTAAAATGTAAGCGGCGATCAGCGAGCGGCCGGCGCCGATCTTGTCAGACAGCCGGCCGAGTAATGGCCGCGCCAGCATGCTGGTGATGCCGGTGGTGACGAAGTACCAGCCGAAGTGTGCGATCGCCAGCTCGCGAGCATAAAGCACCACGAAGCTCGAGAAGCAGGGCAGCGAAACATGCAAGGTGACCATCAGCGTCGCGGCGAGCAGGATATTGCGATCGAAGATGTTCAAGATTTCGCGCCACCAAGGCTCCGAGGAATCGGCGGTGGATTTACGCGGCGCTGATGGGACGGCGCGCGACAGCGCGATGGCCGCGCCGGCGCCGAGTAGCACCAGCGACATGGCGAACAGAAATGTCGCGCCGAAGCCGCCGAACGGAGCCTCGATGAGCCAAAGCGCCACGGCGGGAAATAGAATCGTCGCACTCGATTGCACGCCGCCGTAGTAGCCCGAGGCTTCGCCGCGCCGGGCCGCGGGCGCGCTGGTCGCGAGCAGCGTGTAGCCGCCGGTATTCATGCCGGACCAGCCGATGCCGCGCAATCCGTTCGCGAACATCAGCGCGGCGATAAAGGGCACGAAGCAAAGCGAGATACTGAGCGTTTGCAACAACAAGCCCAGGATCATCACGCCGGTCACGCTCCAGCGATCCGCCCAGTAGCCGAGGAGCGGCCGCGACATGACGCTGGCGACGCCGAAGGACGCGATCACCAGACCGACGTGAAACGGCGAGCCGCCGAGCTGCGTAATATAGAGCGGAAACGTGGGCTGGAGGATGAAGTGCTGGGCGTAGCCGAGAAATTCGGCTAAACAAAGGAGCGCGAAGGGGCGCGTCCAAATCGACTCTTTCTTTTCGCTCGTCATCGCGTGACGCTCATGAATATTTCCGCTAGCGCAGCTTTGCCGCATTGAGCACGGCGAAGATTAGTCCCAACGCCTGCACCGCCGCCATAGCGTAAAACATGCCGGCGTACCCGGCCGCTTCTACGGCGCTGCCGATAATCAACGAACCAACGCCGTAGCTTAACGGATAGGCGACGGAAAAGGTCGCCATTTGTTTGCCGCGGCGCTGTGGGTCGGCGCGCTCGACCGCGAGCGCGAGCGTCGTCGAGCTGCCGATGGCGTTACCCAGCATGTAGAGTGTGCCGCAGACGATCATACCGGTGAGATCGGACACGAAGGTGATCAAGATCAGGCTCGCGAATTGCAACCCGAAGCCCACCCCGACCGACAAGTCCCGTCCGATCTTATCGGAAAGACGGCCCAGCATCGGGCGTCCGAGCAAACTGGTGAAGCCGATCACGATGAAAAACATGCCGAAGTCGATGATGCCGAGCTCGCGCGCATAGAGAACGCTGAAGTTGGTGATCGAAGGGAGCGAAACGTTCAACCAGGCTAGAATCACAGATGGGAGTAAAATGTCCGGTTCGATGAAATGAAAAATCTCGCGCCACCAGCGCCGCGCCGGATCGGCCGCCGCGCTCGAGCGCGCGATTTTCGGCATATGATGGGTCATGAGCGCGCCGAGCGCCGCGCCAGCGAAGGAAAACACTGCGGTGGCGACGAACACCACGCCGAAACCGCCGAACGAGGAGTGCAGCAGCCAGAGCGCAAAGGCGGGAAATAAAATCGACGATGAGCTTTGCACGCCGCTATAAAGCCCGGAGGCTTCGCCGCGGCGCGATTCGGGCGCGATGTGCGCGAGCAACGAGTAGCCGCCGGTGTTGAGCCCGCCCCAACCGATGCCGCGCAGGCCGTTGGCCAGCATCGCCATGCTAATAAAAGGAATAAAACAAATAAGAATTGTCGCGCCCTGAAAGACCAGACCGGAGATCATCACTTTCGCTTCGCTCCAGCGGTCGCACCAATGACCGACCATGGGACGGATAATGACGCTCGATCCCGCGAAACACGCGAGCACCATGCCGACGACGAAAGGCGAACCGCCGAGCTGCGTGACATAGAGCGGCAAGACTGGCGCGAGCATGGCGTGCTGGGCATAGCCCAAAAACTGCGCCGCGCAGAGCAGCAGGAAGGTCTTGGTCCAGATGGTGTCGGTCATAAGAATGGGTTTTCGTTCAAGAGTTCAAGGTTTAATGTTCAATGTCAGAAAATTCTGATCGCATTTGAGTTCCTTGAACTTTTGAACCCTTGAACCTTGAACGGCTTCTGAGCTACTTCAGGTGCGCCCGGTTGGCGACAGTCAACAGCAGGCCGCCGCAGGCGAGGCCGGCGATCGCCAGATACATCCAAAAAAATCCTAGCGACTGAACCAGGGCGCCGCAGAGCAGCGCGCCGACGCCGTTGCTCATGGGTAGGGCGACGGAAAACGTCGCCATGGCGCGGCCGCGGCGCTCCGGCTTGGCCTGTTCCATGGCGATCGCCAGAGTCGTTGCGCTGGCCATCGCCAGCCCCACCATGTAGAGCATGCCCGCTATCATTAAACCGAAAAGGTTGGACGCGAAAGCCAGCGACGTCAGAGCAATCGCTTGAAAAACAAAGCAAGCGAGCAAGGCGCGCCGCCTGCCGATTCGATCCGAGACCTTTCCCAACAGCGGACGGCACAGCAGACTTGTCGTGCCGCTGGCGACGAAGAACCAGCCGAGATTGTCGATTTGAATTTCTCGCGCGTAGAGAACGAGAAAGCTCGCCACGGCGGGGAAGGTGACGTGGGATGCAAAGGACAGGATCGACGCGAGAATAATTTCGCGATCCAGGACGTTCCATATTTCGTGCCACCAGGGGCCGATGGGCACCGCGCGTCGGTCGTGCGCCGGTTGCGGCGCATGACGGGAAAGGACGGCGCCGGCGCCCGCGCCGATCGCCGCCAACGCGATGGCAACGACGAAGACCACAGGAAAACCGCCAAAGGGCGCGTCGATGAGCCAGAGCGCAACGGCCGGGAGCAAGATCGTGCCGCTCGCTTGCACGCCGCTGTAATAACCGGATGCTTCGCCGCGCCGCTGCGGCGGCGCGCTGAGGGCGAGCAGCGAATAGCCGCCAGCGCTGAGACCGGCCCAGCCGAAGCCACGCAGCGCGTTGGCGAACATGGTCACCTCGGCGCGCGGAATAAAACAGAGAAACACCGCTCCGGATAGGATCAGCAAGCCACAGGTGAGCACGCGCGGTTCCGACCAGCGGTCGGCCCAGCCGCCGATAAGCGGTCGAAACACGACGCTCGTCACTGCGAAACAGGCGAGCACAAAGCCGACTTCGAGCGGCGTGCCGCCGAGCCAGATGATGAAAAGCGGAAAGGTCGGCTGCAGCAAAGCGTGCTGCGCGGAACCGAAAAACTGCGCGCAGCAGAGCAAAGCAAATGCCGGCGTCCAGAGAGGCAGAGCTTTTTCCGCGGCCATTGAAAAGAAGTTTGCCGAACGAGTTCTTTGCGCGGGCCTGTCGAGCTTTAGACGAGGCGAGGACTGCAAAGCATGCCCAAACTAACACGAAGCGGGGGTGGAAGCGAGTTGGAACGTATCCGGCCACGGTCCAATGGTTGTAAAAAATTGACTCTTGAACGCATGACCCAAATTAAGATAAAGACGAATTTCTGAAGGTATTGGTTTTGTCGAGAGTCATAAGCAGTTCTTCTGAGCAGGCCGGACTTTCAGAACAAAAAGGGAGGCACTTATGAGACGCTCTATCGGATTGGCGATCATTACGCTCTGCTTGCTGGCGGCCGGATATGCGAGAGGGGCAGCGGGTTGGGAACGTTTGGGCGGGCGTGACGTCGATTTTAAAGGCGATCACGATCGAATCGAGGTCGGCAGGAGCGAAGGTAGATTCAAGCAGATTCAGATAAGAGTTAAAGACGCGCCGATCGAGATAACCAACATGGTTGTCACATTCGGCAATGACGAAAAAGTGAATCTCAACTTCCGCCATCGTTTTGCTGAAGGATCAGGTACTCGCTCGATAGACCTTCCGGGCGATCGGCGAACGATCAAACGAATCGATTTCAATTATCGCAGTATTAGCCGTCGCGAAGGCAAGGGTAGGGTGGAAGTTTACGCGCGTTAAATAATATTAGTGAACTGCTGGGTTTGAAGAGTCCCTGCTTGCGGATCGACCCGGCCACGGAGCATCCGAACGACGGCTGCGGTCAATCAACGACTTGCGGAGCTTGAGGCCGCAAAAATTTCCCACACGGCCATGAACATCGCCGCGATCACCGGGCCGATCACAAAACCGTTGATACCGAAAAGCGCCATGCCGCCGAGGGTGGAGATCAGGACCACGTAATCAGGCATTTTGGTGTCTTTACCGACCAGGATCGGCCGGAGGATATTGTCCACCAGGCCGATGACGAGCACGCCGTAAGCGATCAGAATGATGCCCTGCCACGTCGCGCCGGTCACTAAAAGATAAATGGCCACGGGCAGCCAGACCAGAGCGCTGCCGACCGCCGGCAGCAGCGATAGAAAAGCCATCACCACGGCCCATAACACCGGCGCGCGAACGTCCAAGAACCAGAAGATCAGCCCTCCGAGCGCTCCTTGTGCGATCGCCACGACGACGTTGCCTTTGACGGTAGCGCGGATGACAGTGGTGAAATTGTTGAAGAGCTCACGCTGTTGATCTGGATACAGGGGAATTGCCGTTCTAATGCGCCTGGCAAGGCCGTCACCGTCGCGCAGCAGAAAGAAGAGCAGATAGAGGACGATGCACAGGTCGACGAAGAAATCGAAAGTGTTCTGACCGATGTTAAGAGCTTTGCTGGCAACGAACTGGCCGCCCTGCACCAGGCCGGTAGAGAGTCGCTCTTGCATCGCGCCAAGATTCGATAGCCCCAGACTGTCAAGCAGGTCGCTTGCCCAGGCTGGTACGGCGCCCAACACCTGCTCGAGATACCTGCCGAAATTCAGCTCTCCGGACTCGAACTTTCCGTACACGCTGACGGCTTCCTGCACTAACAATGCGACGATCAGCATTACCGGCAGAATGACGATGATCAGGACGATCGTCACGGTCGCGAGCGCGGCAACCGTGGGTCTACGCCCCATGAACGTCCGCAGCCGCCGGTAGAGCGGTGCAAACACGATCGCCAAGATAGTTCCCCATAAAACCGCACCGAAGAACGGCCAGAGAATCCACGCGAATGCGAGAGATATGGCAAGGACCAATAATAGGAACGTCTTATCTTCAAGGCCGGGCAGATTGATCGAGTTCGGGGATTTCATGCTGTGGAGAATCGAGTGCGCGTGCGTTGGGATGCCGACAAGCGCGGCTTGCCGGGGTGCACTACCCCAGGGTCTGCAGCC
>Ga0079216_10000360_pt1 | contig 10588 bp, 7 predicted proteins | sample NCAS100_FD_77008 | JGI IMG/M metagenome (GOLD analysis project Ga0079216, IMG submission 77008) | Agricultural soil microbial communities from Utah to study Nitrogen management - NC AS100 | ecosystem: Environmental > Terrestrial > Soil > Agricultural land | place: USA: North Logan, Utah...
AGCCTGTAGTAGAGTGCCTCGAGAAACTCGCCACGATACACTTGTTTCAGCAACTCGGCATTGGCCGTTGAAAGATATCGTATTTCGTCCGCTTTGTCGCCGCGTTCTTGCAAAAATTTCAGCAGTAAAGACTGAGCGCCCGGGGCACTATTATGAAGGTTTTGAATAACGACTGCTGACGGGAATTCTTTAAAGCTTGCCTGCAAAGAGAGTCGGACGCTGAGTTGATCCAGGTACTCCTCGCTTACTTCGGCGACGTTAATAAAGAGCGGCAACCGAGAGACCGTATCCAACGAATATATACCCTCCGCTACTCTGTCCTGTCCGCATCCCACTTCTCCGGTCAGCAAAAGCGGCAGCCGAGTCGTCGCAAATCTACGCGCCAAAAGAGACGCGCTGCGGCTAAGATACGGGAAATCAAGATACCGCGAACAATCATTGGACTCATTGGAGCGCGAGACATATCCGGTTTCGGAAAATACCGGTCGCCGCGCCAAGAGCTGGCCGACTTTTTCGTGGAGTTCGTATGGATTAAACGGCTTTGTAAGACAGCCAAGCTCGGCCTTGTCTTGGATCGTTCGTGCAATCGACTTGGATTCGACCAGGAACAACACCGCGAAGGGTAGCTGCGCGGCAAAGCGCAGGAGACCCGCCATCTCCGCGCCCAATTGAGGCGTCACTCCAAAAATTAATAGATCAACGTCTTCACGCGTATCGGCAAAGGGAAATCCCCGTGAAACTAACGGTCGCTTTAAAACGGCAAATTCTCTCCCGAGGATGAGAGCGAGTGTCTCGCGGACGACCTCCGATTCATCAATGACTAAGATTCGCTTCATTCACTTGAGCGCGGAGACTGGCTGTCGCTCGAACCTGCTTGCCGACGGGAACATGCACGAAAAAAACCGTGCCTTTTCCCAGGCTGCTTTCCACCGTTACAAAACCGCCATGCTCTTGCACGATCTGATGCGACACCGCTAAACCTAAGCCGCTGCCTTCATCTTTGCTGGTAAAAAACGGGTCGAAAATTTGCTCCAAGTTTTCCTGCGGAATACCAATTCCGCTGTCACGAACCTCAATCTGAACATATTCTCGAATCAGCTCGGTATCACTTTTTGCCGAAATACGGGTTGAAAGTACGATAGAACCCCCGTCTTTCGTCGCCTGTATGGCGTTCAAAATTAGGTTCATAAATACCTGCTTCATCTGCTCCCTGTCAATCCAAACCTTGGGCAAGTCATCGCCAAATCGTCGTAGTATTTCAACGCTCTTTTCCTTCGCCTGACTGTCGAGAATTCGCGCAATATTATCGACGACATCGTTGACATTTTCAGGGGCAACATTCGGCTTGGATGGGCGAGCGAAACCCAAAAGGTCGTTTATTAGCCCACAAATCCGGTCAACCTCCCTCAATGCCAATCCCTGAAATCCCTCACGGAAATCGGCGTCGTCGTAACGTTCGGGCAAAAGCTGAGTAAACGTACGGATCGCAACAAGGGGGTTACGGATCTCGTGCGCGAGACCGGCAGTCAATAATCCCAGTGACGACAACCGGTCCGCCCGGCGGAGCACGGCTTGAGAGTCCTTAAGCTCCTTCTCCCTTTGCAATAAACGCTCGACCATTTGATCAAACGCCTTGGCAAGGCTACCGATTTCGTCTTCGCGCTGGATGGAAACTCGATGTTGGAGATCGCCATCTTCGATGCGCTTCGCTGCTGCCGTGAGTTGCTCAATCGGCTTAACCATTCTCATCGCGATGCCGAAAATGATCGTCGCACCCAATAAAAAAATCGCCGTCGAGATCACTAAGCTCTTAATAGTGAGCGACCTCATTTCACTGAGCATAGGATTCAGGTTGAATCCTAGGCGAATTGCTCCCATCCTCTGGTGCCCCAAAATCACCGGCTTGGAAATATCTAAAATCTCTTTTTTATAGTCAACATCAAGAAGGGTCTTATCAGATTTAATGACCCTCTGACCCAGATCGTCAGCAGGCGTTGCGAGAAACAGTCGATTATCTTCATGATAGTCGCCAACGATTCTGCCTTTGTCGTCATAGATATAGGCGTATTCGACATCAGGTAGAGCCTTTGCCTCCCGAGCAATTGCACCGAGGTGGTATATATCGAGCTTGTAGAGAGGGGCAGAGACACTTAACTCCATTAGGTTAATCCCCACCTTAGCTTTTTTACCCATTTCCTCTAACAGGAGATTCCTCTGAGAGCGAATGGTTAAGTAGGTGAGTGCCCCTAAAGCGGCCAAAAAGAAAAGTGCGTAGGAGAGAAAGACCCTAACTTTGAGCCCAAATCTAATTCTTGAGGCCATAGCTGATCGTTACCACGAATCAACCTGTTTCCCGAGGGTGGAAAGAATGAACTTTTCCACTGCTTTCATGCGATCAATGGACATTGGTGGAATCGCGTCAATATTAGTTGTACCTTGCTGTCGGTTCAGTACCCCTTGTCCTTCCGGAGTTTTCTCCATATTGATTAAGACCTCTTTAAGCGCTGTAATAATCTTTGGGTCCAGATCTTTTCGTACGGAGATGATCTGTCGTGGCACCGACATCGATTTTGCGATGATTTTGACGTCATCTTGAATCTCTGGCCTTAAGGCTTGGAATTCCCTATAGGACGTAGCAGCGGCATCGACTTTACCGCTGATTAGCAGATTGGGCGCGTTATCATCGCTACTATGAATATAGCCGATTGCATCCGATTCGACTCGTCCAGGCACGACGATCAGAGCCAGTTTAAGCTTACTTTCAGCCAAAATCATTCGGGGAAGAATGTGCGCAGAGGTCGAATGAGGCTCATCAAACGCCAGGACTTTGCCCTTCAAACCACTCACAGCATCGATGCCGCTATCTTTTTTGACCAGGATGACGCTGTAATATTCAGCCTCTTTATATTTCCATTGCCTTAAAATAGGAATCGAACCTGACCACTTGGACGCCACCACCGTCGCTGCAACACTGTCATGGAAGAGATCGACTTTGCCCTGCCTAAGAGCCTGGGCAAGCTGTGCTACCTTGTCGACTACTAATATCTTTCCGCCCGTGATTCCCAGTGGGGCCAGTTTCTTGGCGATATAATCGACAAATTCTTGGCGATCCCTAATGGCTCGGACGGGATTAGCCTGCACCCTGCCAAAGATTAGAAGTTTTTCTTCCGCCGCAAAAATTTGCTGAACAGCCAAAGGAAATAAGAGAAACAAAAAAAGACCAAAAAGGACTGTGCGCTGCTTACACCAATACATTTAACGAACCTCCTATCTGTCGTAAGTAACGTAAATGTGTCAGTTTAACAGCAACACAAATGGTAACAGGGGAGTTGCTGGGTGTTGGGTTAATGGAAATAGTTCCATAAAGGAACCTTCCCACTTGTTGTTCGTTCGAATACCAAATGCGTGCGTCGTTTCAGAGTGAAAAGACAGCGATTTTCTCTTGTTTATAGAAAAATGCCACAGACCGTCCAAAAATCACCTTGTTACAATACAACACACTTCCTATCTTAACCTGTCGCGTTTATGACTACAAAGCTATTTCTTCAGGGCTGCAACCTCGGACCCGTATGAACTCACCACCACAGCGGCTGCTTGCCGTGTCGCTTTCGAAAGTGCATGGGATGTCAAAGCGGACAAAAGGAGAAGAAGGGAAGAGAAGTAAAAAACCCAATTAAAGCCCATTGTATCGGCCAGAATTCCCGCCACAAGAACGGCTATTGGCTTAACTACATTGGAAAGAGTTTTGAAGACTGCAAGGTCAATAGAGGTTTTTTCCTTCGAGGCAAACTCCAGTTTCAAATGATTCTGATAAACCGCACAAGCACCATTCAAAATTTGATATAAGCACATCAGAAGCAGGAAAATGTAAACCGACGTAGGAAGTGATAAGCTGAGACATACTGGCAGCAGCAATAAGCCACTGATAACCAAAGCCTTACGCTGATCCCAGCGATTGATGATCCACCGGGACAAAAGACTGACGTTAGCCCCATAAAAGATAAGGCCAAGCATCATCACAGCCCCGACCTGGGTCGAGGGTAGCCCGAATACAACCGTCAAATAAACCGGTAGAATGGCACTTGCCCAAGCGTCTTCCGCTCCCTGAAGAAACCCGCGCGAAAGTCCCACCGTCTTGATTTTGCGATCCACATTTCCCCAGACTTTCAATATCGGTGTCTTCACTTCCTCTCTAAGATCCGGGAGATGGAGCAAGGCTATTATGACAGCAACAGTGGTTAACAGACCAAATACCACAACGGAATACTTAAACGGAAAGAGGGCGATGAGCCCACCGCCAACCAACATACCTATTCCCTTTGAGACGTCCCCTAGGCCAAGCACCACGTTGACATGATGCGATTGGCTCTTTTCAGGAGAAAAATGCTTCACATACACTTCGGTCATGAGTGGCATGGTTATGAGCCCGCGTGTAAACCTCTCCAGGTAGATAAAGAAAAAAGTCGGGTCGAATATATACATAAAGGAAATGAGACTATGAATGCCGAGCCCCACGCACAACGACCGCCTGTATCCAAAGCGGTTAATCGCTGTCCCAATCACTATTGGAGCAAATATCTGTCCCACGGTATCCAAGACAAAGAGAAAGGCGATCCGGGGCACAGATACGCCGATCGAGGCAAAGTAGACCGGAAGGATCACCCGCAACGCGCCTATCGTTAGTGACACGCTCCAGAGACCTAAGCCGACGACTACAATGGTGCGCCTACACGATTCTTCATTGAGATCGTTCAATTATCTTTAACCACCTTAGGCCAGCGGTCCGCTCTCGCCACTATAAGCCTCGACCAACCCGAGAAAATAGGCCGCTTCTTTGTGGATCTTTGCCAGAGGTTCTCGAAGCAAAAAACTCATTCCTTCAACGAACTTCAAGAAGCCGGTTTCCTGAATAGGAAACTTTTTCTCTAAATCCTCGACCCAAACTGGCAAAGTACCTCTCGTGTATTTGAGTTCCAGAATGGTTTTCTGGGATTTCCCTGCCGGTGCTTCGACGGGATATTTCCACGAATCGTAGGAATAGACATCAGTGCCCACGTGGTAGTAATGATTATCCCAGTCGAGAGAAACTCGCTCCACATCATTTTGAAAGGCTAATCTTTTGTATGTCAGCAAGAAGAAAGGTTTAAGACCCATAGTTAAAATTAGCTCCTGAATTTCCTGATACAAATTTCTAATGACTTCTGGCTCGACTCCATGCTTGTTATCATCCAATATGCTTTGTGTTACGTCGCTACCCTCCAAGAAACCTGGAAGGTCTACTCTGCTCAATCTAAATCTCTTTTTTGTCCATTGCCCCTTCAGCCTCGTCTTAACCTCGATCCAATAGCCTGATATTGGGCTTGGAGACTCGCCATAGTTTTCATACGTCCTAAGCCGCACAAGCATACGTCGAGCAGGGTTCAAAATTGTATAACGCGTTAAGTCATAGTCTCTGTTATCAAAGTAAACGGTACCCACACTGGTGATTTCATTGATAGGATGCATTCCGTACTTGGGAAAAAATTCACTCAGCTTACGCCACAAAGCCGCAACCCCGTCCGGAGTTACAGCAACTTCATAATTTCTTTCAATTCGATCTTGGTAGTTTGGATCTATCATGGCGTATTCCTATACAAAGTGCAGAGCTATCTCGATCCAGAAGCGGACTCGCCCAATCAGGTTAAGGCAGACGAATTACATGATCACCTCGTTAGCTTGGCACCGCCACAAATTTTATAGCACTTGCTCCCCTTTCCAGGAGCATATGCGATCTTAGGCGAATTTGTGCACCCGTATATAAGAGTTAAATCGGCTAGTCAAGTATAGCCAAATAGTTAAAATACCTGACTCCTGAAGCAACACTTTAATTAGTTTCTCAAACTATTCAGAATCACTAAATAATGATATCGCCAAATGGACTAGGGCACGCGCCTATGCGCATTCTTAGGTTTCTCCAACTTGGCCCAAGAATCCCTGAGGGTTACGGCACGGTTAAAAAGTCGTGCTCCTGCAGAGGTATTTTCGTCGACGCAGAAATATCCAAGCCGCTCGAACTGGTATCGCTCCCCAGCTCCAACATTCGCGAGATAGGGCTCGACCCTGCACGATGTCAGTCGCTCGAGTGAATTGGGGTTGATATTCGCCAACCAATCGCTCCCTTCGGGCACCTCATCGGGATCTTCCTTGGTGAACAAATGACTGTAGAGCCTCACTTCCGCTTCGATCGCATGGGCCGCGGAAACCCAGTGGATGGTGGCTTTGACTTTGCGCCCGCTCTGCGACGAACCGCTTTTCGTTTCCGGATCGTAGGTGCAACGCAATTCGCGAACTTCACCGGTCGATGGATCCTTATCGACACCGACGCACTTGATGATGTAGCCGTAGCGCAGCCGAACTTCCTTCCCCGGAGATAAACGAAAAAATCCTTTGGGCGGCTCTTCGCGAAAATCGTCCTGTTCGATGTAGAGAACCCGCGAGAATGGCACCTTGCGGGTTCCCATGCCCGGGTCTTCCGGATTGTTGATCGCAACCATTTCCTCGACCTGTCCATCGGGATAATTTTCCAAAACGACCTTGATGGGCCGTAATACGGCCATTACCCTCGGGGCTCGCTTGTTCAGATCTTCCCGCAAGCAATGCTCGAGCATGGCAATATCAACAACGCTGTTTCTTTTGGCTACACCAATGCGCTCGCAGAAGTTGCGAATCGCCTCAGGGGTGTAACCCCGCCGTCGCATACCTGCGAGCGTCGGCATGCGCGGATCGTCCCAGCCGCTGACGTGTCCTTGCTGCACGAGTTGCAAGAGCTTGCGCTTGCTCATCACCGTATGGGTCAGATTCAAGCGCGCGAACTCGATCTGTTGCGGGTGGTGAATTCCAAGTTGCTCAAGAAACCAGTCGTAAAGCGGCCGGTGATCTTCAAACTCCAAAGTGCAAATGGAGTGGGTTATCCCTTCGATGGAATCCGACTGGCCATGCGCAAAATCGTAGGTAGGGTAGATACACCAAGCATCTCCGGTTCGATGATGCGTCGCGCGCAGCACTCGATACAAGACGGGATCGCGCAGGTTGATATTGGGCGAGCCCATGTCAATTTTCGCGCGCAACGTGCGGCTGCCGTCGGGAAATTCCCCCGTTCGCATCCGTTGTAATAGATCAAGGTTTTCTTCAAGCGAGCGGTCCCGAAAGGGGCTATTCTTACCAGGTTCGGTGAGAGTTCCGCGATATTCGCGAAGCTGATCTGCATTCAAATCGCAGACAAAGGCTTTGCCCGCCTCAACGAGGCCGACAGCAAATTGATAAAGCTGCTCGAAGTAATCCGACGCAAAGAACTCTCGATCGCCCCATTCGAAACCGAGCCAACGCACATCTTCTTTGATCGATTCGACGTACTCGACGTCTTCTTTACTGGGATTGGTATCGTCGAAGCGCAGATTACAACGTCCGCCGAATTCGGCCGCCAATCCGAAATTGAGACAGATGGATTTAGCATGGCCGATATGAAGGTAACCGTTGGGCTCCGGCGGAAAACGAGTATGAACTCGTCCTTGATTTTTACCTTGCTTGACATCGTCGGCGACGATGTTGCGTATAAAATGAGACGGCACGGTGTCGGCATTGCTCCCCGACGGATCAATACTACCCCCTGCTGACTTGGTTTCCACAGACCCTTCTCCTCACGTTAGAGGGTTGATAATAACACAAACTGGGCGCTTTTTAACGCGCCGTTGACGCTTTTTCACCGCCCTGTTAGCTTACCCTATGGCTCAGATTCGCACTCGCTTCGCCCCCAGTCCGACCGGTTATTTGCACATCGGCGGCGCGCGCACGGCGCTGTTTAACTTTCTTTTTGCCCGCCATCACGGCGGCAAATTCATCCTTCGCATCGAGGACACCGACCGCGAAAGATCGACGCCCGAGGCGATTCAAGCGATCTTGGACGCGATGCAATGGTTGGAGCTCGACTATGATGAAGGACCGTTGTATCAAACCGAGCGCTATCCGCTGTACAATGAAAAGATCAAAGAATTACTTGCAAACGGCAAAGCCTATCCCTGCACTTGCACGCCGGCGGAACTGGACGCCAAACGACAGCTGGCGCAAAAAGAAAAGCGCAAACCCGCCTACGAAGGGACCTGTCGGCCCGTGGAAGGCGTGATCCCCCCGCTGCCAAAGGATAAACTTTATACCGTTCGTTTCCGTTCGCCGCGCGACGGCTCGACTACCGTTCGGGATCTGATCAAAGGCGACGTCGTTTTCGATAATCGCGAGCTCGACGACCTTATCATCGCTCGCTCGGACGGCACACCGACGTATAATTTTTGCGTCGTAATCGACGACATCGAGATGGGCATTACACAGATCATCCGCGGCGACGATCACCTTTCTAATACACCGCGGCAAATCCAACTTTACGAAGCCCTGGGGCGAGAACTGCCGCAATTTGCCCATGTGCCGCTCATCCTTGGCACGGACAAAGCAAGGCTGAGCAAGCGCCATGGAGCAACATCGGTCACTGCTTATCGCGATATGGGCTATTTTCCCGATGCCGTAGTGAATTATTTGGTCCGTCTCGCATGGTCGCACGGCGATCAAGAAATTTTTTCACGCCAAGAGTTGATCGAGCAATTTACTCTCGATAACGTCGGTAAATCGGCAGGCGTGTTCAATCCGGAAAAATTTCTCTGGGTTAATTTTCAATATTTAAAAGCGAAGCCGCCGTCTCGGCTTGTCGAAGAAGTGATTCCATTCATCGCCGCCAAGGGATATCCGGTACCGCAAGACAAAGCCTGGCTGGAGAAAATGGTTGCCACGCTGCAAGAGCGCGCGAAAACCTTAGTCGAGCTAGTCGACACCGCCCACTACTATCTAGCGGAGGAGATTATCTTCGATGAGAAGGCGGCAAAGAAATTCCTGACCAGGGAGTCCGCCGCGCCGATCGCGAGCTTAATGCAAAAATTGTCCGCGCTTGGCGACTTCACTGAAGCGGCAATCGAGCGGGCCTTTACGCAGACCCTCGAAGAACACGGCCTGCAGATGGGCGCGCTCGCTCAACCGGTGCGCGTTGCGCTCACGGGTGGAACGGTGAGTCCAGGCATTCACGATGTCATCGCCGTGCTGGGAAAAGAACGCACGATTCGGCGGCTACAAAGCGCACTCGACTCCATCCGATAACTTGACTCCACCTGCTAATTCTTTTACGTTGATCCTTCGCCAATTGAGGAGTCGGCTAATTGGTAAGCCACCTGACTCTGGATCAGGCGATTGAAGGTTCGAGTCCTTCCTCCTCAGCCACGGTCCCATCGTCTAGCGGTTAGGACACCGGCCTCTCACGTCGGGAACACGGGTTCGATTCCCGTTGGGACCACCACACTTAGCTAATTTCAAATTGTCCACTGTCCGGTTTTTGTCCGGCTGCCTTATCACGTCTGATTCTCTCGACTGTCTTTTTCAGAGGAGAATACTGACTAACGAAAGCGTCCCAGGATGCTTTGTCGCCGCAAATACAGCCGGCGAGGAGACTTTTTTCTTTCTCGGTCAATGTCCCGTAGTCCGGCATAACAATTTGGCGCCGTGCCTGCGAGTATCATAGCGGCGCAGGCTGGGGCAAGGGCCAGTTGCCGGGCCAGGTCTCTATTTATTATTAAATAGCCCGACTAGCAGCCGCCGCGCAGTATCGCGGCGCGCATCGGTGAGCATATACAGCGAAGCCGCCGGCCGACCCGATCATTTCATTTTGTTAAAAATATTCTTCGCGGCTTGCTGGAGCAGCGGGTTGCGCACGATCACCTTCGAGATAGCGCTGCGAAGCTTGGCCTTGCTGTCTTTGGATTTGGAAGCTTTCAACTGAGCTTTGACAGCTGCTTGCAAATCCTTGTTCTCCTTGATCAACGCGCGAATCGCTTTGCGAATTTTTTCAGCTTTCGCTTCCGAAAGCTTCGGTCCACTCTTCCCCATACAACACCCCCTATTGTTTTGTCGAAATTTCTAACCTTGCATCTGCATACTGTCAAGATTATTTTCCGCAATGCGCCATCAGTTTAGGATCACGACTGCGGTCGGTTGCTTTTAATCGCCGTAGCTTGGCGAGAACCTGGGCGTCGCTCCGAAATTGCGCCGGGCTGGAGGACAATCGCATGAAATCCTCCAGCAGGCCGGAAAAGCGTTTGCTCCAGATCGACGGATCAGCGCCGTAGTAAAGGTTACCGACGCTCAAGTCGTGGCCGAGGCCGCGAAATTCAAGGAATACTCGGCGCCCGTTTTTCAGAGCGTTGAAGAAAAAATCCTCCGCCTGGCAACCCGCGACGATCGTGTCCCGGCTTCCTTTGATAATGAGAGCCGGCACCTCGTGGCGAAAATCGGCGGGATTCCATGGACAAATTCTCTCCTCGTCAACGACGCCAATCCTCTTGACCTGGTCGCGGGCAAATCGCCAGTTGTCGCTCGCTTGGTCGGCTAATGCCGCCATATCTTTTCCGTAGAAGCAGCCTTTTTCACCCACGATCAGTGAAATCCAGCGCGCCACCCCGTCATACACGCCGTAAACATAATTGCCGCGTCGTGACTCTCGGCCGCCGATGCGCGCACG
>Ga0079216_10000361_pt1 | contig 10562 bp, 10 predicted proteins | sample NCAS100_FD_77008 | JGI IMG/M metagenome (GOLD analysis project Ga0079216, IMG submission 77008) | Agricultural soil microbial communities from Utah to study Nitrogen management - NC AS100 | ecosystem: Environmental > Terrestrial > Soil > Agricultural land | place: USA: North Logan, Utah...
GGAGTCCAGCAGCCAAGTTTGTTTACTTTGTAATGAAATCAAAGCATCCAATTGATCAGGTTGAGCTCATGAATATGACTAACCTTCCAAGGAGAACCGTGCAAAGTGCAGTTGAGGAGCTTAAGTCACAAGGGTTAATTATTGAACGAAGCAGCTTAGATGATGCCAGAAAGAAGCTATATACTCCCGTTCAATCTGAATGGCTATAATCACATGCAACTAGAAAAATATCTTTCTCCATTAGCATACTGGCGAAGAAATGGCAAGAAAAAATTATGCTCAATAGAGTTATAACAGAAATAAAAAATTCAAGTGTCAAGAAATTGCGTCAGAGAGACACCCATCTTTTGATAAAAAAAGAAGCAGGGTAGAAAAATTTGTGGATCTGGGCTTCTTGAGAGAAATTTTGTATGCGTCCTTAACACTCGAGGACATCACAGTGGTAATCGACCGTACCTCTTCTAGGGCTGTTGAACTTTCGTATTGTAAGGATGAGTAGAATCTTCCTTATAAAGTGCTACTTGATGTCAAAGAACGCTTATAAAAAAGGACATTTCCTATAGGTAGGACGAAAATACTTGGCAAATACCACCTTTAGAGTGCAATCGCACAAGTTCAGCCAGGATAACATCCAGACTACGCTTGTGTGCTCAAAATGCGACGAGGTCTTTTCCAAAGAGTTCCCTTTAGACCTTGAGGGCCAGACGATAGAGTTCAAGTGTCCAGTGTGTGGCGTGCCTGGCGAAGCAGATCTTCCATACAAAAGCGCCGAAGAACGCGAAGAGCTGGAGGAGGACTTTGAAGAGGTAGAAGAAGAAGAGGGTGGGGAAGAGTTTGAAGAAGAATATTAACTAGCTATGTCTGGTAAGCTATAACTCTCAAGCTCATCTGGCATTCAATTCTAAGGATGGCTATGTCATTAATATGGATACTCTGGCTTCGGATGGCTACCAGAACGACATAGCACTATCGATCTGTCTCTGTAGCAGAGGTGTCTGCAGAGATGTGTATATAGAGTCACACGATACATTTATGTTGAAAAGAAGAAGGACGCAAAACCTGAGTTAATCTGATCATGATGATATCTGACCGAACTATATTGAAACTACTATATGCATCCTATGTTCTTCCCGAGCTACTTCCTAGCTAACTTGCCTAGCTGCGCAAGTAGCGCCGAAAGCTGAATTTCTGGATGTGCACCAGCAGTAAGCCTGTAGTCATACTCCGCCATCAAAGCTGCAAACTCCTCTGGCTTTTCGATCCTCATATCATATGCCTCCTCGTTTGCATACTTCATAAAGTCGCCCTCTGACATTCCATAGACCTGCGTCAGCTCGAGAAGCTTTGCTCTGGAGTCATTGAACTTGCCAGACATTGCAAGGCGCAGCACTTCACCCACTCTTGCCCTACCGGAAATCCCAATAGCTGCTGTAACACTTGCCACAGATACCAAGCCCATGCCGGCTGCAGCTTGCATAATGTTTATGGAGTGGCGTAGGTCGCCACCAGTTGCCTCATATATCTGAGCAAGAGCCTTTTCTTCATATTTCACCTTCTGTTGTTCGCAGATCATTTTCAGATGATCGATAACATCTTCCTTTGGTAAGCGTCTAAATCTAAACACTACACACCTGCTCTGTATCGGCTCAATTATTTGAGATAGATAATTACAAATAATAATAAATCGAGTCGTCCTTGCGCTGTCTTCAATTATGCGCCTGAGCGCAGTCTGGGCCTCCGAGGTCATCTCGTCAGCTTCGTCAAGTATGATTATCTTGGGCTTACCAAATTCCTTGTCATCTGCCAGCTTAATTGAAGCTGCAAACTCTTTTACACGCTCCCGCACCATCTTGATGCCACGCTCATCTGATGCATTAAGTTCGAGCGTGTTCTTCCTCCACTCTTCTCCTAGGAGCTCCATTGCAATGCAGAGCGCGGTAGTGGTCTTGCCAACTCCTGCCGGCCCGGCGAACAGCATATGGGGTATGTCGGGACTCTTAATCAGGTTACTTATACCCTTGATTATTTCCTTCTGATCAACTACCTCCTTCAGTTTCTTTGGTCTGTATTTCTCAGACCACATAAGGTTCGCCAGATCTGTTTCTTTGGCCGACTCCATCACGAAGCGCATTCACTGAAGTTATTAAACCATTAATAGGTTGCTATTTTGTCTCACGAGCTGCCCATTTCTATAAAAAAACCACTAGAAGCTAGCTACTAGCTTTACAAAAGCTGTGCTGATATGATATATAATAAGTACCCAGTTCTTAATAGCTCTTCCCCATGGCCAACATCACCCGCTCAGAGCCAAGGATTGAAGCCATTCAAAGCATCTACCAGCTCGGCTACATGCTGGAGGAGGTCAGGGTGACATATAAAGAAGACGCTAAAATGAGCGTTGGCAACCTTGTGATTGATGCAAAAGAAGGCGATATGTCGTCTCTCCCGCGTTGGATTGCCAAGATCCTTGTCGAGCAGGGTGCAGTCGAAATCCAGTCAAATGACGTCACCGGCTACATTTCACGGACTATGAATCGCGAGCGCATTGCAAAACCTCATGATCTCTCTGGCGTCGATGTTGACTTTTACGTCAGAGTCAACGATTACCTTGATGGTCTGAAGGAGCGGGAAAGAGAAAACCTGACTGTTTCCCTAAATACATTTGTAGCCTCTCGACTTGAAAAAATAGTCAAGCTGGCTGCTGCCTCATCACTCTCCCCCGAGCTTGAAGCCAAACTAACTGCGGAAGAAAAGGAGCTTTACATCCTGATAAACAAGGCTTCAACGAAATTCAAAAAAGGAGTGCTAAAGAAGTTTGTCTGAGCAGCAGACCGCGGCGGCGCTTGCAAACGATCTGGAAAAGTTTCTCAAAGCATTCAAAGACCGCGACAGCAATTACAAGTATTTTGACAGGATAAATAATATGATGGCGTCAGGCGTTCAGTCGCTTATTGTAGATTATATCGATCTCGATTCTTACAACCCTTTCCTTGCCAAAGAGATAACGCATAAGCCCGATGAGTATCTTGAGGCATTTAACGAAGCAGTCCTATCAATCCTGCGCGAGATCCATCCTGACTATGAGCAAGAGATCCGTGAAAAGATCCGGGTCAGGATAGGCAACTATACTGTGCAAAAGGGCCTGCGTGAAATAAACGCTGATTTGATAAATAAGCTTGTGAGCATCTCTGGCATGGTCGTGCGCTCGTCAGAAGTCAAGCCCCTTGCCAAGAAGGTTGCATACAAGTGCACGAACTGCAACACGGTCACAGAGGCCCAGCTCAAAGGTCTTGTGATGAAAAAGCCGCTTAAATGCCCTGCGTGCTCTGAAAAAGAACTAGAAATGGATCCGGAGAGTAGCCTATTTATTGACTTCCAGTTGGTGCGGTTGCAGGAGCTGCCGGAAGATCTGCCTGCAGGCCAACTGCCACATTACATTGAAGTTACTGTTATGAGTGACCTTGTAGACCAGTGCCGCCCTGGCGATAGAATCATACTTACAGGCATAATTAGAATAGAGCAGGAGCAATTGGTTCCACAGGCCAAGACCAGCCTTTTCCGACTTCGTATGGAAGGAAACAACATAGAGTATCTCGGTGGCAGGGCAGGAAGCAAGGACACAAGGTCTGTTGAAAGAATACTGATAAGCACGGAGGACGAGCGACAAATAAGAACGATAGCAAGTAAACCCGATGCTTACGAAAAGCTAATCGCCTCATTCGCTCCCCACATTTATGGCCATGAGCCGATCAAGGAAGCAATTCTGCTGCTTATTGTAGGCTCCGTCACAAAGAGGCTTGAAGATGGCTCGACCAGAAGAGGTGATATCAACGTGCTTTTGGTAGGTGACCCAGGTACGGCCAAATCCGAGATGCTAAAATTCACCGCCAAAATTGCTCCAAGGGGGCTATATACTTCTGGTAGGGGTTCTACAGCTGCAGGTCTGACAGCTGCAGTCATTCGTGACAAATCAGGGATCATGATGCTAGAAGCCGGTGCCGTCGTATTGGGCGATCAGGGAATCGTATGCATTGACGAATTTGACAAAATAAAGCCGGAAGACCGCTCGGCGCTTCATGAAGTGATGGAACAGCAGACTTGCTCGGTGGCAAAGGGAGGCATTGTCGCTACACTGAACGCAAGGACGTCAATCTTGTCTGCATCAAATCCCATATATGGCAAATATGACCCATACAAGAACATAACAGAAAATGTCAACCTGCCAGTGCCGCTGCTGACAAGGTTTGACCTGATATTCATAGTCCGAGATAGTCCAGACAAGGAAAAGGACAACCTTATCGCAAGCCATATTTTGGAAATACACCGCAATACTGAACAAGCGGCTAGGCCTGCGATTGACATCGACCTTTTCAGCAAGTATTTGGCATATACAAAGCAGATCGAGCCAGCACTAACACCGGAAGCAATTGACATCGTTCGAAGTTATTATATGGACATGAGAAGGATCGAGTCAGAAGGAATGATAACGGTGACTCCAAGGCAGCTTGAAGGCCTGATCAGGCTTGCATCTGCCCGTGCAAGGTTGCTATTAAAGGACATGGTGGAGGCAGAGGATGCCCAGCGTGCGATCTACCTTGTAGACCAGATGATGAGAACTGCTGGCGTCGACGTCAACACAGGAAAGACGGACCTCGGCGTGCTATACGGAAAGCCTCAGAGCGTAGTTTCAAAGGAAAAGACCTTTATGGAACTATTCAGAGAACTCACTGGCACTGAGAACAATGACGTGGAAGACAAGGTTCTTGTAGACGAGCTAGTGAAGACAGGTAAGTTCTCTGACGAAGAAGCAAGAAAATATATTCAAAAGTTTAATCGGGAAGGTCAGATATTTGAAAGACGGTCTGGATTTTGGGCTAAGGCGTAAATGCATTTTTAAAATAGCGGGCTTGCTTATAGCTCTAAAATGCCAGCGACTTTAACCGACAGTTCAATCAGAACGCTTCTTTCGCATCTTGGCTATTCTTCTCTTTATCCGCCTCAGGAGATGGCACTGAAGCACGGCATATTGGAAGGAAAGAATGTGCTCATGACTACTCCAACTGCCAGCGGCAAGACACTTATCGCAATGATGGCCATTCACAAGGCGCTGAAAAAGAATAAAAAAGCGGTATATCTGACACCGCTTCGCGCACTGGCAAGCGAAAAGTATGATGACATGAAGGTGCTTGAGAACCTTGATTTTGGCAGAAAGATCAAAGTGATGGCTGCAACTGGCGACTATGACTCGCCGGGAAAAGAACTGGCGGCAGCAGACGTCATCGTTCTTACAAACGAAAAGATGGATACGCTTTTCCGTCATAATGCAGAGTGGCTTGATGACATAGGGCTCTTTGTGTCTGATGAAGTGCATCTTATAGGCGATAGGGAAAGAGGGGCAACACTTGAGATGATGCTTACGAAAATCCGCAAACACTATCCGCAATCGCAGATAGTGACACTATCTGCTACCGTAGCCAACTCCGAGGAGATAGCTGACTGGCTTGCCTGCGAGCTTGTAGAAAGCGACTGGCGACCAACAAAGCTAGTAGAGGGAGTCTACGAACATGGCATGATCAGAATGAGAGGCGGCACTACTTTCAGAGTCAACAGCTCCGGCATTTCATCTGCAGTAGACATTGCAATTGATTCTGTCGATGAAGGTGGGCAGTCACTTATATTTGCGGAAACAAGAAAGCGTGCTGCTTCGCTTGCAGCCAAAGCCGCAGAAGGTGTCTATAAGCGGCTAGACAAAGCAGCAAGAGAACTGACAGTTAAGACATCATCTGAAATACTGGCTAGAGGGGATGATAGCGAGATCACAAAGATGTTAGCGAAGCTTGTGTCAAAAGGGGTAGCATTTCATCACGCCGGCCTTGCACCGTCAAGCAGGGAGATAGTGGAAAGCTCATTCAGGAAAGGTGTGATCAAATTGCTAACTGCGACGCCGACCCTTGCTGCTGGCGTTAACCTGCCCGCAAGACGGGTCGTGATAGCAAGCATCCTTCGTTATGATTCCGAGTATGGTAGAAATTTGCCTATCAGCGTGCTAGAATATAAGCAACTGTGCGGAAGGGCCGGCAGACCTCAATACGATACATCCGGCGAGGCCATAATCGTGAGTGAGTCTGGTGCAAATGCTGAAGATCTTTATGACCATTACGTCCTTGGTAGCCCGGAGCCACTTCGGTCGCAGTTGTCAAGCGATAACTCCATCAGGTTTCATTTGCTCTCAAACATTGCAACTGTACCGGGGATGAAAAAACCAGAGATCCATGACCTCTTCTCAAGGACGCTCTTTGCACGTCAGTATACGAGTGCAACTGTAGAGCTTAAAGTCGAGTCCGCTCTTGAATACCTAGAGCAAGAAGAGCTGGTCAAGTCAAGAAACGACCGCTATATCGCCACAGATTTTGGCAGACGGACGTCGCTCCTCTACGTTAATCCGGTTACTGCAGTCAAATTTAGAGATGCACTCCAAGGGTTAGAGCATACAGCCGCCACCACCAAACATGCGCTTGGCTTTCTACACGTGATAGCAGACAGCCCTGACTTTTACCCAAAATTGTCATTACGCAAAACAGACTATGATCAGGTAAGCATCCTAATACAACGTCGTGGGAATCAACTGTTATACCCGATAAGTGAGTATGATTGCTCTCGAAGCTTTTGGGCATTATGTTGGTGGATAGAGGAGACGACAGAGAAGGTGCTGAGCGACAAGATAGGAGTTGAGCCCGGTGACATGCACAGGATTGTGGAGATTGCTAACTGGCTTGCCTATTCGCTTTATGAAGTGGCCAAACTGTTGCGCCGAGAGGATCTTATGCCAGAACTTTATAACCTACGTACTAGGATAAGGTATGGAGTGAAGGAGGAGCTGCTGCCACTTGTTGTGCTTGAGGGCATTGGAAGAGTGAAAGCTAGGGCATTGTATAACGCAGGCTTTACCGATGTGCCCAAGATAGCCAAGGCTTCACAGGGCAAACTTGCAAGTGTGCCCAAGATAGGGCCAACTGTAGCAGACAAGTTAAAGCATCAGTTAAAGAAGAGGCTGGGACAATAATATCAAATGCTGGACGGCGTTAACCTGATAACTTATGGTGCAGCCGTGTCCGCCATATCATTCTTTGGCGTCTTGTTCCTGACGCCGGCAACAATAAGGTCGCTGACTGCAAAGCACAAGGTAGTTGCTGACGCTCACAAGCCGGAAAAGCCTCAAGTTCCACGGCCAGCAGGTCCAGTCATCATGATCAGTATTGCTGCAGCGGAAATCGTGCTCTTTATCCTAACAATGAACATTGCAGTCCTTGCAATACTTCTTACAACAGCGATCGCGTTTCTCGTAGGCTACATCGATGACATCAGAGTGACGCCAGGATGGTTTAAGCCAGTGGCACTGCTTGCCGCTGCAATTCCGATGGTTGTTCTTGACATTTATGTAGGAGAAGTGTATGGAGAGTCTCTCAACTTAATATTTGGCCGTGCGTATATACCTCTGCTTTACATACCCCTCATATTCGTCATTATTCCTATTACTGGCAACACTATCAATTCAATTGACGTGCTAAACGGAGTAGCAAGCGGCTTTTTGATAATTGCATTGATCCCACTCTTGGCGAGCATTGCAATATTTGGCAGCTATGAAGTATTCCTCGCTGCGCTTCCAATGTTATTTGCCAGTATTGCATTTTACAGGTATCATAAGTTCCCAAGCCGGATATTTCCTGGCGACTCGGGCACGCTTTTGCTTGGAACAATGTATGGTGCGGTAGCCATCGCAGGCAGTTCTGAAATAATTGGCGTAATTGCGCTCCTGCCGGCCGTCATGAACTCATTCCTATTCCTTGCAAGTGTCAAGCGCATAGTAGAACATAGGGAGGTAAAGGCAAGGCCTACTATCTTGACAGATGACTTCAAGCTAGCAGCATCAACAGATAGTAAGGCGCCGGCGACGCTTGTAAGGCTGATTGTTGTGGATAGACCGCTTGGCGAAAGAGAGATTGGTTATCAGATATTCAAGCTAGCAATCTTTACCGCACTTTTGGCATTTGCCTCAATTGCGATCCAGTACATAGTTCTCTTCAGGTAGTAATTGAGATGGCACTTACAATTCTGGCGCTTTTCATGACTGGAATGTGGGTAATGATACTTACTGTTGCAGCGTTCTTAGTCATCTTTGTCGCGCCACTAGATACGTACTTGTTTGGTGGCCAAGGCGGGAGGTTAACCATATCTGCAATACAGGCAGCAATTGCTATAATAGTAGTAATTGTGCTTGTTCTTGGGTTAAACAGATTAAAGAGGATCTATCTGCACAAAAAGCTCCAACAGTAAAACACTGCTTCTAGAGATAGCCTTCATAACTGTTAATATTCCCTAAAGCGTTCTTGCTACTAAGAGAGTATATAATGTCAATAAACCTAGAGACCGTTTTGGCGTTATTGCTGCTACCTATAGTAGGCAGCATTCCCTCTGCAGCCGGCCAAAATGCATTGTCCAATATTACTGCTAGCGATATTATTGATCTTGTCGATAACGTGACAGAAGGTGAAGAAGAAGTAGAATCTCCTCCTCCTCCTCCTTCAGAAGCAATAGAAGACACAAGCAGCAGTTCTCTACCTGTCAATGCTAGCGATATTATTGATCTTGTCGATAACGTGACAGAAGGTGAAGAAGAAGTAGAATCTCCTCCTCCTCCTCCTTCAGAAGCAATAGAAGACACAAGCAGCAGTTCTCCATTTGCGGGTGACACCATCTTAATAAACGAAGTTGAGCTCAACCCTAGAGGCAACGACATAGAGAAGGAGTGGATCGAGCTGTATAACCCAACCGCCGCCGACATCAACATCAGTGACTTTGAGATAAGACCCTTGTTCAAATCTCCAACGATTAAGCTGCCACCAGATGCTATAATTGAGGCCGGCGAAACATATGTGATTGAGCTCGACAGGCCGATGCTGTCAAACACTGGAGAAAGCATTGTCCTTGCAAACGCAACAGGCGATATCCAAGACAGAACACCTTCACTTGTCGATAGGAGCGACGATGAGAGTACTTGGCAGAGGATCCCTGATGGTAATGACGAGTGGCAGTTTGTAGAAAATACCCAGGGCAACCTCAATGACCCTGACACCCTCAGTACAACATTTGATAGCGCAGAAAATACCCAGGGCAACCTCAATGACCCTGACACCCTCAGTACAATACTTGATAGCGTGTATTCTGAATCCGACGTAGAATGCCTTGGATCGGCAGGCTGCCTCGAAGGTATGGCAACTAGAATAGTGGACGGAGATACACTTTATGTGAGCGTAAACGGCACCGTATACAAGGTTGACCTTGCACTTACCAAGGCTCCTTCAAGGATTGATGAAATGTTCGTCGAGTCGACGGCGTTTACTCGAGACCTCTGTCTTGGGAGCACGGTGCTAGTAGACCAGGACGACATGTTGCTTACATCCAACTCTGATATTATAGCCGTAGTATACTGCTCATCAAGCAACCTCAACAGCGAGCTTTTGGATAATGGTTACGTCGAACTTGAAACGGAGCAGTGCACAACAAGTGAGTTCGCTAATGAGTCTTGGGCAAAAGACCACGGCTGCTAGGCCTTTTTTTCTTCTTTTAAGGCAGTCGACGGGTTTATCTTTACCGTATAAGTGCGTCGCGCTTCGATCACACTGATCTGTTCCTCCAATAGTTTTTTCATTCCTGCCATGATGTCTTCCTGCCGCTGATATGGCTCTTGGCGTGCCCCTTCCATTATCCGGTTAAAGTTGCTCACTATTGCCTTTGCCAGCTCAGATAGCCTTCCGACATTTCTTGCTGGGATTGTTTGAAACGTGGAAAGGAACTTGGCCTCTTCTGATTGTTTGATACTCTCTGCCTGTGCTTCCTTTGCCCGAAGCTCGTCTTCCTGCGTCGGATAGTAAGACATCGCTCAAAGGTAGGCTAGTATTGCGTTTAATGGTATACGAAGATAATTCTATTGCTTCTAAAGGAAGAGGAGATCGCTCCGCATTCTTACCCTCGCCACTGGTGCGATAAGTGACTTTATCTGCGCGCAGCAGTGAAGAAACCTGACACCCTTGTGTGTTGTTTTGTAAACTAGGTTATCGTCTGAGTCTTTTTCTGCATTTAAGAGACTATGTGATAGTAATGTATTGAAGTAATAGTTCATCTGCTCCGAGCTTAAATTTGCATGCGACATAATGTGTGTTTTTTTGACTCCGCCTGTTGCAGATACCAGAATGTCATATATTATGTCAAGCTTGCTCCGGTTCTTAATCTTATCTTGTTCCTGCAATGCAAGTAACCGGTACCTTAGCTAAACGTTTATGAACGCTGCGGTAAAATCTTCTGTATTCAAATGTCAGTTTGATATTTATTCTGCTAATTTCATGATAATTACATTCCATTCACGATTTATAGATATATTGAATTGTGATAACCTAGTCATTTGAAAACCTTATATTGTAACTTTATTTACATCGTGCCATGAAGCGTGTAGAGGCGATTATATCTGCGGAGAAGGTTAGTGCTGTTAACGAAGCTCTAAGGAA
>Ga0079216_10000364_pt1 | contig 10556 bp, 7 predicted proteins | sample NCAS100_FD_77008 | JGI IMG/M metagenome (GOLD analysis project Ga0079216, IMG submission 77008) | Agricultural soil microbial communities from Utah to study Nitrogen management - NC AS100 | ecosystem: Environmental > Terrestrial > Soil > Agricultural land | place: USA: North Logan, Utah...
ACATCCTTGTTTCGCGGCGCTTGCGCCCCGTTGGAGCATAGATATGAACCCGATATTTCTCGCTGCGTCTGGCGTGGCCGTATTGCTCGCCGCCGTGGCGTTTTTCTTTTTCGGAGTACAGCGCGGCCGTAGTGAAGAGGTAAAGCGTCAGGCGCTGGCTAAGGCGACGGCTGAGGAAACGGCCAAACGGATCGTTGGCGAAGCGGAGCGTGAAGCAGAATCCACGCGCAAGACCGCCATCATCACCGGCAAGGAAGAGCAGATCAAACTGCGCGAATCCTGGGAGGCGGAAGCTCGACACCGCCGCGAGGAAATCGAACGCGAAGAGCGCCGCTTGGACGAGCAGGAGAATCAACTCGACAAGAAGCTCGAGCTGGTCGAGAACCGCGATAAGGAACTCGGGAAACGGGCATCAGACCTGGGCCGACGCGAGAAGTTCGTCACCGAGCGTGAGCAGGAAGTCGAAAAGCTGGCCGCCGAAGAGCGCCGCCGACTCGAGTCGCTCGCCGGTCTCTCGCAGGAGCAGGCCAAGGCAGAGTTGATCCAACGTATGGAGGCTCAGGCCGAAGCGGACGCGGCCAATCGGCTTCGCGAGATCCGTGAGTCTGCCAAACGCGACGCCGAACGCGAGGCCAAGAAGATTGTCGCTCTGGCTGTTCAGCGCATCGCGTCCGAACACACGTCAGAGATCTCGGTCTCGGCCGTCGCACTTCCGAGCGACGAAATGAAGGGCCGGATCATCGGGCGGGAGGGGCGAAATATCCGCGCCTTCGAGCTGGCTACCGGCGTCGACGTCGTCATCGACGATACGCCTGACACGGTTGTGGTCTCCTGCTTCGATCCCGTGCGGCGGGAAATCGCGCGACTCGCGCTGGAGAAGCTCGTCGCCGATGGCCGGATCCATCCGGGCCGAATCGAGGAAGTCGTCGCGAAGTCAAAGAAGGAAGTCGAGACGCAGATCATCGAGCTTGGTGAACGCGCGGCCTACGAAACCGGCATCCATGGCCTGCATCCGGAAATGATCAAGCTGATCGGCCGGATGAAGTACCGTACCAGCTACGGCCAGAATATCCTCGATCACTCGAAAGAAGTCGCGCACCTTGCAGGCATCATGGCCGCGGAGCTCAAGCTAGACGTCAACATGGCCAAGCGTGGGGCGTTGCTGCACGACGTCGGCAAAGTCCTCACGCACGAACACGAAGGCACGCACGTCCAGCTTGGCGTCGAGGTCGCGACGAAGTACGGCGAAAACCCGATGATCGTGAACTGCATCGCCGCGCACCATGATGATGTGCCGCACGAGAGTGAAGTGTCGGTCCTTGTCCAGGCAGCCGACGCGATATCGGGATCGCGCCCCGGCGCGCGCCGCGAGGCGTTCGAGACCTACGTGAAACGGCTCGAAGGCATCGAAAAAATCGCGTCGAGCTATCGCGGCGTCGACAAGGTGTACGCGATACAAGCCGGTCGCGAAGTACGTGTGCTCGTGACGCCGGAAGACGTCGACGACGCGCGCATGACGTCGCTGTCGGACGAAATTGCGCGGCGTATCGAGACCGAGCTGCAGTATCCGGGTCAGATCAAGGTGGTTGTCATCCGAGAAACGAGGGCGGTGGATTTTGCGCGCTGACGCGAGGCCAGAGGCCACAGGCCAGAGGCCAGAGGAACAGACATCCGGTGGCGCTGTGCTCATCGACGGCGTCGCTATAGCGAAAGCGGTTCGTGCCGACGTCGCGAAAGAGACCGCCGAGTTGAAGGCGAAAGGCATCACGCCTGGGTTGACCGTCGTCATCGTGGGCGAAGATCCGGCGAGCCAGAGCTACGTGAAGTCGAAGGAGAAGGCTTCGATCGAAGCGGGCATGAAAGGCGAAACGATCAAGCTCCCGGCATCCACACCGCAGTCCGAACTCGAAGCGCTGATCGACAAGCTGAACGCCGATTCGAGCGTGCACGGCATTCTGGTACAGAGTCCCTTGCCCAAACATATGGACGCCAACACCGTCGTCAGGCGCATCGCGCCGCACAAGGACGTCGACGGCTTCCATCCGGTGAACGTCGGCAAGCTGTTGATCGGAGAGAAGGACGGCTTCGCGCCATGCACGCCGGCGGGCGTCCAGGAACTCCTGGTGCGTTATGGCATCGACACGAGCGGCAAGGAGGTCGTGATCATCGGGCGCAGCAACATCGTCGGGAAACCGATGGCCGCGCTGCTCGTGCAGTCAGGGAAGGGCGGTGATTGCACCATTACGGTGTGTCATAGCCGCACCAAGGACCTCGCGTTCCATACGAAGCGCGCGGACATCGTCATCGCCGCGATAGGCAAACCGGAAATGCTGACGGGCGACATGATTCGCCCCGGCGCGGTCGTCATCGACGTCGGCATCAATCGTGTCGACGATCCCGGGTCAGCCAAGGGATACCGCCTCGTCGGTGACGTGCATTTCCAGAGCGCGCGTCGCGTCGCTTCCCACATCACACCGGTGCCAGGTGGTGTAGGCCCGATGACGATCGCGATGCTGCTCAAGAACACGGTGCGCGCGGCAAGGCAGAGCGCTTGACCGCGGCATTGTCTTTTTGACCTTAACAACCAAAGTCAAAACACTTTGAACGCAGAGAACGCGAAGGACGCGCAGAGGATTCCGCACCAGATCGGAGTCCTCAGCGAATCCTCAGCGGCCTTTGCGTGCAAAATGTTTTGACTTTTGTTTTCTGTTTGGTGGCCGGGTGCCCGACGAAATAGACAGTTGGGCCCCGTAATCCAACGCTCTATCAAAAATTTCAAGCACCGCCGCGCCGGCTCTCACAGTTTGCGCGGCGTTGTTCCGTCTCCGTTTCCCTGTTTCTCCTTCAGGCTCGAGGCGCGCGGAGAGCTGATAAGGCACCGCCGGTCAGGTGAATCGATTCATGCCAACGAACCGTCGCGAGTTCATCAGGAACGCCACGATGCAGGGGATAGTGCTTGTCGTCACTATCCCGCACCTCTCGTGTCGTGCGACCGCGACGGGTGAATCGCTGGCCGCAAAGCAGTGGGTCGAAATCGACGAAACGGGCGTGGTCACACTCATGCTCGACAAAATGGAAATGGGGCAGGGCGTTTCGACCGCACTCCCCATGATCATGGCCGAGGAACTTGGAGCCGATTGGGCGTCCGTGCGCGTCGTCCAGGCAAGGCCCGGACCGGCATTCACCGAGATGGGAACCTCCGGCAGCGGAAGCGTCATCGACGCCTGGTTCAATCACCGGATCGCCGCGGCTGCCATCCGCACAATGCTGGTGAGCGCGGCTGCGACGCAGTGGGACGTCCCCGCGGTGGAATGTCACACCGAGGGCGGCGAGGTCCGGCACCGAGGCTCGAACCGGCGAGCGCGCTTCGGCACCCTGGTCGCCGCAGCGCGCCTGCTTCCCGTTCCGGAAAAGCCCGAGCTGAAGCCATCGAGTGAATACAACTTGCTCGGCACCAGCGTCTCCGATCCAGGACAAGCGGACATCGTGACCGGGCGCATGACGTTCGGCATCGACAAGCGCGTGCCGGGAATGCTCTTCGCTACGGTGGCGCGCAGTCCCGTGCACGGAGGGTCTGTTCGGCGGTTCTCGTCGGAACGTGCGCTGGCCATGACCGGCGTGCGTCACGTCGTGCAGATCCCTTCGGGGGTCGCTGTCGTCGCCACTTCCACCTGGGAAGCGATGCAGGGGCGCGCGGCCCTGGAGATCGAATGGCACGACGGGCCTAACGCCGCCTTCGACGACGCCGCGTCCTGGCGGATGCTCGAACAGGCGCTGCGAACACCGGGGAAGGTGGCGCGCTCGTCAGGCGACACACGGCGGAGGCTCGCGGCCGCGACGCGACGGATCGAAGCAGAATATCGCTGGCCGTGGCAGGCGCACGCCGCCATCGAGCCGCTCAACGCCGTCGCGCACGTGAAGGACGGCGGCTGTGAGATCTGGGCCGGCATGCAGAACCCGAACAGCGCCCAGGCGAGGGTCGCCGAAGCGCTTGCAATTCCGCCGGAACGTGTCGTGGTCAACCCGATGCGGCTGGGCGGCGGATTTGGAAGACGAATCGCGAGCGATTACGTCGTTGAAGCGGCCCATGTGTCGCGCGCCATTGGTGGACCGGTGCAGGTCATGTGGACGCGTGCTGATGACTTCCAGCACGACATGTATGGCGCGGCCCAGATCAACCGGCTTGCGGCGGCGCTGGACGGCGCCGGACGGATAACGGCGTGGGAACATCGCGTTGGAGATTTTCACCTGTCAATGTTTGGATCGTACAACGCCGCGTATGACCCGGCGGCCGATGGCGATCCGTGGGGCGGGTTCGATTCGCCATATCTCGTCCCCGATCTGCGCGTCGATCTGGCGCTCGTCGAGTCACCCGTACCAAGTGGCGCGTGGCGCGCCGTGACCTATCCGGCCGCAGTGATGGCGCGCGAGTCCTTCATTGACGAGATCGCGCATGCCACGGGCGCTGACCCGTTGGCGGTACGCATGACGTTGATTCCATCCCCGGGCACAATCACGCGCGGCGGGCTCGCCATCAACAACGGTGACCGGCTGCGTCACTGTCTGCAGCTGGCTGCCGAGCGTGCGAATTGGGGAAGACCGCTACCGGCTGCAGAACACGGGCGACGAGTTGGTCGCGGCATCGCCTGCAACTCCTATCATCGAGGCACCATGGTCGCCCAGGTGGCCGAAGTCTCCGTGGGCACCGCGGGCGATATCCGTGTCCATCGAATCGTCAGTGCGGTTGACGGAGGCCAGGTGATCAATCGCACCGGCGTGGAGAAACAATTCGAGGGCGGTATCGGCTGGGCTCTGTCGGCGCTATTTGGACCAGGCATTCACTTCGAGGGAGGCCGCACGGTCGCCGCCAGCTTTGCCGACTACCCGGTTTTGCGCATGGACCAGATGCCGGCCGTCGAAACTCACATCGTTGAGAGTTCGATCCGACCGTTCGGCATGGGTGAACCTCCCGTTCCGGCCGTCGCGCCAGCGGTGTTGAACGCAGTTTTCGCTGCCACGGGCATTCGTATAAGGACGCTCCCTATCGCCGCAGATTTGCGAACTTCCTGACGCGACGTCGTGCCGAGGGCGTTGGGCCGCTAAAATTCACGGGTGTCCCGTAATCGCCCAGCACCATCCTCATTGCCCGACGGCTCCGAAGTCCTCGCGCTCTTCGACGACGAGGCGGTGGCCGCCGCGCAGCCGCGGTCCGAGGGACGCGCGCGCCGTCCGGCACAGCAATTGGCCGAACCAGGACTTTCTCCTGAATCGGCCATTTCGGTTGCGACGCTCACCCTCGCCACCCGCGACATCATCGAAGGTGCGGTCGAGCCGCTGTGGGTGCGCGGGGAAGTTGTTGGGCTCAAGGAGCACCGGAAGGGACACTGGTACTTCACGCTCAAAGACGAAAACGCACAGATCCGGTGCGTGATGTGGGCGACGGACGCGCGCCGCATGCTCGCCGCGCCTGACGAGGGCATGACGATCACCGCGCTCGGCAAGCTCACCGTGTACGCGGGTCGTGGCGAACTGCAGCTGCGTATCCTGCGCATCGAAGCGTCCGGCGACGGGCTCTGGCGAAAGGCATTCGAGAAAGTCCACAAGAAACTCGAAGCCGAGGGGCTGTTCGCGATCGAACGGAAACGTCCGCTCCCGATGTTACCGGCGTGCATAGCGGTGGTGACCAGCACCGATGGCGCGGCATTGCACGACATCGTGTCTGTCGTGCGACGCCGATGCCCGATCACACGAATCGTGGTGGCGCACGCCGCCGTCCAGGGAGACGGCGCAGCCGGATCACTCGTCGCCGCGCTCCATCGAGTCGCGCGCTGGGGTCAGGCGGATATCGTTATCCTTGGCCGCGGTGGTGGAAGCCGTGAAGATCTCTGGGCGTTCAATGACGAGCGCGTGGTGCGCGCCGCGGCGGGAATGCCCGTGCCCGTCATCGCCGCCATTGGACACGAAGTGGACGTGACCTTGTGTGATCTCGCCGCCGATGTGCGCGCCGCCACACCGTCCGCCGCCGCGGAAGCAGCTGCACCGCAGCTCTCTGAATTGCTCCGTCACGTGAAGAGGTTGGGAAACGACCTGCGGGATGCCGCGCTTGCCCAGGTGGAATCGGCGCGCGAGAGGTTGGCTGTCGCCGGCGTCTCCGTTGCGCGGGCCGCGTCGCATCCACTGGAGCGTCGCCGGCTCCTTATTGAAGGAATGGCGGGCCGGTTGCACGCGTTGAGTCCTCTCGCGACGCTGGGACGTGGCTATTCCGTGCTGATGAGAGATGATGGCACGCCCGTTACGACGATTGATGCGGTGGCACCAGGCGATCAGGTCATCGCGCGGCTTCAGGACGGCATGATCCACGCTCGAGTCGAGCGAAAGGAATCGCTCGACGAGGAGATCTCGCAATGAGTTTCGAGAAGAAGGTCCAGCGGCTCGAGGAAATCGTGCGCGCGCTCGAGTCGCGCGACCTGAGTCTGGAGAAGGGACTCAAGCTGTTCGAGGAAGGCATCACCTGTCTGCGCGACGCGTCCGCGGAATTATCGAAGGCGGAAGCGGCGGTGCAGGTGCTCCGCGAGCGGACCGACGGCATTCTCGAAGCAACGGACCTGCGTGCCTGACGAGTCTGCGGCACTCGTGACCGGCGACCTCGAAGTGGTCGAGGCAGCGCTGGCAGCGTGCTGTAATCACGACCTGACGGGAGTGTCATCTCCGGTTGCCATGGCCATCAGGTACAGTCTCCTCGGCCAGGGAAAGCGGTTCCGTGGCTTGCTGGTGCTCGCGGCATACCGCGCGGCAGGAGGCGCGGGTGACGCGAGCGGTCTGGCCGCCGCCGTCGAAGTGGTGCATGCGTATTCACTCGTGCACGACGACCTGCCGTGCATGGACAACGACGACATGCGACGTGGTCGACCGACCGTGCACCGCGCGTTTGACGTGGAAATCGCCACCGCGGCCGGCGTCACGATGGTCCCCCTGGCCGCACGCCGGGCGTACCAGGCGGCGCGCGAGTTGGGAACGGGCTCGGTCCTGGCGGGAAGGATTGTCGGCGAACTGATGACGGCTTCGGGAGCTGGAGGAATGATCGGCGGCCAGCTGCTCGACCTGCTCGCTGAAGGTCAGCGGCTGGGACTCGAGGAACTGGAGCGTGTTCACCGCGCCAAGACCGGCACGTTGATCTCGGCGTCCGCCAGGATCGGCGCGATGGCCGCGAGCGCGGATGACAGGCTCCTGGTCGCGTTCACCCACTTCGGCGACGCCCTGGGCCTCGCCTACCAGATCGCTGACGACGTGCTTGACATCACCGCCACCAGCGACCAGCTGGGGAAAACGGCCGGCAAGGACGTTGCAAACGCCAAGAGTACGTACCCACTGGTTATGGGGATCGACGAAGCCAGGAGGCGGGCCGGCGCCCTGGTCAACGAGGCGTGTGGGGCTCTGGAAGCGGTTGCCCGCCTGACGCCGGACCTCGAGCGGCTTGCCAGACATGTCGTGGAACGACAGTCCTGAGCACTAGATTTCAGCCAGACCTCACAACCCACATGGGCATCCTCGATCGCATCGCTTCACCGGCGGACCTGAAGGGATTGTCGCGCGATGAACTACGCGCGCTGTCCGACGAGATCCGCACCCGGTTGATCGACGTCTGCTCGCGGACCGGTGGTCACATCGGGGCGGGGCTCGGCGTCGTCGAGCTCTCGGTTGCGTTGCACGCCGCTTTTGATACGCCGCGCGACAAGCTGGTGTGGGACGTCGGCCATCAGGGGTATCCGCACAAGCTGCTCACCGGGCGCAATACGCGGATGGAAACGCTGCGCCAGGAGGCCGGCCTCTCCGGTTTCCTCAAGCGGAGTGAAAGCGACTACGACACGTTCGGCGCCGGACATGCTGCGACTTCGATATCGGCGGCGCTCGGCATTGCTGCCGGTCGCGACCTCCTCGGTGATTCGTACAAGGTGGTTGCCGTGCTGGGCGACGGCGCGCTCACGTCGGGCCTGGCCTACGAGGGACTCAACAACGCCGGCCATTCCGGTCGCGACATCATCGTCATCCTGAACGACAACGAGATGTCCATCGCGCCTAACGTTGGCGCGATTTCCAAGTATCTCAACTCGATCCAGCGCAACCCGTTCTACAACCGGATTCGCGCCCGCATCGGTGAGGTGCTGGAAGGGCACGCTGCCATCAACACCCTGGTGCGGAAGTGGGAGGAGAGCGTGAAGTCCTTCCTCACGCCCGGCGTGTTGTTCGAGGAACTCGGCTTCCGCTACTTCGGCCCGATCGATGGCCATGACCTCGACAGCCTGGTCAACACGTTGACCGCGGTGCGCACGATGACCGGGCCGCGCCTCATTCACGTGCTGACGCAGAAGGGGAGAGGCTTTCCCGCCGGCGAACACGTCGAGAAGTGGCACGCGTTGCCCCCGGGGCACGATCCGTCGACCGGGAAGCAGGTCAAGGCGTCCACCGGCAACCCGAACTTCACGACGGTCTTCGGCCGCGGATTGAGCGAGTTGATGACCGAGCGTTCGGAGCTCGTGGCCATCACTGCCGCAATGCCCAGCGGGACTGGAACTGGAGTGGTGGCGAAGATGCACCCCACCCGGTTCTTCGACGTCGGAATCGCCGAGGGACATGCGGTGACGTTTGCCGCTGGTCTTGCGACATGCGGCGTCAGGCCGGTGGTTGCGATCTACTCGACGTTCCTCCAGCGCGCCTACGACAGCATCATCCACGATGTCGCAATCCAGCACCTGCCAGTCATCTTCTGCCTCGATCGTGCCGGCCTGGTTGGTGAAGACGGCGAGACGCACATGGGGCTTTACGACATCGCCTACATGCTGGCGGTGCCGGAGATGACGATCACCGCGCCGCGCGACGCGACGGAGATGCTGGCGCTCCTCCGCACCGCGGCGAATCACACCACCGGTCCGTTCAGTATCCGGTACCCGCGCGATACGGCACCTGATGACCCGCCCGCGATGAGCAGCATCGAAGCAATTCCGTACGGCTCGTGGGATGTCGTGCGCCGGGGAAGTGAAATCGCGATCCTGGCGGTCGGCACAATGGTCAACCAGGCGCTCAAGGCTGCCGAGTCGTTGGCGGTTGAAGGATTCGACCCAACGGTTGTGAACTGCCGCTTCCTCAAGCCATACGACCAGCTCACCTTGTCGGCCATTCTCGCCGACCACAAGCAACTGCTCGTGATCGAGGAAGGCACGGTCATCAACGGATTCGGCGCGTACATGGCGTCGGTGGTCGAGCGGTTGGAGCCGTCGGTGCGTGTCACCGCGCACGGCGTTCCCGATCGCATCATTCCGGCCGCGTCACGCGCCCGTCAGCTGGCGTCTGCCGGACTCGATGCGGCCGGCATCGCCGCGCGAGTGCGCGCATTACACGAGAGCGAGGCAGTCGCCGGGTGATTCGGCTCGGCGTCATCGGGAATCGCGACTATCACGACCTGGCCAGGGTTCTGCAACGGCTCCTGGCGATGGCCGCCTCGTTAGGTGTCGACGTCCATTTGGAAGGAACGTTGCGTGACCTGGCGACCGGTCATGACCTGGCACCAGTTGCGCCGGAAGATGTCGATGCGCTCCTGACCCTCGGTGGCGACGGCACGCTGCTACGCGGCGCGCGATTTCTGGCGGGTCGCGAGGTCCCCATTCTCGGAGTCAATCTCGGCCGCCTGGGTTTCCTGAGCGCCTGTGGACCCGAGGATCTCGAGAATGCCCTCCGCCGGCTGGTAAGTGGTGACTATCGCGGCGAAGCGCGCATGATGCTCGAGGGTCGGCCGGGACTGGTCGAGGATCCGCGTCGCTGGTACGCCCTCAACGACATCGTGCTGCACAAGAGCGGCAAGGCGCGCGTGATCTGGCTGCGCGTTGAAGTCGACGGCGAGGAAGTCGCGAGTTACGCCGCAGATGGAATCGTACTGTCGACGCCAACGGGCTCCACAGCCTACAACCTTTCGGTCGGCGGCCCGGTGGTTGTTCCGGGGCATACGTCGATCATCATTTCGCCTATCTCCGCCCACGCGCTCTCCATCCGGCCGGTGGTCGTGCCCCCGGACGCCACGATCGTCGTCCACGCCGATGATGACGGGACCGAGCGCCTGGTCACGGTGGACGGCCAGGTCGGCGCGACGTTAGGCACGTCGGAGACGCTGATGGTGCGCCGCGCCTCGCGGTCGGTGATCCTGGTCCGGTTCCCCGAGATGACATTTTTCACGCGCATGCGGCGCAAGCTCGGGTGGGGGCTGCCGCCCGACGACTCCCGTGCCTGATGCTCACCGAGCTCCGGATCCGGAACCTCGCCGTCATCGAGTCGGTGACGCTGCCGGTGGCTCCCGGGTTCAACGTGCTCTCGGGCGAGACCGGCGCCGGGAAATCGATCATCGTTGGTGCGTTAGGCCTGCTGCTGGGTGAACGCGGCAGCTCCGACGTGGTGCGATCGGGAGCCGATCGCGCGGTCGTCGAGGGCGTCTTCGACGGCAGCGGAAACACGGCGCTCGCCCACATACTCGACGAGCGCGGGATCGAAACTGAAGATGGCCTGCTGGT
>Ga0079216_10000365_pt1 | contig 10540 bp, 8 predicted proteins | sample NCAS100_FD_77008 | JGI IMG/M metagenome (GOLD analysis project Ga0079216, IMG submission 77008) | Agricultural soil microbial communities from Utah to study Nitrogen management - NC AS100 | ecosystem: Environmental > Terrestrial > Soil > Agricultural land | place: USA: North Logan, Utah...
ATATTGAGGTCCGGCCAGTAGAGGTGGTCGTTTGTCAGAAGCCCCACGTTCTGAATCACTCGCACTGATGCTTCCCGGAATGAAGGAAAGTTCTCAAACGGGAGAAACGATTCTTTCTCTCCAATCAATACCCAGATCCCGTGTTTATCGATTTGCGTGACCTCAGCTTCCAAAATGGTCTTTCATCCGGCTTCGGATTTCATCTTCTTGTTCCTCAATTAATTTCTGCGCTGTGCTTATTTCACTCGACCTTAGACCGAAATTCTTCTGCCAATTCCAAGCACGGTTCAAGCCAAAACTTAGCCTGTCCATTCGCACAGTAAACAGGTACGTGCATTCGCGGTTCTTCGTTTGAGAAGAACGAAAATCTAATGCCTTGTTTTCGCACAACGGTAGGACTCACGGATGAGGCGTGCTTCTAATTAAACAAAACGGATTATGAGCGATGCGCCTCTAATTGCGAAGAGATTGTCGCTTCACTCGGCAGTTGCTATAGTGCCAGTATCCTTTCATGTCGGAACTCATTAACTGAGTGCAGCCACTTTGCGGATTGCAATCGTTCTCATCGCCGCCTACCTCCTCGGCTCGATTCCGTTTGGCTATCTGATCGTGCGAGCGCGAGCCGGTGCAGATATTCGTGAAACCGGATCGGGCGGGACCGGCGCGACCAACGTTTCACGCCGAGCGGGAAAAGGCGCCGGCGTTTTGACGCTGATACTCGACGCATTGAAAGGTGGTGGCGCGATCTTGATTGGCACGTTGATTCTCGGTAACTCATTCTGGGCGATCACCGGAGCTGCAATTTTCGTGATCGTCGGACACATGTTCCCGATCTGGTTGGGATTTCGCGGCGGTAAAGGAGTAGCAACCGGCATCGGAGTTTTTCTGGTACTCGCCCCCTTCGCTGTGATGGCGGCCGGAGTGATATTCCTGGCGATCGTATTTCTGACCCGCTACGTCTCCCTGGGATCGATCACAGCCGCGGCCACCCTTCCTCTATTCGTCTGGCTGCAACATGGGTTAATCACCCCTGTAGGCAACCTGTGGCCAACGATGTGCGCCGCTTTGATCGTAGCGGCGTTAATTATTTTTGCGCATCGCGCCAATATTCAGCGCTTGTTGCAAGGGACAGAACCCAAGTTTAAGTAGACGATGAAAAGAATTTCAGTTATAGGCGCAGGGAGTTGGGGAACAGCGCTCGGCATCGTCGCCGCTCGCGCCGGTCACCGGGTAAGGTTCTGGTCGCGCAACCCGGATGTTGTTACTTCACTTAATCGCGACCACGTAAACTTAACCTACCTACCCGAAGCGCAGGTTCCCGATGGCGTTTCGGCAAGCGAAGATATTGCTGAGGCATTAAACGACTCGCAACTGGTAATCATCGCGACGCCATCGCATGCAACGCGCGCAGTTTTGGAATCCATGGTAAGAGTGTTACCGGCGAATGCGATTCTCGTGAGCGCTACCAAAGGAATTGAGATCGAAACAGGCAAACGCATTTCGCAGTTGGTTACCGAGATCCTGGGCGAATTGCTCACCCAGCGCTTTGTTTGTTTGTCGGGACCTTCTTTCGCCAAAGAAGTTGTGGCGCAACATCCAACGGCCATCGTTGCAGCCGGCGACAACGCCGCTGCAGCAACAACGGTACAATCAGCGTTGAGTACTGAGTATCTGCGCATCTATACCAACGACGACGTTGTCGGTACCGAGCTGGGCGGGTCGGTTAAGAACGTAATGGCAATTGCCGCGGGGATGGTCGCCGGCCTTGGCTTCGGCTCCAACAGCGTCGCCGCGCTAATCACGCGTGGTCTTGCAGAAATGTCGCGATTGGCTTTGGCTGAGGGCGGCAAGTTGGAGACGATGATGGGACTCGCGGGACTCGGCGATCTGGTTTTAACTTGCACGGGTACTCTGTCGCGAAACCGTTTCGTGGGGCAGGAACTCGGCAGGGGCCGCCCACTCCCAGACATTACTGCGGGAATGCGTGAAGTTGCGGAAGGTGTGAAGACCACGCAAGCATTGAGAGAGTTGAGCCATCGTGTGCGCGTGGAAATGCCAATCGCCGCGGAGGTTTACGCTGTGCTTTATGAAGGCAAGACGGCACGTGAAGCGGCAACGGCATTGATGTCACGTCCTCTGCGCGAAGAGTTTTAGGAAAGTTGGGGGAGATCCAGTGGCAACGTCCAAGGAAGAAAAAATTCTGGCAGCGAATCGCGCCGCGTTTCACGAGTATCACATTTCGGATAAGTATGAAGCTGGGATAGCGTTAACGGGCACGGAAGTAAAGAGCGTGATGGGGGGGCGGGTGCAATTGAAAGAATCGTATGTGGCGGTTCGCGATGGCGAGGTGTGGTTGTTTAATGCACACATCTCCCCTTATTCTCACGGTAACCGGGAAAACCACGAACCGCTGCGAACGCGCAAGCTGCTTTTGCACAAACGCGAGATCGGTCGGCTGGATGATGCGGCGGCCAAGCAGGGCATGACGCTGGTTGCCACGCGCGCTTATCTGAAGAATGGGAGAATCAAAATTGAAGTGGGCGTCGCGAAGGGCAAGAAGTTATATGACAAGCGGGAGACTGAAATGCGCCGCACGGTTGAGCGAGAAACACGGGCCCAGCTAAAGGAACGCAATCGTTAGAACCGTTTTATCTTACGGAGCCTCCCTCAGTGGGCTTCGGAAATTAAGAAGAAAGCCAAGTCGGAAGCGAAGTAGTTAAGGAATATTGGTTGAGGAGCAAACTTACTAATGCGAGTTGAGGCGCGAAGTGGTCGTTATCAGGATGTGGATGTGCAGGCAATCGCAGTCGCTGTTTTTAAGGACGAGAAAGCTGACGAAGGTTTTCTTAAGGATTTGGATGCCGTTGCTGGCGGTATGGTTAAAGCGGTAATCGATTCAGAAGAGCTCAAGGGAAAAGAAGGCGAGACAGTTTATTTGCACCTGCCGGCAGACGCTAAGCTCAAAACGCGCCGGCTGCTCTTGATTGGCGCCGGCGAAAAGCAGGAACACCTTGCGGCCCAGGTTTCGATGGTTGCGGGGACCGCAGTGCGCCTGCTGCGCGCAAAGAATGTGAAGTCAATCGGATATGTTTCGCGTGCAGATCTCGACGCAGAAGTCAGCGCGACCGCTGCAGTTGAAGGCGCCATCATGGCGCTATTTGATTTGGATAAGTATCGAACTGTTGACAAGGACACGAAGACGGTCGAACAGTTTGTCGTGATCTCGGAGGCGGATGAGCAGGAAATTAAGCGCGGCGTGTCGCGCGGTCAAGCGATCGGTGAGTCAGTGAACTTTACGCGCGACCTCGCTAACGAGCCGGGCGGTAGTTTAACCCCAACCGATATGGCCGAGCGCGCGACGGCTATGGCAAATGAGTTTGGCTTGAGCGTTGATGTGCTTGACGAGGCACGCATGCAGCAAGAAGGAATGGGCTCGCTGCTAAGCGTGTCGCGCGGATCCGAGGAACCGGCAAAGTTAATCGTGGTGAAATACACCCCCGCAGCTGGCCGCGCTAACGATAAAGAATTACTTGCGTTTGTGGGGAAGGGCATCACCTTCGATTCCGGTGGTATCTCACTTAAACCGGGCGAGAACATGGAGCTGATGAAGTACGACATGACCGGTGGCGCCACCGTGCTTGGTGCGATGCGCGCAATTGCTCAGGTGAAACCGTCAGTGCCGGTGCTCGGCGTAGTTCCTTGTTCTGAAAATCTTCCGTCAGGAAAAGCGACTAAGCCGGGCGATGTCGTCACAGCGATGACCGGAAAGACGATTGAAGTGATCAATACCGACGCTGAAGGACGTCTGATCCTGGCCGACGCAATTGCCTATGCGAAAAAGCTTGGCGCCACCAAAGTAATCGACATGGCCACACTAACCGGCGCCGTATCGATTGCTCTGGGCGACGTAAATACCGCCGTGCTCGGCACTGATCAGGCGTTAATCGACGAGATCATCGCGGCCGGTAAGGAAGTGGGCGAGAAGTTTTGGCAGCTGCCGCTTGATAAAGAGTACTCAAAACAAATTAAATCAGACATCGCTGACATTAAGAACGTGGGCGGACGTAAAGCAGGCACGATAACCGCCGCGGCTTTTCTTAAAGAGTTTGCGGACGGCCTTTCCTGGGCACATCTCGACATAGCCGGAACGGCATGGGGAGATGAAGCAAAACCTTATCGCTCCAAAGGTCCAACAGGAGTTGCGGTAAGAACTTTATTGAACATCGTCAGGCGCCTTGAGCGCTCGCAAGCCGGTAACTGATCGACAAAGTCGCCAATTGTAGACGGGGTTTGGCAGCAAGTGTGCACTGCAGCGGACTATAGAACTCGCGTTACCGGCAGTTTGTTGGGATTCGCCCAAGGCACGGTAGTTGTTAGGGGTAGGGCAATTACCAGAGGTGCGGCACACTCACAGAAAAAGTCCTCGCCCCGCCTCGAAGGCCGCTCGAGGAAGCTAAGAGCCGCCCCTCTGGTTCCCCCTCACCAGTTGTAAATGTCACGTTTTCCTGCCGGCAGGCTTCTTTAAGTTTCCAATCACACCGTACCAAGCCCGGGAAAAAAGTTTCAAAGAAGCGAGCACCGCCGCCGCAGGGTTCACCCGATTCTTCGTGTTCTTAGCTCTCCTGGCTGTCCCGAAGTTTCTTGCTCAACCCGGCTAGCTATCAGCCGTCGCGCGTGAGCAAGTGTTGCCACCGGTGCTATAATTTTGACGGTTGGCACGGAGCAACGGCCCCCGCCACCGCCGCCTCTCCTATCGAACCTTTGAGGGACCTGCAGGTGACGGACTATTACAAAATCCTGGGCGTAAAACGATCGGCTAGCAGCGCCGACATCAAGTCAGCGTATCGGAAACTAGCCCGTCTCAGGCATCCCGATATTAATCGCGACTCGGAGAGCGCCTCTCGCGAATTCGCACTTCTTTCCAAGGCATACCACACGCTTAGTGATCCGCAGGAGCGAAGTTACTACGACGACCAACTAAGCTCGGCTGCCAATCGCGGTTATTCGATCCTTCATTCTGACAACCCGCACGCTCGTCGTGCCCGCAATCTGGCTGTCCAGGCGAAGTGGGACCGCGTGGTTGATGAGGTGCTCGAGCACGACCGCAGAGAGAATCGCGAACGGCAACGCGCAGTCTTTACGACCGTGTCGCTCTTTCTCTCGACATTCTTTGTCGCTTTGATCAAGCCGCAGCTTTGGGGTTTGTTTGACTACGTCGGTCGCGCTGTCGTGGTAACGCTTTTTGTGATTGGCGTCTGGCACCTGGCGACGCGGCTGCGAGAGTATTTCAAGCACTACACTTACATTCCCAAACCGATTCAAGCGAGTTTGATGAGTCAGGACGAGAAACCGGAACAGCCGTTCACTCGGTTTTCCGCGTATACCTTTCTGCTAGTCGGTTGGGCTCTTAGCATCGCTGTAGGTCTTTTCATCAATTGGCACACGCAGGACTTCTTCGCAGATTTGACTTTGCTTTACCAGCATCGCGTGCAAAATGTGGCGGGAACAGCGTTAACTGCTCTTGTCGTTCCTGAGCTGCTGTTCTATCCGCCTATCTTTGTGCTGATTGTTGACAGCATGCACGCACTTACATCGCGCATCGATTAACGGCGCCTCTAACTAACTTACTTAATGTCTCATTCGCATCACTCTCATCCGGCGGTGCTTTTGCTCGTCACCGCCTTGCTGTGCCTTGCGTTCCTCGCGCCCGAGGTGGACGCAAACGTTCAGGAAAACTCGGACAGATCGTTAACTCCATTACAACTGGAGATCGAAAAACAAAAAAACCGCTTGAATTCTGTTGAAGTCGAAGAACGCCGCGACGCCATCTCGCGTTTAGGATCGCTTCACCACCCAAGCGCGTCACGAGCAGCTCTTGCTGGACTCAAAGATTCGGCAGCGATTGTCCGCGTCACTGCGGCAAACGCAGTGCTTTACTTGCCGGCGGAAGAAAGCGCTCTCTCGTTGCTGCCGCTACTTAACGACAAGGATGAGTTTGTGCGACAGGAGATTGCATACGCCCTGGGTAAGACGCGTAGCCGCACCGCTGCTGCTTCTTTGGGCGAATTGCTTGGTCGGGAAAAGAAGGACGGAGTTAGAGCAGCCATCATCGTCGCACTGGGCGATATTGGCGACGAATCGTCAGTGGTAGCTCTCGCACAAGTCCTGCGGCCAGAACTGGCGGCGACGACGGCAAAAAAGCGCAGCAAGAAAAAAGAGAATCTGCTGGTGCGGCGCGCGGCGGCTCACTCGCTCGGACAGATCGGAAATAGGGCCGCGGTCCCGGAACTGTTATCTGCGGTTCAGGATCAGGAAGAGGAGAGTGATGTCCGTCGTGAAGCTGCCACTGCCTTAGGCTTGATCGGCGACAAAGCGGCGTTACCCGCGCTCAACGGTTTATCCGACGCTGAAGATCCGTATCTTTCCCGAGCAGCTTTAGAGGCCTCACGGCGAATCTCACTCAACGGCGCCCCGTAGCGACGGGTCGGACCTGTTGACGCGGTCGTTATTGCTCTTCCGTATTGGTCTGACAACACAAGAAGCTTTCTGCCCCCATGGAAAAAAACGCCGTCCACGTCAAAGTGAACGGCGCTTCTATTTGATTAGGAGAAGAATTAACTTTCCGTCTTTTCCCCTCGACTCTGGCTCTTTCTTGCCGCCCTGGGCGTTTGGGGAATCGGCAGGCCTACCCCGCCGGACAACGACTCCGCCGCCTCCGGCAACTCGATCGGCTTCGGCATATCTTGAATCAAAGCCCCGCCAGAGCTCTTCGAGAAAATTAGCTTGTGTGTTTGCTTGTCGACGTCGACATGCACCAGGTCGCCAAGTCCGATCTGACCGGTCGCCACAAGGTTCGAGAGCGGGTAAACCAGAAAACGTTCAACTGCTCTTTTCAGATGCCGGGCACCGTATTTGAAATCGAGTCCTTCCTTCATGAGCATATCTTTAGCGGTGTCGGAGCATTGGAAAACAAACTTGGTTCCAGCCGACAGCATGATCCGATCCTGAACAGACTGTAATTCCAAATCGAGGATCTGACGGAGGTGATGCTCTTTCAGGGAACGAAAGACCACGACCTTATCGATACGATTCATGAACTCCGGCGAAAACTTACGCCGTGCCGACTCAACTGCAGTCCGGTAAATCTTCTGATCAACTTCGGTGTCATTCGGGTTCTTAGCGCCTTTCGCTGGCGCAAAGCCGATGCCGCCGGAAATCAATTCGGACATCTCGCGAGCGCCGAGGTTAGAAGTCAGGATCACCATCGTGCGCGAGAAATCAACGCGGCGATTGTCGCCCAGGGTCAACGTGGCCTTGTCCAGGATCCCCAGCAGTAACTGCCAGAGACTGTCCGAGGCTTTCTCGATCTCGTCAAACAACACGAGCGAAAGTTTCAGCTCGTCAGTGTGCATGCGATCGAGATTTTCCTGGGTCAACATCGGTGACGTTTCGCGGTGACCGAGGTATCCCGGAGGCGAACCGATCAGTTTGGCGATTTCATGAGAGTGCTGAAATTCGGCGCAGTCGATCTTGACGATGGCATTGGCATCGCCATAAAGCACTTCCGCAGCCGCTTCGATCACACGAGTTTTTCCCGAACCCGTCGGCCCCAGAAACAACATGGTGCCGATTGGCCGATTGGCCGGATTCATCCCCGCCAGAAAAATCTGGTAAAGGCCGCTCATGCGCCGGACAGCTCGTTCTTGTCCGACGATGCGAGCCGATAAGCGCTCCTCGAAATCCTGAGCGCGGGGACTCTTCTGTTCGGGATCAAGGAAAACCTTATCCATGGTGTCGTTTGTTGGTTCCATTTCCATTTCAGCAAGCATGATCGTCTCCCTCGGTTGCCGCGTTGAGAGTTCCTTTGCCCCCATTTTTTCGGCCACTTTGGCCGCGCGCTCTTTACTCATAGCAAGGAACGATCCGCTGATTAAATTGATGCGAGAAATAATTTTCTCGTTCGCTGTAACCAAATGACGAATGAGACGTTAGCGAAAATCACAATGCTATATATACGACACGGACTGAATTGTCATCACAAAATGTTGTGCAAAGCTCAAAAACAATGACGAAGGCTCTGTAGAATCAGGCCGCTGGCCCCTGACATTTCGTGTCAGGCGCTTACTGACAATTAATGTTTTTCAGTCGTTGTTGCGAGCACGTTGCAGAGGGGATGCACCTTTTAACGCGCCAACCCACCAAAGGGTGAGAAACAGAAAAACTCGCCTCCGATCAACTCTGATCTGAGGCGAGTCCCAACCGGCAGGCGTTACGGTTAGTCGTAGTACTCGAGGCCAAGATGGGTGATCAGATCCTCGCCGCGCAGGTGTCGCAACGTGTTCTTGAGTTTCATCAACTGAATAAACACGTCGTGCTCCGGATAAAGTCCGGGCGCGGATTGCGGCGACTTGAAATAGAAGGACAGCCACTCCTGAATGCCCTTCATCCCGGCGCGTTGCGCCAAATCCAGAAACAGGGCGAGATCCAGAACGATCGGCGCCGCCAGGATTGAATCACGGCAAAGAAAGTTGAGCTTGATCTGCATCGGGTATCCCAGCCAACCAAAGATATCGATGTTGTCCCAACCTTCCTTGTTATCTCCTCGCGGCGGGTAGTAGTTGATACGAACTACATGGGAAAAGTCTTTGTAGAGGGAGGGATAGACTTCCGGTTGCAGAATGTATTCCAGGACTGACAGCTTCGATTCTTCCTTGGTCTTGAATGATTCAGGATCGTCTAACACCTCGCCATCGCGGTTTCCCAGGATGTTAGTCGAATACCAGCCGTGCAGTCCGAGCATGCGCGATTTTAATCCGGGAGCAATGATCGTCTTCATCAGCGTCTGACCGGTTTTGAAATCCTTGCCACAAATTGCCAGCCGATTTTCTTCCGCCAGCTTACGCAAAGCGGGAATATCGACGGTGAGGTTAGGCGCTCCGTTCGCGAAAGGAATGCCCGACTTCAAAGCGGCATAGGCATAAATCATCGACGGCGCGATCGATTTATGATTAGCGGTCATCGCCTTTTCAAATGACTCGAGACTCTTGTGGACTGCATGCTCCTTAAGAAAGATTTCAGTAGAGGCAGCCCAGATCATCACTAGCCGCGAACATTTGTTCTTTCGTTTCCACTCTTCAATCTCAGTGATGAGTTGCTTCGCTAGCGCCATTTTATTAGCGCCGGTTTTGACGTTGGTGCCGTTCAGGCGTTTGACGTACGACTGATCAAACACCGCCTTCATTGGTTTGATCTTCTGCAGCGGCTGTTTGAGTTGCAGCAGCAACTCTTTCTCAAGGACGCCGGCGTGCATGGCCGCCTCGTAGGCCGAGTCTTCAAAGATGTCCCAGGCTCCGAACACAAGGTCATCCAGCTTGGCAAGAGGTAGAAAATCCTTGATGAGGGGAACGCGATTTTCAGTGCGTTTTCCCAAGCGGATTGTGCCCATTTGCGTGAGACTTCCGACTGGCTCGGCGATCCCTTTCTTTATCGCTTCAACTCCGGCTATGAACGTGGTGCTCACAGCACCCAGCCCAACCAGCAACACACCCAGTTTTCCCTTCGGCTCAGCGATCTCCACGTCCTTCTCCACAGCCATAGACTTAGCTCCTCTTTAAAATATTTGGCAGATGATACGCGGATCGCATACCGCAAACGGCAACAATCTTGCTCATTACTGTCGCGATATTGCGCTCTTCAGTACGCAACATTAGGGGGCGACAAGCGCATTGCGAAATGCGCGCGGAGTCAATCCGGTCGCCTGGCGGAAAGCTTTGGTGAAGTGGCTGGGACTGGCGTACCCGACTAGCGCGCCGATTTCCCGGACCGAGAGCTCCGGGTTGGTCAGTAACATTTGAGCACGTGCCGTGCGGATGGCCGCGAGGTAAGTGTGCGGCGTGGCGCCGGTTAGCTTTTTGAAGACGCGGGCAAAGTGAAACGGAGAGAGATAGGAAGCGGCCGCAATTTCTTTCAAGGAAAGATCCGCGGCGAGTTGCGCATGCATTAGTTCTACTGAGCGCCGAATTCGGCGATCGACAAGTCCTGCGCGCGAAAGTTCCAAATCATGAGAGCGGCGCATGTTTGCGTAGTGGCGCAACAGATGAACGATGACTTGTTCCACCAGAGCGGCGATCACGATCTCACCGCCCGGTCGCGCTTCGTTAAGTTCGTTTGCCAGGGACCGTCCCAAGTCCTGTAGTCGCGCATCTCCGACAATTCGATTTTGTGCGAAGACAACCATTGCTCCCGGGCCCAACAGATGCATGCGTACTGCATGATCGCTGATGAATGTCGCCGAGAGCGAAACCTCTAATAACTCGACTGCTTTTCCCAGCACGATGCTGCCAGCGGACGGATTTAACAGAAGTGACTGTCCTTTCAATAACTCCTCGGTTGCACTCGGTGACTTAACCGTGAGATGTCCCTCAAGCAATAAAATGATTTCGTACGCAGCGCGCGCCTCGCCGTTCCATTCGAATCTTTTCTGGCGCCGGTAATAAACCGAGTACTGAGGACAAACAAAAAAGCGGTTGGGCTGATTCGG
>Ga0079216_10000371_pt1 | contig 10484 bp, 6 predicted proteins | sample NCAS100_FD_77008 | JGI IMG/M metagenome (GOLD analysis project Ga0079216, IMG submission 77008) | Agricultural soil microbial communities from Utah to study Nitrogen management - NC AS100 | ecosystem: Environmental > Terrestrial > Soil > Agricultural land | place: USA: North Logan, Utah...
ACGATAGCCATTCCCGTAAACTGCTTGGTCACCGAACCCAGGCGAAAAACGGTTTGCGGTGTGTTCGGGACACCGAGCTCAATGTTCGCCATTCCGTAACCACGGCTGACAACCGGCTGCCCGTCCCGCGCCAGAAGAACCGCGCCGCTAAAGCGATTAACCCGCACCGCCGCGCTCATGTATTCGTCAACTTTTCGCGTAATCTCCTGCGCCGATGGCAACGGCGCCGCGGCAGGCGTTTGAGCTGAAACCTGCGCGACAAAAAGCAGGCATAAGGCTATGAACGTGGCTAACTGACTTGGCGCCTGGACTTTTTTGAACATAAATACTTTCTCCAAAGATGACTGAAGACTAATCGCGCCCGACGGCTTTGCACAAAAACTAAGGTCGGCGACGGATTAGAACCCCGATGAGTCGGGGTAGCGACTGGGTAGCGCTGATTACAAAAAGCTATTTAAGCCCAGGACTCTTCGAGCTACGGTGAGCCAGGCGAACCAGTGTTACCCCGACTCGTCGGGGTTCTAATCCGTGCTCCCTGTTGAGTTTTTGTGCAAGCGCCCACCGACCTTGATTTGATTTTCATCAACCCTCCCTAAGTTATTCGGCCTTACGCCATGGCTGCCGGTTTCAATTGGCGCTTGCAAAACCGTCAGCGCGATTTAGGCAAACTTCTCGGAAACGGGAAGCAGAAACAACTTTCTTTCCGCAAAGCCGAACCGCCTGGGGGCAAGCGGTTCGAACATCTTGCTTAGAATTCGAGTCTGAATCCGAACTGGCCTTCGCGTCCGGGCAAGACTTGGGTCGGTTGGCCGAAGGGCTGACCCGTAATGTTCGGCAACCGTTCCACGGCGGCGGGGTTCTGATGGTTAAAGACGTTGAAGAGCTCGAATAAAACCTGCATTTTGACGCGTTCAGTAATGTTAATCCGCTTGGCAAAACGCATGTCGAGATTGACGAACGGCGGCGCGGTGAAAGCATTCCGTCCGGGAGCAAGGTCAATGCCGGTAAATGCGCCGTTGCCGTCCGGGTCATCCGTAAAGGATTGCCGGCTGAAATGAAAACCGCTCTGCGCCCGGAAGATGCCGCTGACCTGAAACTGCCAGGGAAGCTCGACCAATCCGTTGATCTGGAAGATATGATCCAAAGCGAGATCGGACGGTCCCTTATCGCGGTCTGGACCGTTCAGAAACGTTCCGGCCTGCTGAACGAGCCTGCCGTTGGCTCGGGTGAACGGCGCGTCCCGGTTGCTTCTGCCCGTCGAAGCTTCGGTCACTTCCGGTACGAGTCCGATAAAGGAATCCGAAGGTACCGACGAGACGCCGAGCGAGTTGTCGGTCGCTTTGGCCCAAGTGTAACTCGCACCAAATTGATAGCGGCGGCTGAACCGTTTATTGAAACTAAGGATCAGCGCGTCGTATTTACCTTCAAAGAAAGGTCCGAAAGTCATTATCGGCGCCCCTGTAGAAGGCGGTAGAAACCGGACACCGAGAACGCGTGACTCGAACGCAAGATTACTGGTTCTGACACCGAGAAGATCCCGAATGTCGCGGTGGAAATAATCCGCTTCGACAACCATATCCCGCCCAATCTCGCGCTGCACGCCGACGTTGAAACCAAGCGTATGCGGAGTGGCAAAGGTGCTGTCGAGAGTGGTTGGAAGAACCTGCGGCGGAAGAATGGGATGACCTAAAAAGCCCGACGGCGTAAAAAAGAGAAGTCCCGGTTGCCCGATAGAGGCACTTGCTTGCGCCGCGTACTGGTCCGGTGTCAGCCCCGTCAATGCCTGCACATTATTGACGGTGATCACGGTATTCGCAGGGATCGGCGCACGTCCGGGCGCGACTATATTGTTGAAATGATCAACCCCGAACAGCGGGAGCGACGGCGCCAACGGACACACTCTTGCGGCGGGGGGGAGGGCGGCGATTTGCGCAGTTGTTAAGTTGCCAATCAGGGCGTTTGAAAAGCACGCGCCGCGAAACCCGCTCAATAATGCAATACTGGAAACAAAAGACGGAGAGCCGTAAGCTCCGCGCGGATACAACAGATACTGGACAAATCTCTGATCCGTGCCGCCAAATGCGGGAACGTCTCGCGCCAGACCGAGCCGGAACTGATCATAATAGACACCGAAGTTTGCGCGCACGACCGTTTTCGGGTTTATGGCCCACGCGACGCCCACGCGCGGCGCCAAGTTTGTTGTCACCTTAAATTCGGAATCGTAATCCCAACGCAGTCCGAGATTGACCGTTACGTTATTGCGTATTTTCCAATCGTCCTGCACGAATAGCGCGGTGTAATTATTTCGGAGATGAAACTCGTCTCCTGCAGGTGTGAGTCCGCCGGTATCGCGGCGCAAGATGGGGCCGGCAGCGGCGGCGCCGAAAGTCGCGAAATCGGCGGTCGTCGCAAAAAGTTGGTCATCCGCATTTCGAGTATCAACACCGTCAACCACAGTCCGCAGAAAGTTTAATCCGAATTTTAGATCGTGGTCGCCAAAGAGTTTATTCACGTTGGCGTTGAACGAAGTGTACTTCTGATCCAGATTTGAAGGTGTTCGCGCATTTCCAAATGAAACAAGCGGCAAATTACCTACAATTAAGCAGGTCGCTAATGTGCAGGTCGCCGGGTCGAACGGGACGAAGAGCGTCGCTCCGCCGAGTTCCGGGTGCGAGGGGAGAGCGTCGCTTTTTTCACCTCGATACGCGCCGCGAAGCGTTAGGATAAACGGGTTGCCTTGATCGCCGATCAAAACCGTATCGGCAAACGCCAGGAGTAACCGGCGCGCTCCACTGTCGTTGCGCGCTGAGGGCAAACTCGTTGACGCCGAGAGCGGCAGAAAATTCTTCACCCTGCCATTGGTGTAATTTACCTCCTGAGACAATTGATGCCGCCCGAGTTCCTGATTGAACTTGAGAAAGGCGCGCGTCTCGGCAGTGCGCGCAGGTGTGTTGAAAGGCTCCTCCTGCTGGCGCAACAGGTTATTGACCACAACGCTTCCGGTGTCTGGAAACGTGAAATCCAGTTGTCGATCTTCCGTAATTCGCTCGGCCGAGCCGAAGAAGAAAAACTTGTCTTTGATAATTGGACCGCCAATGGCCAGACTGTAATCGTATCTGCGCAGAGGCAGCGCGTCCGTCCTCGTCTGATTCAAAGAGTTTGACGAATCCAAAGCGTCGTCGCGGAAGAATAGTGACCCGACGCCGTGAACCTCGTTCCCCCCGCTCTTGGTAATCACGTTCACGATCGCGCCTGATGCCTGCCCGAACTCAGCCTTGTAGCCGGTCGTCAGCACCTGAAATTGGGCAATCGTTTCCTGATTAAACTGCGCGGCGGGGCCGCCGTCGACGGTGTTTTTGTTAGGGTGTCCGTCAATGAAAAAATTGTTATTGCCGCCGCGCTCGCCCAGAACCGGCGTCGCGTTATCGCCTTCGGGGTTGGCTTGGCGATTGATGGCGACGCCGGGCACCAGTTGCATCAAGTCGAGATAATTTCGCCCGTTGACCGGCAACTCGACGATTTGTCGCGGCGTAATCGTTGCTCCGGTAGAAGCCGCACTCGGCTCGAGCAAAGCAACATCGTTTGTGACGGTGACCTGTCCCGAGACGCGGCCTTCGATTTCCAATTGAACATCAAACTGAGCAACCTTATTCACGGTCAACTCAACGTTGGCAGTGCTAACGGTGAAGCCCGATGCAGAGACTGTTACGGTGTATGTTCCCGCAGGCAGTGCCGTGAGGCGGTAGACGCCCTCATCGTTGGTGGTTGCGGTGCGCTCGGCCACCAGCGTCGTACCCGTCGCCTTCACGGTGGCGCCGCTGACGACCGCACCGTTCGGATCCGTCACTGTTCCTTCAATCGTAGATGTGATGGTCTGAGCGATGACACTCAAACTGAAAAGCATCACCACAACGCTCAATCTTAGAATCATTCCTGCTGTTCTCATGGCTTTGCCTCCGACTTCAAATGTTAATGACGATGGATCTGACGTATGCATTTCTGCCGAACTTGCCTCGGCGGAAGATTACGGCTTCGGCGTTAGAACGAGCCTCTGACTGACTTGGTAGTCACCTTTGACGTTCGCGATCGCTAGCCCCGGCACTTCCCGATTCTTGATCGCTTTTGTTAACAAACTCATCGAGTCCGTTGAGTGAGGCCCCGTTCTGGGATCGCGCCGGGAGCACTGCCAACGCTACGAGCAGGAGCACCGTAATTACACAGAATGGTCGAACAGGGGCCATCATGATTCTCGATTTTAAGGGAAGGACTTGATGAAACTCGCGAAGGGTATAACGCAAGTGCTGCAAAAAGTCAATAATGCTGCAGATGCTGCAAGTGGTCTTGTGAGTCGAGCCGAGTTCTGCTATCTTGCGCCCCGATAAATGGCCAGACCGCGTCAACCTGGTCTGTCGAAGACGAAACTTGTTACCCGTCATAAGCTTGAAGACTTCCGTCAACCATCCCGGCGTTGCGTGAAACTCGGTCGCAAAGAGGCCCTGATTTCTGAGAACCAAGGAAATCAAAGATGAACAGGTCAAACTCACACCGGAAGAAAAAACGCTCAACTAATAATCCTGACTTGAACTCTGACGGAAGGACTTCCGTTCTGGAGACTCGGTTCGCGCAGGCGCAATCGGAGCTTAATCCACGTCGCCGCCAGTTGGTCAGGGCTATACTCGACTCCGCGGAAGAAACATGCTTCCTCTCCTCTCGGGAATTAGCTAAACGTTATCGCGTGGATGCGACCACCATCCTCCGTGCGACCCAGGTGCTGGGTTATCAGAGTTATTCTGATTTTTCCGCCGACCTGCGACAGCACTTCGTCACTGGTATCACGCCGTACGCTGTTCTAAAAGCAGCAACCCGCGAGAAAGCCAGCGTCGCCGACCATATCGATCATGCTTTGGAAAAATCGCTGGATAATCTAAATGCGTTGAAGGTGGATCTGGATAGAGAAAGCCTTATCGAACTGGCAAAGTTAATCAAGCGCTCGCGTCGCGTGGTGGTCGTGGGACTCGACTTCGCCGCCGCCCTGGCCATTTATCTGGCCTACGGATTGTCGGCGCTGGGCTTCGATGCTGAAGCGACGGCAGGCAGCACGGGAGCCGTGCAGTACAAGGTCCAGGTCATGTCGCCGAAAGATGTGCTCATCGCCATTAGCTTTGGGCAATGTTTGCGGGATACCGTTGATGCGGTGCTGCTGGCTAGGAAGCGGGGCGTGCCGACCTTTGGAATTACTGACAGCGATACGTCACCATTAGCTCGCTATTGCGACACGCATCTCGTGGCTTCAGTTGTGAGCCCATCTTTCCTTAATTCGTATGTCGCTCCGACGGCGGCGATCAACGCGATCCATGTAGCCTGCTCTCATATCGATCCCAAGCGTGCGCTTACGCGGTTAAGGCCGACCGACAGAGAGTACGCCTCTGGCTCTCGCTGGTATCGGGAACCAAAAGGTTCCAATGGCAACCAGGCTGAATAGTCACTGTGTCCAATGCAATTGAAAAACGGCATCATTATCCGAGACATAACACTGCACTCGGAGATGCGAGAGGTTGAGACTCTCCAGAAGGATGTCTGGCAATCTGACGATCGCGACGTCGTGCCGCTTAATATCCTGGCGGCGACTCGGGAAGTAGGCGCAATCCTCTTAGGAGCGTTTCACGGGTCAGAGCTGGTGGGTTTTGCGTATAGTTTCGTAGGACGCGAGAATGAACGTCTGATCCATCATTCGCACATGCTCGCAGTCAAGCCTTCACATCGCAAACTAAATCTGGGTTACCAACTCAAATTGGCGCAGCGGGAACGTGCTCTGACACAAGGCATCGACAGGATGACATGGACGTTTGATCCACTTCAGAGCTTGAACGCGCATTTCAACTTCGCCAAACTCGGAGTCGTTGCGGACACCTATCGCGTCAACTTTTATGGTGAAGCGACCTCAAGCCCGTTACTTCAGATCGGCTCTGACACCGATCGACTTTGGGTGACCTGGCTGCTTGATAGCCGGCGAGTCCTGGAGCGACTAAAAGAAAGAGATAGCGGTAGAGTCTCAACGCTTGAGCTCGGAAGCATATCGCGTCTTGTCCAAGTCGGACCGAACAACACGCCTAAAGCGCGGGCGTTGTCCAGAGAACCTGAGCAAAAATATCTCACCATTGAAATCCCGTCCGACATCAACTCATTGCAGCTTGAAAGCCCACAACTCGCGTTAAAGTGGCGAGAAGAAACTCGACGGGCATTTAGTGAAGCGATATCCGCCGAATACATAGTTGAGGACTTTTATAGTTCGTCTCGAAACGATGATGCCGTTGGCCTGTACCTTCTGAGCCGGGGGAGAATAAACAAATTGTCTGGATCTTATTAGGAACTGTAAGTCCACCAGACAGGCTTTTAAAGCAGATCATGAACCATTCTGATTCTACGCGGATTGTGGCGCTACATGAGTTTCTGTTGAACCGGCAAGAGGAGATCCTTAGCTCCATTTGCCGGCTGGTGGAGTGTGAATCACCCTCAGGGGACTTCGCCGGTAGCCGTGCTGTCGTCGACATGCTTGCGGAGACAGCTCGCACGATCCCGGCAATCAATGCCGTCGAAAGAATACCTGTGCCTGGCTATGGCGAACACTTGCGAGTGAAGGTTTTCGATGCGCAAAGTGATGATGCCCGTACTACGTTGGTGCTTGGTCATACTGATACGGTTCACCCGCGCGGCACATTGGCAACGCAAAGTGTGCGTGCGGCAGAAGAGCGGCTGTATGGTCCAGGTATCTTCGATATGAAAGCCTCGTGCGTGATCGCTTTGGAAGCCTTGCGCGCTTTGGTAACGCTGGACTTTATTCCTAAGCGGCCCGTGGTATTGCTTCTGACATGTGATGAAGAGACCGGAAGCCAAACCGGGCGTCACCTTGTGGAAGAAGAAGCGCAGCGCGCTGCTCAGGCACTCGTACTTGAGCCGTCTGCACCGGGCGGGCACGTAAAAACGTCACGCAAAGGTGCCGGTATTTGGAAGGTAGCGGCACACGGAATCGCTTCGCACGCCGGCTTGAATCCCGAAGCAGGGGCGAGCGCTATTCTGGAACTCGCCAGACAAACCGAGCACTTCCACTCGCTCAGCGATCCGGCAAGCGGTACGAATTTCAATGTTGGCGTTGTTCGCGGCGGCACACGAAGCAACGTGGTGGCGGCGGAGGCTGAGATCGAAATTGACGTCCGCTTCAGCTGCAGGAAGGAAGCTCAGCGTGTGGATGAATTGATGAACAGCCTCCGATCTTTTGACGAACGTGTGCAGCTCGTAGTTACAGGAGGCATCAATCGAGGTCCGCTCGAGCGGACCGAGGGCGTGGTGAAACTTTATCAGCACGCGCGGGAGATTGCTGCATCTCTGGGTTTTGAACTGGGAGAACAATCGGTCGGCGGCGCGTCAGACGGCAACTTTGTGGCTGCGCTTAATGTACCTGTCCTCGACGGACTTGGAATAGAGGGGGGCGGTGCACACGCAGCAAACGAGCATATCTTCGTGTCCGACATTGTACCGCGCGGCGCTTTGCTCGCAGGACTCATCGCCTCGCTATAGTACTTCCATAGATTTATGTAAAGACATAGGGAACGAGAGAAAAGTTCGACATGGCTTTGCACAAAACTGATTGTGCGCACCGATGTGGGTCAAGGAATGCAGAACCGGGAGCGAAGCGGAGCGGAGCGACCGGGTCCGCATTGAATACCACAAACATGCAGAACTGACGCGCACGGCCGTTGACTGTTATTCAACGTGCACCCAGTCGCTCCGCTCCGCTTCGCTCCTGGTTCTGCTTTGCGGTCGCTACCTCGGTTCTGCATTAGTCGTCCAATGCAACTCGGAAAGTATTCGGTGGGGCTTTAATAACTGACTTTTTGTGCAAAGCCGTTCGACATTGAACGCATTACAGTTCGAATAGGAACGAGTAGATGAAGCCAATGACGACGAAATCCCGACCTGACATTCGAGCACTTACACGACTGGTGCCTCCTAGCGGCAACCTCGTGCAAGGCCAATCTGAACTGGCTATTAATCCCGAGTTAGCTGCGGCAGCAAGTCACGTGATTGCGGCGAGCCAGAACCATTATGGCCCGGCGGAAGGTCTATCTGAACTTCGTCGCGCGGTCGCGGAAAAGATCTCCGCATTTAACGAAATCAAAATCGATCCTGACGGCGATCCGTTCCAACTGCTAATTACTCCGGGGGCAACTGGAGCTCTTATAGCCATCGCACAAACTTACCTGAGAGCCGCCTCAGCACTTGTCTTCGAGCCTTATTATCCGTACCACCGCCACATTCTCAACGAACTGGGAGGAACCACTGAGGTACTTTCACTTCGTGGTGAGAAGCTCGAATTTGACAAGGATGAATTGCGCGAGCGATGTCGAAAGTTGAAGGACCGCAAGCTTTTCCCCCTGCGCGCAATCATCATGTGTACGCCGGTGAATCCGACTGGCAAAGTGTTCAGCCGAAGTGAGCTTGAAGTTATTGCGGCTGTATGCCAGGAGTTTGATCTTCTCTGTATCGCAGATGAGGTCTATGAACATTACGTCGTTGGTGGTAACCCGCATATTTCTATTGCCATGCTCCCGGGTATGTGGGAGCGAACGATTACGGTCAACTCCTTCTCGAAATCATGGAATATCTCCGGCTGGCGATTAGGCTACGTTTACGGTGACGCTCAACTCGTAGCTCCTCTTAACAAGGCAAATAATATTTTCTACGTATGCTCGCCGACCCCGCTACAGCGTGCCTTGAGCGAAGTGTTAATGACAGATCCGGAGTACTACACCAACTTACGTGAGAGTTTTACTTTGAAGAGGAGATTCGTGGTTGAGGCGCTTGAGCAGCTGGGATTCGAGATTTATGACTCAGGCTCCGCATTCTATGTGTGGGCACGTATCCCGGTAGGGTTTGAAGATGCGATGCAGTTTAATGAGATGTTAATGGATCGAGCAGGAGTGGCAGGCGTTCCAGGGAGTGCCTTTGCTGATAGCGATGATTGGAACAGCTACATGAGGCTGTGCATTGCGCGTGAAGATGCAATGTTGAAAGGCGCCATCGGTAAACTTCAAAACGCCCTCATGCAAACGCCCGGTTGTAAATAGTTCCCCTCCCTTTGGGAGGGGTAGGGGAGGGCCTGAGGCGAACTTATTTCTTGTTTTTGTGGGGAGCGTCAACGTCGCTAAATCGGAAACCTGGACTCTCTTTAAGATCGTGATTGAGTATTGACTTCAATGTTGACGCTGCCTCCAAAAACAAAACTCAAACGCGTCTCAGGCCCTCCCCTGACCCCTCCCTTTGGGAGGGGAACACAAAACAAAACCAAATAAACGGCGCGACTTCTCAATGAAATTAATTCTACGGATAATGATGAGTAACTCACGAGTAGCCACTGGAATTCTTACTCTTTTCTTTTTAACGGCTGCATGTGTCCCGTGGCCGATCGTTGCCTCGGCGCAGGTACAGAATGCAACCGCCCTGCTGCCTGAACCTGTGGTCGCAGCTCTATCCCAGGAACTCTCCGGCGAAACAGCCAAGCGGAACCTCGAGTATATCTCTCGTCACCATCGCATGCGCGGCTCACGTGGGTTTCGGTCCACCGCCGAGCACATCGTCAAACAACTCTATGATTATGGAATAGCAGATGCGCGCATTGAGCAGTTTCCCGCCGACGGCAAGATTTTTTATGGCACCCAAAGATCTCGCCCTCCCTGGGACGCGGAATTCGCAGAACTGTGGGAGTTGCGGGAGACAAACACTCGTTGGACACCGCACGTGCGCCTGGCAAGTTGGGAGTCAATGCCGGTGACACTGGCGCAGGATAGCGAGAGCGGCGAGGTAACGGCAGATCTCATTGACATTGGTAGCGGTACCTCCGAACGCGACTATGCCGGAAAGGACGTTCGCGGAAAAATAGTGCTGGCATCGGCGCAGCCCGGTTCAGTGGCGGTTCTTGCAGTCGATCGATTTGGCGCCGCAGGCATAGTTAGTTACGCACAGAACCAGCGCACTGCCTGGTGGGCCGAAAACGAAAACCTCGTGCGTTGGGGACACCTCGACACGTTCGCGCAGAAGCCTACATTCGCTTTTATGATCTCACTCAAGCAAGCGCGCAACTTTCAAAGTCGACTAGCTCGCGGTGAGCAGGTTCGACTCCATGCTAGTGTGCGAGCGGGAAAGCATCCCGGTTTTTATGATATCGCGACAGCTACTATCCCCGGGTCAGACCCGAGCCTGCGCGGGGAAGAGATTGCCTTTAGTTGCCACCTGGACCACCAAAGGCCCGGCGCGAACGACAACGCGAGTGGCAGCGTCGCTATACTCGAAGTAGCACGAACCTTAAGCAAGCTGATAGCCGAGGGCAAAATCTCCAGACCGGCCCGCACCATTCGTTTCATCTGGCCGCCTGAGATCGAAGGTACGCTCGCGCTGCTGAACGCGCGGCCTAAGGTTGCGTCACGCAT
>Ga0079216_10000372_pt1 | contig 10478 bp, 11 predicted proteins | sample NCAS100_FD_77008 | JGI IMG/M metagenome (GOLD analysis project Ga0079216, IMG submission 77008) | Agricultural soil microbial communities from Utah to study Nitrogen management - NC AS100 | ecosystem: Environmental > Terrestrial > Soil > Agricultural land | place: USA: North Logan, Utah...
ACATTAAATAGAAAAACAGAAATCATGCAAAATGACTGGATGATTATTGAAGCGAGCCAAACCGGGTTGAATATTCTGAAGTCCGCTATTATTAATGCGCACAAGTTTATCATTAATAATGAAAAAATAAAGATATTTTTTAAGTACTGAAAACCAGTCAGGGTGATTTCCAATTTGTTCTTCAGAGGTTGTATGCTTTTTACCAAATAAGGTATCATCTTAATAAAGCCTCTTGTATGACCTTCACTGACTCTTAATCTCTGCTTAAAATAAGAGACAAAGGAGTTGGGGGCTTGATTCGTGGCATTCAGTTTTTCATGAAAAAGAATATGGCTTTTCGAATTATTAGTATCATTATTTTGTGCTGTGGTTAGGCCATATCCTCTCAAATAGAGTTGTAAGGTTAGGTCCCAGTCTTCGCAAAGGTCGTTGGAAAAACCGATTTCTCTCAGTATTGGACTTTTTATCAGAGATAGACTACCTGTGATCTGAAGGGGAAGATTCAGTTTATCTTTGGCAAAAAATTCTATCATATTCCTCTGAGCAAGTCTAAACTCAACACCCATGCTTACCCAGTTTGACGCAGTTGAATGTGACAACCAGGCACTATTGTCAGGAATGCAATATCCTTGAATTACATTGCAATCTTTTGTGTTATTGCGCTGCACAACGCTCATAAATTGTTGAATAATATCACAAGGGAGGATAACATCTGCATCGACCACTATTACATATTGACTGTCACCTCTCATAAACTTTAAAGCTAGAGTAAGCGCTCCTCCTTTCCATCCAACACTTCGGCTTCGTTTAACAATTTTTAAATTCGCGATATGTTTTTCCCATTTTTCCAATATTTGAAATGTTGAATCGATAGAATCATCTACAATGATTACTTCGTACCTCTTTTTATCATATGTTAATTTATCGATTGAATCCAATAATTCGCCTATGACCGATTCTTCATTTCTTGTTGCCACAAGTATACTCACGATCGGAAGAAAAGTCGTAGGAACCGTCTTCTTCGTTTCCATCTTTTCCAATAAAGGAACATTGTCGTTAAAGGTCACCCATTGACCCTGCCTATCTATAATGTCATGTGTTTTTTGGTATGTATTTAGAAACGGAATTTTATCTATTAACCTATAGTATTTTTCTGACCAATAAAGGAAAACCAACGATCTGATACTATATGGTAGTAAAAATAACGACACGAGTAATGAGATAGTTTCTAACATTTCGTTTGTACTATTTAGAGTAAAACACTTTATTACCAAGCACAAATTTTGTTGCTATATCAGCTCGTTTCATGATGGCTTACAATTGATTAATTATCATGGCACTGTCAAAAGAATATCCACTAGATAAAGAACAAATCAGTTATGATGATTGGATGGATTAAGGCTGAGTCTAAAGGGGTTATAACTTGGGCCAAATATTTGAAAAAAATGTGGTACAAGACCTTGTTGGAAAGATTGCGACGTGTAGTATATGTGGAAAGAAAAAAAGAATAGAAAATCAACGTATTAGAGTTGGACAGTTTGATGAAGACATTTATTTAGAATGTAGAGACTGTGCTGCCATTGAACTTTAATATGATATGCATCGACCCAAATCCTTTGAAGTTTCGTACTCGTGTTCTGTTCCTTCCTCGTTTTCTACGGGTTGATCGGGCCGAAGTAATAGTATGGCAATCTCATCAAGAGCCTGATCTATCATATTAGAGTCAACGGCTAAGAGTTCTTTTGACATTTCAAGCTTCTGGGCACCGGCTAATGCACAAGCGATAAGTTCGCCTCGAAGAAACTGTATTATGCGCATACCCATTGGACCGGATATCTTTATTGCTATCCCAGTTAGTAACGCGTTTGATTATAATTTCTAAAGTCAAGTCTAATTTTATTGAGCACGAAAGTAAGAACGATAATTAATCCGTACCGCGATCGCGCAAATTATTTATTCCTCATTTACTGATATGGCATAGCAAAAAATCAAATAAGTCAGTATAAAATAGGATATTGGCAATATTGGGTATATTTACCAGAGAGAATTTTACATAACAAATGAATGAAGATGTTAAAAAGAGAAGTTGATTGGGAAAATAAATCCGCCTGCAGATATAATACTTCATGTTGCTGGTCTAGATAAGTCTGGAAACATTCGACTTGTAGATCTGGGAGTCTGAGCAGGATTTTACCAATTATGTTAACAGCAAACTAAAAGCGGGTTTTGATAAGATAAAAAGATTTAATTATAAAATACTTAGTTCGACTTTCATGTCAGACAAAGAAAGGATAGATAGGGAACATGTGGAAAAAATTTTCAAAAGTCTGGAAGATACTTACCCAAACACATTTGCTCTATTCACACAAATATCCAACAACTTCAGTAAGATTTATGCTGAGGTTAATTCAGACGCAAAATTTGATGAAGGTGAAACAAAATACGTGACCGTTGGAGTTGGTCGGGATGAACAGGGAAATCCAAGATTAGCAATGGGAGAAAGTGCCGCTATTTTTTATGCAGCGGTGGCACACACAATTTTGGAATTAATTCAGATGATGGTGTTACCGGAGAAAAATATGGAACATTTGGAAAATGATCTCATACTGGAAAACAAAGGATGTCCAAAATGTGGTGCAACAAATAAGATCACTGAAGAAACGTGTTCTAACTGTGGAACGAAATTACATTAAATTATACAATAAAATAAGAAGGACAGTCGCGAATCTAGTGAATAATTCTAATCTGGGTGGAGTATAATGGTAATAAATACCAATTAATACCAAGGTATATAAGCGATGGTGCCTATATAATAGTATGGCATCTAACAAAGACGTAAAAAATACAGAAAACAACAATTTCACTCTCGATGAAACAAAATCAACTGTTAAAAAGACTACAGATGAAGCAGTAAAGGAAATTCCAAGGTTTACAAAAGCCGTTAACGAATATCAAGAAGAGTCCATCCAAGCAACAAAAGATATTGCAGATAGTTTTCTAGAATCACAAAAAGAGGTTATCCATTCAATGCAATCCTTATGGGTTCCGTACATTGAAAACGTACAAAATTCATATTTGTCATATTGGGTTTCTCCACAAAGAGTCACAGAAAATTATGCAAGAGCAGTAAGCAATATTGTCGACAATACAATAGTCGCAAGCAGATTAGCAAATAACGAACTATTTGCAACTATGGATGCATGGACAAATTCAATACAGCACGCAAGAGACAACGCAAAGGAATTTTCACGGCTGAATGCTAATGTCGCAAACACATTCGAGAACGCTGCAAGAGAGAACTTGAGAGACTTTTCAAGAGAACATTCAGTACGACAATAAGCGCAATATTGAGATAGATTAATAAAAATTAATCTATCCACTCTTAATTTCTTAATAATAATAAAACAGAATATTCGTCATTTTTATTCTAGTCCCCATAGGAGGCAACGATTATCTTTTTCTTCTCTACTATTAGCGTTAACCCAGTTACTCCCTCGCTGAATCGCACTTCTTATATTAGATCCTCCTAACGCTAATTTCTGGTATGAACGTAGAACAATTATTACAGAATGAATTAACGATTCCCAAAGATGGATTGATAACGGCGACGGAGTCTACCAACAAGATCTAATGAAAAGAGTTGAACTAATCAATTGGGTTTTAGACAGCATAAAAAAAAGTTCATATTTGTACCTTTATTGAGTCAAAGATGAAAAAATATTATAGAATAAATACCATGATTCATCGACATCTCCCTAAATACTTGTTATATTTTTTTCGAAGTTTTACTATATTTAGATAGAACGCATACTGCTTTAGAATACCTTAAAGGTGTACAAATTGTCGAGAAGGCATTCGTTTCTGCTCACGACTATCATAAAGATTTACCAGGTGATAGAGCTTCTAAAGATTTGTACTTATTATATAATATAGTGAGCCAGTTATCACATGACAGTTAAAGGAACAGTAACACTCGGAGAACCCTCAATAACTAGTGATTTTGACTCATCAGAATTTAATATTACCGTTCATTTTCCAATTGATATAGATTATAAAACTATTGATTAAGTTGTTCTAAATTCGCGAGTCTATACTTGACCACACTAAAATACCCTTGTACGAAGAATGGCATAGAATCAAAATGACTTTCAATGGCCTTAACTAAACAATCTCTAGATTTTTTGTCCTCTACAGAAAATTCCATTTTTTTGCCTTCAATATGTTTGAATACTATTTTATTTTTTGAATCTTCACACAACTTTTTTGCAGTGGCTTCTACATTTTTAGTCCAGTAGACGAGTTCTTCAGGATTTACAGCCTTCGCTAGTTTGTCAAGTTCCCTAATTGCCTCTTCAAAACCCTTTCTCTCTACACCAAATTTCATTGAGTCCCAAGGCGATAAGCAACTTCTAACCTTTAAACATAACCTAAACTAGCGCAAGTCATACTAAGATAAATTAAAAATTATTTTATTAAATACTGTTCTTTAATCGGCGAGGGAGTTATTAATAGTGATTTACGCGTCCAGATTGGATTGCAATCAAATGAAGAATCGTTACAACAGAAAAAAAATGGAGTTATTACACTTCATTTTTTGCTGTTGGGAGTTTTGTAACCGCCAACAGCGAGTTGGAAGACAATTCTCCTAAATCCATTATTGCCAACAAATTATAAAAAGGTTAAAACCTGACAAGAGGGAACAGTAAACGAAATTCGGTTACAGTATTCCACAAATTGAAAAAACCCTCCTATTCATAGTTATAATATTGTAGAGATTTATTCAAATTCTTACATTATCGCGTCTGTCTTCGTCTGAATTGCTGATCTGTATGAATTGCTATAGACCAGCCCAAAGAGAATGAGATTTTATTAGACATAAAAAACCAAATAGGGAAATTATCTTGTAATAGAAGTTGATTATTTAGAAACAAACTTCCGACGGATAGGTGAGACGTATTGGAAAGAGCAGTTTATTATCATATATTTGATCTTAAAATGAAATATATTGTATCTGATCTTATGATGTAGCGTTGAGGTATATTCTCGCGGCCATTATCTGCGTTGCTGTGTTCATGATTATGGGGTTTGCGCTTTCCCCTAAACTAGGATACCAAAATCCAGCTGTTATTAAATTGGATGAGGCAATCACATCACTTTTCTACAATGCTCATTCTGACAATATTGATGATTTCATGATTTTGTTATCAATGTACGGCAGAGAGATAGTATGGTCAGCGGTAATTGTATTTCTTGGTATATTTGCGGGTTGGAAGGGAAAGAAAATCGCCTTAATTATTGTCATTTCCTTTTTGATTATAATGCCATTAAATACGTTATTAAAGAATTTTTTTGAAAGGCTTCGTCCAGTAATAGAAATACGGGAAATAAATGTTCCTCTAAAAACAGATTTTGCATATCCATCTGGTCATGCCTCTATCGTTAGTAGTGGCGCTTTGATACTAATGATATTCTATAGAAAGGAAAAGGAACTTATTTTTTCCTCGTTATTAACAATAGAGGCGGGTCTCGTATGTTTTTCGAGGATTTACGTTGGAGATCATTATTTTTTTGACGTCATGGGTGGCACGTTACTTGGCTCAGGAGTCTCCCTATTGTCAATTTCCTTTTCAAAGTATCTTGATCCTGCAGTTAATGGAGTACGTAAGTATCTAGAAAAATCTCCATAATTTCGTGGTTATTTTGAAAGTCCTTTACCCTGAAATATACCTGCTCTTATCCACTCCATAAATTTTCTATCTGATAGGGAGTTTCTCATACGGAGAGAATTTGTAGCATCGTTTCCAATAACATAACGAAATTTAGGATCTTTGGAATTCAATGCCTCGAGAATTGTGTCGGCAACATCGTAACTAGAAGTTAGACTATTTTTAATTGCTTTATCTAGGAAGTTAACTCTCCTTTCCATTAACTTATGATAAGGAGATTCGAGATTCATGCCCTTGACCTTTACATTATGAAAAAAATCTGACTTGACAACTCCAGGTTCAATAACTATAGCGCGTATTCCAAATTCCTCTAATTCAAATGAGATAGACTCAGAAAGTCCTTCCACAGCAAACTTACTTGAGACGTATGCAGAGTTAAGTGGAACACCAAATCTTCCTACCATGGAACTAATATTTACAATAGTTCCATTTCCTTGCTTCCTCATTATTGGGACTATTGCCTTTATGAGTCTAATTGTTCCAAAAAAATTGGTTTCAAATTGTTTCTTAACCTCTTGAGTTGTAATCTCCTCAACGGGACCAAACATACCATACCCAGCATTATTTATCAAAACATCTATTCTTCCTGTGTCAGTAAGAATTTTTTTTACCGCAAGTTTGATAGATTGATTGTCATTTACATCAAGGCGCAATATTTTCAGAGAAAGGTTTTCCATATTTATTAAATCCTGAATCTTCTTAGCCTTTGACAAATTTCTTACCGTTCCGTAGGTCATAAAGTTGTTACGAGATAAGACATGACAAGTGGCAAGTCCTATTCCAGAAGAACATCCAGTTACCAAAACCGTTCTTTTAGATTTCATAATTGAACTTATGGGTCACGATTAAAATATTTTCGGAATAGATTAGTTCAGGTAGCGAAGATATATTATTAAATTTAGCAATTTAATTATACCACCAAATTCCAGATCTAGTTATGCTACTAATTCCAAAACTGGAAATTAAATCTATGGTCAATATGATTACCTTTCTAAATGAAGAAAAAGTTGGTAGGGTTGCATCAATTGACGTACATGGTTATCCACAGATAATACCTATGAATTTTGTTTATGTAAAGAATGATTCAGTTGATACTCAAATAGGTACTAATAGTACTGGCGCGATTTATATGCACTCTCATCCAGTTGGAGAAAAACTTGAAAATATGAAAAGAAATTCAAAGGTTGGCTTTGAAGTTGATTCTTATGTTTGCTTCTTGCCTTCATATTATTTTCATCCCACCGACGCATCACAGGCAGACACATTGTATGTTAGTGTCGTTATCAAAGGGAATGCGTCTATGGTTGAAGATACTACTGAAAAGGCAATGGCATTGAACGCATTGATGAAAAAGTATCAAAAGGAAGGGGGATATGAATCGCTTTCCTCTAAAATGGGATCAGTCAGGGAAGTTACAGTTGTGAAAGTAGTTCCAGATCTAATTCGTGGCAAGTACAAGATTGGTCAACATTGGATACCACAATACAGGTTAAAAATGGCAAGAAATATTGTTCAGAGAGAATGTAATAGGGATGCTAAAAAAATACTGAAAATCATGGGTATAGAGATGATGAAAAATGGGGAGCTTAGAATCATAAAGGATCCAGTCATGTAGCTAAAATATTTCATATTTAGACAGTGAATATTAAATTACTAATATTAATTATGTCTCTTAAGTTGGAATATATACATGTTTTTTTAAACAAAGAGCAAATTACACAGAGTATAATACTTTTCTTTCATTTTGATTGAATATCGGCGTCGACTTGTCCTCGCAAACAACAGAATTTGAAACTGACGGTAAATATATAACTAAAAAAGGCGAATGATTACTTGGATGCACTCAGTTGAAAGCGAAGATCCATTTGTCAAGATAGCCAACCTAATTGGTGGAGAAGAGTATCACAAAGTTGCAAGGGCGTTGTTAAATACTGAAGATGCTACGGATGAGGAAATAGCTGGCGCAACTGGTATGCGAATCAACATAATAAGAAAAGTCCTGTATGATATGTTTGGTAAAGCCTTAATCACTGGGATCAGAGTGAAAGATGAAAAAAAAGGTTGGTTTGTATATAGATGGAGAGCAAAAAGAGATCAGGCAGAAAATTTTATCGAAAATCAGAAAAAGAAGATTTTGGATAGATTACAGAAACGATTGGAATACGAAGAATCTTCAGAATTTTACCATTGTGGAAATACAGATTGCCCGAGGATAAAATTTGACTATGCAATGGAACTATTCTTCAAATGCCCAAACTGCAAAAATCCACTTAATATGGTAGATAACGAGAAGGTAAAGAATGCTCTAAGGTACAAGATAGAACAAATATTGTTAGACATTAGTTCAAAAGACGAAGTTTCATCGTAATTTGTAGAACAGTACAATTTCATTCTTATAATTTATCAAGGTTTTTGATAATCTCATTTTAATACCATTAGTGATATTTGCAATCCCCTCACCTTCAACCAGTGTTTTTGCATCTCTTCCACCAACAACCACCGGTGATATTGTAACGATTAGTTCGTTGGCAAGTCCTATTTTCAGAACTGACCAGTTTATTTCTCCCCCTCCCTCAACGAGTATTCTTTTGAGACCTAAATTTTCCAATTGTTGAAATAGGTTCTTGATATTTACTTTTCTTTTTCCAGAAACCAATACTTGTACTCCAGCTTTCTTTAATTCTTTAATTTTCCTTGTAGATGCATTAGGTGTTGCAGCTACGATGGTTTGAATATTCTTTGATGATCTTATAATCCTTGAGTTTAGTGGGATTCTAGCATTTGAATCAACTATGATTCTTACAGGGTCTTTTGTCCCCTTTGAGTAATACCTTACGCTTAACATGGGATTGTCTTCAAGCACTGTAGATATTCCAACTACGATACCATCAACTGATGATCTTAATTTATGAACGCGTATCCAATCTTTTCTTGATGAAAATGATGAATCGTTTCTTCGGGTAGAAATCTTACCGTCTATTGACATTGCTGCATTTAAAATTACATACAACTAAATTCATCCTCGTCAACAAATTTACCACTTATCATAACATTGAGTATTGAATTAGCGCTTGCTCTATGAACTATTGAAACATGAGGATCATGCATTGGTGAGATATCTAAATTGGCCTTGTCGATAAATATCATATCCGCAGACATCCCTGCCAACAAAGAACCAGATTTTATACCAAGAATCTTACCACCATTGACTGTTGCCATTTTTAGTATCTCCCTTGCTGAAATAGCGCCATCTCCGAATGTTCTGGTTACTTTCCAGATATAATCAAGTTCTCGGAACATATCTGGAGAATTAATCATGATGTTGTCCGTTCCGATAGCAACACGACATCCAAATTTTAGCATCTTGGAGATTTTAGGTATTCCTACTCCTAAAGTCGCATTTGCTCTTGGGCAAACGACAACTCCAATTTTCTTCTGGGCAACAAGTCTGATATCTATATCTAATGCATTTGTTAAATGAACGACAAAATTTGGTAATAGGTTGGAAATTATTCTTTGTACTTCGCTTTTACCAGTTACAGTAATTGATTTTTTTTCAGTTTCAGGTGATTCAGATGCATGGACACCTAACAAGTATTTCTTTTTTAAGGATCTTTTTTGAATAATATTTCTATATTCATTCAGAGAATTATCAGTATTTTCATTTGCTCCACTAATACCTAATCCGTCACTGATGTCTAGAATGCTGTGGATCGATTTCATAACATCTTGAGGAATTTTTGGGTTTTTATTAAAGTCCCGAGAGATATCATAGTAATGTTCCGGTCTACCTAGTATGATACTTTTTATCGATAGTCCTGCTGTTGCTTCTGTAATTTGCTCAATGCCACTAAGTCCTCCCTCTCTAAAATCCGCAAAGGCAACAATCCCTTTTTTCATCATAGATATTATGGAGCTTCTCATAAATTTGACCAGGTGTTTTTTCTCACTTCTTTTTAGGATTTTGTTCTTGATACCATGAACTGGATGAATTCTTGACTCAAACGTTGAATCAACACCAATATCTTTACCAATTGAATCTCCAACATGAGTATGAGCATTGATAAATCCTGGAATTACAAGTATGCCTCGGCCTTCGAAAGTGTTCATACTCGATTTACCTGTGTATTTTCCTGTTCCGACCTTTTCTATTCTACCATTCTTGATAACTATGTACCCATTATCTATGTACTCTAGATTTTCTCCAGCAAACAAGCTAATGTTCTTTAAAATTAGATCCAATCTACTTCAAATATGGGACTAATTATGCCTTGATCCCTTAGGTTTCGGATTGTGTCTAAGGCTTCCGTTGCGGCCTGTACTGCCTTTCTACCGGTGCGTGCAATACCCATTCCGCAGTTCAACTTAATATTTTCAGTTTCGTAGATTTTACCTATAATTTCTAAAGTCTTCTCTTTTGATACTGTATTAGAGATAGCCATAAAGTTATCACCTCCCACAAAAAAAATCATGGCCTTTTGTTCAACAAATAGCTCTATAAGATTAGCAAACATTTTCATTATTCTTGAAGTAATCTCGTAAGGGGATTGTAAGTTACTAACTTTAGTAGAATTATCTACATCAAGGTGTAAAATCTGAGTGAACATATCTTTTGGTAATTCTTTTGAATTACTATATAATGATTGAACTTCATTATCTGCATATACTAATTTACTTTTAACAACTAATTTATTGTTTTTACGCGAATGGTATGCTGCTACATTTGCCTCGAAGGGGGTCGTGCCTATTCCG
>Ga0079216_10000374_pt1 | contig 10445 bp, 8 predicted proteins | sample NCAS100_FD_77008 | JGI IMG/M metagenome (GOLD analysis project Ga0079216, IMG submission 77008) | Agricultural soil microbial communities from Utah to study Nitrogen management - NC AS100 | ecosystem: Environmental > Terrestrial > Soil > Agricultural land | place: USA: North Logan, Utah...
CGCGATCGTCGCCTCGGCCCACCGGAGCCACGACCGGACCGTCCGGATGGCCCGCCTCTTCACGCGGCGCGGGACCCGGGTCTTCATCGCCGGCGCCGGCGCGGCCGCGCACCTCGCGGGGGCGGTCGCCGCCGTGACGCACCGGCCGGTGATCGGCGTGCCGCTCGCTTCTTCGACGCTCGCGGGCCTGGACTCCCTCCTCTCGACGGCGCAGATGCCGGGCGGCGTCCCCGTCGCCTGCACGGCCATCGGCGACGCAGGGGCCAAGAACGCGGCCCTTCTCGCGATCGAGATCCTCGCCCTTTCCGACCGCCGGCTGGAAACCCGGCTCCTCGCCTACCGCGAAGCCATGGAGAAAGACCTCATCGGCAAGGACGCCGCCCTCCAGCGGCAGCGCCGCGGGGGCCCTCCCCGGCCGCCGGACGCCGGGCGTGTTAAGCTCGTCCCCTGATCTGAGGCTTTCGCTGGTGAGTAAAATCCACCAGCTGAACGATTTACGAGGTTCCCATGGGTGGCTGTGGCAACGGCGGAGGATGCGGGGTCGGCAACAAGTTGAACCCCGGCAGTCTCTACATCGGAATTCGAATCAACGACAACGAGGACGGGAAGGCCCCTTTCTGCGATACCCAGGGGATCCCCGTCGAAAAGGGCCAGCGGGTCGTCGTCGAGGGCGAGGGGGGTTTCGAGTTCGCCCAGGTGACCAACCTGCGCCCCATGATCCTGAAGCAGTGCCAGCTGCGGGACGCTCGCCGGCTCGTTCGGGTCGCGACCGAGGACGACCAGACGAGCTACCGCGCCAAGCAGGAGCGGGAAAAGCGGTTCTTCGAGGACACGCGGCGGATCGCCGAGGAAAAGAGCCTGACGTTGAAGGTGATCCGCGCCGAAGAGACTTTCGACGGTCGCAAGGTCACCGTCTATTACACTTCCGAGACCCGGATCGACTATCGCAAGCTGGTTCAGGACCTTGCCTCCCTCCACCCCCTGCGGATCGAGATGCGGCAGGTCGGCCCCCGGGACGAGACCAAGATGCGCGGCGGCATCGGCCCCTGCGGTCTCACCCTCTGCTGCTCGACCTTCCTGAAGTCGTTTCACCCCGTGACGATCAAGATGGCGAAAAATCAAAATCTTTCGCTAAACCCTTCCAAGATATCGGGGATGTGCGGGCGCCTCATGTGCTGTCTCGCCTACGAGGAAGAGGGTTATCGGACGCAGGCGCCGCCTAAGGCACAGAATTTTCAAGGGAACTCTCCGGTTCAATAACCGTAAAGAGCCCCACCCTTAACGGGGACCTGGAGAGACAGCAGTGCCGAACCGCAACCCGACGGGGGCCTACCGCCCCGATGACGACGTCGCCGGTAACCGCAAGCTCATCCGGCCGAACCTCTCCGAGCTCGCGGACCGCTACCCGACGCGCAGCTTCCAGCAGCGCAAGCAGGTTCCGCCCGAGCAGACCAACGCGGAGAGCTACTACTACTTGAAGCAGATGGCGGCGAAGACGCCGATGGTCGTCGTCCTGACCGACGGTCAGGAAGTCCGCGGCTGGATCGAGTGGTACGACAAGAACTGCCTGAAGGTCAACCGCGAGCGCGGGCCCAACCTCCTGATCCCGAAGACGTCGATCAAGTACCTGTTCAAGCAGTCGGAAGAGGAAAACCGTCCGGGGAACCGGTAAGCCCCCGGGCTCCAATTCTCGCCACAGCCACAGATTCCTCGTCGCTTCGCTCCTCGGAATGACAGGCGAGGTGTCATCCCGAGCCCTTCGTCCCTCCTCGTCATCCCGAGCGGAGCGAGGGATCTGTGTCCCTCTCAAGTTCGGTCTTCCGCTCAGGGCAGGCTCCGCGAGGGATCTGGATCTCTCTCGACAGAGCCACGGATTCCTCGTCGCTTCGCTCCTCGGAATGACAGCTACCGCGCGCCCCGTCCCGACAGGACCGCCGGCACCGTTTTCAGCAGGATCTTCAGATCCAGCATCGGCGACCAGGTGTCGATGTACTTCAGATCGAGCGCCATCCACCGGTCGAAGTCGACTTCGCTCCGCCCCGACACCTGCCACAGGCACGTCAGGCCCGGGCTCATCGAGAGCCGGCGGCGCTGCCAGGGCTCGTACTGCGAGACCTCCTCGGGCAGCGGCGGGCGCGGGCCCACGAGGCTCATGTCGCCGACGATCACGTTCCAGAGCTGCGGGAGCTCGTCGATGGACAGGCGCCGGAGGATCTGCCCGACCGGCGTCAGCCGCGGGTCGCGCGCGGACTTGAACACCGGCCCGGTCATCTCGTTCAGGTGGGCGATCTCGAGCAGGCGGGCCTCGGCCTGCGCCTCCATCGTGCGGAACTTGAGTAACGTGAAGTGCCGGCCGTTCAGGCCGCACCGGACCTGCCGGAAGAAGATGGGCCCGGGTGACGTCAAACGGATCGCGAGCGCGGCGAGGGCCTGGATCGGCAACGTGAGGAGGAAGAGAAGCAGCGACAGCGCCAGGTCGATCGCGCGTTTGACGACGAGCTGCATCGGGTTGGACGGCGTCGTCGTGAAGGTGAGCAGCGGCACGCCGTCGAGCTCCTCGAGGACCGGCCGCGCGAGGACGTGCGGGAAGATGTCGAGAGAAACGTGCGCGCGCACGCCGTGCCGTTCGGCGACGAGGAGGGCCTGCTCGTAGTCGCCGAGCTTGCCCTTCTCGATCACGAAGATGACTTCGTCGACGATCTCGCGGCCGAGGAGCGTTTCGAGGTCCCCGATCTTCCCGAGGCACGGCCAGCGGTTCGAGCGGCGGATCTGGCCGCCGTTCTCGTCGTCGAGGTATCCCGCGACACGGAACCCCCAGTGCGGGTGCGCTTCCATGAAGTCCGCGAGCTGCGTCGCCTTCGGCCCCGTTCCGACGAGGAGGACCGTTCGGAAGTTGTAGCCGCGCGAGCGGACCCACCTCGAGAGGAGGCGCAGCGCGACGCGCTCGGCCGCGAGAAGGAGGAAGCTCACGATCCCGAATGCGGCGAGGAACCACCGGCTGACGAACTCGAACCGCAGCCCGTAGACGAGCAGGGTCAGGAGAGCGGTGCCGCCGAACGCGACCTTCCCAACCGCCCAGATCTCCTCGCCGAGCGGCACCGTGCGGTGGCTCCGGCGGAAGCCGACGGCGTAGAGCATCGGGGCGAAGATCGGGAGGACGAGGAAGACGAGGATCGTGTAACGCTCGAACGCCGGAGCGACCGGGAACATGGTGGGAAGGAAGTCCGCGAGAACCCCGTGGCGCAGGACGTAGGCGAGCGGCAGGGCGAGCGCCACCAGGGCGAGCTCCGCCAGGAGCACTCCGACTGCGATGGCGCGGGCTTTTTGTTTCAGCATGAAGCCGGTCGGCCGCGGCGGCGCCGCGGAGCGCGGGGGATGTTACGGGATGCCGGGGCCTCCGGCAAGGATGCCGCCGGAAAGGACCGCTTCGTAGCGGCTGGCGACGTCTTCCCATCGGTATCTCTCATTCATGCGGGCTCTTGCCCGCTCCTTCCATACGGACCCGGACGCGGGGTCATTTAGGAGACCGGTCAGGACCCGGGCGAGCGTCTCGGGCTTGCCGGCGTCGAACGGGAGCCCCGCCCCTCCCGCCACCTCCTCGTTCTCGGGGGTCGCGTTGTAGGCGACGACGCGCCCGTACCCGAGCGCCTCGACGAGCGCGGGATGGGTGCCGCCGACCTCGGTCGCGTGAACGTACACGGCGGCGTTCGCGAGGAGCTGGCGATATCCCTCTCCGTAGATCGCGCCCGGAAACCGCACGCGGGAAGGGTCGGCCTCGGCGCGGACGCGCGCGATGTAGTCCGCGGCGTACGGCGCGCCTCCGACGACGACGAGCGGCATCTCGCCCGGGACGTTGCGATAAGCCCGCACGACGGCGTCGGCGTTGTTCTCCGGCTCGAGACGCGAGACGTAGAGGACGTACCCCTCCGCGGAGAGTCCGAGTCGCTCGAGCGTTTCGCGCCCCGCCGGCTCCGGAAGATCTCCGCCGTACGGGATGAAGTGGGACTCGAAGCCGTAGCGCTCCCGGTAGTAGTCGCGGATCACGCGGGCGTCGGAGACGACCGCGTCGGGCACGATCGTCGAGAGCTTCTCGGACATCCGGTAGGCGAGGCGGCCCGCGGCGTTCCACTTGCGGCGGTTGCGTTCGAGGCCGTCGACGTTCAGCACGACCCGCGTCGGGCCGAAGAGCCGCGGGAGGAAGCACGAGAAGGCGTTGATCGCGTTGCAGACGAGGACCGCGTCGAAGCGCTCGAATGCCGCGTCCGACCCGGAGAGGACGCCGTGCACGACCGTGTCGAGGTACTTCGTCGAGATCGTCGGCAGGACGCGGACCTTCGCGCCGCGCCACTCCCGGACGCCCGGCTCCGCGTAACGGGAACGCGTGTACACAGTGACGTCGTGCCCGCGCTCCGCGAAACGGGCCGAGAGCTCTTCGGCGAGCGTCTCGAACCCGCCGTAGCGGGCGGGAATCCCGCGCGTGCCGAGGATCCCGATCTTCATCGGTGGCGGCTCCCGGCCACCTTCTTCTGGATTTCGATTCGTTTGGCCCAGAGGCGCTTCCGGTTCTTCCAGAGCCACGAGAACGCCGGGAGAGACGTTCGCTCGACGGTCACGCACCCGCCGAGCACGACGAGGTCTCGCGCGAGAGTCGGAACGAGGGTGCGGAGGAACTCGTCGCGCGACTGATTGTTGATCCGCAGGAGGAACCGGTTCTTGACCGAGTGGAGGTTCGCCGCGGCCGGCATCGCCCGGCGCCGGTCGGGAAGGTTGCGGCGACGGTGCCAGGCGACCGCCGCGGGGACGTAGAGGCTCTTCCAACCGAGCCGCGACAGCCGCCACGCGAGGTCCGCGTCCTCGCGGTAGAGAAAGAAGTCGGAGTCGAAGTAGCCGGTCGAGATCTTCGCCGACTCGAGCGCGTCGCGCCGGTAGAAGCCCGCGGCGGCGGTGACGCCCGCGACCTCCTCCTCGACGAGGTACCGCCCCTCGGCCGCCTCCTCCGAGCCGCGGTCGAAGTGCCTTCCCGAGGCGGTGAAGACGATCCCCGTGGAGTCGAGGCGCGGGGTGGGAGCGAGCTCGGGCCCCTGCGCGCGGAAGATCCGCCCCGAGGCGGAGCCCACGTCCGGACGCGCGTCGAGCCGGCGCGCGAGCGTCGCGGCGTAGTCCGGCGCGAGGCGGCAGTCGGGGTTCAGCGCGAGCACGTACCGTCCGGAGGTCTGCGCGATGCCCTCGTTCATCGCCGCGGCGAAGCCGGCGTTTTCGGGCAGCGAGAGGAGACGCGCCGCCGGGGCGAATCCGCGCGCGACCTCGCGGCTGGCGTCGGAGGAGGCGTTGTCGACGACGACGATCTCCAGGGATACGCCCCGCTGGGCGGCCGCCGACGCGAGCGAGAGCGGGAGGTCGGCCGCGGAGTCGCGGGAGACGACGATGATGGAGACGGAAATGGCGGCCATCGGCGGTCAGCCCCGACCCGGCAGTCCGAGGGCCACGGTGACCACCCGCAGATACGCCGCGGCGGACTCGCTCCTCGGGCGCGGCGGACGCCGGCGGAACGGCAGGGCGGCGAGTCGCAGACCCATCCCGCCCACGAGGAGGGCGCGGTACGCGAGCCTCGAGACGGCGCCGTAGCGCCCGCGCCGGTAGCGAATGGCGTTCTCGTAATAGATGGGAAGGAAGCGCCGGTAACCGAGCTCGCCGGAGGAGGCGCCGCCGCGGTGCCGGAACCGGGCCGCCGGCCAGTAGAGGATCGAGCCGTGCTCCGCCAGCCGCGCGCAGAGGTCGACGTCCTCGAACCAAGCGGGGGCGAAACGCTCGTCGAATCCCTTGACCTCGTCGAACGCGTCGCGGCGCACGGCGAGCGCGGCGCCGGCGGCCTGCTCGACTTCGAGGGGCGCATCGGGATCGCGGTCGGCGTAACGGAAGCGGCGCCGCCCCCGGTTGTTCGGGGCGACGGAGTCGATCAGGAGGAGCTCCCTCGCGTCGTCGGCGAGACGCGGCAGGCGGCGCAGCTGAAAAGTGAACTGGTCTTCGCGGCCGGGGGGCGCGAGCCGCGGTCTCTGGAGTCGGCCCTCGACTTCGTCGACGAGCCGCGGCGCCACCGCGACGAGGTCGGGCCTCGAGTCGAAAGCCTCCGCGATCGCCCCGAACGGCTCCCCGACCGCGCGGGTGTCGGGGTTCAGGAACAGGAGCACGTCGCCGCCCGGCACCTGAGCCCCCTGGTTCGCCGCCGGTCCGAAGCCGCGATTCGCGTCGTTGACGAGGAGGGTGGCCTCGGGCCAGGCCGCGAGGACCTCGGCCCGGGGAAGGGAACCGCCGTTGTCGACCACGACGAGCGACACGGGCGGTCCACTCCCGGCCATCCGCCGCCGCGCGACCGCGAACGACTCGATCGCCGCGAGCGCGTCGTCGGCGTCCCTCCATGACACGAGAACGATGCGGATCTCTCCGACCGGCGACGACACTCCGTTACGAGCCGGCCGCGGCGGCGGACGCTCCGGCGCCTTCCGGCTCGACCGACGGCCACCCGGGCAGGAGTCCCCTCTTCCCCCGGGCGCGGAAAGCGAAAACGGGGACGAGCGGCCAGACGAGCAGCGGCAGGAGCGCTCCCCGGAGTCCGAGGCTCTTCGCATGAGCGAGGTCCGCGCGCAGGAGCCGGGGGAGGTTGCGCGCCAGCAGATCCCGCTCGAAGTTTCCGAGGAGAGTGCGCCACCGGTTTCGCGCCGTCCACACCGCGCGGCGGAACGGGGTGCGCCGGCCGGTGCGCGATCCCTCGTGCCACGCGACGGCCTGCGGGTCGCACGCGAATCGCCACCCCGCTCTCGAAAGGCGCAGCGAGAGGTCGACGTCTTCGTAGTAGGCGAAGAAGCGGTCGTCGAAGAAGTGGCCGTGCCGCGCGACGTCGGAGAGAGCCTCCCGACGAAAGAGCACGGCGGTCGCGGAGACGCCCGGGATTTCGAACGGGGTCGCGCGGACCCGGGACGCCTCCTCGCCGCGCAGGACGGGCACGGCTTCGCCCCGCTCGCTCCACCGAAAGCCCGCCGTGTCGATGCGCGACGTCCCCTTCTGGAGCACGAGGCCCTGCACGGCGGCGAGCCGCTCGTCGAGCGCCAGGCGCGCGGCGAGCCGGGCCGTGTAGTCGGGAGCGAGAACCGCGTCGTTGTTCACGAGCAACACGAAGGGCGCGCGCGTTCGGACGATCCCCTCGTTGGCCGCCGCCGCGAACCCCAGGTTGCGCGAGAACGTCACGACCCGCGCTTCGGGCGCCTCGCGGGCGAGGCGTTCCCGCTCTCCGGGGCTGGACGCGTTGTCGACGACGACGACGGAGAGGTCGATTTCGGTCTGGTTGCGGAGCGAGTGGATCGCTTCGAAAAGGGCTTCGCCGCCGTCCCGGTTGACGACGACACAATCCACATCGGGAAGGGATGGAATGGGGCTCAAACGGTTGACTCGACTGCCCGCGCGGGATGAAATCGCGTAAGTCATGCTATCACGCGAGTTTCTGCGCGAGAACGCGGCGACGCTCCTCGCCGAGATGCCGGAGCGCTACGCGGGATCGGGCATCGAGCGCTTCGTCGAGCTCGACCTCCGGCGCCGCGACGACGTCACGCGGCTCGAGGAGAAACGCCGGCGCCGCAACGAGCTCACTGCGGTCCGCGGCAAGCCGGCTTCCGAAGTCGTCCTCGAGATGAAGGCGCTCAAGGAGGAGATCCGCGCGCTCGAAGAGGAAACGGAACGAGCCGACGCCCTGCTTCTGGAAGTCGAGACCGGGATCCCGAACGTCCCGCAGGCGACGGTCCCCCGCGGAAAGGACGAGAGCGCCAACCGCGAGGAACGCCGCTCCGGCGAGCCGCGGAAGTTCGACTTCGAGCCCGCGTCGCACTGGGACCTCGGGCCGGCGCTCGGGATCCTCGACTTCGAGCGCGGCGCCAAGCTCGCGGGAGCGCGTTTCACCGTCCTGAAGGGAGCCGGGGCGCGGCTCTCCCGCGCGCTCGCGTCGTTCATGCTCGACCTCCAGGTCGGCGAGCACGGGTACGAGGAGGTGAACCCTCCCCTCCTGAACAACGCCGCTTCCCTCTTCGGCACGGGCCAGCTTCCCAAGTTCGAGTCCGACCTCTTCCGGACGCGCGAGAGTCTCTACCTCGTGCCGACCGCGGAGGTGCCTCTCACGAACCTTCACCGCGACGAGATCCTCGAACCCGGCACGCTGCCGCTCCGGTACGCCGCGTACACGCCCTGCTTCCGCGCGGAAGCGGGCGCCGCCGGACGCGACACGCGCGGCATGATCCGACAGCACCAGTTCGAGAAGGTCGAGATCGTGATGCTCACCGTTCCCGAGGACTCCGACGCGGCGCTCGAAACGCTCACCGGCCACGCGGAAGAAGTCCTCCGACGGCTGGAGCTCCCCTACCGCGTCGTGACTCTCTCTACGGGCGACCTCGGGTTTTCGTCGGCGAAGAGCCACGACCTCGAGGTGTGGCTGCCCGGACAGAACGCGTACCGCGAGATCTCCTCCTGCTCGAACTGCGAGAGCTTCCAGGCGCGCCGCGCCAACATCCGGTTCCGCCGCGCGGCCGGCCAGAAGCCCGAGTTCGTGCACACGCTGAACGGCTCCGGTCTCGCGATCGGACGCACGCTCGTCGCTGTGCTCGAGAACTACCAGCGCGCGGACGGCTCCATCGAGATCCCGAAAGCGCTGCGCCCCCACTTCGGCGCCGACGAGATCCGCCGGGGCTGAAGACGCCTCGAGGCAGCTCTTAGTTGCCGAGCCCGACGCTGACAGGTGCCCTCGGGGTCAGATCTTCACCTATCCGTTGCCTCGGCACGGAGCGAGTCGCGTGAAGGCCTGACCCCCGTCAAGCCACACTGCCTTAACGCAACTTAAAGATTAGAAGAGACTTATAGGCCTACCGTTTGCTGGCCCCTGCAGGCTCCGGCTTCGGAATTGGCCGCAGCCGCCTCCGTGGGGGTCGTTCCCATGCACACCAACGACTGCTTCTCCTCCCGGCGAAAACTCGCGTCGAGACTCTGCCTTCTCGTCGGAGCGATGTGGCTCCTCGTGCCGCCCGGGGGCGGTTCGACGGCTTTCGCTCAAGCGAGCGACTGCACGGATCCCTCGCTCTGCGGCAAGGTATCGCCCCTGATTCCCATGCAGAGCACCGAAGCCGTGCACATGGGGCTCGTGTGGAAGAAGGGCTCGCAGCAACCGAAGATCCTGTTTCACGCCCGGTTCCCCGAATACACCGGCAACGACGTCTCCGATCCGGCGTTGATCGATCTGGCGATCGAGCGCGGAGCGTTCACGACCCCAGGCCTACAGTTCAACTCCTCGCTGCGCGACGTCCTTCATGGCTTCGATCCGTTCCTCGGCCTCGGCCAGGAGCGAAACGCGGACGACTCGTTCCAGCGGCTCACTTACGGCGGGTACCTGATGCGCCAGGGCCTCTCCCAGAGCGTTCCGACGCGCATCGAGGCGAACCGCTCCATGGAGCGGCAGCTTCTCTTCGACATCAACCACCCGGACGCGTTCCGGAACACCGGCAAGTTCCACACGGCGCTGCTCGACGAGGCGGACTTCGCGCTGAACCGCGCGGCATTCACGGAGAACGGCTACTCGAAGGGGATGTTCTACAACACGTACTGCAACGCCCGCGTCACGCTGTCCGACGGACGCGTCTACGTCTTCGGCGGCCACGACATGCAGAGCCAAAACGGTCTCTACAAGGTCAACATCTTCGACCCGGAGACCGAGACCTGGGTCCCACGCCGCGAGCCGTGCACGCGGTCGAACTGGAATAGCGATCCGTTCGGCCAGAAGTTGCTCGCGTCGAATCCGGACGCGGCCAACTACACGGACTGCGACCAGCGAGATCAGCAGAGCACGCAGCCGTCGGAGCCGTCCGACCAGAAGTATGCGCGCTGGTACCCGTCAGCGATCCCTCTGCCGAACGACACGGTGCTCGTCCTGGGGGGCACCGATCAGGACGGCTCGGTCCCGCCCGACCCCGACCGCGTCGAAAAAGGTCGCAACAACCAGAGCCAGTCCGACGCGGCGTTCACCGCGACGCGCATCAATCAGGTCGTTCCCGAGGTCTACGACCCGAAGACCGACCGCAACATCGCGCTCGAGAACGCACGCATGGCGTTCCCGCTCTACCCGCAGCTCGAGGTCGTCCAGACCGGGCCGGGAAGGGACGACTGGAAGGTCTGTACGTTCGACGGCGAGAAGGACTACGGCGGCGAGCTCGTCCCGGGCGGCGCCCGGTTCGGCGTCGGCGGAGGCACGCCGCGTTTCACGAAGGGGACGACCTGGTGCCTCGACGTCCTCGGCGCACTCAAGGATCCCAACCGAAACGTCCCCGCGAAAAACCATTGGACTCTCCTCGACACCGCGCTCGAGGTCCGGCCGTATTGCTGCCCGACGGCGAGCCTCATCGAAATCAACGCCGACG
>Ga0079216_10000375_pt1 | contig 10445 bp, 9 predicted proteins | sample NCAS100_FD_77008 | JGI IMG/M metagenome (GOLD analysis project Ga0079216, IMG submission 77008) | Agricultural soil microbial communities from Utah to study Nitrogen management - NC AS100 | ecosystem: Environmental > Terrestrial > Soil > Agricultural land | place: USA: North Logan, Utah...
ACGCATTCATATTCGTAGAGCGGCATGGAGAAGAGGTGGTACCATACCCGAGCTATCTTCTCAACGTGAACTCGCGCCGGCAACTGCGTCATGCTTACCATCCTAAGTTTGGGACGGTCGGCACTGGCATGCTTTGAATTCGCTACAGAATTGATCGCCGCTTATCTGGCAGGCGATTTGCGTGAGCGAAAGACAACGGCGGTCGCAAGTATTGCCTTATGCAAGTAATACGGGATTGCCAAAATTTCGTTAATTGAAAGGAGCGCATTATGCCCAGCAACATCTTTTACATCATCGGTGTGGTTGTCGTGGTTCTATTCATCCTCGGCTACCTGGGTCTCCGTTAGTTGTCGTCATCGCTGCTCTTGTGGTCTGTGCGGTTGGCAGCGAGTCTCTCGATATTCTTTTCCGTTGTCGTTGCAACGATATTGTAAATCTTCTCTCTATTCGTCATCGGAACTGCCTCGGCCGTCTATGGTTCATCAGGTTTTTCGTCGCTTCGCGGCCCTGCGTTGACCTACCCGGCCTGCTTGCCGCTCAAAAAATTTCCTGGTATAAGACTTCATGTTTGCTTGTGAACAAACGAGCAGCGGCAAAAACCCGGGCCTAGGTCTGGGTTTTTTTTTAGCTTCGCTCGGAGGTGAACGATGCTAGAACAGGAAGTCCTGCCCGTCGGCTTGACCTTCGATGATGTTTTGCTGATTCCTGCCGAATCGTCCGTTTTGCCCAAGGACATCGATGTTTCGACCCATTTGACCGAGCGTATAAGCCTGAATATTCCGCTGGTGAGCGCCGCCATGGACACGGTTACCGAGTCCAAAACGGCGATTGCCATGGCCCAAGAGGGCGGCTTGGGGATTATCCACCGCAATCTCTCGGTCTGGGCCCAGGCAGCGGAAGTCGAAAAGGTGAAAAAGTTCGAAAGCGGCATGATCATCGATCCAATCACCGTGGCGCCGGAGCAGAAAATCTCTGAAGCTCAGGAGATCATGAATAGATATGGTATCTCCGGTCTGCCCGTGACGAAGAACGGCCGGCTCGTCGGTATTCTCACCAATCGCGATCTCCGTTTCGAAAAGCGCCACGATCGTCCGGTATCCGAGGTCATGACGAAGGAAAATCTCGTGACGGTGAGGCCCGGCGTCGATTTGGATACCGCAAAAGAGCTGCTGCACCAACACCGCATCGAAAAATTGCTGGTCGTAGACGACCGCTTCGAGCTCAAGGGGTTGATCACGGTCAAAGACATCGAAAAGAAAATTCAGTATCCCAACGCGTGCAAGGACGGGCGCGGCCGCCTTCGCGTCGGCGCCGCGGTTGGCGTGGGGGCGGATTGGGAAGAGCGCGTCGAAGGTTTGGTGCGCGCCGGCGTCGATCTCGTCGCCGTCGACACGGCGCATGGCCATTCGAAAAATGTGCTCGATATCGTCGGCCAGATTCGCCGGCGCTATCCGGATCTCGATCTTGCCGGCGGCAACGTCGCAACTGATGAGGGCGCGACGGCGTTGATTCAGGCGGGCGTCAACGTCGTCAAGGTCGGCATCGGACCCGGTTCGATCTGCACGACCCGCATCGTTTCCGGGGTCGGCGTGCCGCAGATCACGGCGATCGGTAGTTGCGCCAAGGCGGCGGCGCGCCACAACGTGCCGATTATCGCCGACGGCGGCATCAAGTATTCCGGGGACATTACCAAAGCGCTCGCCGCCGGCGCGGATTCGGTTATGATCGGCAGTCTCTTCGCCGGCACGGAAGAGAGCCCGGGCGAAACGATTCTCTATCAAGGCAGAACCTACAAAGTATATCGCGGCATGGGCTCCATCGGCGCCATGGGGCAGGGGAGCCGCGACCGTTACGGCCAGGCGGACGTGATGGACTCGAACAAGCTTGTGCCCGAAGGCATCGAAGGGCAGGTGCCGTACAAAGGCTCGCTGGCTTTCAATATCCATCAACTCGTCGGCGGGCTGCGCGCCGGCATGGGCTACCTCGGTTGCCGTGATGTCGCCACCATGCGGGCCAAAGCCAAATTTATGCAAATCACTTCGGCGGCCCTCCGGGAGGGCCATGTGCACGACGTCTTCATCACCAAAGAGGCTCCTAACTACAGAGTCGAATGATCCTCGTCCTTGATTTCGGTTCGCAGTATACCCAGTTGATCGCCCGGCGCATCCGCGAATCCAAGGTTTACTGCGAGATCCATCCGTTCAATATTTCGCTGGAAAAAATTCACGCGCTGCGGCCCGAAGGAATCATTCTTTCCGGCGGGCCGGCGAGCGTTTATCAGGAAAACGCTCCCAAAGTGCCGCGCGAGCTATTTCAATTGCCGGTGCCTTTTCTCGGTATCTGCTACGGCATGGGTCTGGTCAATATGACTTTCGGCGGCGAGGCGGCGCGCGCGGATCGGCGCGAGTACGGTCCTGCGGATCTCGCTATCGACGACGATTCCGATCTGTTTTATGGCTTTGGCAAGAGCGGCGCGACGCGAGTGTGGATGAGCCACGGCGACAAGATGACGAGCTTTCCTGCGGGATGGCATGTGCTTGCGCACAGCGGCAATTCGCCGATCGCCGCCTTCGCCGATCCCACCCGGCGCTTTTTCGGTGTGCAGTTTCACCCCGAAGTCGCGCATACGCCGCGCGGCCGCGAGGTTTTGGAGAATTTCGTCTTTCGCATCTGCGCCGCCCGGCCGGACTGGACCATGGAGCATTTCATCGAGACCTCGGTCAGCCAGATCCGCGAGCGGGTCAGCAGCGGCCGGGTGCTCTGCGCGCTCAGCGGCGGCGTCGACTCCGCGGTTGCGGCGACTTTGATCCACCGCGCCATCAAAGATCGGCTAATTTGCGTTTTCGTCAACAACGGCCTGCTGCGCAAAAACGAAGCCGAGCAGGTTTGCGGTTTGTTCGTCGAACGATTCGGTTCGAGCTTTCGTTACGTCGATGCCACCGAAGAATTTCTTCTCGCGCTCAAAGATGTTGAAGATCCGGAAGTCAAGCGCAAGCGCATTGGCAACAGGTTCATTGAGGTATTTGAAAAGGAAGCGCGCAACCTTGGCGAGATCGAGTTTCTCGCTCAGGGCACGCTCTATCCCGATGTGATCGAGTCGGTTTCGGTCCTGGGGCCCTCGGCGACGATCAAGTCGCATCACAACGTCGGCGGTTTGCCGACGAACATGAGATTCAAGCTGATCGAGCCGCTGCGCGAGCTTTTCAAAGACGAAGTCAGAGTACTGGGTAAAGAACTGGGTCTACCCAATGAGATGATCCAGCGTCAGCCGTTTCCCGGACCGGGATTGGCGATCCGTGTTCTCGGCGAAGTGACCGAAGAACGCCTCAAAGTGCTGCGCGAAGCTGACGTGATCGTGCTCGACGAAGTCAAAGCCGCCGGTTATTACGAAAAAGTCTGGCAGTCGTTCGCCGTGCTGCTGCCGGTAAAAACAGTGGGTGTCGTCGGCGACGAGCGCAGTTATGAAAACGTCGTGGCGCTCCGCGTGGTCGATAGCCAGGACGGCATGACGGCCAACTGGGTGCCGTTGCCGTTCGAGTTGCTCGGCAAAATTTCCAACCGGATCTTGAACGAGGTGCGCGGTATCAACCGCGTCGTCTACGATATCTCCTCCAAGCCGCCCGCCACTATCGAGTGGGAATAGTCTTGCCGCGAGTTATCGGCCAGATTGAATTCATTGCGTCCGCCAATCGGATGCGCGAAATTCATTGATCATGACGACCAAAAACAACGAGATCGTAGCCATCGAGGGGTGGGGTGTGGATCCCGGCGCTTCGGAAATCGCCCGATTCCTCGCCGGGCCACAGCGCCGGGCCGAGGAACTGCTGCGCGCGCTCAGGATTTTTTTTGAGTTCTTGCGCGGATTTCGTGCTTTCCATTTCGCCGGGCCGTGTGACGGTATTTGGCTCGGCGCGGTTTGGGGAAAATCATCCCTATTATAACCTCGCGCGCCAGGTCGGCGCGGAATTGGCCAAAGCCGGCTTTACCGTCATGACCGGCGGCGGTCCAGGCATCATGGAAGCCGCCAACCGCGGCGCTAAAGAAGCCGGCGGGCGTTCGATCGGTTGCAATATCAGGTTACCCCTCGAGCAGAAGCCCAATCCTTATCTCGATCAGTGGACTACGTTTCGCTATTTCTTCGTGCGCAAAGTCATGCTGGTCAAATATTCGTATGCGTTCATCGCTTTGCCCGGCGGGTTTGGTACTCTCGATGAGATGTTTGAAACCGCGACGTTGGTTCAAACCGTAAAAATCCGCGAGTTCCCACTGGTGCTGATGGGCAAGGAATACTGGCGTCCCTTGCTCGAATTCATGTCCGAGAAAATGCTCAAGGACGGCACCATCAATCAAGCCGATCTCGACCGATTCATCGTCACCGATTCGGCTCAAGAAGCGGTCGAATCGGTCACCGAGGTTGCCAAACGCGCATTCGGATTGACTTATGGCTCGCGCATGCGCAAGCGTTGGTTCTTCGGCGAGCGCTAGCACGCCTCAGCGACCGCTCATGAAAGAAATCGCCCAGGTTTTACTGTTCGACCGGGACGGCAGATTGCTGATCTATCTTCGCGATAACAAACCCGAGATTCCCTTTCCCGACCATTGGGATTTTTTCGGCGGCCATATCGAGGAAGGCGAGACGCCGGAACAAGCTTTGGTGCGGGAGGTCGGAGAGGAGTTGGGCGTGCGGTTGGAAAGTTGGCAATTCTTTCGGCGTTACGAGTGTTTGTCCGGCGATGTTTATCCCAACATCAAGCATATTTTCCATGCCCGGATCGATCGCTTGGCGTCCGAGCTGACGCTTTACGAAGGGCAGCGAATCGCGTCCATTGGCAGCGACGAGCGATGGGAATTTAGATTTGCCAATATTCTTGCGACGATTTTGACAGATTTTGTCGGCTCCGGCCTGTGGTCCCATCCTGTGGATAACTCTTTTCGTGATATCGCGGCAAAATAATTGTCGCGCCATTGGCTTTGTGCTAGTTGTGATTTAGCCCGATGGAACATTCCCGTTTCGTTCATCTTCACTGCCATACCGAATACAGTCTTTTGGACGGCGCCAACAAGGTCGATAAGTTGTTCGAGCGCATCAAAGCGCTCAAACAGCCTGCCGTGGCCATGACCGACCACGGCAACATGTTCGGCGCCGTGGAATTTTACCGCGAAGCGAGCAGCCACGGCATAAAGCCGATCATCGGCTGTGAAATCTACGTGGCGCCGACCAGTCGTTTCGAGAAGAAAGGGGTCGATAAAGGCCCCAAGGAATACAATAACCACTTGATTCTCTTGGCCATGAACAACGAGGGCTATCGCAACCTTTGCAAGCTGGTTTCGCTCGGCTACATGGAAGGCTTCTATTACAAGCCGCGCATCGACAAGGAGCTGCTGCGCGAGCTCAACGGCGGCCTGATCGCTTTGAGCGCCTGTTTGCAAGGCGAGGTTTCCCAGGCGCTCAACTACGGCATCTATGAAAAAGCCAAAGGCGCCGCGGAAACCTATGCGACGATTTTCGGCGACCGCTACTACATCGAGATTCAAGACAACAAACTCGCGGAGCAAGAAAAGGTCAACCGGCAGCTAGTCGAGTTGGCCAAGGAACTCTCCATCCCCGTGGTCGCCACCAACGATTGCCACTACGGTGAGCGGGCGGACTTTCACGCGCATGACGTGCTGCTTTGCGTGCAGACCGGCAAAACTGTAAGCGATGATAATCGGTTGAAACTCGAGACCGACGAGCTCTATCTCAAATCCGCCGAAGAGATGACCCAGGGCTTCGATTATTGTCCGGGCGCGGTCGAGCGCACATTGGAGATCGCGGACCGTTGTAACGTCGACATCGAGTTCGGCAAGTATCATTTTCCGAACTTCACGCCGCCCAAGGAGATCAGCCTCGACGACTATCTGGACGAGCTGGCGCGCCAAGGCCTCGAAGCGAGACTCGAAGGGATCACCGACGCCGAAAAGAGAAAAGCATACTACGAGCGGCTGGAATACGAGCTCGACGTCATCAAGCGGATGAAGTTTCCGGGCTATTTTTTAGTGGTCGCGGATTTTATCAACTATGCCAAGCAGAGCGGGATTCCGGTGGGTCCAGGACGCGGTTCTTCGGCTGGCAGCTTGGTCGCCTATGCGCTTAAGATCACCGACCTGGATCCGATCCGCCATGTCTTGCTGTTCGAGCGTTTCTTGAATCCCGAGCGCCGCTCGATGCCGGATATCGACGTCGATTTTTGTATTAGGGGACGGGCGCAAGTCATTCAGTACGTCAAGGACAAGTACGGCGCCGACCGGGTGGCGCAGATCGCGACCTTCGGGACGCTCAAAGCCAAGGCCGCGATCCGGGACGTCGGCCGCGCGATCGGCATGTCGTTCGCCGAAACCGACGCCATCGCCAAGCTGATTCCCGCGCCGAAGCAAGGCTTCGACTATCCGCTGACCGAGGCGATGAAGATGGAGCCGCGGCTGCCGGAGATGATGAAGGGCGATCCCCGGGTAAAAACTTTGATCGAGCACGCGCTGCGCCTCGAAGGACTGGTGCGCCACGCTTCGACGCACGCGGCGGGCGTCGTTTTGTCCAATCTGCCGCTGGTCGATTATCTGCCGCTGTTCGTCGATAAGGAAGGCGGCATCGTCACGCAGTACGACATGAGCTGCGTCGAGAAAATCGGGCTCGTCAAGTTCGATTTTCTCGGACTGAAAACGCTGACCCTGATTCACGACTGCTTGAAGCTCATCGAGGTGACGCGCGGCGAAAGGATCGATATCAACCGGCTGGAGTTGGACGACAAGAAAACTTACCGTACCCTTTGCAACGGCAATACCACCGGGGTGTTCCAACTGGAAAGCACGGGCATTCGCGAGATGACGGTGAAAATCCGGCCCAATTGCTTCGAGGATCTGGTCGCCATTCTCGCGCTCTATCGTCCCGGCCCCCTCGACAGCGGCATGGCCGAAGAATACATCAAGCGCAAACACGGCAAGGAAAAGATCAAATATCTGCATCCACTGCTCGATACAATTCTCAAAGACACTTACGGCGTCATCGTTTACCAAGAACAGGTCATGCAGATTGCCCAGGTGCTTGGCGGCTACACCATGGGCGACGCCGACATCTTGCGCCGCGCCATGGGCAAAAAAGATCCTGAAGAAATGGCTTCGCAGCGCGAGCGTTTCGTCGACGGGGCGAAAAAGAAGAAGATCGATGAACAAAGAGCTACCGAGATCTTCGATCAAATGGAAACCTTCGCGCGCTATGGCTTCAACAAATCGCACTCGGCGGCCTACGCGCTGGTTTCGTATCAGACCGCTTATTTGAAAACACACTATCCGGTGGAGTTCATGGCGGCGCTGATGACCTCGGAAATGGGCGACACCGATAAAGTGATCAAGAACCTCGCCGAGTGCCGCGAAAAGGAGATCGAAGTTCTCGCGCCCGACATCAACGAAAGCCGCTCGGACTTCACGCCCGTCGGCGACAAAATCCGCTTCGGCTTGGCGGCGGTCAAAAACGTCGGCGAGAAGGCGGTGGAAGTGATTCTCCAGAGCCGCAATCAGGACGGCCCCTTCGACTCGCTCTTTGATTTTTGCCGGAGGGTGGATATGACCGCGGTCAACCGGCGCGTGATCGAAAACCTGATCAAGTGCGGCGCCTACGACTCGACCCAGGTTTCGCGCGCGCGCATGTTCGGCGCGCTCGACGACGCCATGAGAGCGGGCCAAGCGCATCAACGCGACCAGGCAAGCAACCAGATCGATATCTTCGGTATGCTCGGCACGCCGGCCAAGGGCGCGAAGAAGCCGGGCGATGTCTATCCGCCGGTTACCGAATGGACATCGCAAGAAGCGCTCGCCTTCGAAAAGGAAGCGCTCGGATTCTACATTTCCGGTCATCCGCTCGACAAGTATGATCGAGCCATCACAAGGATCACCAGTGGAACCATTGCCGCTCTGAAAGAAAAGGCGGCTTCTGGAGAAGTGCGGCTTGGCGGGGTAGTTTCGGCGCTAAAACTGCGTAATACTAAGAAGGGTGATCGCTACGGCAATTTCAATCTCGAGGATAAAACCGGCTTTATCGAAGTGATCACCTGGCCCGATACTTATAAGAAATGCGCCGGGCTGCTCGGCGCCGACGATCCGATTTTTGTTAAAGGCCGCTTGGAAGTGGGCGAGGACCGTATGCAAGTGATCGCTAACGAGGTCGCTCCGTTGGCTGACGCGGTGAAGAATCAGAAAAACGGTTTTGCCAACGGCAAGGTCAACGGTAACGGCGAAAAGGTTCATCTTTACGTGCGCGAAGCCGACGTGTCCGCGGCAGAGCTGGTGCGGTTGCGCGACACTTTGCTCGACTACCCGGGGCGATCCGTCGTTTTTCTCCACATGCTTGGCGCAGGTCAAGGCGAAACCATCATCGAACTCCCCGACCAGGTGCGGATTGCTTCGAGCCCGGAACTTGAAGCGACCGTGGAACAGCTTTTCGGCGCCCGCGTAAGTTTCCATTCACTCAACTCTTGAAGACGGTTATCTCAACGCGACAGCCGAAGGAACGGGCCGTGCTCGTGGGCGTGGCGCTACCGCTGCGCGATCACGCACCGCCCCTCGACCTCAACTTGGAGGAGCTCGAGCGATTGGCGGAAACTGCCGGCGCTACCGTGCTCGAAAAACACACCCAGCAGGTGAAAAACATCACGCCGGCGACTTTGATCGGCCGCGGCAAGGTCGATGAAATTCAAAAGTCCTTGCAGGAGAGCCACGCCGACCTCGTCATCATCGACGAGGATTTGACGCCGGCTCAGCAACGCAATTTAGAAGCTGCCTTTAAAGTTCGCGTCATCGATCGCAGCCAGCTGATCTTGGATATTTTCGCGCAGCGCGCGCGCAGCAACGAAGGCAAGCTGCAAGTCGAGCTGGCGCAGCTCGAGTATTTGCTGCCGCGCCTGACGCGCCAGTGGACCCATCTATCGCGTTTGGGCGGCGGCATCGGTACCCGCGGCCCCGGTGAAACGCAGCTCGAAGTCGACCGCCGGCGCATCCGTGAGCGCATCGGTCATTTGAAACAGCGACTCCAAACGGTCGAGCGCACCCGCGCGTTGCAGCGCAAGGAGCGCCACGAAGTGCCTTTTGCGACCGTTGCTCTCGTCGGTTACACCAACGCCGGAAAATCTACCTTGATGAACACCCTGACGCGCGCCGGGGTCTTCGTTGAAGACAAGCTCTTTGCGACCCTCGACCCGACCACGCGCGCGCTTCGGTTGCCCAACGGCGATAAAGTCATGCTTGTCGATACCGTCGGCTTCATCAACAAGATTCCGCACTCGTTGATCGAAGCGTTCAAGAGCACATTGGAAGAGGTGAGCCGGTCCGACTTGTTGCTCCATTTAGTCGATATGTCCAATCCGCGCCACGAAGAGCAGATCCAGGTGATCGAAAGCGTGTTGAACGAAATCGGCGCGGGGGAGATTCCGACCCTGCTCGTGCCCAACAAAGTCGATGTGGCCACCGGCGTTCCGGTGCGCCGGCTCAGGACCGAAGCCGCGCTCGATGTCTGTCCGATTTCAGCTCTGACCGGCACCGGCGTCGATCGGCTGCTGGAAGTCATCGGCGCGATTCTCGATCGGCAAAAGTAAGAGTTTCACGCCTGTTTTTCGCAGGCCCAGGGCGAGTTGATCGCGCTCTTGCGCGAGCACGGCCGGGTCGTCAAGGAAAGCTATGACGGCGATGGGGTTCGCGTGATCGCCATGGTCACGCCGAAGCTGGCGGGGCAGATGCGTAAGCTCCTGCGGACGAGTATCGTTCGCGGCGAACGGATGTCATGATGTGTTATGCTGAACCTGCCCAATTGCCTCACGCTCTTCCGCATTTTGACGATACCGATCTTTCTCGAATTCCTCGCCTATCGTTTTTACTGGGAGGCGCTGTTGGTGTTCGCCATTGGGGGATTTACGGATTTTTTCGACGGATACCTCGCGCGCCGCATGAATCAGCAAACCGCCCTCGGTGCCTATTTGGATCCCGTGGCGGACAAGCTGCTGGTGATCTCGTCCTTCGTCATGCTGGGGTCGATCGGCGGCATACCCGTTTGGCTGACGGTGCTTGTCGTGGCGCGCGATATTTTGATCGTGCTGGGCTTCGCAATTATTTATATCTTTGTCGACGAACGGCTGCAGGTGAAGCCGAGTCTCATCGGCAAGTGGAGCACGACGCTGCAACTCCTAACTCTAGCGATCGCGCTGCTCATGCTGCACGATCCAAGACTCATCAGTGGCTGGGTACTCGACGTGTTTGTCGCAGTGAGCGCGCTTGCGACAGTCGTATCAGGGTTTCAATATCTTTATCGCGGCCTGGTTTGGTTACAAAATCGGGCCTCCTCGATCACCCCCCCAGGTTGACACTCCATCAATAAATTGGTAATGAAATCAGTCTTTTGCATTGTTCAATTGATCGGCGTCGGG
>Ga0079216_10000377_pt1 | contig 10439 bp, 9 predicted proteins | sample NCAS100_FD_77008 | JGI IMG/M metagenome (GOLD analysis project Ga0079216, IMG submission 77008) | Agricultural soil microbial communities from Utah to study Nitrogen management - NC AS100 | ecosystem: Environmental > Terrestrial > Soil > Agricultural land | place: USA: North Logan, Utah...
ACCTGCGGTACGGGTTCGTTCTTCTTCGCCATCAATGACCTCTCGATCGATCCAGGTCAAGTTGCGTCGCTGACGGGTCAAATCACCAGTGCTCAGCAAACGACAATTCCGGAACCGACCAGCATGTTGTTGCTCGGAACGGGCCTGCTCGGAGTAGCTGGTGCAGTGAGGAAACGGCTTAACGGCCAGAAGTAATACCCGAATGGTTTGCAGTTTGCCCCTAGCCTGCGGTCATTGAATCGAGTCCGCCCGTGGCTATTGCTGGTCACGGGCGGCAGAGGATTACTGATGTACCGAAAACCAACAATTCTTCCTCTCGATGCTGAAGGTAGGCTTTACTCACTTCAGGACGAGAAAGGAAATACTATCGGCACCGGAACACGAGAGGTGTGCGAAGTATTGCTATACATAATTAACAAGGCCCCGACACCATCCGCCTCTGGTCGTACCAGAATTTCCGTACCGCAAAGGCCCAATGTGCGGGCTGCTATCGCAATATAGCGGCTTGGGCCAGGCAGTATTCACGGGTAAGCGCGGTCAGTCTCCTGCCTGGCTTGAACCAACAACGACGTCCCGGGGGAGGTCGAGAATATGTTTCAGAGGCAGTGACGACCAGCTTGCGATACCCGTTGCCAGCCTCTTAGTTTCCTCGCTCAGTCCACTCCCAGGCGCAACGACGAGCACATTATTTAGGGTTTTTACTTTCCCAACTCGACGGTTCAATAGAATCGTCAACGATCCTCGAGGCTACCAAGGGGGCTAACGGGTTATGGGAGGTAGTTGGATGCTGTGTTTTGAACCTTTTGGTCGTTGCAGCCGATAACTTTAATCAGATTGGGGAGGAGCCCACGGCTGCTTGGAAACGAATGTGAAGCAATCTCCATTTCGGACCATTAAGAGAGTCTCAGGGCGATTCAAGCGAATGCTGGTGGGCGACGAGACGCCGACGCGAGAGGAACCGCAAATGCCCCGACTGTTAGTAGTGGATGATGAGGCTTCGATCTGCTTCTCGATGAGTGAGTACTTCTCACTTCACGGTTTTTCAGTCGATACGGCCACCGAAACCGATGAAGCAGAACGACTGGTTGAGAACAACGGTTACCAGGTGATTATTCAGGACCTGCGGCTGGGCACCAACCGCGATCCGGATGGCCTGAAAATCATCAAACTCGCTCATCAGCATCATCCGGAGACGCGCATCATAGTTCTCACTGCTTATGGCTCTGCGGAAATCGAAGACGAAGCGCGTCGCTGCGGCGCAGATGCGTTTTTGAGAAAGCCCAAGCCCCTCTCACAAGTTGCTCAAGTTGTTCAGGGATTGATCGAATCGCCAGCCAAGCAAGCCGTCCGCTCAGCTTGACCATTTAAGGCCTCACTTTTGCCGCGCTCGCTGTTTCTTTCCTCTCTTCCGCAAACCAGACGATCGTGACTTGAGCTCAGGCGCATACCGTCCCGTGCGTTCAAGATCATGGATCGTGAAACCAGTATCAAACATTTCACGCTGCGCCTCGTTGTGGTCGTGTCCATAGTCAAAAATTCGACCATCAGTGCGCACATAAATTGAGCCTCGCTGCCGCTTCAAATATTGTTCACTCGTCAACAAGGCGTATTGGTGATTGCGAGAACCGAGAGTTCCGGCAGGAGGCTGCGGAATAAACTCAGTCCCATTGGGCAGGCGATAGACGTTGTCCTCAAAAAGCACGCTCCGGCCGTAACGGCTGGGACGCGCTGCAAAGCCCGCCGGCAAACCGAAACGGCGGCCCGCGTTCTTTTCTTTAGTAATAGGATCCTCAGGTCCGGAGCGAAGCGTTTGGGTAGGAGATCTGTGCGGCAGCTCCCCGGCGAGTTCGGGCGACGACTGTGGTTCGCAATCAGAGTCGGCACTATCGGCGATGTGGGCTTTATCAGCTAGCGCACTATCGCTCCAGATCGCGGGGGCGCAAGCCGCACGACCTTCCGTCAAATCAGCCCAGGGCTGTTCGCCGATCAACACCTTCGACATTTCGGTCGAAGTGTAGTCGATTCCCGTTTCGTTGCAAGAGACTTTTCCGGCACTTGCGTAACGCTCGAACTAATTGGTTGCTGCTGTGCCGCGAGGTTTCCAGATGGCTAGAAGCGCGCCGGCAGCCATACAGGCGACAAACTGATAGCCGATGTTCAAGAGATAAAGGCCCGGTTTGCGGCCTTCAAAAATTACGGTAGGCAGCTGCGTTGTTACGATAAAGCCCAGCCAAAGCCAAAACGCAGTCTGAAGTCCGCCGGCAGCATTTGTGGCTTTCGTGAATTGCAGGAAGTGGGCCAGGATGTAGGCCAGCACCAGAGAAGACACGAAAGCAAGAATGTACTCTTTAGTGTGGCTTTGACTCTCAATGGCCGCCAATTGAGCGGGTGTCCAGGCCATTAGTTCGATGAATTTGCCCGAGAATATTCCGTACCAGACAGCACCCAGGATCCAGTGCAGAATCCCAGCCACCAGGACTGCGGGATAGTTGATTTTCATTTCTTCTCCTGATTGGGGGCGAAAAGTTGAAGAGCTCGCATCGTAAGCGAAAACGTTGTTGACTCTAGATAGATTCGCTGATTATTGCTTCTCGAAAATTGCGCAATCTAGTTTTGAGCTTGGTGCGGGTTACAAGTATCGACGATTTGCGGGAGATTGTAATCAATCGAGGCTTGACGTCAACTTTGGTTCAGTGAAAGTCGTGTGAAGAATTCGCGGCCACCTGAAAAGCCAGAGGCCGAATGCGTTTCGCTTTCACGGAAATCACATTGTCCTGGTTTTGCAGTCTCCCTTCGATTAGTAAAAAAGGGTGATCGACTACTACCAGGCGATTCTTGTCGAAGAGTTGGGGCGTGATGATGATGTTGCTAACCCCTGTTTCATCCTCCAGACTTAGAAAAACAAAACCCTTGGCTGTTCCCGGACGCTGGCGAACGATCACCCAACCAGCCACGCATACCAAACTACCGTCTCGCATTCCTCGAGCAGCGATAGCGCTTAAAACTCCAAGCTTTTCTAACTCGCGCCGGTGATGGGCCACGGGATGCCGACCGATGGTTAAACCGGTGCCACGAAAATCTGCATCAAGACGTTCCGGCAAAGTCATCGGCACTAAAGGCGAATGGCCATCTGTTTCACTCAGCTCCTTAAATAAAGGACCGGCCGCGCGCGAAACTCGCTCCACCTGCCACAAGGCATCGCGACGATTTGTTCCGCGTAAAACGGGCTGGTCCAAGGTCCAAGGTTCCAGGTCCAAGGCCTGCTCATCCGACGTTGGATGTTGGACGTTGGGCTTTGGACTTTCCGCAGTCTGGATAAAATTCAATGCTCCTACCGCCGCCAGTTTTCGCAATTCATCTTTACGTAATTGAGGAACGCGATTGCTTAGATCATCAATTCCCGCGAAGGGGCCCTTCAAGCGTTCGCAGACGATCGCTTGTCCGGCTTCTGCGCGTAAGCCTTTCACGTACTTCAAACCAAGTCGGAGCGCGATCTCAGGAGTGGGGAGAGGGGAACGCGGAGACTGGGTGACAGGGAGATGATTTCCCTCTCTCCCCATCTCCGCATCCCCGCGTCCCCTCGTCTCTTCCAGCGTGCATAACCACTCGGAACGAGTGATATCTACCGGCTTCACTTCCAGGCCATGTCGTTGCGCGTCCTTAATAATTGTGAAGGGCTGATAAAAACCCATCGGTTGATTGTTTAGCAGCGCCGCAGTGAAAGCGGCCAGGTAATGACACTTGAGATAAGCGCTGGCATAAGCCAGCAAAGCAAAACTGGCAGCATGCGATTCAGGAAAACCATAGAGCGCGAATGAAGTAATTGATTGCACAATTTCATCCTGGGCTTTACTACTAATACCTTTCTGCTGCATTCCCCGCCGCAACTTCACCTCAATTTCTTTCATACGCGCTTCAGATCGCTTGAAGCCAAAAGCGCGGCGCAATTCTTCCGCTTCACCTCCGGAAAAGTCGGCGCAGATCATGGCTATTTTTAAAAGTTGTTCCTGAAACAGAGGTACACCAAGAGTGCGGCGTAAGACCGGTTCCAGTGAGGGATGATGATAGATAACTTCGGCGCGACCCTGCCGCCGTTTTAAATATGGATGAACCATGTTTCCGACGATCGGCCCGGGGCGAATTATGGCCACCTGCACCACGATGTCGTAAAACTTTTCTGGCCGCAAGCGCGGTAGGCACGACATCTGCGCACGGCTCTCCACCTGAAACAAACCAATCGTGTCGGCATTTTGTAACGCCTCGTAAACCAGAGGATCATCCTGTGGCAAGTGGGCTAGATCGACTTCTTCGTGATACGACTCGCGGATCAACTGAATCGACTCTTCCAGGGCCGCCATCATCCCCAGTCCCAACAGGTCGACCTTGATCAGCCCCAGGTCCGCACAATCTTCTTTGTCCCATTGCACCACGACCCGGCCTGGCATTGCGGCTGGCTCCAGCGGGACGACCGTATTCAATTGTCCCTTGCAAATCACCATACCGCCGGAATGCTGACCCAGGTGGCGCGGCAAATCCCGAACAGCTTGATAAAGCTGAAAGAATTTTTTGATCGGTGCGTGCCGCAGATCCAAGCCTGCATCGCGAAACTGCCGCGCGGTTGAGTCGTTGGGATCTTTCCATTCCCAGGTGTGCACCAAACTTGAGAGCCGGCCCAGGGTTTCCTCATCGAAGCCCAGCACTTTGCCCACTTCACGTACTGCCGAGCGGCCGCGATAGGTGATCACATTTGCCGTCATCGCCGCGCCTAATTGGCCGTAGCGCTGGTAAACATATTGAATCGCGCGCTCGCGCTGATCGCCGCTGGGCAAATCAAGATCAATGTCAGGCCATTCGCCTCGCTCTTCGGAAAGAAAACGTTCGAACAGCAGCTCCATGCCGACGGGATCCACGGCCGTAATTCCCAGGGCATAACAAACAGCGCTATTTGCCGCCGAGCCGCGACCCTGAATCAGAATCCCCTCGCGCCGACAAAACTGCACGATGTCCCAAACAATCAGAAAGTAGCCTTCGAGTTTGAGTTTTTCGATCAGGGTCAGTTCGCGATCGATTTGCTGCCGGGCGCGGGCAAACGTAGGAGCACAGCCGGCGCCGGTGTAACGCAGTCGCGCACCTTCGTAGGTGCGTTGCCGCAGAAACGACGCCATTGTCTCGTTGGCTTGAATGGGATACTTCGGAAATTCATAACCCAGATCCTTAAGTGTAAATTCCAGACTCGTTGAAAGTTCTCCAGAGTTAGCAACTGCAGCCGGCAAATCTGCAAAAAGTTTTGCCATCGTCGGCCCGGTTTTTAAATAAGCCTCTGAATTTTTGGCGAGTAGCCGTCCCGCGTTTTCCAAACGCACATGATTTCGCAAACAGGTAAAGACATCTGCAACTTCACGCTGCGCGCGGGTCGCCTGGCAAACACCATTGGTGGCGAGCAAGGGCAGCCGCAACTTATCTGCAAGTGCAACGACGGCCTGATTGCGCGCCTCTTCATTGCGATCAAAATGACGCTGCAATTCTGCGTAAACATTTCCTTTGCCAAAAACTTCCAGCAACCATTCAACGGTCCGCATTTTCTCCGGGTCGCCCCGTCTCCGAGTCTCCCTTGCTCCTCCCAGCGGACCATCAGCCGCCCCAGTTAAGCAAACTAACCCTTCCGCGTGTGCCGCCAGCTCCGCAGGGGTAACAGCACATTCTCCGGGCTTAGCATGTTTCGGCACACGCAGCTTCATCAAGGTGATCAAGCGGCAGAGATTTTGATATCCGGAGCGATTACGAACGAGGAGCGGAAGCGAAAAGCTTTTTTGATGTCCAAGGTTCAATGTCTGTGTTCCGACTTTGGACTTTGGACATTGGACTTTGGACATATTTAACTGTTATCTCCGCCCCGACATGGGCTTTGATTCCCAGCTTTTCTGCGGCCAAATGAAAACGCGGCGCCCCATAAACTCCATCGCGGTCCAATAAGGCCATTGCCGGCATTCCCATCTCTGCAGCCGCTGCTATTAACTCCTCCGGGACAGAAACACCTTCCAGAAAACTGAATGCCGAGCGCGCGTGTAGTTCGACGTACATAAAAAGATTGCCAATTGGTGATTGCCGATTGCCAATTTCCGATTGGGCGAATGACCGATGATTCCACTGCCCCAATGCTTAGATCGTAATTCCAATTGGCAATCGCCAATCGCCAATCCTCCCTCAGTCGTAGCTGCCTTCGACAAACCAGGCGCCGCTACGCAGTTCTCGGTAAATGCGATAAAGGACCTGGGCCACCGTCACCCGCTCGCTTACTGCTGCGCCTGATTGTTCAATTGCGATGTCCCATTCATCCCTGGCCCAACTATCGTCACGCCACCAGTCACCCGTCTTGCGCCAGGGACCGGCGAGACGCACTACTTTTCCATACACACTGCGATTCGGACCCCACGCACTGATCTGCTGTGGATAACCGCGACTCGCATCAACCATTGCCCGCAACGGCGGACGAAACATGCGGAACCCGAGGCGGAGATAGGGAGACGCGCAGAGAGGGAGATGGGGAGACGCGGAGAGAGGGGGGTGGGGAGATGGGGAGACGCGGTCAGGGGGAGACGCAGCGTCCCCCTGTCTTAATATCTCCGCATCACCGCTTCCCCGTGTCCCCGCTTCTCCGTATCCCCGCGTCTCCCCCTCTCCGTATCCCCGTGTCCCCGCGTCACCGCGTCCCCGCGTCTCCCCCTCTCCGTATCCCCGTGTCCCCGCGTCACCGCGTCCCCGCGTCTCTCTTCCGCGTTTCCGCGTCTTTCTGTCACCCGACACTACAAATCTTTTAAGTTGAAATGTGTCTGGTCGATGGGTATCAACCACCGCGGGCGAGCCCACATTTTTGCTGCCTACCAGTTTCACCAATCGAGCCAGGGTCAATTCCAGTTTTGCCGCCTCGGGCGCTTGCGGAATAAACAGGCCGCTCTGCAACACTCGCGGCTTTACTGGTTCACACGCGATGGCCACGCCAACAACTGCTCGTGGCGGCGGATGGGCTTCCGTATCAAGCAGCAAAAGCTTTAGAAATATCTTGTGATCACGCAGCGGCGCCGGGAGAGACAGCGTTCGCTCATGTGTGGTTCCATCTTCCAGTTTCAGCCTGACGCGCAACTCATTAGTGGCGAGCGCATAGGCAAGCAAATTGGCACAGAGTTGATTGAGCAAACGTGCAAAGATGAAAGATAGAGGCTCGAGCTCGGCCAGTGGATAATCCAACTCGATCTGGTTATCAAAGATCGGCGCGGGTTGCTTAAGTTGTAAGTGACGTTCTGTTTTGCCGGCGGCCAGCTGTTGGAGTTTGACACCTTCTTGTCCCAAGCGTTCGGCGACTCCGGTTGTTGGCAGCCTCACGAAATCACGAAACGTGCGCACACCCCACAATCTAAGGGTCTCTAATATTTCTAGTGCTTGCTTCTCGTCCAGAGTCCAAGGTCCAAGGTCCAAGGTCTCTCTATTCAATCTTGAATTAGGAGGTTTCAAGATTGATTTAGTCATGCCAGACCTTGAACTTTGGACTTTGGACTTTGGACTTGGACTTAACAGTTTTTCGATCGGCAAATCGCCCAGTGCGGTAAGTTCTTCTCCCGGCTCGATAAAAGTTATTCCTTTCAAAAACCGCGCGGCGAGGATCGCCGAATCAGGATTACCTGCCAGAGAAACATTAATCCTTTGACCCAACCCGCCCTCAGCTTTAGGTCGCATGGCGTAATGAGATATCTCATTCGCTAGTTTGTAGGCCGAGCCAAAGCGGAGCTCGCATCCGGCAACATCGAGCACTACACATTCAGGCGTCGCTTCCTCGACCAACGGAGAAAAGGAATAGCCAAAATCGGCCAGGGAGACGGCAACTGAGAGTTCTGGGCAGTAAATGCAGCTAAACATAGCCACCTTGTTTGAAAGCTGATCTGCTAACGGCAATGCGAAGATTAACGAAAATTAACGAAGACTGTCAAGTAAGGGTTCTAGCGCGGGGTTTAAGCGTGGGATACGGCATTAAAATGAGCAGATCTAGTCCCCGCATGGAGCGGGCGGTGGCGGTGGAGCTGAACTTTTACGGCGGAGAGCAGGTTAGCGTGAGTCGGCGAACCAGCCACTGGAGGGAGCGTCATTCCTGCAGCCGAGGACCAGTCATCCGTCTCCCTGCTTAATTCCAACGCCAGCGAGGCACACGAACGGACGCACGAATCTGCTGCAATCACGACCAGGACAGTTGGTGTTTTCTCAACCGTACGCCGAAAGCGATACCACCAGGAAGAGATGATGCGTCGTGCATCCTTGCCGGCGACATCGCCCAGATCCAACAGCACCAGTCCAAAACCTCCACCCTGTAAAAGCAGGTCAGTGGCTTTGAATGCGTGTTCCACATTCGCTGCGCAACGGACCCACAACAGCTGATCTAAATCCAACTGCAGCTCAGTAGCAGAGGTCGGATCGAAAACATCGCTCGTATCTATGAGCGCACATACTTCTTTATGAGCGGCTGCGTGTGCCAGAAGGGAAAGCATGAAGCTGGTGCGGCCGGAAGAGGGCGCGCCAAAGATTTCAGTGATAGCGCCGCGCGGTAGTCCTGCAATAACCGAATCCACTGTCGCAATTCCCGTCGCCATTATCTCAGCCGGTGCCTTTTGGCGGTTAAAAGGCGCGCCGAACCGGCTGGTTATTTCAGCCTCAAATGTCGCTTTGGACAATGCCACACGCATGATTTATAACCCCCACAAGCATTTCGATCCGGGTGGAGCAGGCGAAAAATGCCCCGCGGCAAATCTACAGATAATCAATCAGCGAGCGCTCTAATTCCGGATCGTCCTTCCCTGCCCTCACTTCGTGAAGCCGCAGCCGATTGCCGGGCTTGCGATCTTTGGAAGCGCGGGACGCAAACCGTTTTTGGCGAAGGGCGTCGTCGAGCTAAAGTCATGTTCATCGGCGAACAGCCCGGTAACGAAGAAGACCTCACGGGCAAACCGTTCGTTGGTCCCGCCGGCAAGCTATTCGATAGCGCTCTCGCAGCAGCCGGAATCGATCGCTCACAAACTTACGTCACCAACGTGGTGAAACATTTCAAATGGGAGCCTCGCGGCAAGCGTCGCATTCACAAGAAACCCAATGCCGTTGAAATTGCCGCGTGTCATCCCTGGCTTCAGGCCGAGATTGCTCTAATCAAACCCGACGTAATTGTCGCCCTCGGCGCAACTGCCGCTCAGTCGCTGCTGGGCCCTAAGTTTCGCGTGACAAAGGAACGGGGTAAATTTCTTAAATCGAACCTCGCTCCCTATTTGATGGCCACTGTTCATCCTTCCTCAATTCTCAGGGCACCTGACGATGAGACCCGCCGTTTGGAATTGCGCCGTTTTATCGACGACCTCAAAAAACTTGCTCGAGTAATTAAAATAAACCCGTAGTTTTTCTTTAACACCCTTGACCCCTGCACCCATGTTCGTTAATATTCGCTCGGTTTCGGAATGCGCCGAAAATCTAACACAGACCTTAGTCCAGTTCAAGAGAGGATTTGCAATGCCGGTAACTGCTCGTCAACGCCAGATCTTCGAGTTCCTTTCGCGCTATCAAGAGACCCACAAACAGCCGCCCACCATTGCTGAGATTGGCAAGCAATTCAAAATGAGCTCGCCGGCGAGCGTGCATAGCATCCTCATGGCGCTGGAGCGCGAGGGGCTAATTAAACGCATTCCCAACGTCAGCCGCGGTATCGAGCTAATAGATCAGGAAACCGCTAGCGACACATACGAGATTCCTTTGCTAGGCACCGTGGCTGCGGGCCAGCCGATCGAGGCGATTCTCACTCACGACACTGTTGCCGTGCCGCGCGACATGATTGGACAAGGACGCACCTTCGCGTTGCGCGTGCGCGGTGACTCGATGATTGAGGAGAACATTCAGGATGGCGACACCATCATCGTCTCTGCACAACGAACGGCGCAAAACGGCCAGATGGTCGTTGCCCTGATTGATGGGAACTATGCGACGGTAAAGAAGTTTTACCGCGAACCAGAATTCATTCGGCTCGAACCGGCCAACCCCCAATTCAAACCCATCTTCATCAAGACGCCCGAGCGGATCGAGATCCAGGGCATAGTGCGCGGCTTGATTCGTCGATACGCGACTCCGGCGACATGAACGTTTCGAGTTTCGAGTTCCAAGTTTGGCGAACCTATGCTGTGGGACTCGTTTCGAAATTGATGGGCATTTGAAAATATGTCTGATGAGGGCCCAGTTCAACTACTCGAAACTCAAATCGCGAAACTGGAAACGGATTTCGCGGGGTTTGCGCTAACGGAATGTCTGATTCAAACCGATCCGCAAACAGAAAAGTACCTACGGCGTGTGATCAGGACTGCATTCGAATTGGCTGTTTACAATCGCTTTGGGGCGGAGATCGGTGGCTTCTGGCTAAT
>Ga0079216_10000378_pt1 | contig 10433 bp, 10 predicted proteins | sample NCAS100_FD_77008 | JGI IMG/M metagenome (GOLD analysis project Ga0079216, IMG submission 77008) | Agricultural soil microbial communities from Utah to study Nitrogen management - NC AS100 | ecosystem: Environmental > Terrestrial > Soil > Agricultural land | place: USA: North Logan, Utah...
CGTGGCGAGCTGAGGCAGGGGTGTCTCCGGTATCAGCTCGTGGTCGGGTCGAGTCGCATGGCACGATAGAGTCCCGCTTCTTCGGCCGGGGTCAGCGGGCGGTAGGGGCCCGGCGGCAGATCGCCCAGGCGCACCGGCCCGTAGGCGAGTCGCGCGAGGCGCTCCACCTTGAGTCCCATCGCCTCGCACCACTTGCGCACGATCCGGTTGCGGCCTTCGTGCAGCGTCACGTCGAGGATCGAGCGCCCCTCCTTCCCCGGACGCACCCGCACGGCGGACGGTTCCACCGGCCGGCCGTCCACTACGATCCGCTCGCGGGCGAGCTTCTCGATCTCGCCCGCGGTCCGGCCGTGCACGAGCGCCGTATAGCGGCGGGGGATGCGGTAGCGTGGATGCGTGAGGCGGTTCACCGCCTCGCCGTCCGTCGTGAGCAGCAGCAGCCCCGTCGTCATCACGTCGAGACGCCCCACGTAGCTCAGTCCCTTCACGTCGGGAATCAGGTCGAAGACCGTGCGCCGTCCCTCTTCGTCGCTCGCGGTCGTCACGACGCCGAGGGGCTTGTGAAAGGCGAGCCACCGGCGCTCGGCGAGCCGCACGGGCCGGCCGCTTACGGTGAGCTTCTGGCGAGCGGGGTCCACCTTGCTGCCCAGCTCGGCGACCTTGCCGTCCACGCGCACCTTGCCGGCGCGGATCAGCTCCTCGGCAGCGCGGCGGGAGGCGATGCCCGCGCGCGCGAGCGCGCGCTGCACACGCATCTCGCTCATGATTCGGAGGGAATGGCGACCGCCGCCTCCTCGGCGTGATCGGGATTCACCGGCGCATGCGGGTGGAGCGCGATGCTGAGCTCCTCGGCGCGCGGCAGGTCGGTCAGGTCGCGGAGCCCGAGCAGCTCGAGGAAGAGAGGCGTGGTGCCGTACAGCAGCGGCCGTCCGAGTCCTTCGGCGCGCCCGACCACCTCGATGAGGCCGCGCTCCTGCAATGTCCGCAGCACGCCCCCTGCGGAGACGCCGCGAATCTCCTCAATCTCGGCACGGCCGACCGGCTGACGGTACGCGATGACCGCGAGCGTCTCGAGCGTGGCGGCACTCAGTCGCGGCGCGCGCGCCGAGAACTGAGCGCGCTCGATCGCGGCGGCGTGCACCGCGCGGGTAAGAATCTGGTAGCCACCGGCCATCTCCACGAGCTCGACGCCGTGCTGGTCGAAGTCATAGTGCTCGCGAAGCTGGTCGAGCGCCACCCGCACATCGGCGAGCGAGGCATCGGAATCGAGCGTCATCAGCTCTTCCGCCGCGAGCGGTCGCGACGCCGAGAAGAGCGCGGCTTCAAGCAGCTGGGCTAGGGGCGTCACGCGCGATCACCATCGGCGCGAACGGCGCCGGCTGAAAGACATGAAGGAGGCCGCGCCTCGCGAGCTCGAGAATCGCGAGCAGCGTGGACAGCACCTCGACGATGGTGGGCCGGGGACCCAGGGCCTCGAGCCATCCGAATTCGGAGCGGTCCACCAGCAGCATTTCGAGCCGTCGGGTGGCGCCTTCGACGTCGAGCGGGCGGGCGACGACCTTGTGCAGAATCGGAGTCGGGATGGCTGCGATGACCCGATGCACCGCCTCGAGCATCTGCATGAGGTCGAGCGTAAGCGGAAGCGGCGGCAACTCGGGCGGCGTCGGCAGCCAGCCGCGCGCGAACAGATGACTGCGCCGCTCGGCGGAACGGCCCATCCAGACCGCGATCTCCTTGACCTGCTGGTACTCGAGCAGCCGCCGCACCAGCTCCGCGCGCGGATCCTCCCAGCCCTCCTCGTCGATGCGCCGCGGCAGCAGGAGCTGCGCCTTGAGCCGCACCAGGCGACTGGCCATCTCCAGGTAGTCGGCGGCCTGATTGAGTCCGAGGTGGTGGATGGCCTGGAGGAACTGGTCGGCGATGCGCGCGATCGGAATGTCCGAGATCTCGAGCTGCTCCTCCCGCAGCAGGTGGAGCAGCAGATCCAGCGGACCGGAAAAAGCGTCGAGCTCCACGACGAACGTGGAGTTGGCGGGAACCGGCGGCGCCGCGGTCACGACAGGAACGCCTCGATGGATGAGCCCGCCTCATACGGCGCGATGAGTCCGAGGATGAGTCCGAGCCCCTTGTACGCCGGGGTCATCAGGACATCCATCGCCGGCCGGAAGAAGATCAGCAGCGCCATGAGTGGAAGGTAGCCGAGGCGGGCGAGGCCGCGGTACCAGAGCCCGGCCTTCGGCGGGAGCACGTGATAGAAAAGGTGGGAGCCGTCGAGCGGCGGGATGGGAATGAGGTTGAAGAAGCAGAGGACGAGATTGAGCCAGATGCCCCACAGCAGCATCCGCTGCGCTGTTTCGAGTACGCCGGTCCACGTCGGCGCGAATGTCGCCGCGCCGCCGAGCACGACGAACAGCAGGGCGAGCACCATGGCGAGTCCCAGATTCGTCAGGACCCCGGCGGACGACACGATAAGGTCGCCGCGCCGGTAGTTCCGGAACTTCCGGGGATTGACCGGCACCGGCTTCGCGCCGCCGAACGTGAATGCGCCTCCAGTGCTGAACCAGAGGAGAGCCGGCAGGAGCACGCTCATCCAGGGATCGATATGCGGAATCGGATTCAGGGTGACGCGGCCGAGCATGTAGGCGGTGTCGTCGCCTTGGCGGAGTGCGGTGATTGCGTGGGCATACTCGTGCGCGACCATCGCGAACACGAGCATTGGGAACGCGAGGATGAACTCGGCGAACTGTGCTTCCAGACTGATGTCCCGGTGACGAGGCGGAGGATACTACACCGCCCTCGACTCCGAAGTCAAAGGAATGCCGCGCTTGACCTTAGCTCTTGCGGTCTCTATACTTCGCGGCTGTTGCCGGGAGGCCCGTCCGGGCGATGGCCCCGTCGGGGTTTCGCTGGGCTCCTCTCTTCCCTCGTAACTCGTCCGAGAGGTCGTCGTGCCGCGAATAAAGTCCGCCAAGAAGCGCATGCGTCAGGCCGTGGGCGCCACCGCCCGGAACCGCACGCAGCGGAGCCAGCTCCGCAGCGCGATCAAGAAGGTACGCGGTGCTGCGGCTGAGGAAGTCGCCAGCGCATATGCCGCGGCGGTCAAGATCATCGATCGCGCCGGCCGGAAGAACCTGATTCATCGAAATGCGGCAGCGCGGCACAAGAGCCGGCTGGCGAGGCTCTTGAAGAAGGTGGGGTAGTTCCGGGTCGTGGGTCGTGAAAACTGAAGAGGGACGCGAGGGCCATCTCCCCCAGCGTCCCTCTTCGCATGCATGGCCCACGACCCACAGCCCACGACCCACGACGCCTAAAGGGCCGCCAGCTCCGCGCCGCAGCGCTCGCAGTACCACTCCGTCGGCCGGTTGAGCGTCCCGCACTCGCCGCACTTGAGAGTCTTCGCGCCGGTTGCGGTGTTCGTCCGCTGCCCGCCACCCCCGGGCGACGCTGGGTCGGCAGCGGTGGTCACCACCGGCTGGGCCCCGCTGTTTCGCTGGCCGAGTGACGCCGACTGTTCGACCGCCACCGACTTGAGAAAGTCGAGCTCGTCCCCGTGCGGCTTCGGTGGCGGGGACTGAGGAAGCGGCGGCTTGGGGACGAAGCGCGGCGTGGACGTCTCGGTTGCCGGGGGCGGAGCCGGCGGGGGCGCGACCGGCGCCGCTCCGGGTGCTGACGCGGCCGGCTTCGCCAGGATCAGCCGCTGCACCTCCGACAACCTCGCAATCTCGCCACGGACCCGGTCGAGGCTGCTCCTCACCTCGACGAGCGCCTTGTCCTTCGCGCCGCTGATCGTAGCCCACTGCGAGTCGTCGTACTCGCCGACCGCGTGACGCACCTGAGCCTCGGACAGCGTCTCGAGCACATCGGCCTCGCGCTCATCGAGCTGCGCCTGCTCGGCCTCGTAGCGCGCGAGCTCGGCTCCGATCGTCGTCTCATGCGCCCGCAGCTGCTCGATCACTCCACTCAGCCGCATTTCGTAGTCCGCCCGCACGCGCGAGCGGACCTGCTCGGACGCGCCCGACTCGGACAGCCGGGCGAGCCACTGTTCGTACTGGCCGCGCTCCTCGAGCAGCTTCTCGATGGCGGAGCCGGAACGTTCGGACGGTTTGGCCATCGTCACCGGAATCCTGTTGAAAGCAAGGGGTCAGAAACAATCTAGCGCACGGGACGCCGCGGGGAACCCCGGCGCCCTAGACGCGCTGGTACGCGATGGCGCCTCGCACAATCGTGGTTTCCGCTCGGCCGCGGACCCGGCGCGCCGCAAAGGGGGTGTTCCGGCTCTTCGAATGGAATGCCTCGGGCCGAATCTCCCACTCGACGTCGGGATCGATCACGACGAGATCCGCGGGGGCGCCGGTGGCGAGCGTCCCGCCAGGCAGGTTGAACGTTCGCGCCGGCGCGGTGCTCATCCGGAGGATCAGCTCTGGAAGCGTGAGCAGGCCGCTGCCGACCAGCTCGGTGATCGCGAGTGGCAGGGCTGTCTCGAGCCCGATGATGCCGTTGGGGGCGTCATCGAACTCGCGCTCCTTCGCGTCGTAGTGGTGCGGCGCATGATCGGTTGCAATGACGTCGATGGTGCCGTCGCGGAGCGCCCCCCGGATCGCCTCCCGATCCTCCGCTTCGCGCAGCGGCGGGTTCATCTTGGCGTTCGTGTCGTACCCCTCGCACGCCTCGTGGGTGAGCGTGAAGTGATGAGGGCACGCCTCCGAGGTGACCCGGAGGTGCATGTCCTTCGCCCGGCGGATCAGCGCCACCGACCCGCGTGTCGACATGTGGCAGAGATGCACGTGCCCGCCGGTCAGCTCGGCGAGCAGGATGTCGCGGGCAACCATGATCTCTTCGGCAGCGGCCGGAATACCCTTGAGGCCGAGCCGCGTCGACACGATGCCCTCGTGCATCGCGCCGCCCTCCGCGAGGGCCATGTCCTCGCAGTGATCGGCGACGGGAATCCCGAACACGCGTGCATACTCGAGCGCCGTCCGCATCAGGTGGCTCGACATCACCGGCTTGCCGTCGTCACTCACCGCCACGGCACCCGCGCCGACCAGCTCGCCGAACTCCGCGAGCTGCTGCCCTTTCTGGCCGAGCGAAATGGCACCGATCGGGTAGACCCGCGCCCGCGCGGCGCGCTGCGCCTGGCTCACGACGAATCCCACCACCCCCTGATTGTCGCAGACGGGATCGGTGTTGGGCATCGCGCACACGGCGGTGAAGCCGCCGGCCACCGCGGCCATCGCGCCCGTCGCGATCGTCTCGAGGTCCTCCTGACCGGGCTCCCGCAGATGCGTGTGCAGATCGATGAGCCCCGGGGCGACCACCCGCCCGGCGGCCTCGATCACCGTCGCGTCGTCGGGCACGCCGATGTTCCTGCCCACGGCTTCGATCGTGCCGCCGGCGAGCAGCACGTCCGCGACGTCGTCGGCGCCGCGCGATGGATCGATCACCCGCCCACCGCGAACCAGGATCGGCTTCATGCCTCGTCGCCTCGCGCCGCCTGCGCGGGCGCAGCGCGGCCCCCGGCGAGGAGATAGAGCACGGCCATTCGCACCGCGACCCCGTTCGTCACCTGGGGGAGGATGACGCTGTGTTCGCCGTCGGCGACGTCGCTGTCGATCTCGACGCCGCGATTCATCGGGCCCGGATGGAGGATGAGCAGATCCTTCGGCGCGCGAGCGAGACGCTCCCGGGTGACCCCGAAGACGCGGTTGTATTCGCGGAGTGACGGGATGAAGCCGGTCTGCATCCGCTCGAGCTGCAGACGAAGCACGTTCAGCGCATCGGCCCACGCGATGGCGTCTTCGATGCGGGGAAGGATCGTGACGCCGAGGCTCGCGATGCCCCTCGGCAGCAGGGTCGGCGGCCCGCACACCGCGACCTCGGCGCCGAGCTTGGTGAGGCCCCAGATGTTGCTGCGCGCCACGCGGCTGTGCAGGACGTCTCCGCATATCGCGACCTTGAGGCCCGCGATCCGGCCGAAGCGGTCGCGGAGCGTCAGGATGTCGAGGAGGCCCTGGGTCGGGTGCTCGTGCTTGCCGTCGCCGGCATTGATCACGTTCGACGCGATGCGGTGACCGAGGAACTGTGCCGCACCGGAGGAGCCGTGTCGGATGACGACCATGTCGATCCGCATCGCCTCGAGGTTCTTCGCGGTATCGACGAGCGTCTCGCCCTTGGAGACCGACGAGCCGGACGCGGCGACGTTCACCGTGTCTGCGCTGAGCCGCTTTTCGGCGAACTCGAACGAGATCCGGGTTCGCGTGCTCGCCTCGAAGAAGAGATTGACGATCGTCTTTCCGCGGAGCGCCGGCACCTTCTTGATGGGCCGCTCGCTCACTTCCTTGAACGGCTCCGCGGTGTCGAGGATAAGCCGGATCTGGTCGGCGCTCAGGTGCTCGAGCCCGACGAGGTCCTTGCCGAGCGCTGCCGTCACGCGTCACCCCGCGTCAGCTCGACGGTATCGCGCCCGTCCAGCTCCGAGACCAGGACATCCACCCGATCACGCGCCGTGAGACTTACGGCCGTACCCACGACATCCGCCTGGATCGGCAGCTCGCGCCCGCCCCGATCCACCAGCACGCAGAGGAGGACTCGCCGGGGTCGCCCGAAGTCGGCGACCTCGTCGAGCGCCGCCCGCACCGTCCGGCCGGTGTAGAGCACGTCGTCCACGATGACCACCGAGCGGCCGTCCAGGTCGGGGAGGCTCGTCTCACCGACGACTGGCCGGGGGCCGATCATCTGCAGATCATCGCGATAAAGGGTGATGTCCAGCTTGCCGGAAGGAATGTCCACGCGCTCGGCGGCGTCGATGAGGCGCTTCAGCCGGTCCGCCAGCTCGACGCCGCGCCGCTGAATGCCGACGAGGACGAGGTCATCCGTCCCACCGCAGCGCTCCACGATCTCCGATGCCATGCGCACGAGCGCGCGCGACATGGCTCGGTCGTCGAGGAGTTGGGTCCGGGTCGGCATCGTCGGGGCGGGAAGCTAGCCACCGGCGACGGGCTAGGCAACGTGGTCGAAGTCAGCGGCGGAGCGGCACGCGCGCGAGCGCGAGCGCGGTCGATTCCCCCCTGGGCGCCGTCCACGCGACGAGCACGTCACCGGCTTTCGTCACGGCCAGCTGCGGGTAGGTTCCGCCATTCGAGTCCGGTATCCGGATCGATTCCCCCACGTTGCCCGCTCCATCGACCCTGACCAGCCGGATCTCGCGGCTTCCCTCCGGCGAAACATCCAGCGCGACCACCGCCCCACCGCCGGCCAGGGGCTGGAGCGCGGCGTGCGCAGTCGGCACACTACCGACGATGAGCGGCGTCGCCTTGGCGACGCTGTCCGTGCCCTCGGGAAGCGCAGCGTAGTAGATGCCCGCACCGCCCGGTTTCCCGGTGTACCACGCGACGTGCCGCGTTCCGTCTTCGCCGATGCCGATCGCCGGGCCGGTGTGCGGACATCCGGGATACTCCCAATCGTCGCGGTGGACGCGTCGCGGCTCGGCGGCGGCGGGCACGAGCGGTGCCGTCACGACGTCACGAATGTTTCCAGGCAGGTGCTGCCGCCAGGCGGCGGTGACACCGCCGTCGGCACGGCGAGCGAGTGATACGCGGCAGCAGGGACAGACCGCGCCCCACACGGCGCGATTCGGCTCCCACCGTTCACCGAAATCGGACGAGACCGCGATGAATATCCGTGCATCGGGCTCCGACGTCGGCTCGTTCGCGGTGTTGGGCAGCGGGTGGTGATGGCCTGAGAAGTTCTCGGCCCCGCGCTCGTCGAGCCACGCGGCGACGAGCATGGAATCGCCCGCCCATGTCACTCCGTGGAAGGTGTGCGTGCCGGGCGCCGACGCGGTGTCGTCGTTCAGCGTGACCGGCCGGGACCACGTGCGGCCGCCATCGAGCGATCGGGACGCGCGAATGTTCGATGCGGGCCACTGCCGTCCCGGCACCGGTACGCTCTGGCTCCAGACGAGCGCGAGCCGACCACCCGGGGCGGCGACGAGGCGGGGGGCTGATTCCCCGTGCGGCGACCCCACGTCGTCCGGCCCCGGCGTCACCGTCACGGGCTCACTCCAGGTGTCGCCGCCGTCGGCCGAGCGCGCGAGGCGCACGTGCCGGCTTCCGCTGTCTCCGGAAACCCAGCTCAGCAGAAGGTCGCGTGAATCGGGATCGACCGCGATCGCCGCGTCGCCGGACGGCCCGGTGTCGGGAGGCTGCAGGCTCACGGTACGATTCTGTTCGCCGGCGCACGCGCCTGTCAGGACGGCCGCGGCAAGGATGAGGTTGCGCATCGTCATCTCCCCCAGCTGAAGCCCGCGTAGAGCGCGCGCGAATCCCCTGGCTCGAAATACTTTCCCGCCGCGTTGTCCACCTGTACGGACGTGGAGCGCACGATGTTCCCGAGATTCCGGCCTTCGGCGAACAGAGTAGCGCCGGTGCGAGGAATCTGCCATTCAGCGCGGGCAGACAGCAGAACCCAGCCGCGATTCTTCACCGTGTTCGCGCTGTTTACGAAGTAGGACCCGGGAACCCACTCCACCACCGGTGCCAAACTGACCCCACTGGAATGCGTGTACCGCACCTCGCCCGAGAATTGATGCTCGGGGGCTCCCGGAATGGCGTTGCTCGCGAACGCCGAGTCGTCGACGAAGCGAAAGCGACCCCAGGTATACGCTGCCCGCGCCCGCAGCCGATCGGTTCCCCACTCCATGCCGGCCTCGAGACCGTAGTGCCTGGTCTTCGGCGAGTTCCGATACGTGGGCACCGTGAACCGCGCATTCGGAAACGGCCGGACGTTGATGTTGAGGATCTCGTCCCGAAGCTCGACGTCGTACGCCGCGACATCCCATGCCAGCCGCCCTCGCCGTCCGCGGGTTCCAACTTCGAACTGCCACGCGCTCTGGCCCTCGAGATCGATGAAGCCGGGCACGGAGAGGCTGTTGAGCTCGAGCAGGAGGGGCGGCTCGAACGTGTGGCTCGCGTTCGCATACAGCTGGCCGGTCACCGCCGGAAGGTCGTAGAGAATCCCGACCCGGGGCGACACGGGATTGAACTCGCGGCGGTCGGTCTGATCTCCGTCTTCGAGGAAGCTGTCATCGGCCGCCCGCGTCGAGTGTTCGAAGCGGACGCCGGCGACCACGGCGAGGCGAGCCGACAACGCGTGGAGGTTCTCCCCGTAGACGGCGAGACTCGTCACCCGGTCAACCTGATCCTTGCGAAGCGTCCCATGCTCGCCGGCTTCGTTGTCGAACTGCCGGTTGTCCATGTTCAGGTGCGCCGGCTGGAACCCTATCGTGAACCGGTTGCGCCGACCCGCGATCATGGCCGTGTTTTCATAGCGGGCTTCCGCGCCGATATCACGGCTCTGCTGATTGATGACGCGGAAGATCGGGTGATCGATGTCGCGATACTGAAAGTACGGGCTGATCTCCAGGCGGTGGGTGGGCGAGAGCGAAGCGCGGAGCTGGACCCCGACATGATGCAGGTCGTAATCGCGCCCCCACCGGTTCGTGACGTTCCCCGGGTCCGCCCCTCGCGGTGACGCGCTGAAGTCAGCCTCGCTGAGCGCGCCGGGAAGGTGCTCGCGAACGCGGGCGAAGAAGTAGAAGCCGCGGAGATCGGTCGCCAGGCTCAGGAGGTACCCGGCATGCAGGTTGACTCGATCACGTCCCTGATCCGACCACTCCCGATATCCTCCGAGCGACGTGCGGGCGTAGCTCGCGTAATAGTCGCCCCGTCCCACCGTGCCACCCGAGGCGACATGCCCCTTGAAGTATTCATGCGAGCCCCCCTGCGCCCACGTGTAGATGCGGGGCGCCGTGTAACCAGTGCGGGTCTGCAGATTGATCGCGCCCCCGAGCGTCGACCCGCCGAATCGCAGCGCGTTCGCCCCCTTGTAGACCTCCACCGCCTCGGTGGTCAGCAGCTCGAGGGATTCGAAATCGGTGAACCCGTCGGCGTTCCGGTAGGGCATGCCGTTCACGAGCAGGTTGATTCCGCGCGCATGGAAGTTGTTCCGAAGCCCGGAGCCGCGGATGGAGATCTGACTCTCGTCCGCCGCCCCGAATCGGGGCTGTACCATGACGCCGGCCGTGAACTGCAGCACATCCTTCAGGTTGGCCTGGCGCGTCGATCGGATTTCCTCGGCGCTCACGAGTGCAACGCTTCGGGGAATCTCCGCGAGCTGCCGGCGCCGCTCCTCGAGATGGCGTCGCGTCCCGATGACCGTGATATCCGCCAGCTCTGCCGGCGCGGCGCGGAGCCGGATCTCGAGCTCCAGCACATCGGTCGAGAGCACGCTGATCTCACGCCGCTCTCTGGCGAACCCGAGGCGGCGAACGGTCAGGGCGCGATTGCCGGGTGGGACCGGGGCGAGCCGGAACCGGCCATCGGCGTCAGTCGTGGTGGACGGGATGCCGGATTCGTCGGAGACGACGGCGCCGGCGA
>Ga0079216_10000381_pt1 | contig 10364 bp, 5 predicted proteins | sample NCAS100_FD_77008 | JGI IMG/M metagenome (GOLD analysis project Ga0079216, IMG submission 77008) | Agricultural soil microbial communities from Utah to study Nitrogen management - NC AS100 | ecosystem: Environmental > Terrestrial > Soil > Agricultural land | place: USA: North Logan, Utah...
GGCCGGGCGCCAGTTGTAGTTGGTGATTGTAAGTCAGCCGTTGTCCACCGCCGGTTATGGTCAGGCCCTGATCGAAGGTGTTGATGGCCTTTCCCTGTTCATTAATAACTGTGCCCAGCACGTCCAACTCCCCGGCCTGGTTCTGCAACGCCTCGCGGCCCACTTCTACGGTGGCGGTGACTAAGGACAGTTTCTCCGGCGTATCCAGATAACCGAGCGCTAACGATACTGGCAAACCCTTCTGCGGGAATATCGAATGCAGGGCGCTGGCCAGCGGGTCAGGCGCTTTCTTTTTCGAATTGTTGGCTACTGAGCCCGGCTTGGCTGGTTCATTGGCGGCCATAAATCCGTGCCGCACCCTGACATGAAGGTCCGGCTGATCGACGATTTCCAGATCAATCGTTTGATACTTTCCGCTTTTTAGCTCGTCCTCTTCGGGTCGCCAGGCAACCAGATAGTATTCGGACGTTTCCTGCAAAGCTTCTCCGACCACGGCGATGGTGGTGTTGGTGTTGAGGAAAGCGCGACCTCCGGTGTCGACCGCGAGTGCATAAAGCGGCTGCTGCGCCGCGTTGAGTCCGGCGAGATTGGTACTCATCAACCGCCCCGTGTTGTCAAACGTCATGCGCGTGGCCGCGTTGGGACTGCCTGAGCTTAGACCAGTAGCATCGATGGCATAGATCACGGTTCCCGAACGAGCGGCAGCATCCGAGATTTGCTCGTGCGCCTGCTCGTTGATCTGTTGTTTGTCGAGCAGGAAGCCATCCGAAATCAGAAACAAGATCTTTCGGTCGGGAACTGCCGCGGCCGACCTCATCAAACGATCGAGTCCTACAAGCGACGCGGCGGTGTAAGCAGCAAGCTGGTCGACAATAGCCCGGGCACGACTTAGAACAATAGATTCAATTTGCGTGCGTGTGCGGGTTTGCAGTGCGCCACCCCGGGGTCGCGGCAGCGTAGTTTCCTTATGCAACTGGTCAACAAAATAGTCCATTGTGCGACGGTCGTTGGCGACAATGGAGCGAGCCTGATGCTCGCTCATGGGCGTGCGCTCGGCGTCAGTGGAGGTGAAATTTCTATGATTAAAACTGGCGATCGCTTTTTGCAACACGATGTTGTCGCGTGCCGGCTGCTCCAAAAAGCCTAACTGGCCCGTGGCAGTTACGATGGTGATCTCGTCTTCTGCCTTCTTAACTTGATTGATGAATTGCGTAAGCAGTTCACGCGTATGCTGGGTGCTCTTCGCTGACAGGTGGTAGTCATCAAGATAGAAATAGATTGTGCGGCCACGATCAGCAACGAAGGTACGCGCCTCAGATCCCCTGGACCGACCGCGCGCGGCCGCCATGCGCGCGTCCTCGTTGACGCTCCCGGCCACGACCGGTTCAAAGAAAAGGATTTCGCGAGACTTATGGTTTACCTGTAAACGGAATTGATCGGATTTAAGTCCTTTAACGAAACGACGGTTCTTGTCGAGTACTGTGACGTCGGTTTGCACCAGCCCGGTTTCGACGCGCACCACATCAACCGCCTTCTGATCTGGCTTCTGAGTCTGGCCGTTTACTTGCGCAGCGAGAAGTGCGATGCACGATAAAACGAGAGGCAGGTAAGCCGCTTTGGTAGTTGAAAAATCACGCATGGTCACCGCCGCCTTCCGCAGAACTGGATCTCACATGATCCGTGAAGCTCAAAAATAAAAGGCTCGTCGATTTGCCTTGTGGCGGATCGACGAGCCCCTTGGTAAGTCGGAGGATCAGACTTCGATCCGGCGATTAAAATTCGTAACGGGCGCCAAACAAGAACTGGCGGCCAATGACGTTCGTCAATCCGAAATTGAGGAACGAGGCAGGAGTCGTTGTCGCGCTCAACGTGTTCGTCGGAATCACAGTAAAGTTCCGGCGATTGAAGAGGTTGGTGACATCCATGCTGAATCCCAGGCTCTGCGTTTCGCCGAATGTCCTGAATCTCTTGGCTATACGCAGGTTTGTATTGTTCGTATACGGCGTGCGCTCGGTGTTGGCACCCAGACTACCGAAGATGCCCGAGTTTGCCGGGTAGATGATGTAACGAGCATTCCCATCCACCGGGACACCGGCGGCACTTGCCGTCGTAAACGTTCCCGGGGCGCCGTTTGGATTTAGGCCCACATGTTGGGAGAGAAACACTGTCGAGATTTGGCTCGACAGAATTCCCGCCGCATTGTTGGCGTTATAGATCGTGAAGGGAATACCGCTGGCGACAGTGGTCACCGTGCCAATTTCATAACCGCTGAAGATGCGGTTGAGAAACCCATTGCCTCGGAAGACCTCAGGTGAATTCCAGACTGAGCTCAACACGAAGCGATGCGGCTGGTCGAAGCCGGAGCGGCCACGATCAGAGTGTGGGTCGCGCGGGTCGGAAGGAATTGTACGGTTGGTTTGACCGCCCAGCACGTCGTCAGACTCACTGATGAACGAGCTGTAGGTGTAGTTGGCGTTGAACTGCGTACTACCCCAATTGATTCCGAACAAGCTCATCGAGCCAAACCGTTTCTCCAACGTGAACTGGCCCGAGTGGTAGATGGATCGTGCCAGGCCCTGGCCCACCACGATCGAACCCTGGGTCGGATCGAGACGTTGGCCGTTGCCAATAGGTGGCGAGAACCCATAGTTCGTCTCAATTTCACGAACCAGGTCGCTGCCTTTAGTGCCGATATACTCAGCCTTGACCACATAGTCTTTGCCGAGCTGGTACTGCAGGCTCACGGTCCACTGTTGCGAACGTGGCGACTTGGCGCGTTCGTTTAGTGCATAGAAGCGATAGTCGAGCAATTGCGCCAGATTAGCTGGCAAGTTCGCAGGCGTTCTGGCAAAGAAAGCGCGAACATTGGGAGCGCCCGGCGTTGCTTGAGTGGTAGTGGCTGTCAGCGGGATATTGCCGAAGCCATTAAAGGGCGCGCAGCCCGTGCACTGGGTCAAAGTGTTGGTCACTACGCGTGGATAGTTACGCGAGACGTTGAGCAGAATGTTTTGGAACACCTGATCATAGGCCACCGCATAGCCGCCGCGGAGAACAAAATTGCCTCCGAACCGATTCTTAGGATTCCAGGCCAACCCAAGGCGTGGGCCAAAGTTATTGATATCCGGCTTAGCATTTGAGAAGTACCCAAAAGGCGTGGTGACATACTCATAACGCAGACCCAGATTCAACGTTAGGTCCGGATTAACGCGCCAGTCATCCTGGGCAAACATACTGTGTTCATAGGTGATCGGTTGCGTTTGGAAGTCGCCGACTGCGTTCTGAACGCCGTTGGACACATCGTTCAGGAAGTTGTTCAAGCTGCTGTAGCTGATGAACCCCTTTGAATTTGGGGCGAATACGCTATTCAAATCGTAGCGCAGCAGGTTGTAGCCAAACTTCAAAGCGTGATTGCCGGTCGTGTAGGCAACGTTATCCGTCCATTCGAATACGTTATCCAGGCGGTTTTGCGGAAAATTGGCGTTACCGCCATTGAATGCACTTAAAGCCCCAACTACTGAGAGCTGTGACCCATTGGTAAATGCGTCAAGATTTTCCGGGAAAGCGATCTCGCGACGGCTGTACGTAAAACGCGCTTCGTTGATCAAGTTAGAGCTAAGGATGTAGACGTCGTTGACAGTGAAGGAATCGTTCCTCACCAGTTGACCGATTTCCAACCCCGGAAGACTTGCAGGCGCGCCCGGGTCCTCAAACCTGTCGTAAAGGTAACGGATCGAAAGCTGATCTTTGCTGTTGAGCTTTGTATTGATCTTACCCAGCCAGCGACCAAAATTAGTACCGTACGGAATACCCACCCCCTGAGTGCGGTTAAAAGTATTGAACGTCACGGTAGATGTTGCCGCACTTCCGGTGACCGGATTGCCGGCGGCATTTCTCACAACAACCTGCGATCCCGCAAGGGTTCCACCGGGCAGCGTCGGATCGTTTGCCGCCGGAAATGTATTTAGCAAAAAGTCCACGGCCGCTGGGGATGCGAAAGCACCGCGATTCGCTAAAAGCAACGCCCGGCTCTCTGCAGTCAACGCAGCGCGAGTGACAGAGCTTACCGTTTGGCGAATGTAATTAAGATCCACACTCGTAAAGAAGAACGTATGGTTCTTGGCAATCGGCCCACCTAGTGTGAACCCGTAGATAGTGTCCGCAACTACACCGCGAACCCGGCGCAAAACCTCTTTGTCCGTCAAGTTGGGGTTTGCAGCGCGCACAGCGTTAAAGTTGCGCTGCTGACTTGTGGTGAGCGCGTCGAGGCCGTTGCCCTGCCATGCCCAGAAGCCGGTACCGTGAAACTCATTCGTTCCAGAGCGCGTGATCTGGTTAACGTATGAACCTGAGTTGCGACCATATTCTGCAGCGAAAGTGTTGGTAATGATTTGAAATTCGCCGATCGCTTCGGAAGGCAGGTTCTGGCGCGGAATCGAAAGGGATTGGTCGTTGTTGTTTGCGCCATCAATCGTAAAGTTGTTGGAGCGTGAGCGGTTGCCGTTAACAGCGAAACCTGAACCGGGGCGTCCGTTTTGGTTCGGGAGGACACCGGGATTTAGCAACGCCAGCCCGTTTAATGTATTCCGACCGGGAAGCGCCAGAATCCTGCGCTGATCCACCGTCTTGATAACCTGACTTTGGGTGGTTTCAAGAATGGCGCCCGTGTCGGTAACCTCAACCTGAGCGGTCACTGAACCGGCAGATAATTTAAAGTTGACAGTGGTATCAGCACCCGAGCTAACCTGCGTCGTCTCAGAAACTGATCCAAAACCTGCCTTCTCAATTTTGACTGAGTAGCCACCGATACCCAGACTGGAAATGCGATACAAACCCTCCTCATTGGTTGTTGCATCGCGCGATTGACCGGTTTCCACGTGGGTAGCCGTAACCATCGCACCCGCAACGGCAGCGCCGTTAGCATCTGTTACTAGTCCAGAGATGCTTCCGTTAATCGTTTGAGCCGTTGCCGAGGGTGAAAGCAAGAAACCACACACTAGAAATGCAAGCGTGATTAGTAGGGATCTCCTCATGCGTTTCTCCTCATTCAATTGTTTTTGGGCGGAGCCGGGTAGATGGGACTTGCTTCTGTCAGCGCAGCGGGCTCCAAAGACTGCGTCGAAGCCAAAGCTTCTTTTTGCGCCAATTTGCAAGGAGCATGCCGCCAGTCTTAAACATTAACCCAACCCGATAACTGCAATTATTAGTACACTTGAGTCTCGCCCCAGGATCCGGCTGGGTAAAAGCGTGTTGGATTTTTGGATTTTGCTTCCGAATTTTGGATGTTATTTAACTGGTTGGCCTTCACTCGCAACGGAGTGAGCGCCGAGTGGCGCATGATAAGATTCGCTCGATTGCTAGCTGCCAATGCCTAACCTCCCTGTTAATCAGTTGCCGCTGGCACCGCTGGGCGCCGGAGATTTGATTGATCGGGCGGTTCGTCTCTACCGCCGACACCTCTTCACTCTCATTCGCATCGCCGCACCTCCGGTAATCATCTCCACCATTGGTTCAGTGATGTTTACGATTGCCTGGCGTCGCGGCTTCACCACCGATAGTGGGGGCATGCTGGCGCTTTACGTCATGGCCGCGATTGTTGGGTTCTTTCTTATAATCGGTGGCCACATCTTCAGTCTTCTAGTCATGGGCGGCGCGGCTCGAAACCTGGTTACGCATTTGCTGTGGAATCATCCGGTCACCGTTCGCACTACTTATGCAGCTGTTCGTTCGCGCTTTTGGTCCTTGCTGCTGGCTTCGGTCGTAATGCTGCTGTGGGCCTTGCTTTCGGCTTTCCTCGCACTGTTTGCCCTTTACATGGTTATGCTGATCGTCGGCATGGGCGCGTTGATATCCGCACAACTTTTGCCAAGCTGGCTTCCAGTCATAGTAGCGGTGGTCGGGTTTGCCGCCGGAACTTTTGTCAGCCTTTGGCTCTTCTTCTTTTTTGTAGGACGCGTAGCCTATGTGCCGCAGGCAATGCTGGTCGAGGGTAAGCCGGTGTTTGCATCGATCAGCAGGAGTTTTACTCTCGCGCGTGGGAACGTGCGCCGGCTCATGGCCATGACGCTCTTCATCGCCTTCGCCACATATTCCGCCCTGATGATTCTCGTGGTTCCACTCGGCTGGTATGGATACCTGAACGGCATCGATCCAGCGCCGTGGAATGCTGCCAACTGGCCCGTCTGGTACGCCATCGGTTACAGCGTGATGGAACCACTTAGTTCAATCGTGCTCGCTCCGGTGTGGATGCTGGGTCTGTCGCTGCTTTACGTAGATGAACGTGTGCGTCATGAAGGTTATGACATCGAGCTAATGGCCGCGCAGCACCTGGGACAAATGCCGGACATCAATGTTACTTCGCCGTTCGCTCCGGCTATTGTGCAGAGTCCCGGAGCTACACAACTTCCGAACAACTTCGCCTCGCCGGGAAGTGTGCTGGGACTAAGATGAGTCGCTGAAGTGCGCCACCTACTTCACTTTCATGTCCTTTCTCGCCGATTGGATTGCACGAATCGGTACAGTAAGGGTGCGGTAGCGACGGGTAAGGATTGCCAATTTCCAGTTGCCGATTTTCGATTGGATCTCCTGGCTAAAGGCCAATTGGCAATCGCCAATCGCCAATCGGCAATCCTCGGTCCCTACCGCTCCCGTACTGTATCGGTCTTTTCGGAGGCCGGACTCCGACTGTTGCTCGCACTATTGTCGTTACTGACTTTTACGGTCGCCACTTCTGCTAAATCGCTGTCCGAATATCACCTGCAATTACGCGAATCAATCGCGGCGCTCGACACAATGAGTCAGCATGATGAAAGCGAATCTGAAACCGACCGTGCGACGCGAGTCGGCCAAACGCTGGCCGCGGTTCGAGCGGCCTTACCGGAAACTGACAATGTTGAGACAGGCGGAGTCACAGTAACCGCCAACAATAGTTGGTTGCATCGTGAGCTCGAGACTTACGAGAAAACTCAAACGGACCGGGCGGGAACGCTTACTAGAATATTGGAACGCTTGCGCGGGCTGGAGCAACGCGTGGCCGAGATTGATCAGAGTGGCAGGACGACAAGCGATAAAGAAGCAGCCAGAAATCGCCTGGCGGAAATTCTGAGCCGGCCCGAATACTCTCGCAGTACTCAAAAAGAAAGCGCGCTCGCGCGACTTTGGAACCGGTTGATGAAATGGTTGGCGCAGTTCATCCCGAAACCGAAACCCCTGGCACCGGGAAATGCCGGTTGGCTCAGTCAGGTCGCGCAGTTGCTCGTGGTACTTCTCGCACTGGCAGTTCTAGCTTACGTAATAAAAACTTTTGCGCCGCGAATTCTTAAGAGGAGGCCCGCGAAGAAGAAGTCTAAGCCTGAGCCGCGCATTGTTTTGGGCGAAACCTTAGCGCCTGATGAATCGGCGGGTGACATCCTCGCGAGTGCCGAAGCGCTCGCGCGGCGGGGCGAATTGCGCGCGGCAATTCGGAAAGCCTACATCGCTTTACTGGTGGAACTTGGCGAGCGCAAGATCCTCAGTCTTGCCCAATACAAAACGAATCGCGATTACCTGCGGGCCATGCGCGAAGTGGAACCGCTGCACACAAACGTCAAACAGTTAACTGACAGTTTCGAACGGCATTGGTACGGCTTTGCTTCAGCCACCGATGCGGACTGGACGAACTTCCGCGATCGCTACAGGCAAGCACTGCAGGAGTTGAGATAGGACAAACTTAACCAGGAATGCGGCAAAAAATAGCCATCGTTGGAACCATCCTGTTGCTCATCGGAGTGCTGTTTGCGATCAACGCGGTGAATTATGTCAGTGAAGAAGAGACTAAGGATTTCGAGCTCTCACCCAATCGTTCCACCTATCACGCTGGGCCAACCGGCACGCGTGCGCTTTACGACTTTCTCAATGAATCCGGAAGTAAGGTGATGCGCTGGCGTGAGACGCCGGACAGGTTGCTGGGCAAAGGCAACGAAGCCGTCCGCACTTTTGTCATTATCGGCGACACGCCGGTGACGATCGATGAGGAGCAAGCAAAAACTCTACTCGCATGGGTGGCGCAAGGCGGAAGATTGGTACTCGTCGATCGGCGCCCCGAATTCGAGTTAATACCTCATTCAGGCGAATGGCGAGTGACCACCGAGTACTCGGAATTGCCTTCGTTGACGATCGATCCTGCTGATGTCGCTGCCATGACCGAAAACGTCGAAGCGGTCAGAGCAGCGCAGCCTACAGCACTAACTAAGGACATCGACTCGGTTCAACCTTCTAAGTTCGCGGCTGGGTTTAGTTTTGTGCGCCTGGAAAAAACCGCTGCGGGCGAAGCAAAATCCGCGGCGAGCCAACCGGAGGCGCCGGAGGAGCAAGAAGAAGAAACCCAGTCTGGCCTTGATCCCGAAGACCGGCCCGAGCCTCAGTATGTGACTATTGATGAGACTGCGGCAGCCCAAACTTCCCCGGCGCCGGTAGTGCACCTCGGAGAGGCGCGCCGGCCTTTACTGATAGATTATCCTCACGGCCGTGGCCGCATCATTCTTCTGGGCGACCCGTATATCTTTGCTAACGGGGGACTCAAGTTGAAAGATAACCTGCAGTTGGCGATCAACGTGCTCGATGCCCGGGGTACTGGCGAAAGCAAGGCTCTGATTGCTTTCGATGAATATCATCAAGGTCGCGGTGCGACGCGCAATGAGTTTGCCGCCTACTTTTCAGGAACGCCGGTGTTGCCGCTCGTAGGTCAGATCGTTCTTTTGATGCTTCTGATGCTCTGGACACGCGGGCGGCGTTTTGCCCGGGCGGTGCCACTGGTTCAAGTCGATCGGCGTTCGACGTTGGAGTTTGTTGCGTCCATGGCGGAGCTCCAGCAGCGCGCCGGCGCTTTTGATTTGGCGTTGGAAAACATTTACGCGCGCACGCGCCGGGTGCTGGCGCGTTATGCCGGAACTGACTACAACAGCTCACGGACCGAGATTGCCTCGCGCGTGGCGGCGCGCTCATCACTGGAAGCGCGCTCTTTGGAAATTTTGATGAAACAGTGTGAAGGAGCGATTAACGGCGAGCCTATCAGCGAACGCCAATCAATTTTCCTGGTGAAGCGGTTGCGAGAAATTGAGGGAACCCTCGGCTTGCGCATGCGCACCCGGGATATTAGACAGACTCCACGAGTGACGTAAGGAACTTAGAACTTTGTACTTTGTCACTTTGTTTCTCTGCGGTGGCTTTGGGTCTGAAAGCATCGTTCCGCTTTGGTAAGCGAACCAAGTTCAAAGTTCAAAGTACGAAGTTCAAAGTTCAAGAAAACCAAGAGTTCGACTGCGAAGATCATGATTGAATACATCTCTTCCACCATCGGTCACGTTCGAAGTGAACTGCGCAAAGTCATCGTCGGCCAGGATGAACCAATCGAGCAGATTCTAATCGCGCTCCTAGCCGAGGGGCATGCTCTTGTTGAAGGCGTGCCGGGCACCGCCAAGACGTTGACGGTCAAAACATTGGCTCGAATCATCAATGCCAATTTTGGCCGCATTCAGTTCACGCCCGATCTAATGCCCTCGGACATTACCGGAACGAATGTTTTCAACGTTTCGACATCAACCTTCAACCTGCGGCAGGGACCAATTTTCACCGACATCCTGTTAGCGGATGAAATCAACCGTACTCCGCCAAAAACTCAGGCGGCTTTACTCGAAGCAATGGAGGAGCGCCAGGTAACGATCGATGGCGAGAGGCAACAGCTCTCTCCACTTTTTACGGTGCTCGCGACCGAGAATCCGATCGAATATGAGGGCACTTATCCCCTTCCCGAAGCGCAGCTCGATCGTTTTCTTTTGAAGATCTTGCTTGATTACCCTAACGAAACCGATGAGCGACAAGTGGTAGCCAATTGGGACGCGGGATTCAATTCGCGGCGCCTGGATCAGGTGGCGATTCAACCTCTCACAGATGCCGACGCGATTTCACGTTGTCGCGTGGGCGCCAGCGCGGTGCGGATGGAACCTGGTGTGCAGCATTATGCTGTCGATATTGTCCGCCGCACTCGCACCCACCCTTTCATCCATTATGGCGCGAGCCCGCGCGCGTCAGTCGCTTTACTTCTCTGTTCCAAGGCACTGTCTGCAATACGCGGTCGTGAGTTTGTAACTCCTGACGACGTAAGAGATATTTCGCGGCCGGTCTTGCGCCACCGGTTATCGCTACGGGCCGAAGCTGAACTCGACGGCGCCACGCCCGATGCTGTGATCACCGATATTCTCAAATCCGCGGAAGTTCCAAGATAGCGACCCTCCTAAATTTTCATCAATAATTCATTCTCTCGGGCACTGAGTTGAAGCAACGTCGCAGGTGAATCACGAGCGTTCTCACCGCCTAATCCATAAATTGAA
>Ga0079216_10000382_pt1 | contig 10340 bp, 10 predicted proteins | sample NCAS100_FD_77008 | JGI IMG/M metagenome (GOLD analysis project Ga0079216, IMG submission 77008) | Agricultural soil microbial communities from Utah to study Nitrogen management - NC AS100 | ecosystem: Environmental > Terrestrial > Soil > Agricultural land | place: USA: North Logan, Utah...
GCGGACACGATCGGGATATTGCCGCGCATACACCTGCGCCGCCTGCGTGCCGTACGATGCGCCGAACAGGTTGAGCCGCCGGTATCCGAGCCACCGGCGGACGGCCTCGAGATCATGCATCGCGGCCGAGGTGTTGTAGTGACGAAGGTCGGCGCGCGTCGAGAGCGTGTCACGGCAGCGGCCGATGAACTCCAGGAACTGTTCCGCCGGCGGGCGCTCGGGATCCGGAGGGGGGCGGACGCAGGCGAGCGCGTTCGATCCGCCAGAGCCACGCTGATCGACGAGCAGGATGTCGCGGTGCCTGCGTAGCGTCGGCACGGCGGTCGCGAGCCGGGAGCGCGACGAACCGCAGCCGGATCCCGATGACTAGCGGATTGCGACCCCCCACGGGCCGTCTCCGACCGGCACCGTGGCTACCACTCGACGGGTGGCGACGTCCACGATCGAGATGTCGTTCGAGACTCCGTTTGCGGTCACCGCGCGCCGGCCGTCGCGCGTGACGGCGACACCCCATGGGCGCCGCCCGACCTTCACGACAGCCACCACACGAGCTCCGTCAGCGGACACGAAGGACAACGTTCCCGCGGCGCCGCTCGCGACGAAGACCTGCCCGCCGTCCGGCGCCACGGCGACCCCGACCGGCTTGCCGTCGCCACTCCCCAGGCGCAGCGTGGCGACGATCTCGTTCGAGGTCGCGTCCACGGTCGTGAGCGTGCCCCCGATCTCGGAGCTCACATACAGCCGGCGGCTGTCCGGCGAGACCGCGACGCCCCGGGGTCGCGCTTCGACGAGGAAGTTCGCGACAACAGCGTTGCTGCGCGTGTCGATCACGCTCACGCTGTTGCTCGTCTCCGCCGTCACGTACGCACGCCGGCCATCGGGACTCACGGCGACACCTTCGGGCTCGATACCGACCACGAGCGTCGCCAGCACCTTCCGTGTTGCCAGATCCACGGCCGACGCCGTGCCTGCATCTTCGTTCGCCGCGTACAGGAAACGGCCGTCGCGGGTGAGGTCGAACTGCTCCGGATCGGTGCCCGACGGGTAGCGCCCCGTGATCCGGCGCCGCGCGGCGTCGATCCCGACGATCGCGTCCTGTCCGCCTTCGCGGTGCGGCAGATCGTCGCTCAGCGCGACGTAGACCTGCCGGCCATCGGCACTCATCCTGATACCGCGCGGCCGTCCGTCCACGGGAATCGTGCCGATCACGCGGGCCGCGTCCAGATCGACGATGCTGATCGTCCGGCTGCGTTCATTGCTCACGTACGCGGTCTGGCCCCGTTGCGCGTAGAGATGAGACGAGGCGGCGAGCGCCACCCAGACCGCGAGAAGGGAAGCACGCATCACGGGCGTATCTCCGCGGGAGTGTCTCCGTCCCGGTAGAGTGGCTGCGCCAGGCGGTGACCCGAGTCGAACGAGAGCGGCGCGCCCTTGTGACCATCGAATCTCATCGGGGCCGTCAGAACTTTGCGAAGTGCGCGTGGATCGGACGCACGGGCCTTCAGCGCCGCCTCGAGCGCGATCTTGACCGCCATCCACCCCGACCACGCCGCGGCACTCATGGGTCGGCCAAATCGCTCGACGAATCGCGCGTTGAGCTGTCCCGCGCCGTATCGCTCGAGGGCCGGGTGCCAGAGCACCGCACCAGCGCTCTCGGCACCCCCGTCCGGCTCGAGATGGAAAGTCCAGGACGAATCGGACGCGCGTCCGCCGCAGCCCAGCGCGATGTAGATGAACGGCCGCCGCGCCGCCTCGCGGGACAGCGCATCGCAAGTGGTGCGATCGAGGCCGCCGAGTACGACGTCACCCCGCGCGTCCCGATCTACCGTGAGGACGACCTCCGCGCCCACGAGCCGTGCCGTGTGTACCGCTTCCTCGACGCCGAATCGCACGCCCGTCGCGATGTCTCGCGACCGCTCGGTGTCAGCTGCCGGGAGAACCAGCGTCAACTCGAGCACGACCGGCCCCGGCCCGGCCGCGCCGAGCAGGGCAACCGCGGTCACCGCTTTCAACATTCTTTCCACGCGCTTTGCACAGAGCGGCCCGATAGAAGCGTAAGTGAGGATCGTCACTGCTACGGCGCAACCACTGCCCACATAGTCTTGGCTGGGGATCGGCTCCGCGGTGAGTCACCGCACGTTTGTCGGACCTTCGCCTGGTCGTCCGGATGAAGTCGGTCGTCGTCGTCGGGTTGGGGGCAGGGCTGGTCCTGGCGTGCGAGCGGAGCGCGGACATCGCTCCCGACGCATCGCGTGCCGATTCGGCGGTGGCGGTGGCGCCGACCCCCGACACCGCTGCCGTGAGCGACGACGACGGGCAATGGGTTCGTTCGGCGCGCGACTACGCCGGCACCCGATTCTCCGGCCTCACCCAGATCAATTCGAACAACGTCGCGGCCCTGGCACCCGCCTGGACGTTTTCCACCGGCGTCAACCGCGGACAGGAAGCTGCGCCGATCGTCGTGGGCAGCACCATGTACGTCGTGACGCCCTACCCGAACATTCTGTACGCCCTCGATCTGACGCGTCCGGGCACAACCCGATGGACGTACCAGCCGAAGCCGAGCAGCTCGGCGCAGGGAGTGGCCTGCTGCGACGTGGTGAACCGTGGTGCCGCCTACGCCGACGGCCGCGTGTTCATCAACACGCTCGACGCTCAGACCATCGCCGTGGACGCGGAGACCGGAAAGGAGATCTGGCGCACCCGGCTCGGCGACATCAACAAGGGCGAGACGATGACGATGGCGCCGCTCGTCGTGAAGGGCAAAGTGCTCGTGGGCAATTCCGGCGGCGAGTTCGGCGTGCGCGGCTGGCTCACCGCACTCGATGCGCGCACTGGAGAGATCGCCTGGCGCGCCTACCACACCGGGCCGGATGCGGACGTACTCATCGGTGAGCGCTTCAAGCCGTTCTATCCGAGTGATCGCGGCACCGATCTCGGCATGAAGACCTGGCCTCCCGACATGTGGAAGACGGGAGGAGGCACCGCGTGGGGGTTCATCTCCTACGATCCCGAGCTCGACCTCATCTACTACGGCACGGCCAACCCGGGGCCGTGGAATCCCGAAGCGAGGCCGGGAGACAACAAGTGGACGTCCGGCATCTTCGCGCGCGATCCGGACGACGGCCAGGCGGTCTGGTTCTATCAGACGAGCCCGCACGACCTGTACGACCACGATGGGATCAACGAAAGCATCCTCGTGGACCTCGAGTGGCAGGGAGCGACGCGCAAGGTGCTCATCCACCCCGGCCGCACCGGCTACATGTACGTCATCGATCGAACGAGCGGCCAGGTGCTCGCCGCCCCGCCGTTCGGGTACATCACGAGCGCGACCGGCGTGGACCTCGAGACCGGGCGCATTCAGCCCGTCGCGGCGAAGCAGCCGCGTACCGGGATCGTGGTGCGGGAGATCTGCCCCGCGTCTCCCGGGACCAAGGACTGGCAGCCGGCGGCGTGGTCGCCGCAGCATCGGATGGTCTTCGTGCCGCACCAGAACCTGTGCATGGACTTCGAGGGCGTCGAAGCGAACTACATCGCCGGCACCCCGTTCGTGGGCGCGAACGTGAAGTTCTACGCCGGTCCCGGTGGATGGCGGGGACGGTTCATGGCCTGGGATCCCGTCGCGGGCAGGGCGGTATGGACGATCGAGGAACGATTTCCAGTCTGGAGCGGCGCGCTGGTCACGGCCGGCGACCTCGCCTTCTACGGAACCATGGACGGCTGGTTCAAGGCGATCCATGCGACGACGGGCCGCGAGCTCTGGCGATTCAAGACCGGCTCGGGAATCATCGGGCAGCCGGTCACGTACCGCGGGCCGGACGGAAAGCAGTACGTCGCGATCCTGGCCGGCGTGGGTGGCTGGTCGGGCGCGATCGTATCAGCGGACCTCGATCCGCGCGACTCGACGGCCGGTGGCGGCTTCGTCAATGCGATGCGTGATCTGAAGGCCGCCACGACGAAGGGAGGAACGCTCTACGTCTTCGCGCTTCCCTGAGTCTCGCCGCGCCGCCTGCGGGGCGGCGGTCATCGCCGCCGCCGCCGCCGCGGTCGCCGTGTTCGCGACGGGCTCCACTCGTCCCTCGAGGGAGAGCGCCGCGAAGCCGGCGCCGGCACGGGTGCTCCGGGTCTGCGCCGACCCCAACAACCTTCCCTTCAGCAACGAGCGGCGCGAGGGCTTCGAGAATCGCATTGCGGAGCTGATCGCGCGCGAGCTGGACTCGCGGGTCGAGTACACCTGGTGGGCACAGCGCCGGGGCTTCTTCAGGAACACGCTCAACGCCGGGCGCTGCGATCTCGTGCCCGGCATTCCCAGCAGCTTCGAGCTCGCGCTCGCGACGCGGCCGTACTATCGCTCGACTTACGTCTTCGTCACACGCCGCGATCGCAACCTCCACATCGAGTCGTTCGACGACACGGTACTCGCCCACCTCCGGATCGGCGTGCAGCTGGTCGGCGACGATGGCACCAACACCCCGCCGGTGCACGCGCTCAGCCGCCGCGGTTACGCCGCGCAGCTCGTCGGGTACTCGCTCTACGACGACTATGCCCGTCCGAATCCGCCCGCACGCATCATCGACGCCGTAGCCAGCGGAGAGGTGGACCTGGCCGTGGCATGGGGGCCCCTCGCCGGGTACTTCGCGAGCCGGCAGCCGACCCCACTCGTGCTCAGGCCGGTCCAGCCCCAGATCGATCTCCCGTTTCTTCCGCTCATCTTCGACATATCGATGGGCGTTCGGCGCGGGGACGGTGCACTCGCTGCCGCCGTCGATTCCGTGATGACCCGTCGCCGCGCCGAGGTGGACAGCATACTCGCCGCGTACCGCGTGCCGCGCCTCGACGCGCCCGTGGCAGGAGGCGGGACGTGATCCTGGTCAGGATTGCCGCGGCACTGCTGGTGCTCGCATGCGGCGGGTGCGAGCGCGAGGCGCGCCGCTTCGACGACTCTCCGCCACCGGCCCGTCCGGTCACCATGTCGGAGCTGGAGCCCGGCCCGCGTACGATGGCCTCGACCATGCGGAACCCGTACGAGGGAAACGCCTGGGCCATCTCGCAGGGCAAGCGGCTCTTCTCGCAGTTCAACTGCGTCGGGTGCCATGGCCAGGGCGGCGGGGCCATCGGGCCACCGCTGATGGACGACGAGTGGATCTATGGGAGCGAGCCGGAGAACGTCTTCGCGACGATCGCCCAGGGCCGGCCGAACGGTATGCCGGCGTTCGGAGGGAAGCTCAACAGCCAGCAGATCTGGCAGCTCGTCGGGTACGTGCAGTCGCTCAGCGGCCTGATCCGGAAGGACGTGGCGCCGGGACGCGACGATCACATGCAGCGGAAGGCGCAGGAGCAGTCCACCGACAAGATGGAACCGGCGAGCTCCGGGATTCCAGCGTCCGCGGAGGGGCGCCAATGATCCTGTCGCTCCTCCAGGGCTGGGTCGGCGCCCACTCGGCACTGGAGCCGGCCGGACCGCAGGCAGGACGCATCCACGCCCTCTGGCAGTTCATGTGGGTCGTTTCGGCCCTCGTCTTTCTGGCGGTGGTGGGTGCTCTGCTGTATGCGGCGCTCCACCGGCGCGCTGCCGGCCAGAGCGCGGTGAACCCCGACGGCGTTCGAAGCGCAACGAGGTGGGTCTCGATAGCCACCGGGGTGAGCATCGCGATTCTCATCGCGTTTCTCGGCGTGAACTTCGTGACCGCTCGCCCCCTCACGTCGGCGCCGGGCGATGCGCTCCAGATCAGCGTGACGGGTTATCAGTGGTGGTGGAGCGTGCAGTATCCGTCGGCGACGCCGTCCGACCAGGTGACGACCGCGAACGAGATTCACGTACCGGTCGGCCGGCCGGTCGTCATGACCCTCTCCTCGCGCGACGTCATCCACAGCTTCTGGCCTGCGAACCTCGTCGGGAAGCGGGACCTCATTCCGGGCAACAAGTCGAGCATCTGGTTCCAGGCCGACACTCCGGGCGTGTACCGGGGACAGTGCGCCGAGTTCTGCGGCCACCAGCACGCGAAGATGGGATTCCTGGTGGTTGCGGATCCGCCCGCCCAATTCGAGGCGTGGCTCCGGGAGCAGCGAGACTCGGCACCGCCTCCGCCGCCCGGTTCGGCGACGCGGGGACAGGAGGTGTTCCTGGCCGCGTCGTGCGTCATGTGCCACACCATCCGGGGCACCCCGGCGGGAAGCCGGGTCGGGCCCGACCTCACGCATCTGGCGAGCCGGCGGACGCTCGCCGCCGCGACACTCGAGAACACCCGCGCCAATCTCGCCGCCTGGATCTCTGATCCTCAGCGAATCAAGCCCGGTACTCTCATGCCGCCCGCCGATCTGACTCCGGCCGATCTCGCGGCGCTGCTCGATTACCTGGAGACCCTCCGTTGACGTCCGCGGCGATCTCCCCCACCGAGGCGGTGCGCGAAGAGGACGTCCGCGCCGCTGGGGAGCTGGAGCGCACCTGGGGCGATCCGCCCGGCCTCATGGGCTGGCTCAGATCGACGGATCACAAGAGCATCGGCAAGCGCTACATCATCACGGCGTTCGTGTTCTTCATACTGGGCGGCATCGAGGCAGCGCTCATCCGGCTGCAGCTGTCGCGCCCCGAGAATTCGCTGCTCGGCCCCGACATCTACAACCAGATCTTCACGATGCACGGCACGACGATGATGTTTCTCTTCGCGGTCCCCATGATGACCGCGATGGGCCTCTACTTCGTGCCGACGATGGTAGGCGCGCGTGACGTCGCCTTTCCGCGGCTCAACGCCTTCGGATACTGGGTCTATCTCATCGGCGGGCTGCTTCTCTACACCGGATTCTTCCTCAATATCGGGCCGGACACGGGCTGGTTCACCTACGTGCCCCTCTCGGGCCCGGAGTACTCCGCCGGGAAGCGCGTAGACATCTGGGCTCAGACGGTCACGTTCACAGAAATCGCCGCGCTCGTTGCGTCGGTCGAGATCATCGCGACGGTGTTCAAGCACCGCGCGCCCGGCATGACGATCAACCGGATTCCGATCTTCGTCTGGTCGCAGCTCGTGATGGCGTTCATGATCATGTTCTCGATGCCGTGGGTCGCGTCGGCGAGCATGTTCCTCGCGGCCGACCGGCTGATCGGAACGCACCTCTTCAACCCGGCCGAGGGCGGCGACGCGCTCCTCTGGCAGCATCTCTTCTGGTTCTTCGGGCACCCCGAGGTGTACATCATCTTCATTCCCGCCCTCGGGATGGCGTCGCAGGTCGTGGTGACCTTCAGCAGGCGCGAGATGTTCGGTTATCCGGCGGCCGTCCTCGCAAACATCGCGCAGGGCTTCCTCAGTTTCGGGCTTTGGGTCCATCACATGTTTGCGACGACTGTGCCACAGCTCGCCTCGAGCTTCTTCACCGCGACGAGCGCGATGATCGCCATCACGACCGGCGTTCAGTTCTTCTGCTGGATCGCGACGATCTGGCTGGGCAAGCCGAGGCTCAGGGTGCCGTTCCTCTTCGTCCTCGCGTTCGTCGTCGTCTTCATGATCGGCGGGCTCAGCGGTGTCATGATCGCGTCGGTTCCATTCGACACGCAGGTGCACGACACCTTCTTCATCGTCGCGCACCTTCATTACGTCCTGATGGCGTCGGTCTTCGCGCTGTTCGCCGGGTTCTACTACTGGTTTCCCAAAGTGACGGGGCGCCTGCTGGGCGAGCGCCTCGGCCGCTGGCACCTCGCGCTCTTCTTCATCGGCGTCAACGTCGCGTTCTTTCCACAGCATTTCCTCGGGCTCGATGGAATGCCGCGCCGGGTGTACACCTACCTCGCCGAGACGGGATGGGGCGATCTCAACCTGCTCTCGAGCGCGGGCGCGGTGACGACCGCGTTGAGTGCGGCGCTCTTCCTCGTGAACGTGTGGCGGAGTCTTCGGACGGGTGCTAAGGCCGGGGACGATCCGTGGCAGGCCGATACGCTCGAGTGGGCAACCTCGTCGCCGCCGACGAGCTACACGTTCGTTCACCTTCCGGTCGTCGAAAGCCGGTCGCCGATGTGGGACCACTCAGTCGACCGCCCGGTGGTGACCGGCATGCGCACCGACCTGCGGGAAGCGTTGGTCACCACCCTCAATGACGCGATTCCCGACTCGCGCCACTATCAGCCGCGCCCCACCATCAAGCCGCTCGTCGCGGCGCTCGCCACCGGCGGCACGTTCATCGCGCTCATCTTCACGCCCTGGGGACTCGCGCTGGGATCGATCGTGATCACCGTGTGCCTCATCGCATGGGCGTGGCCCGACCGACAGGCACATGCCGAGCTGCGGCGCTTCGAGGAGGGCATCGCGTGACCGCCTCCTCGCGGAACCTTCCCGGCGTCGATGTGCGCCATCTGCCGACCACCGTGTTCGGCGCCCGCGACACCGCGTGGTGGGGCACCGTCGGCTTCATGGCGATCGAGGCGACCACGATCGTCGTCTGCGTCGCGAGCTACTTCTACCTCTGGCGGAATTCGGCCACATGGCCGCCGGAGCATACGTTGCGACCGTCCCTGCTCTGGCCGACCATCGCCGTGATCGTGATGCTCGTCAGCAATATCCCGATGGTCTGGCTGCGTCGCGCGGCGAAGCGCCTCGATCTCGCGGGCGTGCGGCGCTGGCTGATCGTGGGCACGGTTCTCTCAGCCGTTTTCGTCGTGCTCCGCTGGCAGGAGTTTCTTGCGCTCAACACCCGCTGGGACACGAATGCGTATGGATCGATTGCCTGGTTATCCGTGGGATTTCACGCGACGCTGCTGATCGCCAATCTCGGCGAGACCGCCGTCATGACGGCGATGCTGCACAGCAGTCGCCGCACGGAACGGCACTACACCGACGCCGTTGATGGCGCCGACTACTGGCACTTCATGACGGGGATCTGGGTACCGCTGTACGTGATCATCTACCTCGGCCCGTACTTCCTCTGAGATGACCGCCGACGCCAGCCGCCGTCCCCACGACGGCACCGACCTCTGGCGGCAGTGGACCGTCAATCTCGTTCCACCGCTGCTGGTGCTGCTCGACCTGCAGGCCGGCTACCAGCTGGTGGACGTGAGCTGCGCGACGGGCGACCGGATGACGACGCACCTCGTCCACGGCGGCCTCCTGCTCGCCGCGCTCGCCTTCGGTGCGGTGGCCTGGACGAGCTGGCGGCGCGCCGGCGCCGTGTGGCCCGAAGACGGCGGGGATCCCGACACCCGGTCACGGTTCATGGCGGCGCTCGGTGTCATCGTGAGCATCGGGTCGGCGCTCGTGATCGCGACGCAGTGGCTGCCGGTATTCCTCCTCTCGCCCTGCCAGTGATGGTGCTCGCTCTCGCGCACGACGGACTGCCGCTCGCCCCGCACGATGCGCTGCTCGCCTGGACGTTCGAGCCCGGAACGGTGCTGCCCCTCGCTGCGGCCATTCTGCTCTATATGAAGGGCCAACGTCGGATGGATGCGCGATCGGGCCGCCGGGTCGGGAGCAGTTCGCGCCGGTATTTCTTCGCAGGATCCGCGGTGCTCGCGCTGGCGCTCGTGTCGCCGCTCCACGCGATGGGCTCGGCGCTCTTCACGGCGCACATGGTGCAGCACGAGCTGCTCATGCTGGTGGCGGCACCGCTGCTCGTCCTCGGGCGGCCGGTAGCACCATGGCTCTTCGCTCTACCTGGCGGTGCTCGCCGGGCCGTGGGACGCGTGGGGCGTGTGGGGTCGATCCGGGCCGCCTGGCGGATGCTCTCGCACCCGCTGGTGGCCTTCCTCCTCCACGCCGCCGCGATCGTGACGTGGCATCTGCCCGCGCTCTACGGCGCGACGCTCCGGTCAAACGCGCTGCATGGTGCCCAGCACGCCAGCTTCTTCCTGACCGCGCTGATCTTCTGGTGGTCACTCATCGGGCACGCCCGGCTGGCCCGCAGGGGCGTGGCGATCGTGGCGCTCTTCGGCACTGCCCTCTACACCGGCGGGATCGGGGCGCTCCTCACGCTTTCCACCACGCCGTGGTACCTCCCCTACGGAGAGTCGGCGCTCGCGTGGGGACTCACTCCACTCGAGGATCAGCAACTTGGCGGAATGGTGATGTGGATGCCGGGTGGGGTCGCCTACCTCGTCGCCGCGATCGCGGTTGCGCACGCCTGGTTGCGCGGGCCGCGCATTCGCCAACCCCTTCCCGTCGCCGGCTGACGGTGGAAGCCGCGGAGCGCGACAAGGCGCGGAGGCAGATCGAGGAAGAGTTCAATGCTGACGTCACGTACGAGGTCGTCCGGCATGCGGGCCAGCATGAGCTCGAGCGGACGACGTCGGCGCTCGCCTGGTCCGGGTTCGCGGCCGGACTTTCCATGGCGTGCTCCCTGCTCGTGCAGGCGCTGCTCGA
>Ga0079216_10000383_pt1 | contig 10337 bp, 9 predicted proteins | sample NCAS100_FD_77008 | JGI IMG/M metagenome (GOLD analysis project Ga0079216, IMG submission 77008) | Agricultural soil microbial communities from Utah to study Nitrogen management - NC AS100 | ecosystem: Environmental > Terrestrial > Soil > Agricultural land | place: USA: North Logan, Utah...
TCTGGATTTTCATGCTGCGGCAGATGCAGTCCGGCGGAAACAAAGCCCTAAGCTTTGGCAAATCGCGCGCAAAACTTCTCAATAACCAGCAAAAGCGCGTGACCTTTAAGGATGTCGCTGGAGTTGAAGAGGCTAAAGAAGAGCTGCAGGAGATCATTGAGTTCCTCAAGGAACCGCAAAAGTTTCAAAAGCTCGGCGGCCGGATTCCTAAAGGCGTGCTGATGATGGGACCGCCAGGCACCGGCAAGACTTTATTGGCGCGAGCAATCGCCGGTGAGGCCAACGTGCCTTTCTTCTCGATCTCAGGTTCTGATTTCGTCGAGATGTTCGTTGGTGTTGGTGCCTCGCGCGTGCGCGACTTGTTCGAGCAAGGGAAAAAGAACGCACCGTGCATTGTCTTCATCGACGAAATTGATGCCGTGGGACGGCATCGTGGTGCTGGTCTTGGTGGTGGTCACGACGAGCGTGAACAGACTCTGAACCAGTTGCTGGTAGAGATGGATGGCTTCGAGTCAAACGACGGCGTTATTTTGATCGCTTCGACAAACCGTCCCGACGTTCTCGATCCGGCATTGCTGCGGCCCGGAAGGTTTGACCGTCGTGTCGTTGTAAGCCGACCGGATGTTCGTGGTCGCGAGGGCATTTTGAAAGTTCACACGCGCAAGATTCCACTCGGTGAGGATGTGGACATCAGCGTGATTGCCCGGGGCACCCCCGGATTCACCGGAGCCGACCTTGCCAACCTTGTAAACGAAGCGGCGCTTAATGCTGCTCGCTACAACAAGAAGCTCGTGGCGATGGCGGATTTCGAGTTGGCCAAGGACAAGGTACTGATGGGCGCCGAGCGCAAGAGCATGGTCATCTCCAACGAAGAGAAACGTGTGACGGCTTACCACGAAGCGGGACATACCCTTGTTGGTTTGAAAGTGCCGAACGCCGATCCCGTGCACAAGGTAACGATCATTCCGCGGGGCATGGCGCTGGGCCTGACGCAGCAGTTGCCGGAAGGCGATCGGCATAACTACAGCGAAGAATACTTGCTGGGTCAAATTGCGATTTTGATGGGTGGCCGCATTGCCGAAGAGTCTTTCCTCGGCAGCATCACAACTGGCGCTTCCAACGATATCGAACGCGCAACTGAACTGGCGCGCGCGATGGTTTGTGAATACGGCATGTCGGAGATGGGTCCACTCACGTTCGGTAAGAAAGAAGAGCAAATCTTCCTCGGCCGCGAGATTGCGCAGCACCGAGATTTTTCTGAAGAGACCGCAATCAAGATCGACGAACAGGTCAAGAAGATCGTGACGGCGCAATACCAGCGCGCGCGAAACATCATTGAAGAGAATCGCGATGTGATGGTGAAGTTGTCGGAATGTCTGCTTGAGCGCGAAACCCTCGATGCGGTTGAGATTCGTCGCATCGTGGCGGGCTTACCCCTGGATGAACAGCAACCCGTGCCTGATCCCGGTGGAAACGACGAGGATCGGCCGCAGCTCAAGGAGCCGGCCGCTAAACCATTGAAGCCAATCCTGCCGCCGATTACCGGAGGCAATCCCGCTCCGGCGTAAAGCAGGGGAAAAGGTTAATAGGGGAAGAGGGGAATGGATGCTAGTCCGTTCCCCTTTTTCATTTGCGAGCCTGGTTGTCGAGCAAAAGGACGAAAAGCATTTTCCATTTGTCATTTTCTATTTGTTTTCATTGGAAGGACTAACACCGCCAAACCCAAACTGAAACCGCCCAAGGCGCCAAGGACCGCAGAGTTCGCCAAGAAGAATAAAACGAATTTGGTACTTTGCACTTTAAGCCTTGCTTCTGAGCTTCTTGGACCTTCATCAGCTTCACCAGGAACATCGTCGGCTCAACTTTCCATGAGCGAACAAAGTTCGAAGCATCAAGCTCAAAGCTCGGTTTTCTTCTTGGCAAACTCTGCGTCCTGGGGCCTTGGCGGTTTCGTTTCTTTCAAATGAAAAATGAGAAATGAGAAATGATATATGGAAAAGGGTTTTATCTCTCGTATGATTCATGCAGATGAACAACTGGCAGATTGGAAAAGGAAAGAGGCTTCCCATCGGTGCAAGAACCCTTGTGATGGGGATCCTCAACGTCACGCCGGATAGTTTCAGCGACGGCTCGCAGTTCTCTTCCCTTGATCAAGCTCTCGCGCACGTCGAGCAGATGATCGCTGAAGGCGCAGACATCATCGATGTTGGTGGAGAGTCGACACGTCCGGGCGCCGTGCCGGTAACTGCGGAAGAAGAAATAAAGCGCGTGCTGCCAGTTATCGAAGCCCTGGCTGCTCGCACTGACATTCCGATCTCTATCGACACAACCAAGGCTTCAGTCGCGCGCGCAGCCCTCGCCGCCGGCGCGACGATTGTTAACGACATTTCCGCGCTTCGTTTTGATTTTCACATTGCCGATGAAGTTGCTAAGGCAGGCGCAGGTCTGGTCTTGATGCATTCACGCGGCACTCCCGTGACCATGCATAAGCTGCCCCCCGTCGCCGATATCATGAAAGAAGTTATTAGCAGCCTTGGCAGTAGCATCACCATGGCCGAACGACGCGGGGTAAAACGAGAATCAATTGCCATCGACCCCGGCATCGGCTTTGGTAAGAGCCAGGAACAAAACCTCGAATTAATTGCGAAGCTCGATCAGCTCGCCGCGGCATTTCCAGACTTGCCTTTGTTAATCGGCACATCTCGAAAGTCTTTCATCGGACGTCTCCTCGCCGGTGAAAATGGCGAACCCGCGCCGGTCGAAGAGCGCCTGTACGGCACCCTGGCAACTATCGCTGCTGCCGTTTTGCAAGGGGCCCACATCGTCCGTACCCACGACGTGAAGTCGGCCCGCGACACCGTGGTTTTGATTGATTCGATCAGAAGTTTGTAAGCAGCTGAATTTTTCCTGCTTGCTTGCAACGCCTTCCTGCGAGAGAATCGCCGGGACACTTAACAATGCCTCTAAAAGAAAAACCGCCGATGAAAAACTCTCTGCGTCTCCCCGGGTTTCTGGTGCTGCTCCTTTGCGTCTCCGGTTTCACTGAGTGCTATAAGCCGGTTACGAAGAACCAACTCCCAACTCACATCCGCACAGTTGCGGTGCCGGCTTTTCAGAACGATGCCCTCCGTTACAAAGTGGAATCTCGCTTCACGGGTGCGGTGATGGATGAATTAATTCATCGAGGCCGCGGTTTGAAAGTACAGGGCGAGCGTGAAGGCGCGGACGCCGTCATCGAAGGAGTGATGAAGAGCTTCAGTTTCTCCGGCGTCCTGCTCGATGACAAAGGTCGCGCGAGAATCTTTGAAGTAACGATTGTTGCGGCCGTTACAGTCCGCGATCAAACTCAGAACCGCGTGCTCTACGACAATCAGAACTTCGTCTTTCGCGGCGAGTATGAATTCGCCAACGACCCGCGCAATTTCTTCAGTGAAGAAGATCCCGCTGTACTGCGCATGGCCCGCAGTTTTGCCGAGAGCATCGTTTCAACCCTAATCAACGCCGTCGATACCAGACCTAAGAAATGAAGACTGCCACACGGGCCCAGCTCCAGCGAGCGCTGGGGCAAGAGCAACTTGAATCTCTTTACCTGCTCGTTGGTTGTGAAGGCTATCTGCGCGATGAGTCCGTCCGTGAGATCAGCGACGCCGCCCTGCGCGAGACCCTGATCCGCGAATTCAACGAAACGACATTCAGCCTGATGAGCGGCGGCGCCCAGAACGCGATAGCCGCCGCCGAGCAGCTGCCGATGATGTCTACGCGCCGCGTTGTGCAAATTAAAGACTTTGCCAAAGTCCGCGAAGCCGATGAAGCGGTGTTGATTCGTTATCTGCAGAACCCGGCTCCTTCCAGTGTGGTGATCTTTAATGCGGAGGATCTCGATAAGCGAAGGCTTCTAACCAAAGCCCTGCTCGACAATTGCCTGGTGGTTGAGTGTCCCGCCTTGAAAGATGGCGAGGCGATGAAATGGATCAAGGGTCGCTTGAAGGAATTGAAGATCAATGCTGAAGAGCCTGCTTTGTCAGACCTCTTGATGCTGGTTGGTACGGATCTTCGGACCTTGCAGTCCGAACTGGACAAGCTGGCGTCGGCCGCGGGGGAGTCGAAGCGGATCACGCTCGCAATGGTAGAAGACTTAATTGGTCGTTCTCGCGAGCTTTCTAACTTCGAACTAGGCGATCACCTGATGAGGCGCAACCGCCAGGCTGCCATTGAAACTCTGCATCGTTTGCTCGAAGGTGGCGCCGAACCGCTGATGTTGATTGGCGTGTTAGCCAGCAACTTCCACCGGCTAGCCCTCGCAAAAGAAGCTCTCAAGCATGGTTCAACCGCCGATGTTTTCAAGACAGTGCCCATGCCCTTTTTTAAGCGCGATGCATTTATCAGTACGCTCCGGCGCAGTGATGCCGAAAAGATCGCTAACGGGTTGAAATTGATTGCGGCCGCCGATCTGGCGATTAAGACCTCACAAGCAACTCCGCGTCTTCAAATCGAGATGCTGGTTTGCGAACTCGCAGCGTAATAGTGATTGCCGATTGCTAGATTTATTATTTATCGTGATTTCGATTTCTTCGCTGAGGGCTTTTCCAATTGGCAGTTGGCAATCTTCAATTGCCAATCAATTCCAGCGGCTTTAAATCCGGTTCTACCCAGCCTTCCTTAGCTGCTGCCGATTCCACGCACTCCTTGCTGTAAAACTCGAAAGCGATTCGCGAATTATTAAGCCGGTTTACTACTGCGTTCGTAGCGTCGAGGAGACCCAGACCCGGAGCCAAGCCCTTTAGCGTTCCCCGCACTAGAAGAATCCAAAAGCGTGTCAGCGTCTCGTGATAATTGGCGCGGCAATCGTAGTGATCCAAAAACCGATGCAGACTGGCGCGCATCAGATTCAGCGCTTGCTTTTCATTTTGACGGAGATAAAAAACGGCGACTGCCAGATGATCTGGATGACTGAAACTGTCTTTGCCGGTAACGCAGGATTCAAATCCCTGCACCACCTGCACAATCTCCTCTTCGCTTTTATAGGTCGTAGCCATCTTCGTGCTCCTCAGTTTAATTGGTCGGCAACGTTGGCGTCACTCCCCAAACAAAAAGCGAGGCGAACCAACTAATGGTCCGCCTCGCATTATGTATTTTGTAAACTTGTACTACTTACTCGCTGTCTGGTTTGCGTTGGTAGTCAGTCTTGATTTGTAACGCGCCGCAGTATTCCTGTGCAACACACCCTTCTGCACAGCTTTATCAATCGTTGAAACGGTCTGCGGCAACATGGTAGCTACGTCGCCTCCGTCTCCGTCCAGCGCCCCGCGCAATTTTTTAATTGACGAGCGGACGCGTGTGCGATTGCTGCGATTAATCTGTTTGCGCTTCTCGTTCTGGCGCATCCGTTTTTCGGCTGACTTATGATTTGGCATCGAAATCTCCCAATACTGCGTGTCCGTACGTGCTGGTTCCGGACTCTTTGATGACTATTGTGCGCCACCTGACCGCTAGCGCAAGTGACGGAGTATAGGGATGCCCCGTTACGGTGTCAAGGCGACCATTAACTGTGCTTTGCCGCGATTTGACATGCCCGCGAACGCTATAGTAGCGTCCCCAACGAAGCTTATGTCGACGCTCCTACCCAATGCTCTCGCAGCATCACCTCCGGATTATCCACCTGAATTGGAAAGAGAGAGTTCTTGAAGAAGATTGAACTTCCGCCTCGGGGACTGGAAACTCTGTTCGGTGTTCATGACCAGAACATAAAGTATCTGGAATCCCTGCTCGTCGTGCGCATCGATGCGCGTGGACAAGATGTCTCCATCGACGGCGACCCGCGCGATGTCGAAACAGCCGAAGGTATCCTCGATGATTTTTCCGCGCTCTTTCAGGAAGGACGGCAATTCACCGATCGCGAGCTGCGCGAGGCCTTCGCTCAAATTGCTGAGGATCGCGCTTTCAGTTTGCGTGACTACTACACTAAATCGCGGTTCAATCCTGCCGGCAAGAAACAGGTTGCGCCAAAATCAGCGACCCAGCGCAAATACATCCAGACAATCCAGGATCGCGATGTTGTATTTGGAATTGGAGTCGCCGGCACGGGCAAAACATATCTGGCGGTAGCAATGGCGGTCCAGGCACTGATGCAGAAACAGGTCAACCGGATTGTGTTGGCGCGTCCCGCCGTTGAAGCCGGAGAAAAGCTTGGTTTTCTGCCAGGTGATTTGCAGGACAAAGTAGATCCTTATCTGCGGCCGCTCTACGACGCACTGTTTGATCTGATTGACTACGAACGCGTAACCAGACTTTTGGAGAAGCGAGTGATCGAGGTCGCGCCGCTTGCTTTCATGCGCGGACGCACACTATCTGATGCGTTCATCATTCTCGATGAAGCGCAAAATACAACCAGCGAACAGATGAAGATGTTTCTGACGCGCATCGGCTTTGGATCGAAAGCCGTGATCACGGGCGACGTCACCCAGGTCGATTTACCCGCCGGGAAACGCAGTGGTTTGATTGAAGCTGAGCGAGTGCTCTCGAACCTGGAAGGGATCGAGTTTGTCTACTTTACCGAGAAAGATGTAGTGCGACATAAACTCGTACAGATGATCATCCGCGCTTACGAAGATCACACCAAAAAAAGCAACATCTAGTTGCGCTCGCGGGTTTCCCATTAATGATCGAAGTAGTTAATCGGCAACGTAAAGTTCGCATTGATCCTGAACGCTGGCAACCTTTCAGCGAGAAAGCGCTGAAGGCTATTCGCAAAGACTCCGGACACGCCACGATCGCCTTTGTTTCGGATCGGCAAATTAAGGAACTGAATCGACGGTTTCGAGGGATCGACAAAGCGACGGATGTCTTGTCGTTCCCTGCTGGTGATGAAGCAAGCGGTGAGTCTACTAATCTCGGTGACATTGCCATTTCGCTCGAGCGCGCAGGGATTCAAGCTAAGGAAAACCAGCTGACGCTTAACGAGGAGATCGCTCAGCTAATCCTGCACGGCCTCTTACACCTGAGCGGCTATGATCACGAGACGGACCAGGGCGAGATGAACCGGCTGGAGTTGCGCCTGCGAAGGCAGCTTGGCATCTAGTCGCCCCTCCGGCTCTATTTTCCACCTGACTACTGACAAACGAACGTTTAGGACTTAATATCTAGCGGCACATGCAAATTGAGATATTGCTTACGATTCTGCTGCTTTTTGTCCTGTCTTTGCTTGCCACGGTCGACATGGCATTTAGCCAGCTCACCGATGTCGGACTTAGACGCCTCATCACCGAAGCCGAAGAGAATCCCAATACCCGCTCTTCCTTCCTCCGGCAGGTGCTGGAGAATCGCCAGCGCTTCAGTTTCACCCTCTCCGCAGCTATTCAAATCTTTCTCGTTGCGGTTGCTGTTCTAATCACTTCGATCTCACTCAGCCTTTTCTCCAACACGCGCTACGTGCTGGGCGGGCTGGCAACTGGGTTGGTGCTCGCCGGTGTTTTCCGTCAATTAATTCCGCTCTTGTTATCTCATCGTGATCCCGAGGCGACCTTCTTATTTCTGCTTCCGCTTATTAGGCCGTTTTTTCGGGTGATGGCGTTCGCTGCCGATCCTTTTCATAGCTGGTTTGACCGCTCGCGTCGCAAGGAACAATTGCAGGAGGCTGGCGACGAGGAGGACGACGAAGATTCTGCTGACGATATTCAGGCGTTGATTGATGTAGGCGCCGCTGAAGGCATTCTTGAAGAAGAGGAAGGTGAACTGATTCACTCGATCCTCGAATTCGGAGATACGAGCGTCGGTGAAGTGATGACGCCGCGACCCGACATTGTAGCGCTGCCAAGCACTGCGAACGTTCGCGAAGCTCGTGATGTCATCATCGAGTCGAAGTATTCACGCTTGCCCGTTTATCGCGATCAGATCGACAACGTCGAGGGATTCATTTACGTGCGCGACTTGTTGCAATGTTGGGCGGAGGGCCAGGAGCCTGAGTCGATCGCCTCCCTGGTGCGTCCGGTGTATTTTGTCCCTGAGACTAAAGCTGTCGCCGACTTGCTGGAAGAAATGCAAAAGGCCCACGTGCAGCTATCAATGGTCATTGATGAATACGGTGGCGTGGCCGGCCTGGTAACAGTGGAAGATATTCTGGAAGAGATAGTAGGCGAGATTGAAGACGAGGACATTGGCGGCGAAGAGGCCGAGATCGTAGGCGGCAGCGAGGGCGTTTACGAAGTTCTCGGCTCCACTGAAATCGGCAAGATCGAAAGGTTATTCAACATGGAAATCGAAGCCGACGATTTCACAACCATCGCGGGGTTGGTAATCAATGAATCGGGGAAGGTTCCGCGCTCCGGCGAACAACTGGCTTTTCGTGGTTTGGAAGTGGAAGTACTGGAGGCCGATGAAAGACGCATTGGACGGCTGCGCGTAAGACGAGCAGCCGAAGGCAACGGAACCGAATCAACCACAAGCTAATGTCCACGCCGGTTCCAACTCCGGGATTAGAGCAATTGCACTGCGTCGCCTGCGGCGAAGAGTTTGGGTGCGGTGCAAATGCCAACCCTCGGGGCGCCACCCTTAATTGTTGGTGCTCGGCAATCGAGGTCCGTGAAGCGGCATTAACGGAAATGAAGGCGCGTTATCAAGGCTGCCTCTGCCGGAATTGTTTGACTAAGCTTAGTGACGGCGAACGCGCCTGAAGCGGCTCGGGTGATCACCTGAGGTCTGAAATGCAGCCACTCAAATACTTCGCCGTTCTCATTCTCGGGCTCACTGTCTTCTTCGCTACTGCCGCTGCGCAAAGACCTCCGCTACGGGCCAGTGACTACAATGTTGAACTACTGGACCTGGACGATCGCCCTCATATCTTTACCATATACGAACCACCGGCTCGCGGCGGTTACATAGCCCACGTGAACTTGAAGCGAATCACTGACTGGAAGGCTTCTGCGGAAGTCCCTTTTGCAGCTGCCGCTCTTCGTCTTCAATTTTGGTTGGAGGGCAATACTCCGCAACTGGAAGTTACGGCGTATCTAGGCAAGATCGCCCCGCGGTCCAACCCTGGCGAATGGGAAAAGATGGCCACGGCGATAGTTGTGTCGCGCTCTCTGGCCCCGGATGAAACAGTAACAATCAGCGAAACAGATAAATTCGGCATCCAGCCGTTTCAGGTTAGAGCATTCCGCGCGCAACCCTGGAGCGTCGGACCTCCCCAAATTACTAACAAGACACAGTCTCTTACGGTGGACAGTTTTAGCGAAGCGCGGCCAGCCTACACTTTGAAGGTCCGAAATGTGTCGCACAAGGCGATTAACGCCATTCATAGCTATGGCCTCGAAAACGACCGCAAGCAGGGCGGGTCGGGTTCAAGCGCGACGCCGCTGATCCCGGCAGGAAGGATTTTTGTGATTCAGCAGCGTTTTGCCTTGAGTGAAGAGCGCTTGAAAACAACCGAGCAATCGGAACCGACAAAAAGAGAAATTGTAATCGCCGCAATAGTCTTTGATGATGGAACGTTTGAAGGAGAACCTGACCAGGCGGCGGAGATGGCGGCGAACATGACCGGCGACCGCATCCAGCTACTCCGTATCAATAGTCTAGTGGACGCCGTTTCAGATTCCGCGCTTCGCGACCCAGAGCAATTCAAGAAGCTTAAGAGTGATATCGCCAAGCTTTCAGAAGAGGTCGATCCGGCCGTCACAAATGAACTGATGCTACGTTTTTCGACAGCTTCCGAAGATACGCGCAACCGTAGGATCAAAGACGAGATTGCGAACGGACTACGTTCGACGAAGATTCATGTGCTGCGTGAAATTGATAAGCTGGAATTGCAAGGCGGCAATCCTGATTTCGGGCTCCGGCTAAAGCACTTGATGACTACTCTGGTAAAGACGGGCAATTAACATCTCGCTATGGCAACTAAACGAAGCAAATTCCTGCGCGGCAAGAAAATTGATCCGGCCCCGATTCATTCAAAGACTACTGTAACCGAACTCGTCGACGAAGCATTTCTCGCTTACAACGGCGCGCGATTACGTGAAGCTTGCCGCCTCTTTACGCAAAAAATGCTGGAGCCCGAGGTCACAGTCGGAGTTTCCCTTACCGGCGCTCTGACCCCCGCGGGCCTGGGTATTTCTTCACTGATTCCACTGATAAAAGCGGGCTTTATCGATTGGATCATCTCCACGGGCGCAAATCTTTATCACGACACCCACTTTGGCATCGGCCTCTCCATGCACCAGGGCAATGCGCAAACGTCCGATATTGTTTTGCGTGAAGAGGAAGTGGTGCGCATCTACGATATCTTTTTTGACTACTCGGTACTCTTAGATACGGATGCTTTTTTCCGCAAGATCATCGAAGCCGAA